>Ga0326727_10003356_pt1 | contig 51472 bp, 43 predicted proteins | sample MB2enrmetagenome_FD_207643 | JGI IMG/M metagenome (GOLD analysis project Ga0326727, IMG submission 207643) | Lab enriched peat soil microbial communities from McLean, Ithaca, NY, United States - MB29MY | ecosystem: Environmental > Terrestrial > Soil > Wetlands > Peat | place: USA: New York...
CGCCGTGGGAAGCGCGCCGGGCTCAATTTCAAAGGAGTGTCATGCCTATTGTAGAGAGCTTCACATCACAAAGCAATCAGCCGGACGGCGATGTGATGTGCATTTTGCCGCCGTCCATCCTGCGCGACCCGCTCGTGCGGTTGGCGCTGGAGCTGCGCGCGACGTACGCGTCCTGGGGTGCCATCGCCATCGCGCCGAGCACGCGCGGCATCAAGCTGGCCCTGCGCGCCACCGCCGCGCGGATCGGCATGCCCGGGTTGCCGGACTCGGGCTGTGACCGAACGGCTTGGCCACGCGCGCATAACTGTGTCCCTGAGCCAATAGCTGGATGCAGAACATCCGATGATAGTAGCGGGCCTCTGGCGTCTCCGAGATAATCTCGCGGACCTCCGCTTTTATTGCATCATCAGGAGAAGGATAACGCGGCGCAGGCGGCGCAAATTGGCCAGCCCGCCCGGCGTCGAGTAGCGTCGTTTTCAGTGCAGATTTTTTAGCACTTGCCGACCACCGTCGACCACCAGAAGGGTTCGTAGCGCCTTCCGCGCCGGTGCGCCGAAACAGACTGCACGTGTTTGCAAAGAGTTAGAAGGAACGGAATAGAACAGCACTGGTACTTGGCACGTTCGATTCCCGTTAGCGCTACCAATTCCTCATAGACTTACGAAGGGGTTGTCTCGGCGGGCACCCGCGTGATACGCTCTACCATTCGATGCTCACTGGTCCCCGCGCGTGCCCACTGCCGCAGAATCTGCTCTTCTTCGAAGTTCAAGCAAATCACCGCCCGATGGCTCACGAGCACATCTCGGCATAATACGTTTATTTTTGCAATTATATACTAGCCGCACATCTCTCCAAGAGCGGCATCCAGCCCCTCGTCCGTCCAGAATGAAGGGGCCGCGGCGCGGTGCAAGGTCCACCGCTCCACGTGCTCGATCCATTCTCCAGGCAATACGCGGCAAACCGGGCCCAGCGTCTCGAGCTCCAGGATCTCGCGATTGGTGAAGGTCTCGAACGAACAACCGAAATCCGGATAACGTGCCGCCGGGTCCGCCCGGTAACTCTTGACGAACAGATCGCCATTGAGAAAGTACGCGCCCCACGTGTTCGGATTGAAAAGCCCGATCTTCTGGGGGGATCGCATGGTGGAATCCTGGCGGAGCACCAAATATTTTCGCAGGAACGTCCACCGCGCATCCGACAGGTCGGTGAACCGCCACATGACCAGTGGGTTTGAAGGAGCCAGATGCTCCGGATGGGTTCCTCTAGGCGGGAAGCCGGTGACCGCTACGCCGCCAGGCGCCATTACCGTCAGCACCCATACCGCAAATTCAGCCGGCAACAAGCCCATGTTTCTGACGCGGTGCACAATCTCCGCGCGAGAGCCCTCCACGCGCACGATCATCTGTTTCTGAACGCGCGGACCCTGTTCCACCGCCGCCGTTGCGACCAACGCGCCATTCAGCACTTGAATGTCGACGGGTTCGTTATCGGGCGCGTAAGACGCCTCGCGATCCTCGGGGCCGATCCAGATCCGCGATCCGCCACGGATCATCCAGGATGGTTCGCCGCTACGTCCCATCTGGTTCTCGAACGTCTTAAAGAGATTCTGTCCGCCCCGGAGACCGCAGTGGATCACTCGCGGTCCGACATCCGCGGTCACGACCAGTTCCATCTCATTGCTGGCGATCCGCCAGCAATGGTCCCATCCTTGAAAAGCAATTGGCTCGATCTGACTGCTTGAGTTAGTCGTGGACATAGATGTTATTTACTTCAAGTCAAGTTCCATCACCTGGATGGAGTACGCCGGCACGGAATACGGTATGGCCTCGCCCTTGATGTTGAGAGTGGAGCTCACCGGTACGATGCGCTTGGGATTTTCTATGGTATTTGTTGCCCATATCGTGTTCCCATGCAGCGTACTGACGTGCGCCGTGCGCGCCGCGGTGCCAATGCCCCGGAGGGCGATCGTCATAGGCTGGTCGGCGGACGTCGCGTTTACCAGCTTCAAGCACGCTTTATTCGAGGATGCCGTTGCGGAGTAAAAGAACTTATCGCCGGCGCCCGAGACTGACGAGGTCAAGGTGTGGTCTCCCAGGCAGGACGCGAACATTACTTGCGTGTAGTAACTGGGAGAGCCGTAACTGTTCAAAGTGTCGAAGCCGATCAGATCGCTGGCCCACTGCATGCCGCCCGGGTTGACGTTGACGAACAGGGGAGCGTAGGCCGCCATCACTACCACGTCACTGTTCCGCTCGAGGCCCGTCAGAAAAGCCGCATCCCCCAGGGCAGCCCCTAAGTTCGGTGTCGGAGTGCCCTCACGGGTCGCCCATTCCCCGACGAAGATCTTGGGCCCGTTCCGGTCCGTGGTGTCGTAGTGTTTGGACTCCTCGAACATGCCCGCTTCCCGCTTGTAGTAGTGGTCATCCACCACATCGGGGACGATTCCTGTCACCGGCATGGTCGCGATGATTTGCAGCTTGGGATATTTTGCCTTGATCGCCTTGTAGAACTGTGCGTACCGGCCGTCGTAAGTTCGTGCGCGGTCGAAGTTGTCCTCGTTGCCGACCTCGATATAATTCAGCGCGAATGGCGCAGGATGTCCGTCGCGCGCCCGCAAAGCGCCCCCCTTGGTATCCGGCTCGCCGGTCACGTACTCCATCTCGTTCAGTGCATCCTGAACGTACGGTTCGAGATCCGGACCCGGTTTTACAACCTGTCCCCCGAGAGAATAACCGGCGTAGACGGCAAGAACAGGCTGCATGTGCAGGTCCTCGCACCACTCCAGGAATTCGAGCAGTCCCATGCCATCGGACGAATGATAGCTCCACGTGGTCGGGTGGGTCGGCCGGTCGACCAGCGGACCGATCATCTTCTTCCAATCGAAACGGTTCTCGATGCGGTCGCCTTCCAGGTAGTTCCCGCCGGGGAAGCGCAGGAAAGACGGCCGCATGGCGGAAAGTTTCTCCATGATGTCGATGCGATTGCCGTTGGGCCGGTCATGGTAGGCCGGCGGGAACAGGGAAACCAGTTGGAGCCACAGCGTCGCGGGACGGTCCAGCGTGATTTCGAAGTGGTTTTCGGAGGAAGCGGCAACAGCGCCGGATCGCAGCTCGAACTGGTACTGCTTCCAGGCAGTTCCGGTCACCGGCACCGAAGCGGCCGCCAGGACCTGTCCGGATTGGTCCGCCACAAGCGCGACGGTCACCGGCAGCGCGGCATCGGAGTTGCTTCTTGCGTAGAACGAACCTCGATACCGCGTATTCGGCCGCACCGCGATGCCCCAATAGCCCTCATTCAGAAGCCCGGCGGAACTCTTGGCATCCGCCCTGATAACTTCGAGCCTCGCGCTATCCTTGAGGGCCTGCGACGGGCCTTCGCCGTTATCGACCGCGATCTTCGCCGATGCAGATCCCTTCTCGAACAGGAACCAGTTGAGGATTCCCGTCCAATCCGAACGGAAGGTGCGGTTGCGGATCAACTCGGCGTACAAACCGCCATCGTAGGAGTAGTTGATCTCTTCCGTCATCAGTCCGTAGAGTGTCGGGCTGACCGGCGCTTTGGGCTGATTCACGTCGACCGTGAGGGTGACCGCGGACTGCGCGCGTAACCCTGAGACGGCGGCAACGCTCACCAGCAGGACGGAAGCAAAAATCCAACGGCAGTTCATCATGAAATCTCCCCTGATTCAGCCACGAAGTGTAAGCGCTATCACCGACGCTGTCAAGGGGACGGGTGGCACTCGGTGTGCGACATGAAAGTGGTAGATCGGTGGAAGTGTGGACCAGACTGGGAAAATCTGGGCGTAGGTGGTACGCCCAGACTGAGCCGCAACCGTGAGAGAGCGGTTCACCCAGGGCTCTGCTTATTTGGCGGCCGATGAAATGAGTTATTTCTGACCTGTCGTGAGGCGCGCCAACCGCTCGCTCACGCTCGCGGCTCAGTTACGAGCCGCACGTCGGACAAAACCGCCGGGCCGCCTGACTTCCACTTTCATGTCGCGCACAGGCAATGCGTTTAAAACGTGAGGTTCACTGATGCGGCTGCCCGGAAAGCCGGATGAGCGGCGGCGGGGGTTGCTCCGCGGCCAACTTTTTCACCTTGTCGAATTCGGCTTGCGCCTCCTGCTGACGGCCCAAGGAACTCCATAGCTTGCCCAAACGGTAATGAGCATCCGGCTTGGAAGGGTCGATCCGGATGGCCTCGCGAAAATGGCGGGCCGCTTCGTCGGAATCGTTCTTTGCGGCGAGAACGATACCCAGATCGAGGTGTGCCAGCCGCATGTTCGCATCCAACGCCAGCGCGCGCCGAAGGTGCGTCTCAGCCGGCTTATTCCGGTCCGTATGTATTTCCGCGTCTCCCAGGTAAGTCAAGGCTTGCGCGTGCTGAGGTTGAGTCTCCAACTCCGCCTGAAACTCATGGCAAGCCTCCTCGTAGCGCCGAAGTTTCCAGTAGAGATAACCCAGCCCGAAGTGAGCGTTAGGCGGCACGAGCGATACTTTTACCGCCGCTTCGAACTCCGCGGCCGCGGCCTCGGTCTGGTTGGACCCATCGAGCGCCTCTCCTAGAAGAATGTGCACCGGCGCGGAATCCGGGTCTTTGGAAAGCAGGAACTGGAATTCACGCAAGGCTTCGGGATACTGTTCCGACCATAAGTAGCTCTGCGCCAGGTTGTAACGGAGCTCCAGGTTGTCCGGCTGCGCCTCGGAAGCGAGTTTCAACTGCGCCGCGGCGTCCCGGTACCGGCCGGAGCCGTAATAGCTCATACCCAGAAGAGCGCGGGCCTGGAAATTGCCGCTATCGGCCCGCACCGCCTCTTCAAATACCGCGGCAGCCTCGCGGAGATGCTTGGACTTGAAGTATGCGAGCCCCAGGTTGAGTTGCAGTCCCGGCAAGTGGGCGTCCAGGCGCAGAGCCGCCTTGTAATGTTCGATGGCAAGCTCGAACTTCCCCTCGCGGGCTAACGCCGTACCGCGGGCTGCTTCGGCCACGGCGTCCGGAACTGCCGCCCCGGTTTGCTCCGCCAGGAGCACCAGACTCAAGAACCCTATGGCGACAGGGACCATGTTTATGGCTCTTTGCCGATTCTCCAAAAAGGCGGGGGCCGATGTCAACGCCTGCAAAAACGAAAGCGCCCGCCGGCCTGCCTTTGCGGATTGCCGGCAGGCGAGCGGGCGCTGGGTCTTATTCGATCAGAACAGGAGCTTCATACCAAACTGCCAGATGCGCGGTTGGTACGTACCCGTGATCTGTCCGAAGTTGCCTGAGGTCAAGCTCGAGCTTGGATTGGTGAACTGTGTATGGTTGAAGGAATTGAAGGTTTCCGCGCGGAACTGCAACTGCGCGCGCTCGGTGAACCTGAACCCCTTGTACATCGCAATGTTCCAATTGTTGCGTCCCGGGCCGACCACGTCGTTCCTTGCCGCGCTGCCCCACTGGAGGGGTCCCGGCTGGGCGAACGACGAGGTGCTGAACCACTCAAACCGGGTCTTGTCGTAGGTGACCGGCGCGACGATGTTCGCCCGGTTGCTGGTGCCGCCACCGAACCCGAGGTTATCGACGCCGTTGCCTATGGAGAAGGGGTTTCCGGACTCGAAGGTGGCGATGCTGGACAGCTCCCATCCTCCCAGCAGCATCTTCTCAGTCCGTGTGCCGGAATCCTTGAAGATCGGGATGTTGTAGATGATGCTGGTGACTGAGATTTGCCGTCTGTCCCAACCGGCGGGACCGTAGTCCCAATGGGTGTTGAAGGGATTGTCGACGTTGGTGAAGAGTTCGCCATCGACAAGGTCGAAAGCATGCGACCAGGTGTAGTTACTGTTGAGCGTGAGGTTGTGCCACGCGGTGGCTCGGAAGCCGATCTGCAGCGATTCGTAGTTGGAGTTTGCATCCATATACATGGGCGAGATGGTTCCCCAGCCCAGGTACGGCCGGTAAAGGTTGGCATTCAGGGGGCTTCCCGTGTAGCCGCAAGTGCTGCCGCAAACGCCCAGGCGGTCTGCTGTATCGCTCGGCGACAGGGCGTTGATGTTGATACCTTCCGACTGGTGATAATTCGAGTTGCCGACGTAAGTGACGGTCAACACCGAGTTCTGGCGCAACTGCTGTTGGACGCCCATGCTCCACTGAGCCGCCGTGGGTGTCTTGTAAGGATTCGCGAGGGCTTGGATGCCGGCAGGAAAGTACGGCGTAGTCGCCGTTTGTCCGTTGGTCCAGTTCGTCGCGGGATTGTCGAAATATACGTTGCTTGGGTTGGACTGATAAGCGAACGGGACGATGTTTTGGCCCAAGTTGTACATTTCGTTGCCCGCGAGGCGTTCATAGAAAATCCCCGCTCCAGCGCGCAGAATGGTCTTCTGCTGGCCGGTCAGATCGTAGGCAAACCCGACGCGTGGGGCGAAAGTGTCCCAGTGGTTGTCCACCAAGCCTTTGGGAATTCCATTGCGCCCGGCTATGCCAATTCCGTTCAAGTAGAACGGGGTGTTCGACAGGGCAATGCCGGAGACGGTAGAGAATCCGGGACCGCTTGTGTTGAGAGCGCCGCTGGGCAGGAATTGCGGGGCGTTTGACGGGTTGTAAAGGTTCGGATAGAAATTCGCCGTGTTGTTTTCGGTATCGTAGGCATGCGGAAGTCCTTCCCAACGGAGGCCGAGATTGAGTGTCAGCCGGCTGGTAACCCGCCAGTCGTCCATAGCGTAAAGGTCATAGGTTTTATTGGAGATCCTGACGAAATTCACGTTGTCCGGTTCACTGTACGAAGAGGCGAAACCCATCAGGAAGTCCGCAAGCCCGTTGCCGGTGGCCGATGAGTTGAAAGTGAATGCCCCGCCAGCGTTCGTCTGGAACTGCTGCCACTTATGCGTGTACATATAGGCGGCGCCGAACTTCATGTTGTGTTTGCCATGGGTCCAGGAGACATCGTCCTTAGCCTGGTAGCTCCGCCAAGTGTTGATCCAAGGCCACCACCCAGGGGTGTAACTGACATAGTTGGGAGATGTAATGGTAATCTGGGGCAGCTTGTTGGAAGGGTTGTCGGAAGGGAACAGGTTCGGAACAGTGTATCCCGACGGCTTTTGCCAGACACCGAAATCGGTGATGTTGAGGTCGTTGCCGTTGTAGTTGAACGATGCCTCATTCAACAAGGTGGGGCTGATGGTATAGGTCGCATGTACTACACCGGCCCAGGACGGAACAGCCATGACCGAACCGGCGGTGGCATAGGTGCCGCCAGCCCACAGTGGGGGTATATCCCGCTCACTGGCATTATCGTAGATCAGGGAAGCCATCAACGCCAACTTGTTCCCGATCTGGTGATCGACCCGGAAGTTCTCTTCGCGGTAGAAGACGGCTTGATTCGCCGTGGCGTAGTACAGACCGTTGGCCTCGTTGGCTGCGGGGAAGAGGCCCGCGGCTAAAAGCGCCTTGGCATTGGGATCGATCAATCCACTCGGAATTATGTTGCCCGGGATGTAGCTTGGCTGGGAGGCAGTGCTGGGGGTGAGCCCGAACTGAGCGAGCTTGGCGATCTCAGTCGGGTCGGTGGTAGCCGGCACGAGGAGTTTGGTGGAGAGGGAGCTGAAGTCGCCGTTCTTCTCGGCCGCGGGATACGAAGACGCATTGATCGCGTTCCCCTGGATCTCCCTGCGCCACTCCTGGTTATAGAAAAAGAAAGTCTTCTTCTCGTGGCCGATCTTGGGAACCGGCCCGCCAAAGTTGCCCCCGAACGTGTTGTAGCGGAGTTCCGGTTTGGGCTGGCCATCGAGATTGGCAAAATACGTATTGGCGTCAATCGCGTTGTTTCGAAAGTACTCCCAGACGCCGCCGTGGTACTCCCTCGTGCCGCTCTTGGTGGCCATGCTGATCATGCCGCCGGATGCTTGGCCCAGGTCTGCCGCGTAGTTGCTGGTCATGACCTTGAATTCCTCGAGCGAATCCTGCGACGGCGAAACCAGCATGATGCCGCCGCCGCCCCGGTCATAGGCTTCTCCACCATTGATAATCCAGTCGTTGTGGTCGGACCGCTGGCCATTAAACTGGATGGCCCGATTTTGGGTCTGAGCCATGGGGGTATCGAAATCCGGAAGGTTGGAATCGGCGCCGGGCACCAGAGCTGCCAACTGGATGATGTTGCGGCCGTTGGTTGCCAAGTCGGCAACCTCGGACGCGGTAATGGTCTTGCTGACTTCGTTGGTATCCGCCTGAACCTGAATGGCGTTAGCTTCTACCGTAACACTCTCTTTGGCTTCGCCGACTTGAAGCGCCATATCGGCCCGGATTGTGTCATTAACTGCCAGCGTGATGCCGGTCCGTTCGGTCGCTTTAAACCCCGGCGCCTCTACCCGGACCTTGTAGTGCCCGAACGAGAGTTCGCGGGCGGCATAATTGCCTGTGGCGCTGGTAGTGGTGGAGCGGACCATTCCGGTATCGGTGTTCGTGATGGTGACCTGGGCGTTCGGGACTGCGGCGCCGGTCGGATCGGTCACGGTTCCCAGAAGGCTGGCGGTTTCCTGACCGTAGGCTACAGTGCTCAGCAGAACGAGGCCAAGTATCAGCGGCAAGCATATCCGCCACATGGGATATGTGCTAGTCGCGAAAAGCACTTTGCGCATGTCTTTCTCCTTTTTGATAATTTGCTTCGTAGGACCAAGGCAGGGGCTGTTCGCACGAACCCGCGCCACACGAGAGGTGGTGCCGACGAACGTAGCGAAACTGCTCTAAGCGCGGACTATTTTCCTCTAGATACACTAGAAGCCCCTTCGCGCCATCTAAACCCCAAAGCCAGAACAATTCTAATGAGTTTCGACTATGCGTTATAGGGGTGTTACGAGTGGAGATCACCGTGTGTCACGGGCGTTAAGCGTCGGATTTCGGGCTATTTATGAAATCACAGATTTCAGGCTCATTTTCTATGGGATGTCAGAACGAGAGGACCGCTGGCGGGGCCCAGATCAGGAGATACTCGGGAGCGACTTTCAGCACCCCTGACGCGGCTGCGGCGCTTTCTATGGAGCCACTGACTGGCTGACGGGCTGAAGCCCGCCCCACGAAGATGGTGGGTCGGGCTTCAGCCATCGGGCAATCTCTTCTGGCAGGGCAGCAGAAACGACTTCCCCACACGCCATAACAGGTCCGCCCCACTAGCCATGGCCTTGTGCCAAAGCCGGTAGCTGAGAAACAGGCGGTCCGCCAGGCAGAGCATACCCGGCTGCAGGGCCGGCAACACCTGCTCTGCCTACGACAGGAGTTTTACGGCCTGCTGTTGACCCACTTCGCCGTCCGGGGGCTGATGCACGAGGCCGCCCTGCAGGCAGGCGAGGACCCAGACCGGTTGTCTTACACCCATAGTGTGCGGATTTTGCGGCGCAAGCTGCCCCAATTTTCCGCTATTCCCCCCTCAGCACCGGGAGGTGCTGCATCAGAGGGTGCTCGATGAGATTCTGGAGCAACGCGTCGCCTCTAGCCGGGGGCTTGGGAAGCGCCGCGGTGTGAAACGGAATCAAACCAAGTACCCAGTGATCCGCGGGCGAAACCGACCGGACCACACGAATTATGCAGATCTCATCAAAATACTTAAGTGAAGAGTATTGTTGGCTTCAGCCGGCTTCAGCCTTTAGGCTGCAGCCCGCCATGGCACGACGCCGGAAGGCGCTCCTCTACCTCGCTTCGTCAATGACTTCTATCGCCCGGACCTCGGCGTAATTCACCTTGGGCGAGAAAGAGAGCAGCAGTTTGCCTTGGCCGTTGGGATGGAGACCGTGGAATTCGCGGACTACAGGCCGGAACGCCCCAGGCGCTGCCTGAAAAACATCGAAGTCCTGAAGCAGCAGGACGCCATTGCAGGTAACATCGAAGACTCTACACCCTGCACCCCGGCAGTCTGCGTCCGGAATCAAAGGGCTGAAGAACGATTCCAGGAAATGGAGTTTAACGGTGTAGCTTCCTGGCGCAACGGGGATGGCGTAGCTGAAATTACCGTGCCGTTCTTCGGTGTAAAGAGCGGGGATTTTCGGCTCCGTTTTGGGTTTCCTGTAAAGGCTGGTGCGCCCCTCGATGAAGTAATTGTCCCCGCTCCAGTGTGTGCCGTCGCCATCTACAAAATCCGATTGATGGGCGGAAATCCGGATCGGCCTCAGCTTTCCCGGCGTACCCGGGGAAAGTTCCAGCGCACTCACGAATGCCGGCCTCCCCCAACTCGAGAGGAACTCCAGGTGGATCTTGCCGTCTGATTCTGGGTACACATCCCTGAAAGCACGCACGTCGACCGCGGCGGAACCGGCGTCGGCAACCGGATCGAAGTCCACCAGCAACGGATGTCCGTTCAGGTTTATGTGGACATGGCGGCGATTTTGGGCGTCCTCCTTCTGGTCTGCGTCCGGCTGCCTTAAGGAATCGGCGAAATAGAGCCTCAACTCGTAAACGCCTGAGCGCATTGGGATGTCGTAACGAAACTGACGCTGCGATTGCGGGACCGTCATATCGGCGGAGATGGCTTCCCGCATGGTTCTGAACGGGCCCTCATCGGCCACAGGCGGGAAGAAATGCCGCGGACCAGGCTGGGGAACGCCTCCTTCGTAGTAACGGTCAGCTTCCCAACGCCGCCCCCACACGTCCACATAAGGTGCCCCTGTATGACCGGCGGCAATATGGACTTCCGCGCCGGGGGTTAACGCGGCCGATTCGCTCCTGGATGGCGGGGCCGCCGCGCTCTGTTCCGGGCGGGGGACCGAGGCTGCGGGAGCGACGGAAGCGTGTGGAGTGGCGGATCTCGACTTCAGCAAGAGGTAGCCAAGCCAAACAATCACGAGTCCGAACAGCAAGGCCACTCCAACCAGGATCTGTAGTGAACGCCGAGACTTGCCTTTCTCCGGTGCAGAAACGCCGTGCAGTATCACCGGCTCTTCGGATCGAGTCTCGAAGACGGGTAGATACCTGCCTTTCGGGATGGTGATAACGATCGCCTCGTCCTTCCCCTCATTGGCGAAGTGGTGCTCCAGTTTCAGCCGCAGCAGCCGGGCCTGGGAGCGCACAATGTTGTCATCGTTCGGGTTGTAACCGGGCGGCCGGTCGTACACGCAAATGCCGACCTGCTGTTCGGTTGCCGCTTCGGGCTTGTTGTCGAGGGCGCACCGGCACACGTGGAGGAAGAAAGCTCGCAGGCGAGGCGATCTCTCAAAGGTGCTGCTGGAGGCCACGCGGCGCACCAATTCCTCTCGCTCCACGGCAGCCTCCGGAGCCTCCTTGCAACGCGGCACGGGCACATTTGCTGGGCCCATTTGGGTGAGCCTCCCTGTTAACGCTTACAAAGTACCACATTTGCTAACCCGAGAAAAGGGTCCTGTCGGTTCGAGGGGGGCCTACGGTGTATACACGTGTATACACGTGTGACCACCGTGCAAGCAGCGGCCCCGCCGATCGCGGAAGCCCTACCCGAAGTTCGGCGTCAATCTGGAAGTACCGGCGCCTGGCAATCCGCGGACCATCCGCTCCAGGCCCCCGGTGTTCTGCACCCTGCGCTTGAGCGAAACGCGTGGAGCCGGTGTTTCCGAAGCGCCCGCAGTTGTGGCTCTATCGGTGGTCCCTTCACCGCGGCCGCCTCGGTACAGAGTTTCTCCACGATGCCGGAAGGCCTCTCGAAATTGCGCCCGGTGACTGGGATCCTCGCCTCTTTTCTCTTCGCTCCGGGTCCACTGCCCGGCTCTGACTTCCTGCTGGATCCAATCGGCCCTCCCCCCGTGGGTGCTTAACCTATCTGGGGGAATGGGCGTCCGCGGTTGCCGGGACTGAACAGTCGGAACCCCCAAAACGGGTAAGCACCCTCCCCCCGTCGTGCCGCGAGAGCCGATGAAGACCGGTGCAGCCGCCGCCCGGTGAGACCCATGCGGGCCGCCCGGAAAGCCGGACGAGCGGCGGCGGGGGTTCCTCTTGTGCCTCGTGGGGAAGGCCCAACTCCACAGCCGCCAAAACGGTAATGAGCATCCGGCTTGGAAGGGTCGATCTGGATCGCCTCGCGGAAACAGCGTGCGGCTTCGCCGGATTCGTTCCTTCAGGCGAGAAGGATGCCAGGATCTAAGTGCGCGAGCCGGATACTCGCATCCAACGCCAGCGAGCGTCGAAGGTCCTTCTGGGCCGGCTTATTCCGGTCCGCATGCATTTCCGATGCGCGGGGTGGATGCGCGATGCCAAGAGCAGCGCCCGCGGCGCCGCCTTTTGTGATCGTGTTAGCCCGAGGGGAAAAATGCTGTAATGATTCCGATGCTGGGTTGTCTGATAGGAGCGGCGCGGGCGGAAGCTCCGGGCCGCGGTGCGCTGTTGGTGGCCAACAAGGGGCACGAAAGTCTCGGCATTGTGGATGTTTATTCCGGCAAGCAGTGGCAACTGTGCCAGAAGGCGGCCGCGGCGGCGGCCGGCCAGTGGAGTCGCAGCACTTCGACCTCGCCGGGACCGGCGGCGGTGAGTCCTTCACAGATCTCGATGGTGGTGGCCTTTCCGGCGCCATTGGGACCGAGCAGCCCGAAGCATTCCCCCGGGCGCACTTTCCAGATCGAGATCGTCCACCGCGACCACGTCCTTGTAAGTCTTGCGAAGCTGGCGCACGCGAAGGGCGGCCTTCGTGGCGGTTTGGGGCTTAGGAATAGTATGGCAGAGACACGCGCTTTCAGCTCTTGGCTATTGGCCTTGCGGGCTCGTGGTTGTCGAAGCTCGGGCTGACCGCTTGCCTTTGCCCCAAAATCACTTCGCCTTCGGATCGCTAACCTGCGGCGCACCAGCACACTCTGTGGCCTCTGTCTCGTCTAATAGCAAGTCCGTAAGAGCTTGCTGGCAGGGCAGCGCCAACTCCCCTACTTTGCCTTCTGCCAAAAAGCTCCGCTCCAATCAACGCGTGTGATCGGTTCGGTGATGCCATGAGCCTTGCGGTAATCGTCCACTGCCTTCCTCGCGGGGGGTAAGTGTTCTCCGTAATCGTCCAGCAGAATATAGCCTCCGGGGGACACTTTGGGATACATGTAGTCCAGCGTCTGTTTCACGGATTCGTACAGATCCCCGTCCACGCGGAGCACGGCAAGCCGTTCGATGGGTGCTTTTGGCAGCGTGTCAATAAAGAACCCTTTCAGAAATTTGACCTGGTCATCCAGCAGGCCATATTTCTTGAAATTGTTTTGCACCTCCTCAAGCGACACCGCCATTTCACCGCCTTGCCAAATGTGAGCTTCAGGGTACTTATCCTCCTTCGGCGGTGGAAGCCCCTCGAATGAATCCGACACCCAAACCGTTCTGTCCTTGACGCCGTACGCGGCAAGAACCGCGCGCATGAAAATACAGGCGCCACCACGCCAAGCACCGCATTCGATAAGATCGCCAGGCACTTTCTGCCGAATTACATCGGTTACGCAGAACTGAATATTATCGAGCCGTTTCAGGCCCACCATCGTTTCCGCGTTAGCGGGCCAGCCCCGTCCTTCCTCCCGGTTCTTCCAAATCCACGGGGGGTCCCGTACGATCTGCTGGCCTCTCGCGGCCAGTGCACGATCGGCAATCGAATACGCCCACTTCTTAAGAGCGCCCTCCGGCTCAGGTAACGGTTCATATGGGTCCATTCCGTACCTCGTGAGGACGCGCTTTAGGAGTTCCAGATATCTATCTTCGTTGGTCGACTGTGGAGATATCAACTTGGGGGCTTCATGGACAGTCCCGACGACTCCGCTAGTGTGCAGCTTTATGGCTACAACTGTCAATGTGGCCAGAGTCAGGAGCCCGATCAAAGCCAGCAGAGCGACCAGGAACAACGCAGCTTTTCTTAGCACCGAGCGATTTTAGCACAAATGAAACGGCAGTTCTGTTATTCTAGCTAGCCATATGCTCCAAGAGCTCCTGGATGAAATTCGCCCCGGGCGGGCCGTGTCGCCAGGTGTCATGGTGTTGGGTCGCGGCTGTGAGTGGCAGAGCTCTACTGCCAGGCATCAGGCCGCTTATTCGTCGAAGCTTCAAAGCCGGCGAGATAAGCCCTCCGGCCAATCGTCAGGTGTCCGAAGACCCGGATGGTTTAGTTTCCGCGTCCAGGTCCAAACCCCTCGCCGTTCAGGCGAACAGCTTCCGGCAGGTTTCACCTTTGCGTCCGGACGCAATCGCGTATTTTCATGCGGCCACTGCCAGCGGGGCTTAGCGAGCGCGGTGAACGATGCAATCCGAGGTACGTATAAGGCCGCCGCAACCCCGACGGCCGCGCACTTCAGGCGGCTTTCAGCCGCACGCCCCAACCTGTCGGCTTTAGCCGACAGTCGTTTAGTCGACGCAGAGAAAGATGCGCCTATCATCATGGAGTTGTCCTCGCCGGCGTATAGCTTCGATGTGATGAGCCAAAACTCCCCAAATGCTTAAATTACAGACGCATTCGACCACACCGGGACTAATCAGGCAACTCGGTTTCTTCAGCGCTGTCGCACTGGTTATCTCTAACATGGTGGGCACCGGTATCTTCGCCACGACCGGCTTCATGGCCGGCGACCTCGGCAGCCCCGGGCTCATCATCGCGTGCTGGACGGTGGGCGCTCTGTTCGCGTTCGCCGGCGCGCTCAGTTACTCTGAGTTGGCAATCAACTTCCCCAAGTCCGGCGGCGAGTATGTCTACCTGACTCACGCCTTCGGCCCGGCATGGGGTTTCATGACCGGCTGGGTCTCTTTTTTCGCCGGCTTTTCCGCGCCGATAGCCGCCGCCGCCCTGGCATTTTCCGACTACCTGGGCTACTTCTTTCCCGCGCTGAAACAGTCGAGCGCGCCGGTCTACTTCGGTTCCGGCGCCCTTGCGTTTCGTGCGGGGGCCGGACAGGCGACGGCGGCGCTGTTGATCGCCGCATTCACCGTGCTGAACTGTTTTGGGCTCGCCCGCACGGCGAAGATTCAGAACGTACTCACCGCTATCAAGCTAATCGCGATCACCGGCTTCGTCCTGATCGGTTTTGCCGTGGGCACCGGCAGTTGGAGCCATTTCTCCGAGCCGGCCGTGCGCACTTCCACAGTCAGTCTCCCCGCCCAGTTCTTCGTGAGCTTGCTGTGGGTTATGGTCGGATACAGCGGCTGGAACGCCGCCACCTATGTCGCCGAAGAGGTGCGCCGTCCGGAACGCACTCTGCCTCTCGCCCTGGCAGCCGGCACAGCCATTGTCGCCGGGCTCTATTTGTTACTAAACTCGATATTCATCTATTCCACGCCTCTCGAAAGCATGAAGGGCGTAATCGCAGTCGGCTCTCTTTCAGCCTCCAACCTCTTCGGCCCCAAAGTGGCCGGCACGTTTTCGGCCCTGATGGCAGTCGCCATCGTATCGACGGTCAGCGCCATGGTCACGGTCGGCCCGCGCGTGTATTACGCGATGGCTAAGAATAAAGCCTTCTTCCCCGTTGCCGCCGCGGTTCATCCGAAGTACCACACGCCTGTGGCGGCCATCGTCAGCCAAGGCGCGTGCGCCATACTCATGACGCTCACGCCCTTTCCCCAACTGGTGGTCTATATCGGCATGAGCCTGACATTCTTCACGGTGCTTTCGGCGGCTGCCTTGTTCGTGTTCCGCCGCCGCCCTGACTGGCATCGCCTGGGAGCCGTCGATTTTGCCTGGCCCGCAGTTCCGGCGGCCTACATTCTCGTCGGCCTGGGCATGATGGGCTATGGAGTGGTTTTGCAGCCTGTGGCGTCCCTCGCCGCGTTCGCCACGGTCGGGGCCGGCGCGCTGGTGTACCGCTTCGAAGTGAGGCTGCCGCCGGAAAACAGTTGAGGCGCGGGGCAGGTGATAGTTCGCATGCGATGCGCGGGGTAGATGCGCTAGTTGGTCTTATTCCCTCGCATTTTGTACCATGTAGGCTGTACTCCAGGCATGTGCATGGAAAAGACCAATCGCAATCTGGCCATCGACGCTTATCGCGGTTTCGTGATGCTGCTCATGATGGCCGAGGTCCTGGAGCTTGCGCGCGTGGCCAAAGCCCTTCCCGGAAATGTTTTTTGGAGCGTGCTGGCCTTTCACCAGACGCACGTGCCCTGGGCCGGTTGCTCGCTGCACGATACCATTCAGCCCGGCTTCTCCTTCCTGGTGGGCGTCGCGCTCCCTTATTCCATCGCGGCGCGCCAAGCTCGCGGGGAGACGTTTCGAAAGCTTTTTCTGCACGCTCTCTGGCGCGGTTTCCTGTTGGCGGCGCTGGGCATTTTTCTGCGCTCCACCGACAAGACACAGACTTACTTTACCTTCGAGGACACGCTGACCCAGATCGGGCTCGGTTATCCATTTCTGTTCCTGCTCGCATTCCGGCCGCCCAAATGGCAGTGGAGCGCGCTGGGCGCGATTCTCTTTGGCTACTGGCTGGCGTGGGCGCTCTATCCCGCTCCGGTTCATGGCGCCTTCACCGGATTTCTGGCGCATTGGAATAAAGGCAATAACTTCGGCAACGCCTTCGACGTCTGGTTCCTCAACCTGTTTCCCCGTGTCTCACCGTTCGTGCAGAACGACGGCGGCTACCTGACGCTCAGCTTCATCCCGACGCTCGGCACCATGATCCTGGGTCTTGCGGCCGGGCGGTGGACGCGAGCGTCAGCGCCCGCGATTCCGATGCGCCGCCTGATCGCCGCCGGCGGAATCGGCATCGCGGCCGGGCTGCTGCTGCACTTCGCCGGTATCTGTCCCATCGTGAAGCGCATCTGGACGCCCGCGTGGACGCTGTTCAGCGGCGGCCTCTGTTTTCTCTTCCTCGCCGCGTTTTGCTGGGCCACGGAAGTGAAGCTATGGCGGCGATGGGCGTTCCCTCTGATCGTAATCGGCACAAATTCGATTGCCGCGTACCTGATCGCCCATTTGTGGGAGCGATTTTTCCTGGACAGCCTCCGCATCCACCTTGGAGCACACGCCTTTGCTTTCCTCGGGGCGCCGTATGAACCCTTCCTCCGCGGCCTTACAGTCCTGGCGGCGTACTGGCTCGTATTATGGTGGATGTACCGGCGCAAGCTGTTCCTGAAAATCTAGCAGGATGCGGAAAAAGCCCCTCAACCGCTTGCTTACGCGCGCGGCTCAGAAACGCGCTCGTTCTTTTGCAGGCACTTGCAGAGGCGCGACCGTGAGGGACCGGTCCCGGTATGCCCTTTTTCCGCAACCTGCTAGGCAAGGTTTCGGCTTTGAAATCCTTTCAAGGCGAAATGGATGGCCGCCAGCGGCGGTTTGCAGTCTTCAACCGGCCCTGGGAGAAATGTTGGAGTATCCTTATTGAAGATCCTCGATATTTCGTTGCCGTATAGGGCCCCCAACGACAACTTTGTTCTCGTTACGTTGCATTAGGCGGCACGCCGTCCGCAACCTGGCCGGCAGTGAGGCGGCTCCTCTACGCATGCGCCGTCGCCATTCTGACTTCGCGGACCCGAAGGGGCCGCTTCTGACTCCACTGACTTCCACATCCCTCAGGGATATCAAGGCCGAAGCCTTGGCTAGTTTGCGCCGGCCGCGGGCGCCGCGCTAGACTATGGACCGGGATGCGCATCGCTATCATATCCGATCATCGTGGGTGGGAGTGGGCCGGCTGCGAGGAGGTGTGGTTTGCGGTCGCATCTAAGGCGCTGGAACTGGGTCACAAGGTTGCCGTATTTCTGTGCCGGCGAAATGTTCCGGAGAAAAAACTAAAGCCCCTGGTCGATCTCGGAATGGAACTGCACCTCCCCGGTCCCGGATTAGCTCTCGTGGAACGCACACGGCGGATTAGCTGGAAAATGGGAAACACGATAGCTCCTTGGTCCGTACCGTTTCATAAGATCGAAAAGTTCTCTCCCAACGTGGTCCTGTATAATGCCGGCGATGCAATTCCCAATGCGGCGGTTCTCTCGCAGATCAAACGTTCCAATGCGCTGCGATGGCCCTACGTGGTCATATGCAACAACAGTCATATGTTCGATCCTCCCCCCACCGGATCCCACCGCGACGCGGCCGTCGAGCTCTATCAACGCGCACGCCTGGTGCTATCCCCAGCGGCGCGCGCGTTCAGCGACGTTGAACAAATGCTTGCGGCACGGATAGCAGAGAGCAGGGTCGTCCGAAATCCGGTCACCATGAATGATACCAGCGTTCTGCCCATGCCCGCCAATCCCGTAGTCCAGATAGCCCAAATTGGCCGGCTGGATTACGTTCAGAAAGGGCAGGATACTCTGCTCGCCGCGCTGGGCGCCTGCAGCTTCCGGCAACAGCCGTGGCAGTTATCCATATACGGAGATGGTGGGGACCCCGAGCACGTAAGGCGTCTTGCCAAGCACTATGGAATCCCGGACCGCGTTACGGTGAAGGCTTACAGCAAAGATATCCGCGCCATCTGGGCCGAGACCCACTTACTCGTCCTCCCCTCCCGGTTTGAGACCGCGCCGATAGTGATGACCGAGGCAATGTTGTGCGGAAGGCCCTGCGTGGTCACTGACGTCGGCTCCATGACGGAATGGATTCGGGAGCCGGAGACCGGCTTCGTTTCCCCCGGTATACACGCCGAGAGTTTTCGGGCCGCGCTCGAACGCGCATGGCGTGCCCGGTCCGAATGGTCGTCGATCGGATTGCGCGCCCATGATAGGGCCCAAGAGTTGCGCGATACGGGCGGGGGGAACCAGATCCTCAAGGCTTTGGCCGAGGCGGCCGGGGAGGCTGACGCCATGAATCCCGGCGCCCGGGTCGAGCCGCAAGCCAACGGCGCCCTTGTTTGAGCACACCGATGGCCGGCTTGAAAAAACGATAAAATCCCGGACGTGCAGATGATAGTCGAAAATATTGTTGAGCGCACCGCGAAGAATCCAATTGCTTGGTATCTCTATAAGTCCTGCGGACGGCTCTCGAATTATCTTCGCCGGATCTACAGGCATGCGCAATCGGTGCGGGAGCCAAGTCAATTAGCGTGGCGGCCAGACGACAGCAGAAGGATTCTGAATATCGCGGCGCAGTTATTTCCAGACTTGACAGTCGCGAATGGGCCTTTCAAGAGTTTACGGTATCCTTCAGCGCAATCGGCTGGCAGCGAACTTTTACCTAAGCTCCTAGGCTCTTATGAATCGGAGTTGCACCTTGTTTTGGAAGGGATGTTAGGCAATGGCTATGACACCATCGTCGACGTCGGCTGCGCGGAGGGATACTACGCAGTCGGCCTGGCGCTTAGATTGCCGCACGCGGAAGTTTACGCTTTCGACACGAATGCGAACGCGAAACAACTCTGCGCGCAGATGGCGAGACTGAATGGCGTGGTTGATCGGATTCACATCCAGGGCTTCTGCGATGAAGCGGTGCTTAGATCGATCCCATTGGGAGACCGGGCGCTGATCGTATCCGACTGCGAGGGATACGAGGGTTCATTGTTTAACCGGCAAGTGGCTGAATTCCTTATCCCGCACGACGTGATCGTAGAGACGCACGACTTCATCGACATCGAGATCAGCTCAAAAATGCGCGATGCCTTTTCCAAAACCCATCACATCCGCTCCATTAAGAGCACGGACGATATTGAAAAAGTACACGCCTGCCAGAACCGGGCGTTGGAATCTTACAGCGCTCGCGACAAATACCTCGCCCTCAGGGAAGGGCGGGACGCCATCATGGAATGGTTGGTGATGACCAGTAAGAAAGTTCGCTAGCCTATCGCCGGACCTCGCCCGAGTCCGGAGCAACCATGAGCATCGAAGTGTCGACGGCCTCGAAGTCCGAGCCCGTAACTCTTTTCAGGTCCGCAATGGTCCTGGAATTCCAGTTGCTGTCCAGCGCTCCCGTGAGGTACCAGGCGCCTCCATTGTCCGAGACGAACATTCCGTAATCTTTGAGCGCCGTCAGGATCACCTGGGCCTCCGGTGTTAGGCCGCTGACATCGAAAGAACCCCGCAGACGGAATCGCTGGCCCATCGAAGGCAGGCTCGGATCGTTGGAGGAAGAAGCGAAGTGCCGCGCCGGCCACACAAACGCCCGGCGGGTATGAGGCGTCGTAAAACGTAGCGCGTGCCGGATCTGTCCATTCTTGACTTCGTCGTACCTCACCAGTCCCGCAAAGAGAGGTAATCCAGCCGCGTCGGCGGAAGTCCAGCCCTCGGGACGGAGTCGGTTGCTTCTGAGATCGAATATCGCGCCGGAACTGGCTTGCCAGCTCAAATGTCCCACCCGTGCGGCGGCGAATAACTCGTACAGCCGGCACGCCCCACGGTCCAGAACGATTACGTGGGCGTCTCCTCCACCGCCTTCGATTGGGGCTCCGTCGGGGATGCGGTAGGGCCCGCGATCGCTCTCATCCGAAGAAAGCGCTACCTCTGCTACTCCATCGCTTCCATCCGTGACGGCGTATGGCACACTGAAATCCGCGTGCAGCGGTGCATCGGGCCCCATCGACTGAATATAGACGCTGGAGTTTGCGTCGAGCGGAAGATCGCGGACACGAGCGTTCCAGATGTTGTTTTCCGGGAAAACGGAGCACCCTGCGCCTAGATCCACGGGGGGGCTGTGATGCGGGATCAGCCGGGCCAAAATCCGGTCCTTATACGGCGCGCCGAGCTTGAAAACGGCCCCTGCCGGCAACGCTGATAGCGCCAGCACAAGCACTGTCAGCGCCAGCCAGTACTTTTTCAGCCTTACCCAGCCGATTTCTCTGACTACCAGATAGGCCAGAGCGGCGATTGCCACCCACATCGCCAGGAAGGCAGCCAGCGTGGACTTTCCCAAGTGATTTTTCGCCTTTCGATCAGTGCTTCAGCACCAATATCCCGTTGACAATCGAGAGTCCCGGGCCCAGCTTGACAGGATTCCATCGCCCCAGCAGATCGGTCGCCACTATCGAACCAACCGCGGGGCCGGCCATACCGGAATTCTGGTCGCCCATGAGACTCGATATATCCACCGCCTCCATATTGGAGCCGAGCACGCGGTGCAGCGCCACCAGCTCCGATGCATTCCAGCGCGGGTCGGCATCGTGCTGCATGCCCCAAGCCATTCCATTGTCGGACAGCATCGCGCCATATTTCTTGAGCGCCCGGAGAATTACCTGGAGGTTACGGGGGTAGGGCGAGACGTCGAAATTTCCCTTAAGGCGGAATCGCTGCCCCATCGGCGGGCCATCCGGGTGATGAGAGGCGTAATGCCGCGCTGGCCACTGATACGAGCCGCCCCTTGTATATGGCGCCGAAAAGCGCAACGCATGGGTTACCTGTCCCGCCGCAACCTCTTCGTACCGTAAGACTCCCGGCATTATGGGGAGCCCCGCCGCATCGGTTGAAGTCCATCCATCCGGCCGGAGGGCGTTCGAATTGAGGTCCCATTTCGCTCCGCCGTCCGCCGACCACGAGCTACCGGAGCGCCTCGCCCCAATCAGCTCGTACAGAATGCACTCATCTTTATCGACGACGATTAAGTGAAGATCCGATCCCGGCTCGACCTGGGCAGTCGGTGGCACCACGTAGGTTCCAGCGTCGCTCTCAGGCGTTGCGATGCGGCCAACGGTAATCTTGAAGCTTCTACCGGAGACGACGTTTATCGGAAGGGTGTCGTCCAGGCGCAGGCCAGCCCCAGCACCGACTTTTTCGACAAACGCGGCGGACTGGGGATGGAGGGGCAGGCCGTCCACCGCGGCATTCCAGATGTTGTTAGCTGGAAACGATGGACAGCCGGAAACGGTGGGCTGAGCCAAGGCGGTGCCGGCGAAGAGACTGCACAAAACTACCGTTGTTGTTGAAACCAAAGAACCGTGGATTGGCATCGTAGACCAAATTCTACACCCCGCCTTCGCTTCCCCGCAAACCGCCGGCGACGGGACGGAATCTCACTGATTTCTCGCGGTACGCTGAACTATATGTGCACCTGGAGCAGGTGCCGCTCTCATTTCGGATAGACGCGAAAATCGTCGAAATAAACCGTGGAATCCACGGGGGCCCACAAACCGACCCGTCCTGGCGCTGAAAACGTAGTGTCCCGCCCTTCCAGAACTCGGCGGTGGTCCAGGAAAACCTGGAAACGCGAGCCACGTGCCGAAACCTTCAAAATGCTCCAGGAATTGGCCGGAATGGGACGCTTTACACCGCTCAGAAGGGGAATTCTGTGCCCGTTCTGTACCTTGAAAACGGACACCGTATTCTCAGTAGCGTTGGCCCGCGCCACGTAATAGTTGTTTTCGTCACGATATCGCCATACCACCCCACCCGCAAGGCCTTCCCGCCCGGAAATAGGCTTGATCCGAACGCTCACATCGGCATCGCGCGTAGTGGGGTCATTCAAAATCGCCAGGGGGGATGCATTGGCCGAGGCGTCGGCCGAAACCTCTGCCAGCACATAGGGTTGGGTGGGAGCGGTCTGATCCTTACGGATTTGCCAGCCAGGCGCCTTGCCCACGCCTTGCACGGTCCAGCCAGGAGGCGCCTGCCCTATTTTGCACGTGTCGAAATTGACTATTTTGCCCGCGGGTGACAGCAAACTGAAGGCGTACAACCATGTCAACGCTTTCATGAACAATCACCCTGGGACAATGGCGCTAAATGTTTCATCACCCTTACTTCTTTTGTATCATATAGCGGGTCCGGCCGGGTAACGGTTTACGGAACTGGGGTGCGCGACATAAAAGTGGAGCCCAGTCGGATTCGGCGGAAAATCGCCAAAATCCGAGCGTACCTGGTACTCAGACAGACAGGCATGCATTTTCAGATACCATGCTGAACCGCGCCCTGATTTCACGGCCACAAAACGGCCGCTTTTGGGAACGGCAATGCAACCTACTGAAGTCGGGTTGCGTTACCTCCCACTTTTATGTCGCGCACCCTACGGAACTGCCGGCCGAAGCGGCGCCGAAGCCGCCGTCAGACTCACCGTGCCGGATTGTAATCCCGGCGAACTTGCCTCTACACGGATCTCATCGGCAGATTTCGACGTTTGCACAATAGCCATGCAAAGTCCGCTGAAGGCGCGGCGGCTACTGGCCGTGTCCAACTCGTGGCAGCTAGGGTCGCCGTTGCCCAAACCATGCAGCCGGCCGCCGCCGGAGACCCTAAAGGTCAACTCGTTGTCGGCAATCGCCACCTCTCGGCCCTTGGCGTCCTGGATTTCAGCAGTGATCATGGCGACGTCTTCGCCATCGGCAAAGAGCTTCTGCCGGTCGGCGCGGAGCACGACCTTGGCTGCAGGCCCGCTGGTTTCCCGCTTCGCAGCGAGTACCTGCTTGCCGCCATTATACCCTTTGGCTTCAATCGATCCAGGGGCATACTTCACTTTCCACATGAGGTGCGTATTGCGTACCACATCCTGCGCTCCCTGGCTCTGGCCGTTTAGAAACAGTTCCACCCGGTCGAGGTTGCTGTGTACCCACACCTCGATTTCCTGGCCTTCCTTGCCTTCCCAATTCCAATGCGGGAAAAGATGCAGCACGGGTTTCGATCCCCACCAAGCCTGGTAATAGTAATAATTGTCTTTGGGAAAACCGCACATATCCATGATTCCGAAGTGGGAATTGATGCACGGCCAGCCATAGGGAGTGGGTTCGCCGCGATAATCGAAACCGGTCCAGGCGAATCCTCCAGCCAAGAAAGGCCGGGAATCGTAGAATTTCCACCAGAATTCGGCCAGAGCCGCCCACGAAGGATGCTCCAGATCGTACGCCCGGACGTAGCCTTTTTCCTTGTCGTTGAAATAAATGCCGCGGGTGGACACGGTGCTGGCCGTTTCCGTACCCACCATGGGGAGCGCCGGGTAATCCTTGTGGAACTGGTCGATGCGGCCCTCGTTGTAGTTGAAACCTTGCACATCCTGCACCTTGGTGGCGCCACTTCCGCCCCAACCGTAATTCATGGCCTGTGTGATCGGACGGGAGTCGTCGTTAGCTTTCACCACGCGCTTCATGGTGGCTTCGATGCGGGCGCCGCGCTCGTTTCCCTGCTCGGGTTCTTCATTGCCGACCGACCAGATCACGATCGACGGATGATTGCGATGGCAGCGCACCATGCGCTCGAGCTGGCTCAGCCCCTCGGGAGTGGAATCCATCATGCGCGTTTCGCACATCATCATCATCCCGAGCTGGTCGCAGGCGTCGACCAATTCCGGTGTGGGTGGGTTGTGCGAGGTGCGGTAGGCGTTCGAGCCCATCTCCTTGAGCCGCTCGATGCGATAGTACTGGATTCGGTCGGGCAGCGCCGCGCCTACTCCGGCGAAATCCTGATGATTGCAAGTTCCCTTCAATTTGACCGGCTTTTCGTTTAGGAAGAAGCCGTTGTTGACGTCGAACCGCACTGACCGGATACCGAAGCGGGTGGTGCAGCTATCCACCGTGGCGCCGCCCGACTCCACCGTCGTCTCCAGCCGATAGAGGCTCGGATCCTCAACCGACCACAGCGCTGGCGATGCCACCTCCATGGTCTGGTCGAAACTGCGGCGGCTGGCAGCGGGAATCGAAAGCGGTGTGGCGGCTACGGTAGCGACGGCTCTGCCCGAAGGGCCGACGATTTTCGATACCACGCGGCAGTTTTTCGCCCCGTCGGTTTCGTTATCGACCTCGGTGGTAATGCGAACGTCCGCGACGCCGCCGGTGCGGATGGTCGAGCGCACGAAAGTCCCCCATTGCGGTACATGCACGGCGTTGGTCTTGGTAAGCCAGACGTGGCGGTAAATGCCGGCGCCTTCGTAGAACCAGCCATCGCCCAGAGTGGCGTCCACGCGCACCAGCAGAACGTTCCGGCTGCCGTAATTCGCCTGGTCGCTGAGGTCGTAGCGGAAGGGTGCGTAGCCGCTGAAGTTCCGGCCGATGTAGTGGCCGTTGAAGATCACCATGGAATCGCGGTACACGCCGTCGAATTCGAGCGCGATGCGCCGCCCCAGGTCGGATGCCGGCAAATCGAAAACGCGGCGGTACCACCCGATGCTGGAGGCGGGGAACGCACGGCCCAGCGGATGCGAGCCATGGTCGGTGAGTAATTTATTGTTCTCGAACGGCAGTTCGATGGCCCAATCGTGGGGCAGGTCGAGTTTGCGCCAGCCGCTGTCGTCGAAGTCGGGACGCGCGGCGACAATGGTTTCGCCCGACTTGGCGAAGGTTCCGCCGCCGTTTCCCCAGCCGAAATCCTGCACCGGATCGCTGGCGTGCCCCAGGTGGAAGCGCCATCCGAAATCGAGCAGCAAGCGTTCGCGCCCCCCGCCCGCGGAGGGCGACGATGGCGCTGCGGCGCCCTGCTGGGATTGCGCCGGCGCGCTGCTTCGCTCCGCCACGATGGCCGACGCGGCGAGGCTGCTCTTGAAGAGATCTCTTCGTGTAAGATTGCTCATTTTAGGGCTCGTGGGTCCACAATATCACGCGTCGCGGGCATGTGGATCAGACCAAGGGAGGATGGGCGCTATGGGGGAGCGTCTACGCGCTAAAGGGCTGCTTCGGCCTTGCCTCCGGCCCGCTCCCGCAGCGATTCGTACAACCGGGCCGGCCCGAGCAGAATATCCCGCAGGCCGCTGCGCACGCGTTCCGATTCCAGCGCCTGTTTACTCATGGTATTGTGCGCAGCCAGGGCGTCCATGATCGCGTTCATCAATTCATTATTCAGGTCGGGCGAATTCCCGAACTGCTCCTTCGTGTTGTTGGCGGCCTGCTGCACCAGGGTTATGGATTCCAGCAGCTTGCCCTTAATCACGTTGTTGACGTATGACCTTTTTTCGTCGTGAAAAACGGCGCAGTTCTAGCCAAGGGCTCCGTCCTTGAAATCCTTTCAGGATTTGGGAGGCAGAGGCGGGCCCTGCTGAATGGCGGGCTGAAGCCCGCCAACCTGATCCTGGGGGAAATGTTGAAGTATTCTTGTTTACGATCTTCGACCTAAGAATCTATACGCACGCAATGCCGAGAGAACGGGCGGCGCTGAGTTGGGGCCGGTCCAGGCTGGCGAGGGGACATTGCGTCCGCAGTGCGAGTTCCACGTGAAGTGCGTCATAGGGAGTCAGGCGATGATCGCGACTGATGGTTTGCACGATTCCACAAACTTGCTCCAGGGACGCATAGTCGAGCACGGGATCGAGCAATCGCAAATCGGCCAGGAATGCCTGTGTCTGGTCCGGCGTGATGCGTCCTCGCTTCTCGCCAACCAACAGCGTGTTCAGGAACCTCGACACACCAGAAAGCGGGCACAATGGCCAATTCGCCCGCCCTTAGGCGGTCCAGCACGGTGATTGAAACAGCCGTCTGTTCGTCGGGAAAGCACCAGGACAGCGATATCGAAGCGTCGGCAACAATTCCCCTCACGCGCGCGCCTCATCGCGCAGTTGCCGAATTGTCGTACCGCCGAGCGAGAGTCCGTGGGTCTTGCCGAATGTCTTCAACCTTTCGATCGCGGCAGCCCGTTCCTTTTCGGCATCGGGCTGGACGGGCTTCGACGATTGAAGGGCCTGAAGGATCACGTCCTCGGCATCCTTGAACCCGCCGCTCTGGAGTCGCTGGTTGATGAGCGCCTCTACTTCGGGTTTTGTGATCAGAATGGTCACCGGAACTCCTCCTTCGATCCTGAGTTCATGCTACGCGAAACGGCAGTCGTCGCGCAAACCGCCATGTCGCGATTTGCCGAGCTGGGCGGGTGCCGGCACTATAGCCATTGACAATATAGCCAATGTGGATATAATCGCAATATGGCCCCGCAACCCGCCTCTCTGCTTCCTCTTCCCTCGGCGACATTTCACATCCTGATGGCTGTCGCTAGCGAAGACCGCCATGGCTACGCCATCATCCTGGACATCGAACAGCGCACCGGCGGCGTCCTGCGCCTTAGCGCCGGCACCCTCTACCGCTCCATCCAACGCATGCTGGAGCAGGGCTTGCTGATCGAAACCAACGAGCGCCCAGCGCCGGAACTCGACGACGAGCGCCGCCGTTACTACCGCATTACGCCATTCGGCGCTGCCGTGGCGCGGGCGGAAGCCCGGCGCCTGAGCGACCTGGTAGTCATGGCGCGCAATAGCGGATTCGCACCGGAGGGGGCGTGATGCGACTCTATCGCCTGCTGCTCCATCTCTACCCCGCGTCGTTCCGCAACGAGTATGCCGATGAAATGTGCGCCATCTTCGCGCGCCGCCTGCGCGACACTTCCGCCGCGGGAATGCCGGTGTTGTGGATCGGCGTCTTGCTGGAAGTGCTTTTCAATGCCGCGGCGGTGCATGCCGACGTCCTGCGCCAGGATCTGCGTTACACCGCGCGCGCTTTGCGCCGCACTCCCGGATTCGCGGCCACTGCGGTTCTGGTAGTAGCGCTGGGCGTGGGCGCGAACGCCGCGGCCTTCTCGCTGGCCGACCGGATGCTGCTTCGGCCGCTGCCTTTTCCGCAATCCGACCAGTTGGTCAAATTGTGGCAAGCCATTCCCGGAACCTCGACCGCGTTGCTGCCCGGGCGCAACAAACTGGGGCCAACCACTCCCGGCTACTCGCGCATGGAGCTTTCGCCGGCCAACTACGCCGACTGGAAGAAAATGAGCCATTCCTTCACGGCAATGGGCGCCTACAATTCGAGCGCCGCGAATCTGGTGGGTGAGGGCGAGCCCGCGTCCCTCAACATCACTTCCGTCGATAGCGACTTGCTACCTCTGCTGGGAGTGAAGCCGCTCGTGGGACGCCTTTTCTCGGCCGCCGACGATCGCGAGGGAGCCGCCGGCACGGTGCTGCTGAGCTACGGATTGTGGCAACGGCGGTTCGGCGCTGATCCCAACATTCTGGGCCGCGGACTGCTTCTGGATGACCAACGCTATACGGTCATCGGAGTGATGCCGCGCACGTTCTACTTCCCGAGCCGCGACAACGCACTCTGGATCCCCATCCGGCTGAAAGCCGAGAACTACGTGGACCGCAACGACAATTGGCTGGCGGCGGTGGGCCGCTTGCGGCCGGGCGTGACGCTAGCGCAGGCCGTCTCCGAGATGACGGTAGTCACCGCGCAGATCGAGCGGCAATACCCCAAAGAGGACGAGGGCGTGCGCGCCAACATCTATCTGCTGCGTGACAACGTATCTTCGCAGTCGCGCCTGCTGTTGTATGCGCTGGTAGGCGCGGCGGTATGCGTGCTGCTGATCGCCTGCACCAACCTGGCGAACCTGCTGCTGGCGCGGGCGCTGGTGCGCGAGAAAGAGCTGGCGGTCCGAACCGCAATCGGCGCCGGCCGGGAGCGGCTGGTGCGCCAACTGGTTACCGAGAGCCTGGTGCTGGCGTTCCTCGGCGGCGCTGTCGGCGTGATGGCCGCAGGCCTTACTGTGCCGCTGCTGGCGCAGTTGGTCCCCGACTCGCTGCCCGTGGAGGAAGCTTCCGCTTTCGACTGGCGCGTGCTGCTCTTCTCCGGACTTCTGACCGCGCTCACGGGCATCGTCTTCGGAGTCGCGCCCGCGTGGCGGGTCTGCCGGAAGGCCGATTTGACGGCGCTGCGGGAAGGCGCGCGTGCCGGCAGCGGTAAGAAAGAGCGGCTCCGTTCGTTGCTGGTGATGGCGGAGGTTACGGCATCGGTGGTGCTTCTGGTGTCGACCGGCCTGCTGTTGCGGGCGTTGTGGAAACTGCAGGGAAACGACACGGGATTCCGCACCGAGGGCGTCCTCACCCTACGGACGGCGCTGCCCGCGCCGAAGTACGACCCCACCGCGCTACGCGCCAATTTCTATAACCGCGTGCTCGGCGACATCCGCCGGCTTCCCGGTGTCACTGACGCCGCCTACATCAGCTTTCTGCCGATCGTGATGGGGGGAGGCATTTGGACGGTAGAAGTCGGCGAGCACGTGGTGGAACACACCGCGGGCCATACCGCCAGCATGCGATTCGTCACGCCTGGGTTCTTTTCGGCAATGCGGATTCCGCTACAGGCCGGGCGCGACGTGGAGGACGGCGATACGGTGGAGCGGCAGCGCGTGGGCGTGGTGAGCCGATCATTCGCGAAGCGCTACTGGCCGAATCAGGATCCGCTGGGCCGGCATTTCAAGATGGCGTTTGAAGAGCATACGGTGGTGGGCGTGGTGGGCGATATCCGCGTGCGCGGGATGGAGTCCGAGAGCGAACCCCAGGTTTATTTTCCGTATCGCCAGGTGCAGGACGGGTGGTTTCAGTTCTACACGCCGAGAGATTTGGTGGTCCGTACCGAGGGACATACCGAGGCGCTGCTGCCGCAGATTTTCCGCATTGTGCGCGCGGCCGACGCCGAACAGCCGGTGTCGAACGTGCGCACTCTGGCGGAGATTGTAGAATCGAGCACCGCGTCGCGGGCCATCGAAGCGCGCGTGCTGGGGGCTTTCGCGGCGATCGCATTTCTGCTGGCCGCAGTCGGCATCCATGGTGTGCTGGCATTCGCGGTATCGAACCGCGCCCGCGAAATCGGCGTGCGGATGGCGCTGGGAGCGCAACGCGGCGACATCGTCAGGATGGTAGTGCTGCGCGGCGCCCTCCTGGCCGTGGCGGGAGTGGTGCCCGCAGTGGCGCTGGCCTGGTATGCCGGCAAAACCATGGAAGCGCTGCTGGCCGGCGTAAAGCCTTATGACGCGGCGACGTTCCTGGCCGCCACCGGCCTCACGGTGGCTATGACTATTCTGGGATGCCTGCTGCCGGCGTGGCGCGCCGCCCGCGTGGACCCCATGACGGCCATGCGGCTGGAGTAAAGAACGGGCATATAATCGACGGAGGAGGAAAAGCGAGTGAGACCCTTGCGGGCGCTTTCCCTGTTGCCGATTCTTCTCGTTCCAGCGGTGTGCCAGACCGATCGCGTCGACCTGGTGACCGACAAACCGGGCCGCGCGGAGGCTAAGGTTGCCGGTGCGGTCCTTCGGGCCGATGAAGCCACGCTGAACCACGAAACCGGCGAGCTCAAAATGAGCGGCCATGTCCACGTCACCCTGCCCGCGCGCGAGGACCACTCGGTGGTGCGATACGGCACGGGCGTGCTGCTCACCGATCAGCCCATTGGTGTCACGGCCGACCGGGTGAGCGTTAAGAACGGGCTGCTCGAAGCGTCGGGAAATATCGTGGTGGTGCCCGTCGACCCGGAACTGCCCAAGGTGCAGTTACGGGGCGACGAGATGTCCATGGATCTGAAGATCGCGGACGCCACCTTGCGCGGCAACGTCAGGGCAAGCGGGATTCCGGAGCCAGTTGGTATCCGGAGTTTTGCCAACTATCATTTTCCACCGGACATCATTAAGTAGCGTCCTCTGGAAGCGGTCTGGCGCACTCTGTATTGACCGCGAAACTTAGCGCGGCGTAGCTGCAACCAAAACAAGGTTCACCGCAGAGCCGCAGAGACGCGGAGAAAAACAAAAGCAAAGTCAAAACCGGAGGGCGCGGAGGAGGCAGAGGACGCGGAGGGGTATTGGCCTGGGGTATCGGCGTCGCAGTGGCCTCGGTTCGCGAGAAACGTCGCGGCGCGCGAAGATTCTGCCCGTTAGCATTGCAGAGTCTTAAGAAAGTCAAAACCGGAGAGCGCGGAGGAGGCAGAGGTAACCTGCGTTGCCCCGGCTTCCCGAAAACCGTCGGCAACGGGTTGCTGTGGCGTTTGGCCCCGCCAGCCCTAACCGTTGGACTTCGGTGGCCCTTCCTGGAGCACCGTGTCGAGGGCGGCGTTGAATTTCCCCATCTCTTCATAGGTGCCGACCGTCACGCGCACCATCTGGGGCCACTCCTGCCACACGCGGCCGATCAGCACTTTGTGTTGCGCCATGGCGGCGTTCACCTGCTGTCCGGTCATGCCCTTCACCTGCATCATGAAGAAGTTGGTGAGCGACGGGATGTAGGTGACCCCGACTTTTTCGAGGTGCTCGAATGCCAGGTCGCGATTTTTCTTGTTGATCGCAAGCCTTTCCTTCATCAGGCTGGGGCCGACCTTCATGCTCGCCGCGGCGCATGCAGTGGCGGTGACCGGCATGAAGCCGGCGCCCCCGAACTCCCGCACCTTGCCGATCAGGTCCGGACGTCCATAAGCCGCGCCCGCGCGCAAGCCGGCCATACCGTAGATCTTCGAGAAGGTGCGGAGCACTACCACGTCTTTGCCCTCTCTTACGAGGTCGGTGGACGAGTTCTCCATGCCCGAAAAATGGACGTAGGCTTCGTCGATTACCAGCACGGCGTCCTTCGGCTTGTTCGCCAGGATGTACTCCAGGTCTTTCCGCGGCGTGAGCGTGCCGGTGGGGTTGTTGGGATTGCAGATGTAGAACCCGCCGGCGTTCGGGTCGGCCTTGATCATGGCTTCCACGTCGTGCGAATAGTCGGGCCGTAGGGGCACTTTGATGGTTTTCGCCCCGATCCAGCGGCCCGCGCCGCTGCCGTACCCCGGAGCGCCCATCACCCAGCTTCGGGTGGGGGAACTGAACGCCGCCGCGCTGTTCGCCAGCGGAATGCTCGACCCCGGAAAAGCGATGACGTGATCCTGCGGAACGTGCTCGGTGGATGCCAGCAGGGAGTTGAACTCCAGGTTTTCGCCCTGGGGCGAGTAGCGCCAGCCCATCGGCGCCACCTTGTAAAGGGCCTCCAGCCCCTCTTTGCAAGGGCCCATGGGGTTCTCGTTGGAGGTGATGCGGACCACGTCGGGGTCGAAAGCCCTGGCGCCCATGCCTCCGCCCCGGCGCCCGCCCGGCGCCACCGCGGCCTGTTGTTGTTCGGCCTGCTGTGCCAGGGCAAATTCGTTGAAGAATGGAATAGCGGCAGCGGCCCCCATGGAAATTCGGGCGATGTGCCGGCGGGAAAAGCCTCGTTCCAGCAACGATTCGGTTAATTTAGACGTAAGTGCCATGAATCGAAATCTCCGGGTAGGTTACCACCCCTGGCTGAAAACACATTTGGAGTTGCGAGTGGGCGGCGGAGACTTGCGTCGCCGAATCGGAGGGAAGGCCAACTCGGACCCCCAAAGAGATCAGGACGCGCACAAGGCGGCCTGGTGACAGCAATTAAATGCCGGTTAGCGGGATGATATCCTCAAGTGCGCCGCAATGTCAAGGAAAAACGACCCGGAACACTGTTGGGGCCAGGATTGCCTGCCCGCGTCACACAGCCTTCGCGGAGCGGGCGGCCGTTTCCGCCTCATCGAGGGCCAGGTACGGCGCGAGCTTCTCCATCGCCGCGTCTACCGTAAGCCCGTATTTCGCCCGCAGCGCTTCGATCTTGCCGTGTTCGATGAACTTATCGGGCCAGCCGATCCGCACAACGGGAGTGGCAATCCCGAGATCGCTCAAAGCTTCCAGCACGGCGCTGCCGAAACCGCCGTGCAAGACGTGGTCTTCGAGCGTCAGCGCCACATCCACGCTGCGCGCGAAGAACTCCAGCATGTCCGTATCGATGGGTTTGACGAAGCGGGCGTTAATCACCGCCGCGGCGATGCCCTGACCCTCGAGTTTCACGGCTATCTCCTCAGCCATGGGCACCATCGCACCCAACGCGAAGATGGCCACCCGATCGTTCTCGCTGTGCTGCAGCAGCTCGGCCTTGCCGATGGGAATGGAGGTGGGCACGTCTTTCACCGGCGTACCGGGTCCCACGCCGCGCGGATAGCGCACCGCGATGGGGCCATCCCACTTCATGGCCGTGTACATCATGTCGGCTAACTCGTCCTCATCTTTGGGCACCATGTGCACCAGGTTCGGAACGCCGCGCAGATAGCTGATGTCGAAGACGCCGTGGTGCGTGGGACCGTCGTCGGCGGAAAGGCCGCCGCGGTCCATACAGAAGACCACGGGCAGGTTCTGCAGACAGACATCGTGCACGATGGGGTCGAAGGCGCGCTGCAAGAAAGTGGAATAGATGGCGCAGAACGGTTTGAAACCCTTGACTGCCAGGCCAGCCGCGAATAAGACGGCGTGCTCCTCGGCGATACCCACGTCGAAGTACTTACCGGGATGGTGCGGCTGGAATCGGTCCAGTCCCGTGCCGTTGGGCATGGCGGCGGTGATGGCGACTACTTTGTCGTTGTAGTTGGCTAACTTCACCAGCGTGTCGGCGAATACTTCGGAGTAAGTGCGGCGGCTCAGCGGCTTGGTTTCGCCGGTCTCGGGATCGTAAGGGCCCAGTCCGTGAAACTTCTTCTGCTTCTGCAAGGCGGGCTCGAAACCTTTGCCCTTTTGTGTGAGCACATGCAACAGCACGGGACGGTCGGCTTTCTTCAGGAATTCGAGCGACTTGATCAGCGTGGAAATATCGTGGCCGTCGATGGGTCCGTAGTATTTCAGCCCCAACTCCTCGAAAATCACGCTGGGCCACAGCATGCTCTTGGCGGCCTCTTCGGCCTTGCGCGCCATTTTCAGGGCGCGGTGGCCGCCCAGCATCTCGACGAATTTGCCGGCGCGGTCATGCAGATAGTCGTAGCGCGGGCTGGTGACGATATGGTGCAGATAACTGGCAATGGCGCCCACATTCTTGTCGATGGACCACTCGTTATCGTTGAGCACCACGATCATGCGGCGGGTGTGGTGCGCGATGTTGTTCAGCGCTTCGTAGGTGATCCCGCAGGTGAAGGCGGCATCCCCCGCCACCGCGACCACATGCTCCTTGCCGCCGGTCTTATCGCGCGCCACCGCCATGCCCAGCGCGGCTGAGAGGGCCGTGCCGGCGTGTCCGGCGCCGTAGCAATCGTGGGGGCTTTCGGTGCGCAGCATGAAGCCGTTCAACCCGCCCGGTGTGCGGATGGTGTGGAAGCGCTCCCGCCGCCCGGTGAGCATCTTGTGGATGTAGGCCTGGTGGCTGACGTCGAATAGAAAGCTGTCCTTCGGCGTGTTGAAGACGTAATGCAGGGCGATGGAAAGCTCCACCACTCCCAGGTTGGGACCCAAATGACCGCCGTTGTTGGAGAGCACGGCGATCAGCTCCTCCCGTATTTCCGAGGCCAACTTTTCCAGCTCCGCAATGGAGAGCTGCTTGACGTTGTCGGGGGAGTCGATACGATCGAGGATACGTGACATAATTATTCGGGCCTATCGCGCGCGCAAATCGACCCCAAAGATACGGAGGGCCATTACTTGTAATTTTCGCATGGGAAGCGGTCCAATGGGGAGGGTCCCCTTTGGGGAACGCGCGATATTACAAGGGGCGCCGGCGCCATGGAATCACCCACATCCACATTTACGCTGCTCGAAAAGGCCCAGGCCGGCGACCGGGAAGCGCTCTCCCGTGCCTTCGAAAAGTACCAGCGCCGGCTGGCCGTGTTGGTCCATTTCAAACTCAGCGACCGCACGCGCACCTTCGCCGAAGTGGACGATATTGTGCAAGAAACGTTCCTGCGCGCCTTCCGCGATATTCAGCAGTTTTCTTATGAGAAGCCCGGCGGTTTTTTGCGGTGGCTCTCGACCATCGCCGACCACGCGATCATCGACCGTGTGCGCTACCAGGGCCGCGAACGGCGCGCGGGCGAGCAGGTTGCCTTCCGCTCGGAAAGCAATCCCGCGGGGCCGGACCCGGCCGACACTAAAACGCCCAGCCGTCTGCTGGCTCAACAGGAAGCCGTGGAGCGGCTCTTGGCGCGCCTGGCCGCCTTGCCGGAAGACTACCGGAAGGCCATCCTGATGGCCAAAATCGAAGGCCTTTCCACCGCCGAAATAGCACGGCAATTGGGCAAATCGCGCGAAGCCGTGGCCCTGCTGGTGTACCGTGCGGTGAAGCGCTTCCGCGAATTGAGCGAGGCGGACCGATGACCGACTTGGAACGCGAGCAACAACTAGCCGAAGCCTTGGCCGATCTGCTGGACCAAAAAGTCACCGAGACCGTCCCAGCCGAACTGGCCGCCGACTGGGGCGCGCTGGCGGAAATCGACCGCGCCTTGGACCCGGCGGCGTTACCGGAAAAGCTTTCGGGTCATAAAATCCTGGCCGAAATCGGCTCGGGCGGCATGGGGCGGGTGCTGCTGGCAGTCGATCGGGCGCTCGGCCGTAAAGTGGCCATCAAGACTCTCGCCAGCCGTTACGCCGACGACGCTCAGTTGCAAGCCCGCTTCATGGGCGAAGCCCGCGCCCTGGCGCGCGTGAGCCACCCGCACATTGTCCGCATCTACAATCTGGGGCCGGCCGGCGAGCCGCCGCATTTCGTGATGGAGTACCTGGAAGGCGCGCCCCTCACTCGCGTGGCCGCGGCGCTCACCTTCCATCAGCGGGCCGAACTGATGCGCAAAGTGGTGCTGGCAGCCGATTTCCTCCACACGCAGGGCATCATCCATCGCGATCTCAAGCCGGCCAACATCCTGGTGGGGCCGGACCTCGAGCCCAAGCTCCTCGATTTCGGGCTGGCGCTCGACGTCGAAGCCCACCAGCGGCTCTCGAAAGTCGGAGAGGTGGCCGGCACGCCGGAATATCTCTCCCCGGAACAGGCCTCGGGCGTCCACCTGGACGCCCGCAGCGACGTCTTCACCCTCGGCGCCATCCTCTACGAACTGCTTACCGGAGCCGCGCCTTTCCGCGCCGACAACACCCGCGATCTGCTCCGCCGCATCCGCGAAGAAGAGCCCGTGCTGCCGCGCCGCCGCGATCCCTCCATCCCCAAAGATTTGCAAAATATCTGTCTCAAGGCGCTGGAAAAGGCTCCCGAGAACCGCTACGCCACGGCGCGCGAAATGGCCGACGATCTGCGCCGCTACCTGGCGCAGGAGGCCGTGCTGGCCGAACCGGCGGCTTATTCCCGGCTGATCGCCGGGCAGGTGAGCGAGCATCTGCGCGACCTGAAAAGCTGGCGCCACGACCAGATTGTCTCCGAGGCCGAATACGACGCTCTGCGCAAACGCTACGAGCGCCTGGTGGAGCGCGAAGATGCCTGGATCATGGAGGTCCGCCGCCTCACGCTGCCTCAGGTGACGCTCTATTTCGGCGCGTGGATCCTCGCCGTCGGAGCGGCGCTGCTGACGTTCTTCCCGTTCCCGAAACTGGCTGGCGCGCCGGCCGTAATCGTGGCCTGGGCCGCGACTCTACCCACCGCGTGGATGGGCGTGCGCACCTGGCGGCGCGGCTACTATCGCGTGGCCATCGCCTATTTGCTGGCCTTTTGCCTGGTGGCGCCGGTGGCCACGCTGGTGACCCTCGAAGAGGCGCGCATCGCCACCGCGCTCACGCAGGGACAAGTGCGGCTGGAGCTTTTCCATCGCCTGGAGTTCGCCAAAGAGGCCACCAACGCGCAATTGTGGTGGTCCCTGCTGGCGGGGCTGCCGGTCTGCTGGTGGCTGCGACGGTTCACGCGCGCGCCGGTCTTCTCTCTCATGTTCGCGGCCATGTCCGCCATGCTCTGTCTGGCCACGCTGCTGCGACTGGGCGTGCTCGATTGCCTCGATCGCGACTCCGGCCGTTTCTATTTCGACCTGATTCCGTGCGCCATCCTTTTTATGGCCGCGGGCTTCGTCTTCGAACGCCGGCGCATGCCCGACGATTCGCGCTACTTCTATCCCTTCGCCGTGGCCTTTACCCTGGCCGCGCTCAGCGGCGTGGCGGTGTACCACGAACCCTGGGCCAACTGGCTCAAGGCCACGGCGCCGTGGACCCGCGGGCAAATCGAGTACCTCTTCATCCTGAATGCCGGCGTGTATTTCGTGCTCGACCGCATTTGCGACCGCTTCCCCTCGTCGCAAATTCGCACGGTAGGGAAATCGTTCCGCTTCGTAATTCCGGGTCACGTAATGACGTCGTTGCTATTACTGGGATTGAGTGCGGAGGCGGTTAAGGAGCAGCGCGTTTTCGAATGGTTGTTGCCGGCCGCCGCCTGCGTGTTCGTGTTTGCCAGCATTCCGCGGCAAATGAAAAATTTCCTGGTGAGCGGGCTGGTCTTCCTGGCGGTCGGGGTGTACCGCTTGCAGCAGGAAGTCTTCCCCAATCGCGCCTGGTGGCCGATTCTGCTGCTGCTCGCGGGGCTCGGACTGATGCTGGCGGCAGCCAACTATGCGGCGCTGCGTGTAGCGCTGGGGCGGTGGTGGAAGCGAACGGCACAGGGCAGGCCGTAACACGGACCGCGCCGACTGTCATGCATTGCATATACAATAGGAGTGCGGCGTGTTCGACTGGGACAAAAATAATTTGCGCAAGATTCGGGCGCATCGGATCGAGCCCGAAGAGGTGGAACAGGGCCTATCGAACAGCCCGATCCCGATCTACGAACAAGACGTGCAAGGGGAACTCCGATACATCTACTACTGCGAGACGGATTCGGGACGGATGATAGCTATTATTCTTGTCGAGCGGGGCGAGAAGATCCGCGTCGTCACCGCTTATGATCTGGATGCCGGGCAGAAGAGGGACTACCTGACCCGGCGCGCACATGGGGAGTGAACGCGATGACCAAGAAACCGATCGACATGCCGAAGTTCGCAAATGAAGGGGAGGAGGCGGACTGGTGGGCCAGCCCCCAAGGCCGCCAGTTTGTAAAGCAGAAATCGACTGCGTCAATAAGGAAGAGGAGCGAGCCGCGGGGATCGCGCTTGGTCGCCCAATTGAGGCGCACGACCACCGTTCAGATAGCACTGCGCTTACCTGAACCCGACGTTACCAAGGCCCGAGAGATCGCGACTCGCAAGGGCATCGGTTACCAGACCCTGCTCAAAATGCTGGTGCATGAAGGTCTCCGCCGTGAGGGGCGAAGATCTTGAAGGCCATGCGTCCGGTATGCCCGTCTGACACTGAGCGGGTACCACCCCCTCTCAGTTGACCGTCCACCGCGCGCTCCCGCAATACTTGCACTCCCGCGCCGTGGACGCGAGCGTCTCGCCGCACGTCAGGCACCGTACCGACGCCCCCTTGGCAGACTTTCGCGAACGATAGAACCGATATCCCGCAAACCCCGCGACCGCCCCCACTGCAAGCACGGCCGCGCCCACCGTCCCGATGCTCTGATAAGTGAATATCGCGGCCATCAGCGCCGCCACGCCGATCAGCCACCATCGCGGCCCGTCCGTCATGTGCAAAATTATCGCACGGCAGGTGCAATCCTCGCCGATCCATGACGCTGTTCCTTAGTGGAGGCGAAAATATGAAACTCACATCGATGCTCGCGGCGCTGGCCGCATTTGCGATTCTGACGGGGTGCGAGTCGCCGGGTCCGGCGCTGCTCTCTCTCGAACCCGTGGCCACCGCGAAGGACACCGCGATTGACTCGACGCTGCTCGGGACCTGGGAAGAGCAGGGCGACAAGGACCTGGCAGCCATCGTCCGGCAGGGCGACGCGGGCGGGTATCGGATCGCGGTGTTATCCGGCAGTTCGGTCACCAGCTTTCAGGCGCAACTTTTCCGCGTGGGCGAGGCCGAATTCCTCGACCTAACCCCCGCCGATGATAGCGATTTCCGCATCCCCGGCCATGCCGTCATGCGCCTGTGGATCGACGGCGGCGCGCTGCGTTGGGCCTTTCTGGACTCCGACTGGCTGAAACAGCAGACGGCCGTGCTCGCCACCCACAATGGCGACGGCAAAATGCAGTTATTCTCGCCCTCGGCCGACGTGCGCGCATTGATCGCCGCGAATGGCGCCAACGACAAGGCGTACGGCAAGGTTGCGACGTGGCAGAAGGTACAGTAACAGCCGAGATTCCATAGCGCTGCGCCTTATGCTGAAATATGAGGATGCTCCAAGTGGTCGCGGGGATTATCGAACGCGAAGGTCGAATCCTCATCTGCCGGCGCAAGGCGCAGCAGTCGCACCCCCTTAAATGGGAGTTTCCGGGTGGAAAAGTGGAACGGGCCGAGACGTTACCGCAGGCGCTCGAGCGCGAGCTCGCGGAAGAATTGGACATCCACAGCATCACGTGCGAGGAAATAACGCGCTACGAGTACACCTACCCCGGCAAACATCCCATCCGGCTGATCTTTTTCCGGGTGACCGAATTCGAGGGCCAACCGCGCAACCTGATTTTCGATGAAATGCGCTGGGAGCCGCGCCAGGGTCTGGCGGGGTTCGACTTCGTGGAGGGCGATATCCAATTTCTGCGCGGAATTTCCTCGGGACTGTACTGACCGCCGCGGCATTTATACTGGTTGCTATGGCAACTGCACTCAAGTTGGTGGAACCTTCGGAAAATGAATTCTTAGCGAGCCTGGAAGCGCGGGCCAAACAGGCGAATCCCTTCTTTCGCGCCATGGCGCATCGGCCCGAGGTGCTGAAAAACTTCCCGCCGTTGTACACCGCGGTGGTCGGGCCGGGCTCGGTATCGCGCCGCGTCAAGGTGCTGGTATATCTGGCGTGCTCCTATGCCAACACGTGCCCTTTCTGCATCGCCAGCAATTTGCCGGGTGCGCGCAAGGCGGGGATCGCGGAAGAGGACCTTCGCGCGGTGGAGGCCGGGAACGACGATGCGTTTCCACCGGCCGAACGGGCGGCCATCGCGTACGCCCGCGAGCTCACCCGCACGGCGCACGCGGAAGCGACCCGCGAAGAGCTTCGGGCACACTATACCGACGAGCAGATCGTGGAAATTACCCTGGTGATCGGAATCTCGAACCTGACCAACCGGTTTAATAATGGATTGGGGATTTTGCCGGAAGCATAAGCGTTTTCTTGGGCCGCCGATGAACGCAGATAAACGCCGATAAAGACAGTTCTTGCTTATCGGCGTTTATCTGCGTTCATCGGCGGCTAATGCTATTTTTCGCACTTCTTATGTCTATTTTGAGCGGCATTCATCCCGTGACCGAGGCCCTTCGGTCGAACCACCCGTTGGATCGCGTCCTTGTAGCGCAAGGCGCCGGCGGACCGCGCCTGCAGGAGATCATCGATTTGGCGCGGCGCGCTTCGGTGGCGGTCCGCTTCGAGCCGAGAGCCGCCCTGGACCGCCTGGCGGGCACTTCGGCGCACCAGGGCGTGGTCGCCCTGGGAACGGCCAAAAAGTTCGCCGCGCTCGATGAGATCTCGGCCTCCGACCTGGTGGTGGTGCTCGATGGCGTCGAAGATCCGCACAACCTGGGGGCCATTATCCGCACAGCTCATGCTGCCGGCGCGGGCGGAGTGGTCATTCCGGAACGGCGCGCCGCGGGCGTTACCGACGTGGTGGCCAAGGCCGCTGCCGGCGCGCTGGAGCACCTGCCGGTGACGCGCGTGACCAACATCAATCGCACCCTTGAAGAGCTGAAGGAAAGCGGCCACTGGATCTATGGGCTCGACGAGCGCGGCTCCGAGGATTACGGCCGCGTGGAGTATTCCACCCCCACCGTGCTGGTGTTGGGCGGCGAAGGCAAGGGGTTGCACGAACAGGTGCGCAAGCATTGCGACGTGCTGGTGCGCATTCCCATGGCGGGGAAGATTTCGTCGCTGAACGTATCGGTGGCCGCCGGGGTAGTCCTGTTCGAGTGGCGCAGGCGGCGCTTGGCGCGGTAGTACATATTGAGCCAAAGAAGAACACCTCACGCAAAGGCGCCAAAGCTCCTGTACTGGCCATGGCACGCGTGTTTTCAATGGCTTGACAGGCTCTGGTCGTTTTAATACTAAAACCCGGGACTCTCGAACAAGTGGTTGACGCCGGACACAACACCGCTTCGCAATCCAGTTTGAGGTCTTCGTGATCACCTCGCGACAATATTTCCGTGGTGCTCGATTCAACTAGCACACCCAGCGTATTGGTCAACATGCGGATCGACTCGATCTGCCGCTCCAAAGTTGAGATCGGTAGACTGACTGGTCGTCAGGCGTAACGTCTTGCACATTCCGAAACGAACCGCACCTGCGAACTCTTGATCGGACAGTGTGCTGACCCCGTGCGAACCGGGAAATCAAGTTTGAGGTCTGGCTCCCGGTTCACTAGATCGCGCTGCTAGCGCTCAGAAATTTTCCCACGGGCCATGACGGCTTTTGCCATCCATTTACCGCATAACAGGTTGACACCGCCCACGGGGTTGACCCGAATGCCGCGGTAAAGGAGGTCCGGCGATGAAATCGACCCAATTCACGCTTTTGTGCATGGCAATTCTCTCCTTGCCACTCGAAGCCCGGTGGATGCCGCCCCCGTGGCCAGCGGGAGATGGCCAGCACGCGGTCCCGGGTTCATCGTCCGAGTCCACTCCGGACCTCTCACTCGAGGAGCGCGCGGACATCTACATGGCGCGCAAAATGTACCGCGAGGCTGTCGAAACTTACAACAGAATCAAGCCGGCTACACCGGTAACGCTGAACCTGATCGGGATCGCCTACCAGCAGCAGTTCGATTACGCGGCGGCGCGTCAGTATTACGAACGCGCCATCAAGGCCAAGCCGAATTATGCCAAGGCAATCAACAACCTGGGAACGCTGTATTACCTGCAAGGACGCTACCGGCGCGCTACGGCTCTGTACAAGCGCTCGCTCGCACTCGAGCCGCTATCGGCCACGATCCATATCAACCTGGGCATGGCCTGGCTGGCGCGGCACAATGACGCCGAATGGCAGCGCTATATGCAGAGGGCGCTGGAGTTGGACCCCGATGTCTTCGAGCGGCGCGGCAGCCACGGCGCGGAGGTCGAAGTGCGAACCACGGCCGAAAAAGCCAAATTCAACTTCTGCCTGGCGCGTCTTTACGCCAGAAGCGGAAAGACCGAACTGGCGTTGAAGTACATTCGCAAGGCGCTGGAGTACGGTTTCAAGGAACGCGAGAGACTTCTAAAAGATGCGGACTTCGCATCGGTCCGGGCGCTGCCCGAGTTCGGCGAGCTGATGAAACAGCCGCCCAAGGTGCTGTAAGCCTCCGTGGCGGTTGCGCCGCGACAGCCGCCGGGAGATTGACACGGGGCGGGAGGTTCTACCGCCATGGTGGTGGCATGCGGATTTCCGCGATGATTTGCGCGATCTTCTTCGCCATGCCGATGTTTGGCGGCGAACGGATGACGGTATCCGTCTGCACGCGCGGGCGCCTGGACCCGAGGGTTGAATTGGGCGCGGAAGCCGCGGCGGCAGCGTTGTTTCATTCCATGGATATTGAAATTGTGTGGGCCAAATGCGAAGCCGGTCTGGAAGGGGACGACGCGGTTCAGCAGCGCTGTTTCACCTTGCGGTTCCGCGATGGACGGCCATTCATCAAGCCGGCAGCAGCAGGGAACGACACTTTGGGCGAGGCTTTTCTGCAGGCAGATGAAGGAGGCTTCGTCGTGGAAGTGTATTACCAGGCGGTGAAAACGCTCGCTGCCGATAGAGATGTTGAGCTAACGACGCTGCTCGGCTTCGTGATTGCGCACGAGTTGGGTCATTTGTTGCTCGGTCGCGCGCACGCCGCCCACGGGGTCATGCGCGCCGCATGGGATCGCACAGATCTGGAAGCAATTCGGCGCGGTTGTATGAAATTCAGCGCCCTGGAGGCCGCCGGCATGCGCCGCGTGTTGCAAACGACGGTCCAGGCACAAAGGGTCAAATAAGGTCTTTTAGTTTTGGTGCGGAGGTGCATCATGAATCGCAAGACGTTTCTGTGGAATCTGGCGGCAGCCGGCACAATCCTCCCCTGTTGTTCGAACCTGGGGCATGCGGAGAGCGGGAAATGTGACGACGCAAAGTGCGTGTCCGACGCCAACGCTGTGCGCGAGTTCCTCAGTGCCTTTCTGAGCAAGGAAGAGAGCGGCCTAAGCCGCGATGCCTTGATCAAGTTAATGGAAGAGCGCGGCCGCGCCTGCTGCCGCGCTTTGACTTTCAAGAGAGATTTGATCCGGGACAGCCAAGGCGGCGTAGACGAACTCGTTGAGTTGATGGGGCAGATCGTGGGACGCGAGAACTGCCGCCGTGAAGGCAATCTGGTTACCCTGATCTATCCCGCCGGCCAATGCGTCTGCGGGTGGAGTCCCAAACGGGGGCCGATGCCGGACGATCCGTACTGCGAGTGCTCCAGAGCCAACAACCAACTGTTGTTCGAAACCGTCTCCGGGAAGCCGGTCCATGTCGAGGTGGCGGACTCCCCGCGCCGGCACGCGGGTGCGCGATGCCGGTTCCTCATCCATCTATCTTAGGAGTTGAAATGTCGCCCAAATGTCTCTTTTTTGCACTCCTGTTCACCGGTCTGGTTTTCCCCCAGGCTGCCCCCAACGACGAAAGAATCTGGCGCGACTTCATCGGCTGGATCCAGGCGCAACAAAACATCGGCGATGTTGGAAAAGAATACCGATCGTCCCTCATCCAAGGCGGCCTTACCCCCGCACAGGCCGACGAACGAATGGCGACCATCGGCAAGCTCTACTCCAAGAATCGCGAGGAACTCAACAGCGTGTTCGTGAATAAGCTGTACAACTCCCCGAAACAAACCCGTTTCACCCTGCAACCAAACGCGTTCCTCGTGCTGACCGCCAAAGGGCTACAGCCCGGAAAAGCGTTGGATGTCGCGATGGGACAGGGCCGGAATGCAGTCTACCTAGCCGCTCAGGGTTGGGACGTTACGGGATTTGACATCGCGGACGAGGGTATGCGAATTGCCAATGAAAACGCCGCCAAGGCGGGCGTCCGCATCAACACGGTACGCGCTAAGTTTGAGGACTTCGATTACGGCAAGGAGCGCTGGAACCTGATCTATTTCATCTATACCGACGCGCCGGTGGTCGATGCAGAGTTCACCGGGCGGATCTGCGCTGCTCTAAAGCCGGGTGGATACCTGTTGATAGAGCGTCCCTTCCTCGACTTGGACCACCCCGACCCGGAGTGGAGGGCTCCGCTGATCGAACGGGACAAGCCTAACGCACTGTTGAAGGCGTACTCGAATCTCCGCGTCATCCACTACCAGGACACGCGGGAAATAGGCGACTGGCAGCAGACTAGCGTAAGCCGACTGGAGAAGCAACTCCGCATCGTCCGCTTGCTAGCCCGGAAGCAGTAATGGCGGCCCTCGATTCGGTCTGCGGCACATGCAGGCGCTTTGAACCGCGGTGTGACAGCGAGCCACAAACGAATATCAAGAGGCGAGGCTGTCGGCCCGGCGGAGCAGAATCGACGCCGAAGCAACACCCATCGTTTGATCTGGAGGAACCCGCTGGAGGGCCGCCGACCGCTTCGGCCGCAAAATCCTTCTGATTGCCTCGCCGCGATCTTCGCGATCTCTTGATGCTTGCCGGATAGGTTCCCACCTTCGCGTTCTTTGTCGTCTGGTGCATCGCCGGCGTGGGGCTGTTCCAGTTCCTTCTCGAGCTCTCGTAGTACTTCCGGCTGAAAGGCCTGTCCGTTCTGTTTTGCACCTCGGCCACCATGGCGTGCGTCAACATGACTCTAGGCTCGATCACCTGGGTGCTGGTAGCGGGTTTTTCTGAACCACATCCGCGGGGCGGCCGTATCAGTTTCTGTATCGGCGCTGCGGGTTGCCCGTTTCGCGCTGAGAGTATTATCGAGAAAACCAGCTCACGGTTCGAATGAAACGAACCGTAAACTCGTACGGCGGACATCGACGTAAGAGATTATTGCGCAATCCTCGGGTCAAGGCCGACAGGAAACCTTGCGATCGGAAAGGCACCGGCTTGCCCAAAATCTCGACTCACGTGCAGAATCAGCTAAACGGCGCAGATTTGGACCATCAGCGCGAAATTGTCCTCGTCCTTGTTCAGCGGATCGAGATCGGGCCAGCGACCGCCGATATCGTGCTTCGATTACCGACGGACGTGAGGACTCGTTCGATAGACCTATTGTGGCGACTTCGTCGCGGGCGTGAAGACGCCAAGGAAGGCGTTAGAGATCTGGCAAGTGATCTCGCGAGAGACAACGACAAGGCGTGCGGGCGAGAATAATCCTCCGTGTTCTCAAAATTCGGAGGAAAACGCTGCCCTGTCCACCAGACTGGGAGCCATCTTTCCGAAGGTGTTCTCCGTGTCTCCGTGTCTCCGTGTCTCAGTCGTGAATTCTATTCTTTCCACACTCACGCGAGCGGAATCGCGGAATGAAGTAAAATCGAGTTCTATGCGCCGCACGCTGTCCCTGCTCTTGATCGCAGTCGCTATTCCGGTTTGGGCCGCGCATCCGGTGCGCGCCCGGCATGGCATGGTGGTAACGGTGGAACCGCACGCTACCGAGGTCGGACTGAAGATTCTGCAGGCCGGCGGCAACGCTGTAGACGCCGCGGTCGGGGTGGGCTTCGCGCTGGCGGTCACGCACCCCGGCGCGGGCAATATCGGTGGCGGCGGCTTCATGCTGCTGCGGATGGCCGATGGCCGCACCACGTTTATCGATTTCCGCGAGCGCGCGCCCCTGGCGGCGACGCGCAATATGTATGTCGACGCCGCGGGCAAAGCGACTCGCGAAAGCATGGTGGGCTACCGCGCCTCGGGTGTGCCGGGCACGGTGCGCGGCATGGAGTACGCCTGGCAGAAGTTCGGAACGAAGAAGTGGGACGAACTGGTGGCGCCGGCGGTAAATCTGGCGTCCACCGGCTACGCGCTCACCGACGCCGAGGCGAGTTCCATGGAGGGCGCGGCGCGCGGGCTCAGCGCCTATCCCGAGTCGAACCGCATCTTTCTGCGCGGCGGCAAATACTACCAGATGGGCGACACGTTCGTGCAGGCAGACTTGGGGCGCGTGCTGGAGCGCATTGCGCGGCTGGGCGCCAAGGATTTCTATGAAGGCGAAACCGCCACGCTGCTGGCCAAAGACCAGAAGGAGCACGGCGGCCTCATTACTCTGGAAGATCTTAGGGCCTATAAGGCCATCGAGCGCCAGCCGCTGACGGGCCAGTATCGCGGCTACGATATCATCACCTCGCCCCCGCCCAGTTCGGGCGGCGCCGGAATCCTGCAAATGCTCGGCGTGCTGGAAGGAACGGGCTTCGAGAAGGCCGGAGCAGGGTCGGCCGCAGCAGTTCACTACATGACCGAAGCTATGCGCCACTTCTTCGCCGACCGGTCGGAAAACCTGGGCGATCCGGACTTCGTCAAGGTACCGATAACCGCCATGCTCGATCCCAGGTACCTCCTGAAGATCCGCGGTTCGATCGATCCCGAAAAGGCAACCCCCAGCGCGCAGGTGAAGGGCACCGTGTTTAACGGCCACGAATCGGAGCAGACCACGCACTACACCGTCGCGGACGCGCAGGGCAACGTGGTGGCGGTGACCTACACGCTCAACGACCAGTATGGCAACAAGATCACGGCCAGCGGTCTCGGCTTCCTGCTGAACAATGAGATGGGCGATTTCGCGTCGCAGCCGGGCGTGGCCGACAGTTCGGGCCGCATTCTGGGCGAGGCCGACGCCATCGCGCCGGGCAAGACGCCGCTCTCCTCCATGACGCCGACCATCGTGCTGCACCAGGGCAAGCCGTTCCTCGCGCTGGGTTCGCCGGGCAGCCAGACCATCATCAATACGGTGCTCGAAGTGATGGTCAACGTGATCGACTGGAAAATGAACGTGCAGGATGCCGTGAACTGGCCGCGCTTCCATCACGCCTGGATGCCGGACGTACTGCAGATGGAGCCGGGCTATTCGCCGGATACCATCGCGCTGCTCGAAAAGTGGGGCTACACGGTGAAGTCGGGGCAAAGGCAAGGAGATTGCGACGCCATCCTGTTTTCCAACGGATGGCTGGAAGGTGCTGCCGATCCGCGCACCGGCGGACTGGCGGAAGGATACTGATCAACAAATGAATCATGTACTGTCGACGCACCTGTTCGTGAACCATAGGCTCACGTCAGCGTTGCTGACAAGGATCCAGGCGCTGGGCATTCCCGCCGTGGAAATTTTTTGCGCGCGCCAGCACCTGGACTATCACGACAAGGCCCAGATCGCCGAATTGGGCCACTGGTTCGCCGATTCGGACTTAAAGCTGCATTCGCTGCACTCGCCCATGTACAACGACGAGATCTGGGGGCGCTCGGGGCCGCACGCCGTGATCACCATCACGGAGCCGGTGAAATCCAAGCGGCTGCCCATGGTGGATGAGATCAAGCGGGCTCTGGAAATCGCCGAAACCATTCCGTTCAAATACCTCATCCAGCACATGGGAGTCAGCGGCGAGGAATTCGACCTGAATAAGTTCGATGCGGCCTTCTCGGCCATCGAACAGTTGAGCCTCTTCGCGCGGCAGCGCGGGGTCGAGATCCTGCTGGAGAATATTCCCAACGATCTTTCTTCGGCCGCACGGCTGCAGACTTTCCAGGAGCTGACCCACGTCGGCCTGAATTATTGCTTCGATACCGGCCACGCCAATCTGGGCAATGGCGTGGAAGCCGAATTCCAGTTGATGAAGCCGCGGATCCGCTCCACGCACGTGCACGACAACAACGGCAAGGACGACAGCCACATTCTCCCGCTGCTGGGGAATGGCGGCACCGTCGACTGGAAGAGAACCATGCAACTGCTGCGCAGCGGGCAGGACCAGTTTCCGCTGCTGCTGGAGCTGAAGGACCATGGCGATTTGCCCCATCCTTTGGACACCGCCATGGAGATCTTCAACCGGCTGGAAAACCTCTAATCATGATTCCGCGAATTTCTATTTCTGAAGCCGGCCGGCACACCGGCGAGACCGTCGAGATCGCCGGTTGGCTCTACAACCTGCGCCGCTCCGGAAAGATCGCGTTTCCGATCGTCCGCGATGGCTCCGGCACCATGCAATGCGTGGCCGTGAAGAGCGCGCTCCCCGAAGAACTGTTCGAGACTATCAGGAATCTCACGCAGGAATCCTCGATTATCGTCAGGGGAAAACTGCGCGCGGAACAGCGCGCGGTGGGTGGCGTCGAGATGGACGTGGAGAGCCTGGAAGTGCTGCAGCGCGTGCCGGAATCGGACCCGTATCCCATCACGCCCAAGGAACACGGCACCGACTTCCTGATGGACCATCGCCACCTGTGGCTGCGCAGCCAGCGCCAGCACGCCATCATCAGGGTGCGCCACGAAATCATCAAAGCCATCCGCGATTATTTCGATTCGCACGGCTTCACCCTCGTGGATACGCCCATCTTCACGCCCGCGGCCTGTGAAGGGACCACCACGCTGTTCGAAGTGGATTACTTCGAGGATGAGAAGGCCTACCTGACGCAATCCGGGCAGCTCTATAACGAGGCGACGGCCATGGCCTTCGGCAAGGTATATTGCTTCGGGCCGACTTTCCGCGCGGAGAAATCGAAGACCCGGCGCCATCTGACGGAATTCTGGATGGTCGAGCCGGAAATGGCCTACGCCACGCTGGAAGACGTGAAGCGCGTGGCCGAAGAGATGATCGTCTTCGTCGTGGGCCGCGTGCTGGAGAACCGGCGCGAAGAGTTAAAGCGGCTGGAGCGCGATGTTACTAAGTTGGAAGCGATCACGGCGCCGTTCGGACGGATGACTTACGACGATGCCGTGAAGCTTCTGCAGTCGAAAGGGAGCGAAATTCAGTGGGGCGGCGATTTTGGCGGTACGGACGAAACGCTGCTCACCGTGGACCAGCAACGTCCGCTGATGGTGGATCGCTACCCCACGGAGATCAAGGCATTCTATTTCGAGCCCGACCCCGAAAGGCCCGAGGTGGTGCTGGGCGTGGACGTGCTGGCGCCCGAAGGTTATGGCGAGATCATCGGTGGCGGGCAGCGCATTCACGATCCGGAGTTGTTGTTGAAAAGGATTGAGGAGCACAATCTACCGAAAGAAGCCTTCAACTGGTATATCGATCTGCGCAAGTACGGCACGGTGCCGCATGGCGGCTTCGGCATGGGGATCGAGCGTTGTGTGGCGTGGATCTGCGGGCTGGAACATATTCGGGAAACGATTGCGTTTCCAAGGATGTTATATAGGTTGCGGCCTTAGGCGGAAGAAAAGAGTATTTGCCGCCGATGAACGCCGATGAACGCCGATTAACCAATCCTTTTCCTATCGGCGTTTATCTGCGTTCATCGGCGGCTCTTTCTTGTTTTGCGTTTTTTGTATGCCACATTCACACATCGCCATCGTCGAAGCGCCGCCGGGCCTGAGCCGTGAGATCGCCACGCTGGGCGGGCAAGCTCGCCGGAGCAGAAGGTGGGATCGATGAAGAAGCGGGATGCAGACTTGAAGCACGTGATGGCTGAGGAAGGAAGCCGCGGACGCCGACGCCCCGTCCGCGCCGTTGACCTGGAAGTCAAACGGCAACTCAAGAGAGTAATGCAACTCTTAGCCGATAAGAACTGTGACAAGCGGACTTTTATGGCCGTAGTTCGCGAGGAGTTCGGCCATCAGGACGACTCACCGATGTTCTTGAGGTTCGTGCAAGCGTGGGATGACTACCGAGGGAACCAGTGATGCGCTGTTCAGCCGCTTGCAATCGCCGCAATTGCTCAGACTCGGGCAGCGCTGAGAGGCACTCGATCGTCAGATCGGTGAGCCTTTTTACGAACTCCGCCTTGCTGATCCGCCGTTTCGATCTCGCCCGGGTTCCATTGCGTGGATTGTTGGACTCTGCCACGATTCAAGTTTACCCTCGAAGCATCACAGGTTGCAACCCGTCTTGAAAACGTGCACCTCCCGAAGGGACACACGAGTATGCCACATTCACACATCGCCATTGTCGGAGCGCCGCTCGATCTCGGACAGGGACGGCGCGGCGTCGATATGGGGCCTTCGGCGCTGCGCGTCGCCAGCCTCAATGCACGCTTGAAATCGCTGGGGTATGAGGTCGAAGATCTGGGCAATATTCACGTGGAACAGGCCGAGACCTCGCCTGAAGGCGACCCAACGGCCAAGTACTTGCCCCAGATCGCGGCCGCCTGCGACGACCTTGCCGTCGAAGTCCAGGGCGCACTCTCCCGAGGCTTTGTGCCCCTGGTGCTGGGCGGCGACCACTCCGTCGCCGTCGGCACGGTGAGCGGCGTGTCGCGGCACTTCCGGGAGCGGGACCAGCGCGTGGGGCTGATCTGGCTCGACGCCCACGCCGACATGAACACGCCCGAGACCAGCCCCAGCGGCAATATTCACGGGATGCCGCTCGCTTGCCTCCTGGGGATGGGCCCCGCCGAACTGTCGGACCTGATGGGCTACCGGCCGAAGATCGCCGCGCAAAACACCGTGATCGTGGGGCTGCGCGAGGTGGACCCCACTGAGCGGCCGCATGTGCGCGAGTCGGGCGTCCGCGCTTTCACCATGCGCGATATCGACGAGCGGGGCCTGCGCGCGGTGATGGAAGAGGCCATCGGCGCAGCTTCCGAAGGCACCGTCGGGTTCCACTGCTCGCTGGACATGGATTTCGTCGATCCCCAGGACGCGCCGGGCGTGGGTACCGCCGTACGCGGCGGGGCCACTTACCGCGAAGCGCATTTGGCAATGGAAATGATATGTGACTCGCGGCGCATGACGTCCATCGAAGTGGTGGAAGTAAATCCCGTGCTGGACGAGGCGAACCGCACGGCAGACCTGGCGGTGGAACTGATCATGTCCGGATTGGGAAAACGAATTCTATGAAACTACGGGTAGCCGTGGTGTACGGCGGCCGCAGCGGCGAGCACGAAGTGTCGGTCCGCTCGGCAAAGGCGGTTCTCGACGGGATGGACCCCGCCAAATACGAGAAAATCGAGTACTTTATCGATAAACAGGGCAAATGGAGCCCCCATGCGATCGGGCCCGAGCCGGGCGCGCATCCCGAAATCGACGTGGTTTTTCCGGTTCTGCATGGGACATTCGGCGAGGATGGCACCATCCAGGGCCTGTTCGAGTTGGCCGACCTGCCGTATGTGGGCGCGGGCGTGCTCGGGTCGTCGGTTTCCATGGACAAGGAGATGATGAAACGTGTCTGTGCGGAACGAATGTTGCCGATTGTTGACTACGTCACCGTCACGCGGGAAGAGCCCGGCCTGGAAAAGATTTGCGAGCACTTGCCGTTTCCCATGTTCGTGAAGCCTGCCAACCTGGGCTCGTCGGTGGGGATTTCCAAGGTCCACGACGCGCGCGAATTGGAGGCGGCGGTGGCGCTGGCCGCGCAATACGACCGCAAAGTGATCGTCGAGCGCGGGATTGCGGGCCGCGAATTGGAGTGCGCCGTGCTGGGCAACGGTGGGCCCGTGGCCTCGCTGCCTTGCGAGATTCTGCCTTCGCGTGAATTCTACGATTACGACGATAAATACGTGCTGGATCGCGCCGAAACCAAGCTGCCGGCGGACTTGCCCGCTGAGAAAACAGCCGAACTGCGGCGCCTCGCGGTGGAATGCTACCGTGCGGTGGAGTGCGAAGGCATGGGGCGCGTCGATTTCCTGCTCGAAGCAGCCACCGGAAAGCTGTATATCAACGAAATCAACACCATTCCAGGGTTCACGTCGATTAGTATGTACCCCAAGATGTGGGAGGCCAGCGGCATCGGCTTTTCGGCTCTTATCGACAAACTAATCGAGTTGGCATTAGAACGCCACGCGCGGAAAAAAGCGACTAAGTTTACTAAGTAGGGCAGGTCGCCAACCCAACGCCACTTAGATTCTTAGGTGGAACATCGTAAACAAGAATACTCCAACATTTCCCCCGGAGCCCGCCAGGGCTGTCATTGGCGACGTGGGGCGGGCTTCAGCCCGCCATTCAGCAGAGCCCGCCTCTGACTCCCAATTCCTGCGAAGAGTGGGGCAGGCCCCCTGGCTTAGCCTCGATTTCCACGCTACCCCGCTGACCGCTTGATTTTGTCAAAAACCCTCTTGAATGGCCGTATTTCGTCTGTCTGTGTTAGATATATACAGCACTGATAATCAGATTATGTGAGCGCTATCC
>Ga0326727_10003357_pt1 | contig 51457 bp, 43 predicted proteins | sample MB2enrmetagenome_FD_207643 | JGI IMG/M metagenome (GOLD analysis project Ga0326727, IMG submission 207643) | Lab enriched peat soil microbial communities from McLean, Ithaca, NY, United States - MB29MY | ecosystem: Environmental > Terrestrial > Soil > Wetlands > Peat | place: USA: New York...
CACGGTTTCCCCGGGCAAGGGCAGGCCGCCGTTCTCCAGCATCACGCCGAAAAACACCACCCAGTAACCGTACCGGGCGAAGAAGTCCGCTAAAGTCTGGAAGAGCGATTCAATCACGGGTCATAGAATTATGCACGAATGTCTGCACTTTGGGGATACTTTTAAAGGGTAAAGGCTGGCCCTGTAGCACTGGTTCGTGCGACGCTGTTGTGCCGCGAAGGTCTTTCCTTCTCCGTGTTCTCTGTGGCCAAGGAGAGACTAAACACAGAGGTCACTGAGCCCCTCCGTGTACTCTGCGTTGAATCTTCCGAGGTACAGAGGACACGGAGAAGTTCGCTTTGGTTGCGGTTCCGCCGCGTCGTAAGACTAAGGTAACTCTTTGTCATTTGGCCTTTGCCCTTTAACCTTTGGCGGTTCGCCGTGTTAAACTAAGCAAGAGATGCGGGAACCTTTCCTGGAAAAAATTGAAAAACGCACCCTGGTCTGCGACGGAGCGATGGGGACGATGCTTTACGCGAAAGGCATCGCTCTGACCCGTTGCTTCGACGAGTTAAATCTGAGCTCGCCGCAACTCGTGAAAGAGGTCCACCTCGCCTACGCCAAGGTAGGAGCGGAAATCCTCGAGACCAACACCTTTGGGGCCACACGGCGGCGCCTGGAAAAACACAATCTGGGCGACAAGGTGCCGGAAATCAACCGCGCGGGCGCGCGCCTGGCTCGCGAAGTAGCTGGGGATGACCTCTACGTGGCAGGCTCCGTGGGACCGTTGGGAATCCGCCTGGAACCTCTGGGCCCCACTTCACTCGAGGAAGCCAGGGAGGCCTTTCGAGAGCAAATCGTGCCGCTGGTCGAGGGCGGCGTAGACATGCTTATGGTCGAAACCATGAGCGATCCGAACGAAGCCCACCAGGCCCTGCTCGCTGCGCGCGATGTGTGTTCGCTGCCGGTGGCTGTACAGATGACGGTGCAGGATGACGGTAGCACGCCCATCGGGGCATTGCCTGAGGACTTCGCCCGTAAACTGGACGAGTGGGGCGCAGACATAATTGGGCTCAATTGCAGCGTCGGCCCAGCGGCCATCTTGGAGGCGCTGGAGATCATGGCGGCCGTAACCAGCCGGAAGCTTTCCGCGCTGCCTAATGCGGGAATGCCCCGCACGGTTCAGGGCCGGAATATTTACATCAGCTCGCCGGAGTACATGGCCGATTATGCTCGCCGTTTCATTCAGTGCGGAGCGCGACTGGTGGGTGGATGTTGTGGGACCACGCCCGCGCACATCAAAGCGATCAAGGCAGCCGTGCGTTCGCTGGGCCCGCAACGCTCGCGCGTTGCCATCGCCGTCTTGGACCGGCCAGAGGGCCATCTGGAGCCTGTGCCAGTCGAGAAGCGCTCGCGGCTGTCTGAAAAGCTGGCGCGACGCGAGTTTCCAATTCTGGCGGAGGTTGTTCCTCCCAAGGGGTGTGACGCCACCAAGGAGGTTGAAGGCGCGCATTTCCTCCTGGCAAAAGGAGTGGATGCAATCAACATTCCCGACGGCACGGGGGTGATGGGCCGTATGAGCGCGCTCACGCTCGCCGCCCTCCTCCAGCAGCAGGTGGGCATCGAAGTTCTACTCCACTACAGCGCCATCGATCGCAACGTGTTGAGCATTCAGGCCGACGCGCTGGGCGCGCATGCGCTGGGCCTACGCAACATCCTCGCCATCACCAGGGATACCGTGCAATTTTCGACGCTTCTGGAAACCACCATGTTCGAGGTCGATTCCATAGGGCTGGTCAACATCCTCAGCAATCTGAATCAAGGACTGGATGTGGGAGGAAATCCCTTGAGCAAGCAGACGGGATTCCTGATCGGGGTGGCGCTCAACCCCCATGCCGTGAACCCCGAGGAAGAACTTCACCGTTTCCAGCTCAAATTGAAAGCGGGCGCCAATTTCACCGTCACCCAACCGATTTTCGACGTGGAGCAACTGGCGACGTTTTTGAAGCGAATGGAGTCTACTACCGGCGGCGTGCCGGTGGTAGCAGGGATCTGCCCACTCACGAGTTACCGCAACGCCGAATTTATGAACAATGAAGTGCCGGGAGTATCCGTGCCGCAGGCCATCATGGATCGGATGAGGAAGGCCGATACGGGAGAGCGTGCCCGTGCGGAAGGTGTTAAAATTGCCCAGGAGACCCTGCTCTCAATCCGCAACTTGGTCCAGGGGGCTCAAATCGCCGCTCCTTTCGGTCGCTACGCCATGGCGGTCGAGGTGGCGGAGGTCCTGGGAAGGCAGGTTGCGAGCAAGAATACTTAGGAGGAGCCGTCCCTTGTCCGTTGTCCGTCGGGAACTAATCAGGCGGGGTTTCCCAAAATGGATGAGCCGCGGTTTGGTTTAGCAGACGGAAAACCACCGACTACTGGCTACGGACGACGGACCGCGGACAAATCCCAATGACTCAAACACCAAAACCCGCTAAACCCGACTGCTTTGAAAAGAACCTGGAACGCCTGGATGGAATCGTGCGCGAGCTCGAGGACGCTGACTTGCCCCTGGAAAAGGCCCTACAGCTTTATGAGGAAGGAATGAAACTTTCCGAGGTATGCCACAAACAATTGGAAGAAGCGGAAGGGAAAGTGGAGATCCTCACAAAAAAGGCTGGAGGCAAGGTGGTTGCTGAACCCTTCCAACCAAGCGAACTGGCAAGTGACGAGTGACGAGAGGCTGCCAGCCGTCAGCTCCCAGCTCGCGGGGTCTCTTCCGCTTGTTACTGATGGCTGAAAGCCACTAAAGTGCTTCCCATCCGAGCAAAATCAAGTCACAATTAACTCTGTCAGGTGGGAAGCGCGAGCGGAGAATTGCCGCCGAGCACAAGACTTTGAGCACCATAACCACAGAATCCATCCAACAGTATCTCGAGACGGTCGGCACCCGGGTCGATGAGGAGTTGGACCGCCTGCTGCCGCCCGCTGACCAATTCCCGCCCAGCATCCATGTGGCAATGCGTTACTCAGTGCTGGCGGGGGGAAAGCGGCTGCGGCCGATTCTCTGCCTGGAAGCCGGAGGCCTGCTGGGCGGTGACGAGCAGACGCTGCTGCGCCTGGGGAGCGCGCTGGAGTTGATCCACACTTACTCTCTGATCCACGACGACTTGCCGGCCCTCGATAACGACGATCTACGCCGGGGCAAACCCACTTCGCATCGTGCCTTCGGCGAGTCAACCGCCATCCTGGCCGGCGACGCGCTTCTGACCCTTGCCTTCGAAGTCCTTTCGTCTCCGGGTCCGCCGCCGGAAGCGTGCAAGCTGCGTGTGATCCATGAATTGGCCCACGCCATTGGGACGGAGGGTGGAATGATCGGCGGCCAGGTGATTGATCTGCTGATGGCGGGACAGCAGGGCGACAGCCGCACGCTCGAATATCTCCACTCGGCCAAGACGGGTGCGTTTATCCGCGCCGCGGTGCGCTCCGGAGTGATTTATGCGCAGGGCGGCGATGAGGACTTGGCGCGCCTCACCGCCTACGGCGAGAAAGTTGGGCTGGCGTTCCAGATTGTTGACGATCTTCTGGACGTGCTGGGTAGCCAGGAATCGTTGGGCAAGACGGTGGGCAAGGACGGCCGGCAGCACAAAACCACCTATCCGGCCATGCACGGAATCGAAGCGTCGCAGAGCATTGCGGCGCAACTCGTCCGAGAGGCCTGCGAGGTTCTCGAACCTTACGGGGACCGCGCCCAGACCCTGCAAGGCATCGCTCGGTACCTGCTGGTGAGGCAGAACTGATGGAATACAAATACCTATTCCGCATTGATTCACCCGCGGACCTGAGAAAGCTCCCGCGCGAAGAACTACCCATCGTGGTGGACGAACTGCGGGATTACATGGTTTCGGTGATCTCGAAAATCGGAGGCCACCTCGCCTCCAGCCTCGGCGCTGCAGAGCTGACGGTGGCGCTCCACTACACGTTCGATACGCCCAAGGACAAGATCGTCTGGGATATTGGCCACCAAGCTTACGGGCACAAGATTCTGACTGGGCGGCGCGACCGCTTCCCCACCATCCGCCAGTACGGGGGAATCTCCGGCTTCCCTTCGCGCGACGAAAGTCCCTACGATACTTTCAACGTGGCTCATGCAGGCACGGCCATCTCCGGTGCGCTGGGTATGGCGGTGGCGCGGGACCTGAAGGGCGAGGACTATCGTGTGGTGGCCGTGGTGGGCGACGCAGGTCTGACCGTCGGCGAGGAACTCGAAGGAATCAACAACCTGGGCACATTGCAGAAGAAGATTCTGGTCATCCTCAACGACAATAAGATGTCGATTTCGCCCAACGTCGGCGCGCTGGCCGGATACCTGAACCGCATCGTGCACGGCCAGGCATATCACCGCTTACGGGAAGAGGTGGAAAAGTTGATGTTGTCGGTCCCACGCGTGGGACCGCGCCTTTTGAGGATTTCGAAAGACATCGTGGAGTCGGCGAAAACGGTGCTGATTCCCGGGCTGGTCTTCGAAGAGCTTGGTTTCGAATACATTGGGCCCATCAACGGCCACGACATCTTCGAGCTTCTGGCCGTGCTCGCCAGAGTCAAGAACAACGCCAAGCCCACGCTGGTCCACATCGTCACCCAGAAGGGCAAGGGCTACCACATCGCCGAAAAGCTGCCGGTGAAATACCACGGGGTGACGCAGTTTGATGTCTCCACCGGCGCTTTCCACAAAGTCCCCGCCTCCGCTCCTTCGTATACCGCGGTCTTTGGCAAGGCTCTATGCGAGCTGGCGGAAAAAGACTCCCGCATCGTCGGCATTACTGCTGCCATGAGCGAAGGCACGGGCCTGGATGAATTCTCCAAGCGCTTTCCCGAGCGCTTCTTCGACGTGGGTATCGCCGAACAGCATGCCGTGACCTTTGCCACGGGCTTGGCCTGTGAAGGGATGCGGCCCGTGGTGGCGATTTACTCCACCTTCCTCCAGCGCGCCTTCGACCAGGTGATGCACGATGCCTGCCTGATGCGGGCTCCCGTCACCTTGGCGCTGGATCGCGGCGGCATTGTGGGCGCCGATGGACCAACGCACCACGGGCTCTATGATCTGGTCTTTCTCTCCGCGCTGCCCGGTATTGTGGTCATGGCTCCCAAGGATGAAAACGAATTGCGCCACATGCTTTATACTGCGCTCACGGTGGCTGGGCCTGCCGCGCTGCGCTACCCGCGCGGCAATGGCATCGGCACTCCCATTGACGCGGAGTTCAAGAAGCTGGAAATCGGTAAGAGCGAGATACTTCGGGAAGGAGCGGACATCGGCATTCTCGCCTTGGGCAGCATGGTTTACCCCTGCCTTGAAGCTGCCGCCCGCCTGGAGGCGATGGGCATCAGCGCCACCGTCATCAATGCGCGCTTTATGAAGCCGCTCGATGCCGACGTGATCTGCTGCCTCGGGGCGGAAAGGCAATTCCTGGTGACGGCCGAGGAAGGGACGGAAGCGGGAGGTTTTGGCGCTCACGTCGCTGCCCTGCTTCATGACCGACGAATTGCAGCCAGTATCCTTCGCATCGCCGTTCCCGACCGCATCATTCCGCACGGCGCGCCCAACCTGCTGCATGCTAAATACGGGTTGGACGTCGACGGCATTGTGAACCGCATCAAGACCTACGCGGAGGAGTGGCCTGCGCGCGCGCCCGGGAAGTTTCGTTCCGCCATGCGGACTTAGGAGCGAGCTGAGCGACCGGCTTCCAGCATCTTATTGGACCTCACGAGGAATATTAGCTAGCTCTGACTGTTAACTGTCGACTGTTGACTGTCGACTGCTTTCCATGACCCTGCCGAACGCCACATTGCTTTTTGCAGCCGCGGCACTGGCCGGCACTATGAATTCGGTTGCCGGCGGAGGCAGCTTTATATCGTTTCCCGCCCTGATTTTTACAGGCGTGCCCCCCATCCCGGCCAATGCCACTTCCACGGTGGCGCTCTGGCCGGGCACAGTTGCCAGCGTGGGCGCATATCGCAAGCGTTTTCCCAAAGACTCGCGAATCCTCCTGGAGATGATCGTAACCAGCGTGACCGGCGGAACTCTGGGCGCCCTGGTGCTGCTTCGAACCCCGCAGACCACCTTCATGCGCTTTGTGCCCTATCTCTTTCTGCTGGCCACACTGCTGCTCATCTTCGGTAAGCGGATCGCGGACTGGGTGGAAACGACATTCAAAGCCTCCAAACAGCCCCGTTGGCTGGTGGTGCTGGCGTCCAATTTCTTCCAGTTCCTGATTGCTTTTTACGGCGGCTTCTTTGGCGCCGGCATCGGAATCATGATGCTGGCCTTGCTGACCATGCTGCGGATGGAAGACATCCACGCCATGAACGCGTTGAAGACGCTTCTGAATGCCGCCATCAATGGCGCCGCCGTCGTTACGTTCATCGCGGCCGGGGCAGTGCTCTGGCCACAAGCCCTCGTGATGCTCGTGGGCGCGGTCCTAGGCGGCTACGGCGGGGCATATTTCGCCCAGAAAATTGAGCCCCAAATCGTGCGGCGCTTCGTGATCGGAGTGGGTATTTGCATGTCAGCATATTTCTTCGTTCGACATTAGTAAAGCCGAGGAGTCGGGAAGTCCAAAGCAGTCGTTTTCAGCGATGCGAAACGAGCGTCCCGAAAAAATCCGCCTGGACCGGCTGCTAGTTGAGCGCGGGCTGGCGGAGACGCGCGCCAAGGCCCAGGCCATGATACTTGCCGGTCAAGTGATGGTCGACGAGCAGAAGGTCGAAAAATGTGGCGCCTTGGCGAGCGCCGGCGCAAAGCTGAGGCTGTTGGGCGGGCCGCTCAAGTACGTGAGCCGTGGGGGGCTGAAACTGGAGGGCGCCCTAGCGCATTTTCGCATCTCCGCCGGGGACAAGGTCTGTTTGGACATTGGCGCTTCGACGGGTGGATTCACGGACTGCCTCTTGCAGCACGGCGCGAGCCGCGTGTTTGCCGTCGATGTGGGGACCAATCAACTGGATTGGAAACTCCGCTGCGACTCTCGTGTGGTCTCGCGGGAGAAAACCAATGCGCGAAATCTGAGATTTGACCAACTCGGCGCCCGCGTGGAGCTGGTCACGATGGATGTCTCTTTCATCTCGGCAACGCTGATTCTCCCCGTGTTGCCGCCCTTGCTGGAGGCGCCGGGGGATGTGTTGGTGCTGGTTAAGCCGCAATTCGAAGTTGGGAAAGGACAGGTGGGCAAAGGCGGCATCGTGCGCGATCCGGCGCTTCGCCAGGAAGCGGTGGACAAGGTCTCACGCGAACTGCTGAAGCTGGGCTTCTGCAATGTTGCCCAGGCGGAAAGCGTCCTGCCGGGCGCGGAGGGAAATATCGAGTATTTCCTGCATGCAGTTTGGCGAAAATGCGGCTAGAATTTACGCCGATGACTATCAAGAAAATTGGAATTGTTTCAAAGCCGAAGAAGCTCGAGATCCGTGAGATCGTGTCGCCGCTTTTGCAATGGCTGCGCGAACGCGAAATCGAAGTGTGCATCGACAAGGAAACGAGCGCCATTGTCAAGAACGACGAACCCTGCCTGGCGCGCAACCAGATGCCCGGCAATGTGGACTTGCTGATTGTACTGGGGGGCGACGGAACGCTTCTGGCTACGGCGCGGGCGCTGCGCGGCAAGCCGGTGCCGATCCTGGCGGTCAATCTGGGGGGCCTGGGGTTTCTGACGGTGATTACCCAGGAGGAACTTTACCCCACGTTGGAAAGTGTGTTGAAGGATGAACACCGTATCGAGCGGCGCGTGCAACTGGAGGGATCGTTGATCCGCGCCGACGAAGTGATCGCCTCTTTCCTGGCGCTGAACGACGCGGTGTTGAACAAGGGCGCTATTTCCCGCATCCTGGACTTCGAGCTGCGTCTCGATGGCCACTTCGTTTCCTCGTATAAATCGGACGGGTTGATCGTTTCCACACCCACAGGCTCAACCGCTTATTCCCTAGCCGCGGGCGGTCCCATCACCATGCCGAGCGTGGGCGCATTCATCGTGACCCCCATCTGCGCACACACGTTGACCAACCGTCCCCTGGTGGTTCCTGACACGGCGAGCATCGAAATCGCCGTGACAACCCAACGCGAAGCGGCTTATCTCACGGTGGACGGGCAGGTTGGACTCGCCGCGCATAGCGAAGACCGGGTGTGCCTGAAGAAAGCGGACTCTTACGTGGAACTGATCCAGTCCCCGGATAAGGACTACTTCCGAATTCTCCAGCAGAAGCTCCGGTGGGGCGAGAGGTAGGCGAAGGAGGCGTAGCTATGGTGTCGGCTGCAAACAAAATTCAGGAGGTGCGGGCGGCCACGCGGTTGGCCCAGGTGCGTTACGCCATTCGCGACCTGGCGGTGCTGGCCGACGAGGTGGCGCGGCAAGGCAAGGAAATTCTGCCGCTTAACATCGGCGACCCGCTTCAATTCGACTTTCGTACGCCGGCACACCTCATCGAGGCCGTGGCGAAAGCGATGCGTGACGGACTGGATGGGTATGCGCCTTCGCTGGGAGTGGCGGAGGCGGTGTCTGCCGTGCGCGCGGAGGCCGAGCGCAAAGGCATTCGCAACATTCAGAGCGTCTTCATGACCGCAGGCGTAAGCGAAGCAGTGGATGTTTGCCTGGCCGCACTACTCGATCCGGGAGAGAATGTTCTGACGCCCTGCCCCGAGTATCCGCTCTATTCCGCCGTGCTGGCCAAGACTGGCGCGCCGCTCAACTCCTACCTGCTGGATGAAACGAACGGCTGGGAACCCGATCTCGAACACCTTTCGAGGCGCATCTTCTCCGGCACGCGGGCCCTGGTCGTCATCAATCCCAACAATCCTACTGGGGCGGTCTATTCACGGAGGACTTTAGAGGCGATCGCGGAAATCGCCCGGCAGAATAACCTGCTGATTTTTGCCGACGAGATTTACGAGAAGCTGATATTGGACAGCGACCGGCCGCACACCTCGATTGCGGCGCTGGCCCCCGATCTTCCCGTGGTGACGTTCAATGGACTTTCCAAAGCTTATTTGGCTCCGGGCTGGCGTGTGGGTTGGGCGGTGGCGAGCGGCCCCGCAGAGGCGCTGAAACCTTACCTCGAGGGGGTCCACAAACTGCTGCGGGCGCGGCTTTGTTCGAACCATCCCCAGCAGTATGCCGTGCGTCCGGCGCTCGAGGGCCCGCAAGACCATCTGGCGGAGGTGCGGCAGAAACTCCGCAGTCGCCGCGACCTTACGGTGCAATGGTGCAATGCCACCCCGCGAATAAGCTGCGTAAAACCTCTGGGGGCGTTCTACGCCTTTCCGCGTCTGGAAATTCCCGAAAGCGATGAGGACTTCGTGCGCAACCTGCTGCTCGAACGGCAAGTCCTGGTGGTGCACGGAAGCGGCTTTGGGCAAGCGCCGGAGACGAAGCATTTCCGCATTGTCTTTCTGCCGGATGAGCCGACTTTAGCGCGCGCTTACGCAGGAATCGCCGATTTCATTCAGAAACGTTATCATTGAACCGTGTAGAGGCGGTCTTACGCCGCCATTTGGCGCTCATGGGTACAGTCATTCCCGCGAAGGCGGGAATCCACTCCGCAGGCCATTGGAAATACGACGACGAACTGGATTCCCGCCTTCGCGGGAATGACTGGTGTGTCGAGAGGGATTCGATTCCAAATGACACCACTACCGAACGGTACGCTGATTTACTTTTTTCAAAATACTCTGTAAAATCTGGAGCTTCTTGCGCGTGTATCTCAAGGAGGCCGACTATGGCGTTGCAAATTGTTGAGAAGGAGACCGGCGGGGTTATGGTTCTGGCGTTGTCGGGGCGTGTAACGCTGGGCGAGGAGAGCAATCAACTCCGCACGAAGATCAAAGAGATCCTGGCACAGGGAGCGAAGCGCCTGGTGCTGGATCTTGGGAATGTAAGCTACATCGATAGCGCCGGCCTGGGCACGCTGGTTGCCGGCTACACTTCCTCACAAAGCCAGGGAGCCAATATGAAGCTGGCGAACCTCACGAAGAGGTTTCGCGAGCAACTGAATATCACTAAACTTGTTACGGTATTTGACGTGTACGATAGCGTCGAAGGCGCGATAAAATCCTTCACAGCCTGAGGGTTCGTCGCTCATCACTTGTTACCCGTCACGGCGTAGGGTTCTCCAGCCAGTAGATGGTGAGCCCCGACAGCAGCTTGGGATAAAAGTCAGTGGACTTTTGCGGAAGCGTTAGTCCCGCCAACGCGTTGTCGCGCACGGCTTCCACGGGTGTGGGGTTGAGCAAGAGGCAAAGTTGCGCCTCGCCGTTAGCGACCGCTCCAGCCGCGGCTGCGAATTCCCGGTGATAGGTCAGATTTCTTTCTTCCAGCACCGCCTGGCGATTGATGCCAAGCAGATGTTGAAGGATCAGACGATGCAATAGCACGACGTCAAGGCGGCGCAGAGTTGGCGGAAGGTCGTTGAGAGCGCTGTCCACGTCAAAGTCGCTGCGCAGGCGGAGAAGCGCCAGCTTCCCGCGTCCGGCGTAGGCGCCGAACGCCGGTCCTTCGCGCCCTGCCTCAGCGAGGCTTTCCAGGAAGCGGCTGGTCCAATTCTGATCCTCGGGCTGAGCCGGGAACTCTTTCTCATCGAAGATGGAATGGGCTTGGGCCAAGAATTTAATCCAATCGAGAGCCGGGAGGCCGTGAACGAGGCGGTGAGTCGGCAGGATAGTGAGGCCGTCGGACTCCATTCGGACAAAGGTCATCATGACGTAATCCGCCCGCTGGTCGGAGATCCCCCGGATTCGGCAATAATCCCGATACGCGAGCGCCGTCTCGTAGCGATGGTGCCCATCGGCGATGACCAGTTTCTTGTCCGCCATTGCCGACACGATTTGGCGGATCTCCTGCGGCTCCGCGATGCGCCGGACGGAATGCAACGTCTGGTATTCGTCGGTAACTTGCTCCCAGAGTTGATCGGGTACTGACTGCGCCAAGTGGGATTCAACCAGACCGGTGGGGTCGCTATAGAGCGCGAAGATCTGGCCGAAATGGGCGTGAGTGGCCTTTAACAGTTCCAGGCGATCGGTTTTGGGCGCCGAAAGGGTCTCCTCGTGGGGGTGGACGATCCTCGCCGAGTAGTCCTCGAGCCGACAAATAGCGATGAATCCACGGCGCACTTTTTTGCTTCCGCGCCGGCCCGGGACCTCGTACTCCTGATCGTAAGGGTAGATCGCCGGTTCCGAATCTGCGACCAGGATGCGGTCCTCGATCCATTCTCGAAAGCACCGCGCCGCACGAAGGTAGACGTTGTCCTGGATACCGTCCTCCGCATAAATCTGACCCCGGATCACCCGCGCAAGGTTGAAGGGGCTGGAACGGTAGTAGCGCGATTGCATCTCCGGGGAGATCTTATCGTAGGGCTGCGTCACAACTTTCCACAGTTCCTGAATCCGTGATGGATTGTAGTAAAGCGCGCGAAAGGGATGAATTTCAGCCATTAGGCGTCTCCGTCTGTAAGATTGCGAAGGTATCACACTGGCGCTGAGCCGTCGAGGGCCCTGAGCTACCAAGGATTAATTCACAGGTTTGAACATTTGGGGCTACACTAACTGGTTGCGAGGTTCTTGGACTTGAAGGCAGAAGGTGTGAAACCAGCGCGTTTTGGGGCGCGTCGTCGGGGCGACCCCAAGGGTTGCCCCAGGGCGGCCACAAGGGCCGCCCCTACGCGCTGAACCCGACAGAGAGGCAAAACAATGGCTGAACTTCGACTCGACCCGATTACTCACCGATGGGTGGTTTGCGGAAGAAGGCGCGTGATGGCGGATTTCGACGATGCAGAAGCCATTTGCCCGTTCTGTCCTGGAAATGAGCACTTCACCCCGCGGTCGATCCAGGAGCTCAGAGACACCGACGGCGCATGGAGCGCCAGGGTGTTTCACGATCGCGCGCCCATCTTTCTCGTTGAGGGTAGAGAGGACCGCGAGGCTGTGGGCATGTTTGACCGCATGAATCCGATTGGGGCGAATGAGATCGTGGTTGAGACTCCGCAACATGGGGTGACGCTGGCGGAACTTCCGGTCTCCCAGATGGCAAACTGCATCGGCCTTTATCGCGATCGTATCCGGGACCTCAAGCGGGACATTCGGCTTCGCTACGTCTCGGTTTTCAAGGACCAGGGGCTTGCGGCGCGGAACGAACATGGTCATAGCCACTCTCAGGTGTTGGCCTCGCCGGTTCTTCCGCAGTTCCTGGAGATTGAATTCCGGTGGAGCAAATTGCATTTCCTGAGGAGAGAGCGGTGCCTTTTTTGTGACTGCATTCAACAGGAGATTCAAGAAGAGAAGCGGGTGGTGGACCACTACCGCGATTTTATCGCGTTCTGCCCCTTTGCTTCGCGGTCGCCGTACGAGTTGTGGGTGCTGCCCATAGAGCACTCCTCTTCCTTTGAAAAGGATTTGGCGGACGCGAATCGGGTGAAGTCGCTTGCTTCCTTTTTAAAGCCCTGCCTTCAGAGGATCGAGAAGATTTCATCCATTTTGCACTTCGTAATCCACACCGAGCCCAACCTCGAAGCCCACAAGCCGACCAAGGATTGGTGGAACACGGTGCCGGACGACTACCACTGGCACATTGAGCTTCATCCCGATGTGGAAGGCGAACACCGGTACTTGGGCAGCGAGGGATTCTATTTCAACCCGATTTCAGCGGAGGAAGCGGCGCTCGTGCTTCGCGCCCTGGAGCCGGAGTCAGGGCAGGCTCCGCCTGCTCTGTAGCATGAGCTCGGAAGGAATGTTGATGACCCTACATGACCGAATCCTCTCGGGAATAGAATTAGTCGTCTTCGACTTGGACGGTACGCTCGCAGACACCAAGAAGGACCTGGCGCTGGGCGTTAATGCCATGCGGGAGTTTCTGGGATTGGGCCCTCTGCCTCTCGATGCCGTCACGTCTTGCGTGGGTAAGGGAGTGACCGTTCTGATCAAGCGGGCACTGGGGGACCAAGCCTCTGAGGGCAATGTTGAGAAGGGGCTTACATTCTTTCTGAACTATTATTCCCACCACTTGCTTGATAACACGGTCGCCTACCCCGGAGTGCGGGAAGCTCTGGAGGGCCTTGGGAATCGGAAAATGGCTATTCTGACCAATAAGCCCACCAGCTTCAGCCGCGAAATAGTTGTCGGCCTGGGACTGGCTCCGTACTTTTTCGAGATCTATGGCGGCGATAGCTTTCCCACAAAGAAACCCGATCCGATGGGAATCAAAACCTTGATGAGCTTCGTGTCGGCTACCGCAGGGGAGACGCTCATGGTCGGAGATTCCGACACGGATGTGCTGACTGGCCGCAACGCGGGGGTTTGGACGTGCGGCGTGACTTATGGATTTGGGCCTGAGTCTGTGGAAAAGGCCGGGCCGGACTTGCTCTTAGACGACCTACGCGATCTGCCCCCGGCGTTGGGGGCTGGGGACTAGGAACTGGGGGCTAGGGACTAGGGGCGAACGACTAGAGACTAGGGACTGCGAGAGCAGCCAGCAGTAAGCGGGTGGGCTGTGTGGATTCGAGGATGTAAGACCCCCATCCCCCAGTCCCCAGCCCCTAGCCCCTAGTCCCCACCGGGTCCCCCAACTCTTCCGGCTCTCCAGGCATCCAACGATTGATAGACTTCGGAATGCATAAGATCAAAGGCATCTCGAATAGATCGGAGCACACAGGCTTGGTGGGGCGTGTGTCTCAAAGCCTTTTGCTCCTGGTCTGTTGCCTTTCCTTTGGCGCTCGAGGCGGGGCGCAGCGGCCTGCGACGCCCGCCCCGCCCGCAAAGGTCCCGGCTGCGCAGGCTCCGGACAATGAGGCGAGCGAGCAAGTTCAAGAGCCGCTCCCCGACGACTGGGCGGCGGAACTTCTGGACGGGATTTTGACCGCCCCGAACGCGGAGGCGGCGGACTCCCTCTTCCGCGCCGCCTTCGCGGCAGGGCAGAGCATCATTCCCCAACTGGCCGAGTCGCTGAAAGATGACCGGACCGCCGAGTTTGCAGCGCAGTCGTTGGCGTTCATAGGGGGCGAACGAGCGATGCAAACCCTCTGGAAGCTTCAGGAGGACAAGCGCGATCTCAATCTGCGGCGCTTCTGCTATGGCGCCTTGGCTGAGTACGATACCGAGCAGGCCACGCAAACGCTTTTCCAGGTCATCGACAAGTCGGATTCAGAGCCTGACCGCACGGTGACTGAGGCGGCAATCCTTGCCCTCACAGTTCGGACTGACTCTCAAGTGCAGGAGTGGATCCGCCAAGAAGCGAAAAAGGTGAACGACGTGGTCATCCGCGACGACCTGGAAAATGCCTTTGACGTCATTCAGATTCGTTCCAAATACTTGCACACTCCGGAAGGCAAGAAAGCCGGCGGTTCCGTCGATGCTGCTGTCCGCACTTATTTCATTCCGGCGCTTCAGCCCCCTCCACCACCGCGGCCGGAACTCGAGGCTCACCACACAACTGCCAAGTCGGAAGTCAAGCTGGAGGTTCAGAACCTGACCTTCGCGCCGGACCAACAACGAGCACTAGCTGCGGTAACCTTGGAAGATCCCTCTGCTGTGGCCAAATACGACTTGGTTCTGCAAAAGCGCTCGGGGAATTGGGAAGTGGCGAGCGTCTGGCTTGGCAGCGAGACTGAAAAAGCGGCGCCCGTTCCGCCCAGCAAGCCATCCAATCCCCAATAGGCATCAGGAGTTGCTCCAGGATGGGGCGGAGGTATATATTCAAATGTCCTGAAGTGCCGGTCATTCGGAAATGGAAAATCTGATCTACGCACTCTTGTCACTTTGCCTTGCCCTCTCCACCGCTTGTGCATCAGCCCTTGCCTCACAAGAGGGCAAATCGCCCGCGCAGCAGGCGCCTCCCCTGGCGCGCGCCGCTGAAGAGTTCAAAGTTCTGACCCGCGATTTGGGCATGCGCCCAGACAGCCCGTTGAGTACGCAAATACATCGAGGGCCGAGGATGCTATGGCACGGCCGCGTGTACGAGAACTTCCGAAACGACATTCTCGACGCCATACCGCACCAAGTGAGGCAGAACGGCGAGAGCGTTTCCCCCTTACGGCGCAATCAGTTCGGGTTCAATGTCGCCGGCCCCGTGCTTATCCCGCATCTGTTTACGAATTCCAAGAACACGTTCTTCACGCTGTCGTACGAGGGGGTTCGCGAACTTGTCTTTCATGCTTCGCTGCACACCGTTCCCACCGCCGCTCAGCGCACGGGCGACTTTTCGCAAACCGTGGACGAAGCCGGCAACCTGCTGCCCATCTACGATCCGGCCACCACATCCCCAAACCCTTCGTACGACCCCAGCCAGCCGGTTTCGACCAGCAATCTTCAGTACCTTCGGTCCACCTTTCCCGGAAATCGCATTCCCGCCGACCGGCTGGCTCCGATCGTGCAGCAAGCCCTGACCCTTTACCCTTTGTCTAATACGGACATCGGCCCGTTTTTCCAGAATAACTACTTCGTCAACGCCCCGGCGACGGACAACGCAGATGGCATCATTGCCAAGCTTGAACACCAATTCGGCGAGCGGCACCGGCTTACATCCACGAGCACCCTTTCCAGCGGTTTCCTCAGCTCCACGAAGTATTTCCCAAACATTGCCAGCCCGACGGCGCCGGACCAGCATTTCTCGAACCGCCGTACGGAGCTCGATTACGTCTTCACCGCCAATCCCAACACCGTCTACACGTCCAGTTTCACCGCCGTTTCTGAAACAGCACTATCAGGCAATCCCTCTCAAGCCGCTTTCCCCAGCTATCAATTCCTCAGCAATTATCTCTCGATGGGAACCGCCTACCCCGACACGCGTGGTGCTCGTAACACGTTTGAGATTCAGGATGCGGTCTCAACTCGAAAGCGCAAACACTCGTTGGGCCTGACGTTTCAGGCGGACGGGTATCAGGTGAATTCCTTCAATCCCGATTATCCCTCCGGCTATTTCCAGCTCTCCAGCGATATCACCAGCTTGCCGGGGATTATCGATACGGGCGATCCCTTCGCCAGCTTTCTGCTTGGTCTCCCGGCCTACGCGGAACGCACCATCACCACCTCGCCATCCTACTTCCGGGACTCCTACCAATCCCTTTCCGGAAGTGACAAGTACGAACTGTCGAAGGACCTGACCCTGACGCTCAGCCTAAACCTCAGCCGGCGCACGCCGCGGGTGGAGAAGCACAATCACCAGAGCACGGTCGATCCGGCCGCATACGACCCTTCGAACTGGCTGCGGGGCGCCCTTGTGTTTGCCGGTCGCAATTACGTGCCTCGCGGTCTGCGCCCTCCCAATGCCGATCTGGACCCGAGCGCAGGCGTAACCTGGAACCCGCGTGGCAACGCCAACACCGTTGTCCACGCCTCCTTCAGCCGCTCCCACGGCATGATTCCGATTTACAACGGACAGTGGGGCACACAGGGGTTCTATGCCCGTCAGACCTTCATTTCGCCGAACACCCAACTGAGCCCGGCGCTCGACCTGACGGTGGGCATGCCCCCCTTTACTACCCCACTCCCTGACCTCAGCCCCTCGGCGGCTGATAACACGGTGGCGGATTTCGTCGATTTGAGCGGGCGGGAGCCACTCTATCAATCTGCGTCACTTTCCGTGGAGCGCCAAGTGCCTTTTTCCATGGTAGTTTCCGTGGGTGCGAATTATAGCGCCGGGCGGGACCTGCTGGTAGGCGATGGCGCCGCGAATCCCAATGCCATCAACCCAGCCTACCTGAGCTACGGCGATGCACTTTACAACCTGGCTTTCCGCGACTCGCTGCAACCCTACCCGCAATTCCAAGGCCTTGAGCTTTACGGTCACTACGCTTGGGGACGCTACCAGCGGGACTCGGGTTTCGTGCGGGTGGAGAAACGCGCCTCTTTTGGCCTGGCCTTCACGGCGTATTACGAATTCTCCAAACAGCTCGACGATTACTCGGGCCCTTACGGCAACCAGGACTTCTTCAACTGGCGAAACGACTGGGCTCTCACTTCTTATAATACGCCGCAGTATCTGCAGCTCAGCTACGTCTACGACTTGCCGTTCGGCTCCGGCGGCCCCCCCCTCCCTTTCTTGAACTGGGGAAGGCCTCTGGTCAGCGGCTGGTCGGTCAGCGGTACGGCTTACTGGAACGACGGGACGCCACTGGCGCTTCATCCCGAGTTTAATAATACCGGTGGCGTGCTTCCCACACTCAACGTAAACGTCGTCTCCGGCGTGGATCCCCACGTGGCCCATCCAGGGCCCTCTCTGTGGTACAACCCGGCCGCCTTCGATCAGCCGCCGGACTTCACCCCTGGGAACGGACCCCACACCGAGCCGGACTTATTAGGCCCAGGCTATAACTCAATGGACCTCAGCGTGACCAAGCGCATGCCCATGGGAGGCGAGCGCGCGCTCGAGTTCAGCGCCACCGCGATTAACATGCTCAATCACGCGAATTGGAATTACCCTGACCCGAACATTGGTCCAGCCAGCGCGCCGAATGTGGATGCCGGCAAGATCATTGGCTCCCATGGGGGACGCATCGTCCAGATAGGGCTGAAGTTCAGCTTTTGATGCCACGAAGGACACACACAAGTTCGTTTGGGTTACGGACGCGGGCCTGGGTTGTTGCAACGGCCGCCTTGCTGGCCGTTTGCGCCGTCGCCAGCCTGCATGCGCAGACGGTCAACGTCTCGATTCCTGCCTGGGTTGAGACGAACGACTGTGCAGCGGCTCCCAAGTTCGAAGCGGCGCTCTACGGCAAGAATGTGCCCGTCACGGCGCAATTGGGACCCGGCAGCGACCAGATCATCCTTGTCGTGTTGGATCTGACAGGGGACCTGACGCTCATCGACGCTGCCAAGCAGGCGCTGATTGATCAAATCTCCAAGCTCTCCTCGAACGCCTGGGTAGGGCTTTTGCGCACCCAAGACGGCCTGCACGTTCTGGCCGACCCCGGTAAGGGCCTCCAACCGCTTACCGACGCCATTCGGTCCTTGTCCAACAGCAACGAACCGGACTTGCTCGAAACTGTACAGTCGGCTCTTTCCCTGGCGGATAGCATCATGCGCAAGTCGCCGGTGCGCGTCTCGGTCCTGTACATCACCGACGGCAGCATCTACAGCTACCGCGAGGACTACACGAATCCCGTGATTAACGAAAGCGATCCGCACGATCTCAGCCGGCGTTTTCCCGAAGCTCTGATTAATGCCAAGATTTCCAAACTGGTGGAGGCGAGCAGCTCCCTCGAAGCGCCTCTATTTGTAGTGCACCTCAATTACCGGCGGGATCGGCTCAACGTCGCGTACCAGAATGGTTTGGAGACCCTCGCCGACGCGATGGGGGGCAGGAGTGATATTTGCCGTTCGGAAGCGGAGATCCCGGAAGCGATCTCCGCTATGTTTGCGCGAATTTCGAGCGCCTGGAGGCTTACCCTGGCGCTCCCTTCCAGGGTTCACTACAACGTCCAAATTCACTTGAGCGCCCCGTGCGGCGACGGGGAGCGGCGGATCTCGTGGCGCACGCGTTTGCGCCTGAAGGAGGGATAAAAGATGTGGCGCGTACATCTACAATTCGCTGTAATGCTGACGCTGGCGGTTGCCCTGGTTATTTCACTGGGCATACTCTTTAAGCGGTCCCGGCAACTCGCTCTGCTCGAGCGGCAACAGGCCGCTGACTCGAAATCGCTGCGCCAGCTTATGGCGGCTCTCCACCAACGCGACCTTCAGAAGGCTCCTCCTGAAGTCGAAAGCGCCACTCCTCCGGTGGATTATCAAGCCGCCCTCGCCAAGCGGAATGCGACCATCGAGCGCCTCACTCATGAGCTGAGCGATGCGCAGGCCAGTATCCTGGGGCTCCAGTCCGAACTCGCGAATTCCAACCAGGAACGCGAGAAAGCGCTCGCCAGCGCCAACGAACTCCAACAAAAGGAGAAACAGGATTGGCGGAACCAGCTCGACGGCTTGAAACAGGATCTCGAATCCGCTCAGGCTGACGCACAAGCCTCCCGCCAACGCCTCGCCGCGCTCGAGGCCGACAACGCCAAGTTGAGCAGCAATAACAACGCCGCCTCCACTCGCGCCGTCGATCTGGCGCGCGTGGTAGTCCAACTGCAAGACTTGGATAGCCGCCGCGAAGCCCTCTTGAATTCCATCATGCGCCGCTATCGTGACGTCACGAGCCAATTCCGCGCCATGAGCGGCATGCTCGATTCCAGCCGCGATTCAAATTCCAGCAGTCCCTTTACCGACGCAGCGCTCACCCGCATCCAGAACGCTGTTTCTTCCGCCGACGATGAGCTTCGCCAGTTGACCGAACTGAATGCGCAAGCGCGCCAACTCGAAAAAAAGCTGGCGAAAAAGTAGCCCTCGGCATAAAACCTCTGCTCCACTCTCACCGCGAGAAGTCAACCCGCAACAAGAGATCCTGGTCAGGACATCGCATCTCAAGGTACATGGCGTCCGCGCTCACACTGTGGAAGACTTGGGTGCAGTTGATCTCCTGCCACTCGAGTGCGAGGGTGTGCGCATCCCGCAGGACGCCCGTCGCTTGGTGGAAGTTACCAGACCCTTCAAACCAGTAGTAGCGATACTGCCCGGCTTGCTTGTCCCAGGCGAAGATGCCGTGCGCCTCCCCGATCATCTTCTCGGTAGCCTTCTCGAACATCTGGTAATCGAAGGTAAGGTAGGTGGCGTTGAACAGATAGCGTAGCGATCCAGTTCCGCGAATGGTTTGGGCAGTCTGGTTATGCTGAGTCACCGTATAGTCCAGACGCCACTCGCCAATCATGAATTTCAACGCCTGCATGGGCGCAGTTGATTCGGTTTCCAAGGTCACCTCTTTCTCGTCAAGGCGAACCTCGTCCACTTGCGAGGCGCCTCTGCGGTGAAGAGTCCGTGGGCGCTTACTTGTGTTCCACCAGCGGCTTGGCGAGGTCGTCGAGCAGATCCGCTTTGCCCTCCTCGCGGACTAGGTGGGGGTAGCGTTCCCCGCCGTGGTAGTCAATCGTACAGGTCTTGTAGTAATCGTCGTTCAGCACCAACAAGCGGATGGGCTGAGAGCTGTTCTTGGCGGCCTTCAAGGCGTCACGGAGCAAGTCCGGTGTGAAAGCGCGATCGTTAACGGCCACCACGCGCATCCCCGAGGCGATCCCCGCCTGGTAGGCGGGGCCGCCGACAAACGCATCCTGCACGGCGCCGTCATTCCCGAGGCGCAGGCCAATCGAGTAGACGGCAGCCATCCCTCCCCCAAAGGGCCCGCCGGCGCCTTCCGGCGGCTTTTCGGAATACTCGAGCTTCCATCCACCCGCTTCGATCCCGCCCATGGGGGGCGCCGGCGAGGTGGAAGCCAAACGCCCATGGAAGAACTCGGCCCAGTCGTAGGGGACGACTTGATTGAGGGTGCTGACCAATTCTTGAAAAGTGTAAGTCTTAAGTTCGGGGCCATTGTTGGGGCCGCCGAAAAAGAGACGGCAAAAATCTTCAAGAGATTTCTGGCCGTGGCTCTGGTCGTGGATAAGCGTCGCAACCTCGAGCCACAACAGATCACCTTCCTCGTAATAGTCGGCGCCACGCCGCCAATTCATCCATCCTCCCCGGCCAAAGGACAGGCCCGCTACCGCATCGGCCGTGTCTTGGAGCGGCCGCCACGTGCGTCCAGGGCGATCCGGACCGAGTTCTGCGGCCGTGCTGGCAAGGTTTTCATGGTACTGTTCCGGGGTCCACAGCCCACTTCGAGTAGCCAGGAGGTTGCCCAGGAAGTCTGTAAGACCCTCGTAGACCCACAGCAGATCGTCCCGCATCGGCGCTTCGAAATCGGGGGTGCTCAAGTCAGCCGGCCGGCGAAACTTGCCGTTCCAAGAGTGGACGAATTCGTGTGACAGGAGGCCGCCGACTCCGCGCCTTCCCATAGGTGATACCACGCCACGCTCCTCAGCACGGCTGTCATCGGACTCATGGTGCTCCAGGCCGAAGTGCGCCACGTGATTGCTCAAGGTCAATAGGAAATGGTAGTCGCGGTAGTGCCGGGTGCCAAAAAGCTTGCCGGTTTCCGCCACCAGATTCGTGAGGCCCTGCTGCACTTCCGGGCTCATTTCGAGCGCCGCCTCGCTATCCGCCACCATATCGATTTCGTGATGAATCGCCTCGCCGGGCGGCGTCAGGTCGACGGCGCGATAGTATTCTCCGGCAATCACCGGCGAATCGACCAAGCGATCCAGAGCCACCGGCACAAAGGTGATCTCGTTGCCCGTGGCGCTCTCTTGCGGCAGCGCGGTCCCGAACTTCCACCCTACAGGAAGGCGCAGAGTCGGGTGAAGGGTGATCTTGGCGGCAGGGACTCCCGCAGGGTACAGCACGTTTTGGTTCCAACTGACAATCAGAAGCTTGTCCGTTGCCGAACCCCCGAACGCTCCCCCGGACTCGATGTAGTCAAAGTCGATCTCGAGACTCTGCGCACCCTGGGGGGCTTGTATGTGGAAGGTGAACACGTCAAGCAGGTCGCGCCGCCAGGGAATTACCTTGCCGTCCACCATGAACTTGAGCCCCGCCACGCTCCCAATAGGCCCCGAGGGGTCGTGCTGGCCTGGAATCCATTTGGGGTAATAAAAAGTAAGCAGCCCTGGCTGTACCGGCATTACCATGCGCGTGTGAAGGATCTTCTGCGGAGCTTGCGTCGCATCGAGCGTAAGAGCGATCGCCGGTCCAGTCTGCGCAGGCAAAACAGCAGCGCCCAGGACCGCTGTCTCAAACAAGAAAATCAAAAAACGGAAGCGTACGGAACTCATCAGCGTGCTCCTTTGTGAAAGGTAACTCAACTTCGAATGGGCTGCTGCTACCGCACTCCAAGACGCCTTCGGCACAGGCATTTTCATGACAGCAGAGAGCCGCTTTTCCCAACCACCCATTACGAACCAGCCTACTTGGAAGCCCGCGCTCGATCTTCATCACCCGGCGCAGCTTTCGGCTGAATCCGCATTATTTCCAATTCGGCAAGAGACCGTGGGGCGCCGTCCACCTGGCGGAAATAACCGATCGCCGCGGCCCGATCTCCCCGTCGTTCGGCGATATACCCAAGCACCAAGTTCCTTTCGTTTTGAGAGGGCAGGTTCTCAATGATTAGATCAGGCGGCAGCAGCGGAGGCATGAACCGCCGAAGGAATTTCAGATTTAGTGGGGCAGTATTGTAGGGGAGAACATTCCCCTTGGGTGTTTGGTATTCCAGATAAGGATGGAAATCTGTTGAGGCGAAAGTGGCCGGGCGTCCACTCAGCGCTGGCAGGTACGCCAAGGCGTTGTTCATGGAGTCGCCGTAGAGCACTAATTCGCCCAGTAGAGAAGTCATGCTCGGGACACCAATGGCCGCCAAATCCTGACGAACCTTTAGGTCATTGTCGAACTCTTCGATCAGGCGGTAATCGCATTCGAGCGGCGAGGCTGAGGCGATCAGCAAACCTTGTTCTGGTCCCTGGAAGAATGCCACGTGCCGGAACACCTGAGCCGCGGTGTTCAGAATCACCAAGAGGTCCTGGGTACGCATGTGGTGGATCTGCACCCACTGTTGGAGAACGCCGTGCTCCCCAAGGTGGGCGCGGCAAAGCTCGTAAAATTCTTTGTTGTACAAATCGGCTTCGCCGGCGATCCAGATCGAAGTGATTTCAATTGTGATCAGATCATACGTTTCGCGGGACAGCAGAAGGAAATTGCGCCCATCAGCAATGGAGAGGTTGACGCGTGGGTCATGGTCAAATACCCGTCCGTTGACGTCATCAAACCAGCGGCGTGCCGCATCAACGATACTGGGCGCCAACTCCGCGACGTCGATGCGCTGGAATGGGAAATGGGAGATCGTTCGCAAGGTACTGCCCGTTCCCAAACCGATCACCATCACGCTCTTGAATTCTCGGGTGAAGAGAATAGGGACTAGCGCGAAGCGGACTTGTGCCTGGAGCTCGCCGCCGCTATTGCCCTGGAACTTGCCGTTTGAGAGGAGTATCCTTTGCGAGCCTATACGCACCACGGACGTCAAGCCGCCTTGAACATCCTCCCGCTGATAGAGCACCCGGTCGGCGGGAAAACCTCCGCCGAAATAGACGTATGAACCACGAGACATGCGGAGTGCGTCCCACTGTCCTGGAAGTATCCAAAGCAGTAAGGCGATCGGACAAGTTGCAAACACCAGTAGCAGGCTTCTGGCTGATTTGAGGGGCGCCAAGACGAGGACAAAACAAACCGCCAAAATCAAATTGACGGTGGCGGCGCAACGGAGCGCGGCCAGCGATCCCAGCCGCGGCAACAACACAAAACCTGTAAGCAACGAACCAAGAATGGCGCCTACGGTGTTGGCGGCATAGATGCCTCCCACGCTCGTTCCTGCGTTCCGCATTTCACGGCTGTAGAGATTGAGTAAGAGCGGAAAACTCAAGCCCAGCAGTACGGCTGGACAAATCAGTAGAAGGAAAGCACAGGAAAAGCGCACCAGTTCTTCTGCCACAAAATACGTTGCGTCGTACTTCCAAAGCCAACTGCTTCCGAGCACCAGAGCGCCAAACAGTACGCAGTCGATCAGTGGTTCGTTGACGCGAAACCAACGAAATGCAGTTGGCTGAGGCCCATGGCGATTTCTCCACGTCACTAAAGTAATCCTCAAGACGACAAGGAAGGTGAGACTGATGAGTGCGCCTTTGCCTAGGCCCAGATCGAAGAAGTCGGGAACCCGGTCCCAGAGGCGGACGGTGAGGAAAACCGCAAGACTGAGCGCGGCCTGTGAAATGGCCAGTGCCCGCGCCCATATCCCAGGGCGACTGAAATGGCGAGAGACAATCTGCGCGCCCCACGCCAGCCCGCACAGCATGGCAAACAGCATCGTCCCAAACGCGTAAACGCTGTTCCCGACGGTGAATGCCAACACGTGTGTCCAGAGGACCTCATACGCGAGAGCAACCGCCCCGGTAAGAAACGAGCCGAACAGCAAAACGGCAGCGACTCGGGTCGAGGCGGCCGGCTCGACTGTTGAATGATCGCTGCTCCGAGTAGGTGGAGTGGCTGGAGTCTCCAGCGAGCGCTTTCTGCGGGAGACAACGGAAGCAAAAATCAGGAAGTTGATCGCGCAGGCAATTCGGATGGTCCACGTAACGCCCCACTGAGGCGTCAACACAAAAGTGGACGCCATTGCGCCCATTGCAGCCCCCAACGTGTTCCAGGCATAAAGGCGATCCACCTCAACCTGGAATTCGGCGCATCCTGCCGACACATAGCGGGCGAGGGCGGGTAAGCTGCCGCCCATCAGCATGGTTGGGATAACGATGACTAGAGTTGCCAGGCCGAATCGCATCGCGGTCAAACCGGCGGCGCCAAGTTGAAAGCGATGAAAGAGAGAAACGTAAGATTCGGTCATCAGGGCAAAGAGCTTTGGAATGAAGAGGCAATAAACGCCCACCAGCAATTCCAGCCCGCCATAGATCCAGAGTGAAGGGGGGCGACGGTCCACCCATCGGCCGACCAGATAAGCGCCGATCGCCAGTCCGCCCAAGAAAGCCGCGAGTACGGTGCTGACCGCATAGGCCGTATTCCCAAAGGTGTAAGTCAGCAGGCGCGTGAAGACGGTTTCAAAGATGAGGCTCGATACACCTGAAAAGAAGAATAAAACATACAAGACTTGCAGCATCAGTGACCTGTCATGAAACCGAGTCGAGATTCACCTCGCGAGACGAGGGCGAAATAGGGCCAAGAAGCGTCCAGAGAATAACCGTGCAGATCAGCGGCATTACGCCGAAGCCTATGAACACGGGCAAATACGAAAAGCGGTCAATCACCACGCCCGTGAGGAGAGCGAAGACCATGCCGCCGAAACCCGAACCCATGCTGGCCAAGCCCCATATTGAACCCACCATGTTCTTGGGGTAGACGTCGGCGGGGTAAGCCAGCATGATTGAGCCGCACCCAGTATATCCGAGCATGGCCACTGAGACGAGGGCAATGGAAGTTCCGGCGTCGTGCGCTAATACCGCCGGAATGGCGCTGGCCATGAGCGCCGCAAAGAGGGTCACTCCACCCTTGCGGGCCGTATTGAGTGAGTACCCTCGCTTCAGCATCCAACCCGAAACCCAGCCTCCCAGAATATTCCCCAGCCCCGCCACGAAAAACGGAACCCAAGCGTACTTTCCGATGGATGCCATGCTGAAATGGCGGGCTCGCTTGAGGTATTCCGGAAACCAGAAAATGTAAAAGTACCAAACCGGATCCAGGAACACCTTAGCGAGGGTAAAGCTCCACACAAATCGCGTGCGGAAAAGCTTCCAGGGAGAAATACTGGGCGGAGTCGAATTCCCCTCCTTGTTAAGGAGGGGGTAGGGGGTAGTTGACTGCCCATTCGATTCTGTGTCAACCACCCCGTGCTCCCTCCTCATCTGAAGGGGGGAGTCGCAGTAAACCAGAGACCAGATCACTAACCAAACGAATCCGACCGCTCCCACCCAAACAAAAGCCTGTCGCCATCCGTAGTGAAGCAAAAGCCACACCACAACGGGCGGCGCCAGAATCGCCCCGGCGGCGGAGCCGCTGTTAAAGATCCCTGAAGCAAGCGCGCGCTCTTTAGCAGGAAACCACTCCGCCACCAGTTTGACGCAAGCCGGCCAGTTGCCGGCCTCGCCGGCCCCCAGCAGGAACTGGCAAGCGCCCAGCGAGCGGGGACCACGTGCCAGGCCATTAAGAATGCTCGCAGCAGACCACCAAGCCATGGTCAAGGCAAAACCCAGGCGGGTTCCCAGGCGATCCAGGAGGGGCCCGGAAATACCGTTGGCGATCGTGTAGGCGAGCATGAAAGCGAAGACCACGCGCGCATAAGCCGCGTGGCTCATGCCGAACTGGTCGATGAGCACGGGCGCGGCCACGGAAAGAGTCTGCCGGTCGAGATAATTGATCGCAGTGGCGAAGAAAGCCAGCGCAACCATCAACCATCGCCAGGAAGGGTTCGAGCGTGTCATTTCAACTGGACTGGTATCTCGACCAAGGCTGCGTCATCCAACGAGGGGTAGGAGAGCAACTCCATTTCGGAAACGACGGAAACGAAGTACCGCACCGGAGCGAGAGGCTGCGCCACTTTGCCGCCGAGGAGGTAGAGGATCACATTCGTATCAAGAACTTTGTTCACGACCACTCGCCCCGAACGCGCGCCTGGTATGCCAGCGGTTCCTCAGTAAGCGATATGACGCCGCTGTATCGTGAGAGATCAGTGGCTCCGCCTGGCTGCGAAAGATTGAGAGCCCGCTCGATTTTCAACCAATCGGTGTAGTCGATCTGGACCGCAATTGGCCTCTGTGCTTCGTCTGTGACAATCTTCTTTCGAATTCTCTGCATGCTTCGCCTCCGCTCGCCGGCACGCCCATTATATCCCATTGGCTCAGGCGTTCCGAATTACGTTTCGGGTCCTTCCCAACTGATTCCCGTGCCGCGCCGATCGATGAGAACGCCGGTGCAGGCAACCCTCGCCTCGAAGAGGGACATCGCAACGCCAACCCTGTGGGTTGTGGAAAGAGGAGCAGAGTCTCCAGAAACTACGCTAAATCCACCCGAATCACCTCGTACATCGTCACTTGGGGAACGGTAAGCTCAACCCAGCCATCGCGAACTCTCCAGGCAGGTTTGGCCCCGCTCCACATCAGCGCCACGGAGTTGGCGCTTCGTCCCTGCGGAAGCCGCAGGCGCACGCGCACATCCTTGACCGGCAGAAATTCCTCTTGCACCAGAAGCTTCTTCCAGATGTTTCCGGTATTGGCCAGCAGGTGCAGCACCAGGGTGTCCTGCGAGGAGGCAAATTGCGACATCAGACCAGGGCGGAACTCGACCTCATGAGTTCGCGTGGAGGCGAGAATCGGATCCAGTAGCGAGCGGAAATACTCCCGCAGCGATGCGTTCAAGGTCTCCTCGTAGATTGCTTCCAGGCCCGAGCCGATATAGATCGTGCGTCCTTTCCCTTGCCGCCGCGTGACTACGGCGGGCCCCAAGGTGCGGCGATGGCCGCGGTCATGAGTCTCCGCTATGACCTCTGCGCTGCCTGCCGTTTGGAATAGCAGCACTTGCGGATCTTGGGGTATCAACTTGCCGGAGGAAATTACGCGCAGATACAAGTCAGGGATCTCGAGCGGCTCCGGCGACTTGAGACTGGCGCCGAATAATTCGGAAAGGCCGTAATCGTGGCGGGGCCTTCCGAACTCGTCGGCAATCGAAGTCAGGTGCGTGGCCAGCAAGGTTCCCCCAGCCTCCACGTAAGTGGTCAGCGTGGCGCATTGCGCCTCGCTGAGGCACGCAGCGTTGGGTACAAACACGAGCTTATACCCTGCCAGACGCTCTGCCGTCATTTCGTAATCCAGAAATGGCTCGGCGTCGTAACCCATGTCTTTCAGCAGTTGCCAGGCCCCGTAGTAATAGTTTCTGTAAGCTTGGGGAACAAAAAACGAACCTTGATACCATTGAATGGTCTGCGCTCCTGTCAAGATTCCCGCCTGCGGCCTGGGACTGACCGAGCGCAGCAGCCTGCCGTTCTCCTGCGCAAAATCAAATACCGCCTTGAGGCTGCGAATCGAGGGCGCCTCCAGGATGTCCTGGGGCAGGTAAAACAGGCGATTCAGGCCCCAGTAACAGTAACCGGCGCCCGCTGCCGTGGCCACCGCTGCGTCGAGCTCGAGCCGCTCACCCTCCACGGGAGCGCTGTACCAGCCGCGCACGGACTTGTCCTTGAGGTGCTCGGAATTGTATTCCGTGTGCGAGCTGATGTAAGTCCAAATCACTTTGCCAGTCGATTGCCCCAGGCGCATATTGAAAAGTTTCTGCTCCGGCGTGTCCGCGGCCTCAAACATGAAACCATCAACGTACCGGAAGGCGCGCGCTCTCCAGCCCCGGCTCAGCAGTCCGGTATCGTTGAACACCACGGGCACGTCGCGCACCTGGCGCACCATATCCGCGATTTCATGCATGAAGGCCACCACCACGTCTTCCGCCATCCACTGCCGGTAGTCAATGAGGTCTTGGAGCGTTGCGCTGCCGTCTTGCAAGGGAACGCCCTTCCCTCGCGCTTTCTGATATGCCGCCTCACAGTACTTTGAATGGCAGAAGTGCATTTCCTGGTCCATGCCTTCGTAGGGCCCGTCAAAATACATCAAATCCACCGGATAGTTGGTGACCACTTCCCGCACTCTCTCCCGAATCTGTTCGCGCAAGGGACTGTTCAGGCATCCCTCGTAAAACCGCGTCCAACCCATGTGGCGGGTGATCAAGGGCCGTCCCTGTGCGTCGTAACGCATCCAATCCCGGTATTCCGGGTTGTCCGAGTTCACATCCATGAAAGGATGGTTGAGCGGGTTGTAGGCCACGACTTTCAGCCCCGCTTCGTGAAATAGATCCACCGTCTCGCGGAAGGGATCGCGCCCCCCCCCAACTCCGGGTGGCGGGGAAGCTTGGTCCTGGTGGGAAAGAACGCCACGTAAGAGTAGGTAGGATAACGTAAGGCCTCGCAGTTCAGCCGGCGCGCGAGAGCCAGAGCCTTCTTGGGTCCATAGTCCAGCGAGGGATAAAAGGGCGGCGCATACGCTTCCGCAATCATCATCCGCACCGAACGGATCCATTGGTGGGTCGGAGGCAAGCCCGCCGCCCCATCGTTCATGGCGTGAACCACCCCCTCCTTCACAGCGAATCCGCCCAGCGCCGTCGTCGCTACCAACGCACCTGCACCCTGTAACAGCTCACGCCGGCTGACCTTTTCCATGCTCGTTGCCTCCTGTCAAAAGTCGTCTGTTCACGGTCGACGGCTGAGAGTATCCGTATCTTGGGCAAGCACCCGCAAGTCAAAATCGCGCCCATTATAGCATCGCGGCGACTCTACGTCGGTCGCCATCAACAACTTACGGGTTCAGAAATAATCCAGAAACAGGTCAGCCCGAAGTTACCCGCTGTGCATTGATGCCGTCTCTCGTCTCCCGCACGATGGCCACCTGCGGCGAACGGAGCGCAAACCTGCTTCCCACGGCCTGCGGCTTTGTGACCAGGCCATTGGATCGCACAAGGTCCCGTTCCGCGCCTGTAGAGCACAGAACTCACAAGGAGGCCAAACCCATGACTAACGTCGATGCATCCCTTGATATGCCACAGTCATTCCCCCGAGAAGCTCGCCCCGATGTTTCTGAAGGGTCGAGAGCCATTCCCCAAGTCCAGGAAGAATTCCGGGACGCCGCTCGCATTCAGCAAAGCCTGCTGGCCGCCGTCGAAAAGCGCTGCCTTGTCTGGCTGGCCCGCCGGCTGCCCGCCTGGGTCAAGCCGGACCACCTCACCGCGCTGGGTTTCACGGCGATGATCCTGGCCGGCGTCTCTTACGCGCTGGCACGCGTTTGGGCGCCGTCGCTCATGGTGGTGAACATCTGGCTGGCCGTCAACTGGTTCGGAGACAGCCTGGATGGAACCCTGGCGAGAGTGCGCCAATGCCAGAGGCCGCGCTACGGTTTCTATGTCGACCACATCATCGATTCTTTAGGCGCACTATTCCTTATAGCGGGACTGGCGTTGTCCGGCTACATGTCCGGGTGGGTAGCGGTGGGGCTGCTTCTCAGCTTTTACCTGCTCTCCATCAACGCCTACCTCGCCACGTATACGCTGGGGACTTTTCACCTCTCTCACTGGAAATTCAGCCCCACCGAGGTTCGGATTCTGTTGGCGGCGGGCAACACCGTCGCTTTGCTCCGGCCCACGGTTCGTCTCATCCCTTTCCACCCGCGGTTTTTCGACGTCGCGGGCGCGATCGCAATCGTCTCGATGGCGGCTGTGCTAGCGGCTTCTCTCGCGCGCAACACCATCGTGCTTTACCGGCTGGAAAGACCGGCGCGCCTCGAATGACGCGCTGGCGTGCAGTTTCTGGAGAGACTTAAATGCGCTGGCTGAGATTCAACATTGTAGGAGCCATGGGAGCGGTCTTGCAGTTCGCTTTGCTGGCCTTCTTCGTCCACGCAGTCGGGTTGCATTACCTATTGGCTACAGGCCTGTCAGTGGAGGCAGCAGTCCTTCACAACTTCATCTGGCACCGGCGATGGACCTGGCGTGATAGGCGTGGCACACCCCGTCATGCAATCTCCTCACTCGCCCGCTTCAACCTGACGAACGGCCTGGTATCGATTAGCTCCAACCTGCTCTCCGCCTATCTTTTGACGGGACTATGGCGGATCGATCCCGTCGTTGCCAGCATGGTCTCCATCGCGATCGGCTCGCTCGCCAATTTCTTCCTCTCCGACCGCGTCGTCTTCGTGCCCCACGAACGCGCGTGAAGGAACATCTATCGAGCAACCAGGTTAACGTCGCCGAAGGTGGTGTGGGCGTAGAGGCGATAGAGGCCGGAGCCCTGGTATTTCCAGGTGTGGCCGAGCCAGCCATGCTCCGTCCCGGTGGAAGGCACATCCGCATCTCCGACGCGAGTGGACACCTCCGCCTCCCGGAGGCTTTGTAAACTACCCACGTCGACTTTCAGGTCGCCGGCGAAGAGCTGAAGATTCTTGTCGCCTTCGACGCCCTCGACCGTCAGGTCGCCGCCGGTCATTTGGACTTCCAAGGAGAGCGGGCTGGGAACTTCGAGCTCCGCATCGACGGAGAGGGACATGGGGGCCCGAATCTCCACTTGAATGCTTGAACCGTGGGCGCGCGAACGGAGCAGAACGTTTTTCTCCTGCTCGGGCTTGCGCGGATCAGGCGTGTACCTCAACACGATATGAGCCGGGTCGGAGCCCCGCTTGATGCGAACGTCGCCGCCGCGCAACTTGAACCGGAGGTGCGCCCCCGCGGGGCATTCCAGTACCTCCGTATGGGTGACCGCCACTCCAGGAAGCGCGCAGAATGCGCCTATGGCCGCGAGGAAAAGGATGAGTCGCCGCATGTTTACTCCTTTGTCTGCCGGATGCACAGTATGCTCCTGCTGCTTTCTACGCACCGACAAAGCAAAAGGTTCCCAAGCACGGGATGCGAGTTTGAAATGCGGTTGACATCTCGAGGCCCTGGGTGTAGAAGGTCACCTGGATAATTGTGCGGGCCGAGGGATCACAGAATCCCGGTTCATATGACCAACTACGAGAGATTTGTCAAAACGATCAACTGGGAGCTTCCCGACCGCCTCATGACTTACGACCTGGTCGATCACGCCGAACTGCTTAAGCGGTACGGAGGCGATGGGGATTTGATCGAGCGGAACGCCCGCATGTGCAATCGAATCGGCCTGGACGCCACACGCTACATTCACGACCCGGAACACCACTGGATGGGCGACAAGTTTCTTTATCACACCGATGGCCGCGCCACTGAGATCTTGCCCATCGTCGTGCATGAACTCGGCGCTGACGGATTCAATCCCATCGAGCGCAATGGCTGCAACGACATCTTCGAGATTCGCCGGCTTTATCCCCGCACCTTGCTTTTTGGCAATGTGTGTTGCGAGAATACGCTACCCTATGGCACGCCGGAAGACGTCGAGCAGGAAACGCTCGAACTTATCGAGAAGCTCGGACCCCAAGGCGGTATTTTGATTGGATCCTCGAGCGAAGTGCACGATTTGGTGCCCGTAGAGAACGCCCTGCGCTTGTATGAGACCGTTCACCGCTACGGCAATTATCCGATCCACGTTTCGAGAGACTGAGGCCGGCGAGGGCAACGCGCAGAGTGGTCTCTAAGTATGCGCCCTTTCGTCTTCCTCGCCGGGCAATCGCCGGGCAATCGATGTCCCCTTTAGGTTAGGGGACGTGTATAATCTCTGCTTGTCGACTGCTGGGATGCAACTATGATCAGGACTCTACAGCTCACCAACTTCCGAAGTCACGTCCAATCAACCCTCCATTTGGAGCCGATAACACTGATGGTCGGTCCCGCCGGTTCCGGGAAATCCAACGTCTTCAAAGCGATGGTTGTCCTGCAGAACTCCGTACACAGGACGCTGGTTGAGATGTTTCCTCCTGGCTTGGGCGAGTTCCACTGGGTGCGTAGCCGCTGGGCTGGCGAGACCGACCCCATCGGCTTTGGCGTGCAAATCGGCCAGTTGCCGGAATACCCCGATTGCACAGCAGAATACGTACTCAAGATCGCCGACTCACCTGCAGGTTTATACGTGTTAGAGGAATCGCTGTCGCGTCGCGACGGCCAACAGCCGGCCGAGTGGGTTTTCCAGCGCCGCCGTAAACGGCCCCAAATGGGAGAATTCGGCGTAGTGGAATGGGACATGCCTACAATCCTGCACCGCGTCTGGCATGGGGACGGTGTGAGGCAGGAGGCGCCAAATGTCAAGTTCGCCAAGACCGTGGCAAAGGCCCTATCCCGTTTCGGCTACTATCACTTAGAGGTTTCGGCACTCAAGTCTCTCGGGACTGGCCAGCTCAGTGACCGTGTCGGCTACAACGGCCAAAACCTGGCGGACTTCATCGCATGGACTAAGTCTGTCCCTGAGGGAACTGCCATCTACGAGACAATTCTAGCCGAGATGCAACAGCTTCTTCCGCTCTTGGAATCAATCATTGTCACGCAGACCCGATCAGACGAACAGGGTTTGGCATTCAACTTCAGAAAACAACGGGGTTACATAACGGCGCCCGATATGAGCGATGGCACCATGTTCACCCTTGGCATGCTCAGCATTTTGGACACCCCCCAAAAGCCAGAGGTTCTCTGCGTCGAAGAGCCTGAGACAGGACTGCATCCTGGCCGACTCCGTTGGCTCTTCGAAAAGTTCGTCGCGCTCGCCTATCCGCCTCCGGGGCGGATCCCGACGCAAGTCGTGCTGACAACGCATTCGCCTTCCTACGTTGATCTCTTCAAAGATATGCTCCCATCCATCCAGGTGGTTGAACAGCAGGAAGGGCGAACCAAGATCACACCCCTTCCTGAAATCCTCCAGCGTCTCCACATCAACGACGAGAAACAGGAAGGGGTCGGTTACCAGTGGGCCACCGGCTTGTTCGAGGGTCTGTGACATGCCGATATTGGCGGGTTTTCATGTCGAAGGCCACGATCATCTTATTCTCCGCGCCCTCGTAGCCAAGGTGCTTTTAGTGCCCGAGGACGAGATTCAGGTGGACTTCATCGATGCTCCGGGTCGTGGTTGGCACTTCGTCCTAGAGGTTATCCCCAAAGCGCTCAAGCGCTTCTACGGTCAGTGTGCCCAGTTCGCCGTCGTCGGCATAGACAACGACGGCAATGTGGATTTGGATGAGGCTGCGGTTACCGAGGACCCCCGACATCCCCGCCACGAGAATCATCCAGGGTTCGCCGTTGGCGACTGCCGATACTGCACGATCGCAGAGGCGGTCGCACGAATCCGCCCTCAGCTAAACTGGATTCAGAAAAAACCAGGGGCCGCGTGGCCGATCCTCATCGCTGTACCCGTGGAGATGATCGAAACATGGCTTCTTATCCTAAAGGGCGAGCCCGGTATCCAGCGGAGACGTCGAAGCATCCAGAAACAACGTCTGTATGGAAAACCCGTTGCCACAGCGGCCGATGTAATGAGCGTCGCGCTCCCTTTGGTGCGCTCCATGACTGTTGCCGACCTCGTCGCCCTTACCCAGAAATCGCCGAGTTTCCGTGATTTCCACGATCAGATTACGGCTTGCCGCACTACCATCTGCGGAATTGCAGATTGCTGGTGATTTTCCAAAAAGGACCAAGAGGAACACAAAATGAATCGCCGAGACTTTCTAGGAAGCATGGCCGCGACTGCGGCGGTGGGGCAGATCGTGAACATGCCGCTGCCCATCGGGGAGAATGTCCGCTCACCCCTGCCCCGCGCCAAATGGCTCGAGAACGGGCTCATCGACGCCGGGGGGAGCCATGAGCCCTACCTCTTCGTGGTTCGCCGCGGAGGTGAGCGCCTGGACGCGCGCAAGGACTACGAATGGAACCAGAGCGAAGAAGTGATTCGCACTCTCCACGGCCAGGGCATCGAGGTTTTCCACACCCACCTCTACAAAGGGTTCGGCATGGCCGCGGAAAAGCCGGAGATGGAGGACGCCCGCCGCGCGGCGGCCATTGCACATCGTTATGGTATGAAAGTGGATAGTTACATCCAGTGGAATACCATGATGTACGAGACCTTTTTCGCCGAGGAGCCGCGCGCCAAGGATTGGATTCAGCGCGACGTGAGCGGCCTTCCGATCCTGCTGGTTTACGGCTTCCAGCAATCCTATCGCTACAGGCCCTGCTTCACTCACCAGGAATGCCTCGACTACCTGAAGCAGATCGTCCGCTACGCCGTCGAAGAGGTGAAGACGGACTTCATCCACTTTGATAATTTCGACCTGAACCAGGAACCAGATTCCTGCCATTGCCCGGCTTGTGTGGAGGGCTTCCGCGCCTTCCTGCGGGCCAAGTACACGCCTGAAAAGCGCCGCGAGCGCTTCGGTTTCGAGAACGTGGACTACGTGAATCCGCCGCAATGGAACCGGCAGAATCGGCCCGAAAAAATGGCCATCATCTTCGATCCCGCCATCCAGGAATGGATCGATTTCCGCTGCCAGGTCATGGCCGACGCGTTGCGGCAGATGGCGGAGTACGTCCGGTCGCTCAATCCCGAGGTGGCGGTCGAGATCAACCCGCACGGCATCACGGGAGGGAACCGTGCCTGGGAGAATGCCATCGACCACGCCCGCCTGCTGACATCTACGGACGTTATCTGGACCGAGGAAGAAAATCCCTGCGTGTACCTTCCGGATGGACGCCTGATCTCGAAGATCCGCAGCTACAAGCTGGCACGCGCCTTCCATAACATACTGTTGGCATATATCACGGAGAGCGACGTGGCCATGGCGGAGGGCCTGGCTTTCAATCAAACGCTGGGCTTCGCCGGGACGGCGCCGCTTCCGCCCCGGATGCTCCAACACGTGGCGTTTTACCGCAAGAACCGGGAGCTTTACGTGGGCGCGGAAGACGTGGCGCCCGTCGGCGTTCTGCGCTCCTACGAGTCCATTACTTATCACCATGCGCGCGCCCAACTCAGCGCGATCCTCGTCGAACAGGCTCTCATCCAGTCGCGGATACCTTTCGAGCTTGTCTTCGACGAACCGCTCCCGGACCTTTCCAAACTCGATGTGCTGGTGCTTCCGGATTCGGAATGCCTCTCGGATGAGCAGTTGGCGCGGATTCGCGGCTTTGTTGAGCGGGGCGGCGGGCTGGTGGCCATCGGCCAGGCGGGCATCTACGACGAGTGGCGGCGGCTGCGCCCGGAACCGGGATTGAAAGGACTCGTCGATGGCCAGGCGCCCGCCCGTGACTACGAGGAGGAGGTCCAGGAAAACGTTGTGGCAGGCCCCTCCCGGCGCAAAAACTACGGCAAGGGCCGGGTGGTTTATCTTCCCGCCGTTGAATCCGACGGCCCGGTTCCGGAAGCGGAGCCCTACTTCAATATCAGCAATCGGTTCTGGAAACGCCCCCGAAACTGGGAAGAGATCGTCACGGCCATCCGCTGGGCGGCTAATGCGGATCTGCCCCTCGAGGTTTCCGGGCCGGATTTTCTGGTTGCCAACCTTGTCGAACAGCCCGCTCGTCAACGCCGGCTTATCCATTTGGTTAACTACGACGCGGCGAAAACGCCCGCGATTTCGTCCCTGCGCTGCACCATTCGAGTCCCGAGCGGGAAAGTGGTGAAGGAAGTGACGATGTACGAGGTCGATGCCGAATCGCCGCGGCCGATCAGCTTCACCCCCGGCCCCTCCTCGGCCACGTTCACGATCCCAGACATGAAGACCTACGCCGTAATCGCGGTGAATTGGTCTTGACAAACGCCCCAATATAGGCTAGGATAGTAAGCGGTAGGAGTCGAGAGTCGAGAGTCGAGAGTCGAGAGTCGAGAGTCGAGAGTCGAGAGTCGAGAGTCGAGAGTCGAGAGTCGAGAGTCAGGTGTCAGGAGTTTGGAATCTGGAATCTTGAATCTGGAATCAGGAGTCGGGAACCAGGAGCCCAGTGTCAGGAGTCAGGTGCCAAGTGCCAGGAGTCAGCAGTCAGGCGTCACGAGTCAGTGAGCTGACAAAAACTTTGGCACGCCTTACAGACTAGGACAAAATGTTCCTTGAGGCGGCGAAGAAAGACGCCAAGGAACATCAATTGACGGAACAAACCGGGAATGTCGATGAAAACAAACGACATGTGGAAAATGAGGGCGATCCCAGAGTGTCTTAACACGAGTAGGCAAAGGATAAACGATGAAGTGGGCACTCTGTACAGAGCATAGTGAAGGCCGACAAGGAAGGGCTGACGGCTGAAAGCTGGGAGCTGATGGCTTCTTACAGGAACAAACCGGGAATGTCTATGAAAACAAGCGGTCGGGTGGAAAACGAGGGCAATCTCAGAGCGTCCTAACGCCAGAAGGGAGAAGGTAGACGATGAAGTGGGCACTGTACAGAGCATAGTGAAGGTTGAGAAGGAAGGGCTGACGGCTGATAGCTTGGAGCTGATGGCTGTCCTACCGGAACAAACCGGGAATGTCTATGAAAACAAACGGTCGGGTGGAAAACGGGGACAATCCCAGAGTGTCTTAACACGAGAAGGCAAAGACTGGACGATGAGGTGGGTACGGTAGAGAGCATGATGCAGCCCGACAGCGGAGGGCTGACGGCTGAGAGCTGATGGCTTTCTTGCAGGAACAAACCGGGAATGTCTATGAAAACAAAGGGCGGCTTCGGGAAGGTTGCAGGTAATGCTTGTATGTCTATGAAAACACAGTATTTAACCTAAGTACGCGTGCATGTAATTGAAAATTATGATACTTACAGTGCTAAGATGTCGGGCGCTCGAACGTAGGTCAAGTGCAGGGCCTCGGGCCTTTCCAGTTATGAATCAAGAACGCCTGTGTCCATTCTTGCCGCCCACCGCCTAGCCCGCCACCTACTGCCTACTGCCTACTGCCTTCTGCCTACTGCACTACTGCGTGGCGGCGGAGTAAACGCGCACCGGGCCCAGCAGCCCTGACGGTTGCAACGGCGAGTTGGCTCGATACGGCTTCACATCCGCGAACGTGTACTTCGTTGTGGCGGCGGGTTGCTGGTCGCCGATCAGTCGGTTGACCCAGGCATTGATCACCTTGATCGTCACCTCGTTGGCGCCCGGCCTTAGCGCCCTCGTCGCATCCACTCGATATGGCGTGTGCCATACGATCCCCAGCGACTTCCCGTTTACCGTCACCTCCGCCAGGTTCTTCACTTCGCCCAAGTCGATCCAGAGCTTCGCGCCCTTCTTGAACCACTCCGCAGAAGCCTGAACGGTTTTGGTGTAGGTTCCGGCGCCGGAGAAGTACTTCACACCGGCGTCTGTGCTGTCAGGCCACGAAATCAGCTTGTCCAGCCTGATCGATGCAGGCGCGCCACGGCCCGGCTGGAATGCCACCTCCCACGGCCCCTCCACCGTCGCCAACTCCGTCTCCTCTACTTCCGGTAACCTCCGCGAGGTCTCCTGCGTCGGCTTCCGAAACACCACGAACACCGTGCCCCACGGCTCCAAGTGCAACGGCACCCTGGTGAGGCCCTCCGCGATATTGTAAGACGCGGGCTCCGATTGGCCTGTTTCAGCATGCCAGAGTTCCGCCGCCTTTCCGGCGACACGGAAAGTCGCATCCACCGTTTCGTCGCGGTCGTTGCGGTTGTCCACGAAGTAGAGATCGCCATCCGCCAACTTGCGGTGCACGAAGAGAAGGCGCGTGTCGCTCTCCGGCTTGGTGTGGTCGAAGTCTGGCGCCAGGTTCATGGCAGTCAGAGCGGCTTCGGCATTCTGTCCCGCGTAGACTGTACCTTTGCCCACCGCGTGCACCCCCGTCCCATCCCCAAACAGTTCGTCGTTCAACCACTGAAACTCACCTTGATCGTCAGCCAAGCTCGGATCGTCGGTCGGCTTCTGGCCCGCTACCACCGCCCCATCCTCCACCAGCTTGTGAATGGCACGCAGCACCGGCAGCGACATGTGTTGGCTGTAGGGATCGAGCGCCAGCAGACGGTATTCCATCCCGCTCTTGGTGGTAATCCGCCCCTTCGTCGCGCTCAGCATGTGAATCAGCCCATCGGCGTTGATGTAATCGAAGCCATAGCCTGCCGGAACATCCGGCGCCTTATCTCTGAAAATTGCGGTCAGGTTAGAATCCTCACCGTAGAAATAGACCACGTCGGCGCCGAAGCGCCCCTGCTGCAGCAGATAACTGTTGCGCGCAAGGTAGTCCATCCAAGGGCCCGCCTCTTCCGCCCAGGTGTCGTTGCGATTGAGCCATGGTCCGAAGGGGCCTAGCGTCATTCCCGGCGCCTTATCCGGCGCCAGCGGTTGATGCACACACACGCTGATCACAAAGCGGTTGATCCCATTCACGAATTCCTGGTCAGCGGTCGGCTTCAGGGTCGCCGGCGACCACGCCCAGGGCGCCTCAGCCGCTGTCAGCGACTCGGCTGCCGCGAGGTTCCGGCCATAAATGTGGGCCACGGATGCTGATTCCCGATCATCGGCGTTGTAGACGTATTGCTCCTTGTTTACCCCCGGGACTTGCGTCCACATGGCCCCCATGGGCAGCTCGTTGAACTTCTTCACCTCCATGCCATCGGCCACAAAGGCGCGGCCGTCCTCGTGCGACTCGCCGTAATGGCCCATACCCCACTCGTGGAGGGTGGCCTCGATCTGGCCGTAATGCTCGTTGGCGATCAAATCGCTAATAGTCTTGCGGAAGTCCCACAGGAATCTATCGCTCGCTTCGGCGCTCTCAACCACCTTGCCCGTAAGCACGGGCATCCAGGGCCGCGGATCATAGCCCCGCAGTTTCTTGAATTGCGCGATCATGTCGTCAGTCCAGTTCTGCGAACCCGCCTCCCAACTGTCGTTAATCACATAGTGAATCCCCCGCTTGCCGATCAGGTCAGCACCCACAGTCTGCTTATAGCTCTGCAGGTAGGTCTCCAGGTAATTCTTGACATACGTCCGGTTGAGCTTATCAACTTCGAGACCCGTGGCCTCCGCCGTCGCCGGATGGTTTGTAATTCCCAGTAGCGAATAGCCGAATCGGAGAATAACCCAATGCCCAGCGGGCGGCGTCCACTCGAGGCTCCCATCTGGGCGCATCCTTGAAGTGAGGTCGATCACATCCGTTTTGGCAATGGCATCGCTAGCAGCGACGGGAGGCGTCGCGAATGGATAGAGGACGCCTACAGGGCTGAAGGCCGCCTTGTCTTCAAACCGCTCGATGCGCGCCCCCGGGTGCAGCACCAGTTCGGCAATTTCATAGTCAGTCGGCGGCGCACCAACTTTGATCCCCAGGGATGCGGGATCCATGCCGGTCGCCCAGGAGGGCACAGGAGGCGGAGGGGGAGCCTGAAAACCATCCGGAAAAACTTCGCCGTCACTGGTGGAAAGGAAACCGTATGCTCGGGAGTGCCTTCGTCAGGGAGTTTCACAATAGTCCGGAAGTCTTGTCCGTCGTCGCTCGCCTCGAGAGATTTCTCAGGGGCGCCGATCCCGGCCAGCGAGCCCAAACTCCTGGTCACAATTGTGACCGCGCGAATGGTTTGCGGGTCGGTGAACTCGTATTGGATCCAGGCGCTTTGGCGGGCAGCCGGAATAGGGAGCTTGGTAGCTTTTTCGAGGTCGCCATCGCTCAGCATTGCCACATCGATGTTACCTGCGCTTGCCGTCACTTTCGGGTGCAGTGATTCGAGCGGCACATCACTCGCTGCCGCCCGGTACGCAACAACTGCGACATCGGCGTAGAACTGCGGAATTGGCTTCGAGCCCTCCGGCGGATTCAGAAGGTCCTGAATGGCCATGTTCTGAAATGCCCCCGTATTCGCGGGTGGATGAGCCAGCGTACCCGTGAACGGCTGGCCACCCTCTACCCGCGTCTCGCTCCACACGTACTTCTTCATCCCCTGCGATGCCGGCACCCAGGGTCCACCCGACTCGCTCCACCCCGGCGACCCCGCTATCGCTTCTTCCATCCCCAACTGTTCCCCCAGCACCACCGCGTACTTGAACGCTTCCTTCCATTCCGGCGTCATGTACGCCGGGCGCTTCGGCACCACCCGCGGCGTTGACAGCGCCGCATCAAAGTTCTGGTATCCCGCTATGCCCACCCGGTGCATCCACTCGAGATCCAGCTTGATGCCTTCCTTGCTGATGTTGCCGTTCATCCAGTGCCACCACACCCGCAGCCGCGCGCTCTCCGGCGGATTCTCAAATCCACCCTTCAGCGGATCTGTTTTATTCTGCGCTGCGGCAGTGCTTACGCCGAGTAGCAGCACGATGATTCCGTCGATCAGCTTGCTTGCGTAACGATGTTTCTCGCACGGTTTAGAAATGGCACACCTCCCGGCCCTCGCGCAAGACGGGGGCAATGACTAGTCAATGCGTATCCGCATTATAAATCTCTCACTCGAATCTCAGGGAACATCCGTCGATCAGAGCACGCCGTTACGATGCGAGTTGCCTTGTGCTTGAGAAAGTGTTCTTATTGATTTCTCAGCCTCAAGCTGCCGGGTTTCAGGGGAGGCATTCACGCTCGTGAGCGAGGTGGGTCTCACACACTTTGGGCACCGCCAGATCGGTCTTGGGATCCGCGCCCACCACCCGAGCCTTGTACTCGTGCTTGTCAGAAGTGGTGACAAGGATCTCCGTTGCCCCCGCCACCACGTGATTGTTGGTTAGCATATATCCGTCAGGGCTGGCAATCACGCCGGAACCCAGGCTCCGCTCGCGCTCCTCCTGCGGATTCTGCGGTCCGTTGAATTGGCCGCCAAAGTTATGTCCGAAAAACTGGCGGAAAAACGGATCCATCGGCATTCCCTGGGGCATCTGCCCGGAAAAGCCGGTCTTGACCACCTTGGTGGTGGAGATATTTACGACCTCCGGCAGCACTTGCTTTACGATCGGCGCGAAACTATTCCTGCTCGGACCCTCGTTGGGATTTGCGAGCTTCAGCGAGGCGGGCGGGTTGGCAGTTGCGATGTCGCCCCGGATGCGACTGATGCCTACCCGCCTACGACCAGTCCGAAAGCCGTTGCAAGAGCTATTCCCCCTATCCTTCCCTTAAAACGTTGTACGTTCATGTGCCCTCCCTATTACAAATTTTTGTGCCAGCGTTACGGCAGCTTCGACCGCCGGATCGTTGGTCCGTTCAATGAGACGCTTGGGGAGGCGCTGACGGCTATCACGACGACTGTGTATCAGCGGTACCGACGATGGGGGATGACCTTGAAAGGGGAGAAGTCAGCACTAGCGGCTTCAGATCACTCAATGTTGGGGACCATCTTTACCCGTCAAGTCCCTCATTGTCAGCCCGAAATCAGCGAGGACTTCTTCCATGGGGATGCCTTTGCCTCCCCGGTCCTCAAACCAGGCTTCCGAGCGAGCTACCGCTTGGCGCTCTTCTTCGGTAACCGGTTCGTCGTCAAGGGGGGCGTCAGCGATGGCACGCGCCACGGCATCAAGCATGGCTTGGAGCACACACTACTTCCAGTTTCAAGAAATGGGAGGGAGGCTTAACTGTGGGCCGGCAGAGTACCGCTTGCCCCTGCTTCCAAGACCGGCCGGGAAATGAGGGGAGTTCGCAGCAAGAGGTGCCGTTCGCGAAAATGGCGCTGGGCGCGGCGCCCCCACCCGCGCACGAAGTAGTAGTTGAGCGTTCCGCCCACCACGGATCCCAGCACCGGCACCAGGCGGGAAAGTCCGTTTTCCGCTATCTCGCCGCCGGCTTGCGCCGCGATGCGCTCGACAAGGCGCGGCACACGCCGTTCGATAACCTGCTTGCGCACCAGATCCTTGCCCATGTCCACGCCCGCGGCGCTTGCCACCGCCAGCCATAAGTCGGCCATGTCGTCTTCAGTGGCGTACTCGAAGCCGTGCACGAGGCTCAGCTTCTGAATCATTCGCCAGGTGATGCTGCCCAGAATGCCGACGTCGGGGAGAATCGAAACCACGCCGCCCAAGCCCGTGCCCGCGCCCTCCAACATTGCCATCTTCATCGAGGCGCGAATGGTCTTGTCAGCAAGGTAATCCACCACCGGCAGCGGCACCGTCCTCATTTCCCCGAATGATGTAACGTGCAGGCCATACGCGCGGCGCAGGTGCTTAAGGTACTTGTGCGGATTTACGCCCACGCCGCGATAGGCGTGGAGCAGGCCCGCCTTCATCGCCTGCTCGGTTCTGCGGCGAATCCATGATGTACCTCGCCCCATGTTGTTTTCGATGCCCGCCCTGGGAAATAGGATGCGCCCGGACTTCCAGACGTCCCGTCTCTTGACAAATGCGTCCTGTAGGGGCAACCCTTGTGGTTGCCCGAGGGCAGCCACAAGGGCCGCTCTTCCAACGGGGTTTCGATATGGACCGAAGAGAATTTCTGGAAACTGTAGCTGCGGGCGCGGCAACAACGCCGCTCGTGGCGCGACCGGGCGAGGCGCCAGCGCCCCGTCTGGCTGGCACGCAAGCGCCCGCCGGGGGCGCCTCGCCGGGGGCGAGCCCGCGCCTGCGCGAAAATTTTAACCGCGGTTGGCGCTTTGCCCGGCAATTGCACGGGACGGGCGCGCTGGGTTCGTTCGACAGGCAGAATGGCGAAGCCGCCCAGGTCGAGCCTCGCTTCCGCGATGCCTATCAACCCGACTACGATGACTCGGGCTGGGACGCCATCAATTTGCCTCACACCTGGAACCAATTCGATTCGCGGGACGAGGCGCCCGGCTACTGGCGCGGAATCGGCTGGTACCGGAAGCAATTCCGGCTCGCCAACGAGCACTCCGGCAAGCGGGTTTTCTTGGAATTCGAAGGCGCGAACAGCGTGGCCGAGTTCTGGCTGAACGGCCACCGAGTGGGCGAGCACAAAGGCGGTTACACGAGCTTCGAACTTGACGTGACCGGCTACGCGAAGTTTGGGGAAGCGGCAAACGTTCTGACGGTGAAGGTCGACAACTTGTTTCGTGATACCGTGCCCCCCACCGTCAAGACCGATTACACCTTCTACGGCGGGATCTATCGCGACGTCTGGCTGCGGATCGTCGAGCCCACTTATATCCTTGAGGCCGTTTGGCTCACTCCCTCGGTGAGCCAAAACGCCGCCACGCTCGAGGTTCGCACGCAACTGCTCAACAAAACTCCTCAGGCCCAAGAACTGACCTTGGTGCAGGAGGTTTTGGATCCGCACGGCGAGGTTGTTAAGGCGTTCGCAGTTCCGGTCCAAATGCCCGCGGGCGAATCTCTGGAGGTGAAGCAGGACGGCGGCACATTGGAGAACCCCCAGCTTTGGTCACCGGACACTCCCAACCTGTACCGCCTCCGCTCCAGCCTGCGCGCAGGATCGCGCCTGATGGACGCGCTTGAAAATCCGTTGGGTTTCCGTTGGTTCAAGTTCGACCCGCAGCAAGGGTTCTTCTTAAACGGAAAGCGCGTGCAGGTGCAGGGAACGAACTGGCACCAGGTATACCCCGGCATGGGGAATGCGCTTCCGAATTCGCGCCATACCCGAGACATGGAAATCATGCGCGCCATGGGGGTGAACTTCTGGAGGACATCGCACTACCCGCACGACCCCGCCACCATGGAGGCTTCGGATCGGCTGGGCCTGATGGTGTGGGAAGAACTTCCCGTCAACAAAGAGATCGGTGATCCTCGCGAATATACGGGGAACGTGCTGGCGATGGCGGAGGAGATGATCCGGCGTGACCGCAACCATCCTTGTATCATCGTGTGGGCAATTGCGGGAGAGGTTAATGCCCCGGCGGCGGTCGCTAAAAAGGTGATTGGCGCGGTCGCCGCGCGTTATCGCCAGCTCGATCCCTCGCGGCCCGTGGCCATGCACGAGCCGCGAGGCGAGGAAATCGAAGCCCTGCTGGACGTGGTGGGACTCGGGGTGGGCAAGGAAACCGACGCCAAGCACCAACGCTTTCCCAACCGCCCATTTCTAGTGGCTGAGTACTCCGCCTCCACCATGGGACGCGGAATTTATGGAGGCGGCCCGGAAAGCGAAGAGCTGGCCTGTGAAAAACAGGGAAAATATCTCCGCCAGTTGAACGAGCGCCCTTGGATGGCCGGCGGAATGATCTGGCACCAATTTGATTACGAAGGCGAGACCTACGACACCGTGGTCCCGCACATCGTGGCCTTCGGCATGGGCGACGTGTACCGCATTCCGAAGGACGCATACTATTTCTATCAGAGCCAGTGGACGGCCAGGCCGATGGTTCACATCCTCGGCCATTGGACGTGGCCGGGCGCTGAAGGTACGGAGAGGACCGTGAAGGTCTTCAGTAACGCCACTGAGGTTGAGCTGCTTCTGAACGGCAAATCGCTGGGAACGAAGCTCGATGCGCCGGACGCAGGATTGCTCCATCCCCCGCGGGTGTGGCCTGTTCCCTACCAACCGGGAACGTTGGAGGCGGTGGCCCGGCACCATGGTGAAGTGATTCGCGACCAGCGCCGGACAGCGGGAGCGCCTCACCATTTGTTGCTGGAAGCAGACACACGACAGCTCGAGTCCGGAAACCTCGAGAGCCTCGCCTACATCACAGCCCGTGTCGTGGACGAGAATGGCACGCTGGTTCCCGCCGCGGCTCTTCCCATCACCTTTACCTCGGATGGCCCGGGAGAACTTCTGCGCCAAAGCTCGCTTGGTCACGGCACCGGATGGACGCTGGATGCAATTGCGGGAATCGCGCAGATGGCCTTCCGCGCCACCGACCGCACCGGACACGCGACCGTCAGCGGTTACTCTCCGGGACTGCGCATGGGACGCGTCGAGATTAGCGTGCAAGCGCCGGACAAGCCCGACGAGATGGAATACAAGGAACAGTTCGGCGTCGACGAACCGTAGAAATTGTGCCATTCAATGATTGACTCATTGAATCATTGAAGAACAATAGTGAATAGTGAATGCCCAAAGGAATCTGGTCAGCAGCGGACGACCGACAATCAGTAATCGACAATGTTCAATCGACCATCGTCAATCGACAATCTCACCCCGCCCCCAGGGCGACCTGTGAGGACCGCTCGCCACTCGCTCCACCGAGGAGACGTCCACTTCGACGGCGGCGGATCGCTCCAGTAATTCCACGGAAAGCACCAGCCGGCATAAGTTCTTCTTACGCACCAGAATACCCTCCAGCCCCTGAAGGGGGCCGGCGACGACCCGCACTCTGTCGCCACAGCGCAGAAAGGGGTGCGGCTCGACTCGATTTCCCCATTCGATCGCACGTCGAACGGACTCGATCTCAGATTCCGGTATAGCAGCCGGTTCACCATTGACCGTCAGAATGGAAACAATCCCCGGCGTGGTCACGACATCGAGCCGCCGCTCCTCCATTCCCCGCAGAAAGAGATAACAGGGAAACAAGGGAAGCGAGAGGTGTACGGTGCGGTCCTTCCAGCGGCGAGTTGAGTTGTAAAGCGGGAGAAAGACTTGCAGCCCTTTGGCGGAAAGAACCTGGGCAATGACCTTCTCGTGCTGATGCCGTGTATAAATCGCGCGCCACGGCTCGCTCACACCCGAAACGGTCGGCACGGCTTGTGAATCCGTTATTAACATAAGGTCCTAGCGCGAATAACAGAAGAACACACTGGCCGCCCGCTGGTCAAGTGCTGCAGCGGAGGGGTAGTGGATCAGTCGGCTCACTTCATGAGCTCAGCTAAGAATCGATCGTCCGGCTCGTCGAAAGTACGATACAGAAAGCCGGAGACGTGCGGTACGACCTTGTGCATCCAGTCGGTCGGATCGCTCCACAAGACCGAGCGCGGAGCCATGGCCTTTGCCAAATCCTCGAGGTCCCAGTGGAGCGCGAAGCCTGGAATCACCGCGTCGTGCAAATCGCGGGTGAGCGGAACCTCCAGGGCGGTCCTTAGGCTATAGGGAGTGTGGTCGAGCCAGATTCTGCCGATTCGCACGTCGGTGGAAGCCGCCATAAGTAACCAGACACCGGAAACATTGCGGGCTGCGGCGCGAATCGAGCCGGCGTCGACGTCCGGCCGCGACACCAGCACGTCCACTCCGCGCTGAATGTCAAAGGCGCGCATGCCCGCCATATTCCTCCCAATCACCCAAGCGCGAATATCCTGCTTGGTGGCGGCTTGATCCTCTCCTGTGGAAGGCACCGGAATACCACGCGGGCGCAGGTTCAGCACCATCACCGCGCCGCGCCCCGCCAGACGCTCGGCCAAAGCAGCGTCCCAATCAACCAGCAAGATCGCCGGCTTGCGACCGTTCGCCAACGGAGCATATAACGTGCCCGAGATTTCCAGGCCGGGCTCCACTTCCAAAGCCAGTTCTTGAGTGCGAAACACCTCTCCCGGCTTATCGTCCAGCACGTGCACGAGAGGCGGCTGGCCGGCGCGTGGCTCGGACCACTTGCGGATTTCCGCTAACAACTGCTCGGAACTCCCCTGGCTCATCCTCTTGTGGAAGCTTTCCTGGATCACTTGATGAATCTGGCGGCCTTCCACCTGCCCGCTTGGAGTCGCCAACAGATCGAAATCCGGCGCCATCTCCACAGGCTCCTCGCGGAAGTTGCCACGGCCGTCTTTGAGCCAGCGGATCATCCACTCATAGATCGCCTCACGAATTTCGAGCGGCGTGCCGTGCGGCCCAGGACCGACAGCCCAATGGATATGATCTTCTGCGCCGTAAATCCGGTACCAGTCCAGCGCTTCCTCGTAGGCATGGCGCGCGCCTTCAATAGGGAAGAAATCGCCGATGGTGGAGTTGATCAACCAAGGCTTAGGCGCGAACAGCTCGATGTAATCCGCCACGTCCAGGCCCGAAGAGAGGAAAAACGGAAAACTTTGCTCGGAATCACCGATGGGTCCGGCGAAGAGTTGGCGCCACGAATTGATGTAGCAGGCGGGCGCTGCCACCTTGACGCGCGGGTCGAGGGCGGAGATGTAGGTAGCAAGCGTTCCACCACCCGAGCAGCCGGTGCAGCCGACTTTATCGCCGTCCACTTCGGGTCGGGTGAGTAGGTAGTCAAGCGCGCGCATGCCGTCCCAAATGCGGTAGCGGGCGAAGTTTTCACCGGCCAGAATGCTCTGGGCGCCGGCCTGGAAATGCTGATCGGTTGCGCCGCCGGCGAGGGAAGCCTCGATCCTGCAGTCGTAGGCCTGCTGCCGCTCGCCTTGGCCCACCGGGTCGTAAGCCAACGCGACGAAGCCCTTCATGGCCAGGTTCGCTGCAATGGGCTGGGCGGCGAGCTTGCCCTGCTCCCAGTGGCCCATGGGGATGAGCACGGCCGGGTGCTTACCGTCCTCCCTGGGCAGGTACAGGTTGGCCGTTACGTAGAACTCAGGAAGACTTTCAAAGACCACTTTCTCGATGGTGTACCGCGGCCGCTCAATTCGTCCCGTGACGCGAGCATTGAGCGGGCCGTGGTAGTCAGGAAGGCCGCCCAGTAACTCCAGGAGTTTGGCGCGCACCCATGCCTGGCGTGCTTTCGCCTGACTCTCGCTGTGAATCCTCGAGATCGTTGCCTCGCGGTCGGAAAGCTGTTGTTGCGCGATCCTATCCAACCATTGAAGCAAACGATCATCCGCCGCCGGTAGCGCAGCGACATTTAAGGCGCAAATGCAGACAAGGAGAATCTTTCGCATAATGTGAGAGCCCCCGTAAAGCTCATGTTGTAGCGGCGAGTTCACCTCGCCAGATGGCTGTCGTAACGGCGAGTTTACCTCGCCAAATGGCCGTCGGAAAACCGCCTCGACATCAAACTGACCGGCAGCGAAAGCTACGCCCCGGGCGGCATTCGGCGCGCGGGGTATTGAGAGTCTATACCATAGCCGAGGGCGGTGCTACGAATCTTCGAGATCATCAGTTATGATAGGAGTTCCAGTTGCGCATTGGCTTCTGGGGGCAGACGTAAGACGGTGATATTGTGGGCGTCGGCTTGGTCAGCTCAGCGTTGGGAAAGAAGATTCTGTGACGAAGAAGATCCGATTGGGAATTCTCTTTGGCGGACGTTCCGGCGAGCACGAAGTCTCCCTGACTTCCGCCGCCGCCGTGATGAAAGCCCTTGACCCGGCGAAGTACGAACTGGTGCCCGTGGGCATTACGCGCGAAGGCCGATGGCGGGTGGGAACCAGGGCCTTCGGATTATTGACGGAGGCGGCAGGGGATAACACGGCGCAGCCAACCGCGCCCTTGCAGACGGTGCTCGAGGCAGGCAGAGCCATCACGCCCTCGGCTGATCCGACGGGCCCGAAACTTCTCGCGTTGGCTAAGTCGTCCGCGATGAATGTTCGTCCCGAGGTGGACGTCGTTTTCCCCGTACTCCATGGCACCTTTGGGGAGGATGGGACCATTCAAGGGCTGCTTGAGCTCGCAGATGTTCCCTACGTGGGTGCGGGAGTCCTGGCGTCCTCTGCGGGAATGGATAAAGACGTCATGAAACGGCTCTTCCGGGATGCCGGACTGCCCGTGGTTCCCTGGGAATTGGTGCTGCGGTGCGACTGGGAAAGTAACCCCGCCGGGGTTCGCAGGCGCATCGAGCGACGGCTGCCCTATCCGATTTTCGTCAAGCCCGCCAATTTGGGTTCGTCCGTGGGGATTACCAAGGTGCACGAACCGGCCGAACTTCAAGCCGGCATGGACTTGGCCGCACAATACGACCGCAAAATCCTTGTCGAGAAGGCCGTCGACGCACGGGAGATCGAGTGCGCGGTACTGGGAAACGACACCCCTGAAGCCTCCGTGCCGGGAGAGATTATTCCCGTCAACGAGTTTTACGACTATGAGGCAAAGTATATCAAGGAAGGCTCGAAGTTGCTGATCCCTGCCCGCCTCAGCCGCCGCCAAATCAGACGAGTGCAGGAATTGGCCGTCCGCGCTTTCAAAGCCATCGACTGCGCGGGCATGGGCCGCGTCGATTTTCTGCTGGACCGTAAGAGCCGAAAAATCTTCATCCTGGAAATCAATACTATTCCGGGATTCACTCCCATTAGCATGTACCCGAAATTATGGGAAGCCAGCGGCCTGCCCTACCCAAAGCTCCTCGACCGCCTCATCGAACTGGCCCTCGAACGCCACCGCGACAAGCTGCGCACCCGTTATGAGTACGCATCACAGAAGTAGGGGCGGCCCTTGTGGCCGCCCTCGGCAACCACCAGAGCACCCGTCTTGACAACTTCCCGCCAACCTTGTATTTTAACTATCCGGTTAGTTAAATGCGAAACGGTCTACATCACAAGCCAGCGGCGCGCCATCGCGACAGCGAAGCAACCCGGGACGCTATTCTGGGCGCCGCAGAGCGTATCTTTGCGGAGGAAGGCCTGGAAGGAGCCCGCACGGACGCCATTGCCGCCGCAGCGGGCGTCAACAAAGCGCTGCTTTACTATTACTTTCGAAGCAAAGAGGGGCTCTACCGAGCAGTTCTGGAAGGCTACGTAGCGGACTTCAACCGTCAAGCCCTGGAGCTGCTTTCTTCCCAGGGTTCGGCCCGCTCCCTCCTGGTACGTTATATCAACCTCCATTTTGATTTCATCGCGGCCCACCGCCACCACGGCCCCTTGTTCCAACGCATGCTGATGACCGATGAAAAATCCTGGGTGCGGCTGGCGCGGGAACTGGGTTTGCCGCGGATGAAAGCCATTCTCAAGGTGATCGAACGAGGAAAGCGGGCTGGGGAGCTACGGCAGATGGATAGTTTCCACATTGCTATTTCAATAGTTGCTCTGGTGGCATTTTATTTCAGCGCCGCGCCCGTCTTGCGCGCGGTCAGCGGCATCGACCCCTACACCAAGGCTAATGTGGAACGACGAAGGGAAGAAGTGCTGAAGTTCGTCCGCAATGCATTGTTCAAGAACCCGAAGAGCGAGGTGCAATGAAGCGCAAAATATTTATTCCGTTGCTCATCCTGCTGGTGCTGGGCGGCAGCGTGGCCTATTACCGAACTAGGGCCAAACCGCACAGGATGGTCATCACGGGTATCGTCACCACCAACGACGTCATCGTCAGCGCGCAGATTGAGGGCCAACTGGCACGACTTATGGTTAAGGAGGGCGATACGGTACAGGCGGGGCAACTTGTCGGGATCATTGAACCCCAGGAATTGCGTGCCGACAGAGCCTACTTTGCGCATTCGGAGCAGGGCACGGCAGCCCAGGTCCAACAGGCGGAAGCCGCGTTGCAGTTTCAGGAGAAGCAGACCCAGGATCAGATCCGCCAAGCCGAGGCGTCGCTGGCTTCCGCAAAAGCACAGGTAACCGAAGCCGAGGCGGACCTGGAGCTGGACCAGGTGAACTTGGAACGAACAGAGGGACTGTACAAGGGCGGTATCGTAACAGCCCAAGCTCTCGATCAGGCGCGCACGACGCAAGCCGCACAGAAGGCCCACGTGGAGTCTCTGCACCGGCAAGTGGATGCGCAACGCGCTGCCGTAGCCTTGGCGCGTTCGAATGAGGACCAGATCACCGTGCGGCGCGACGAGCTCCTCTCGATGCGGCGGCAGTTGGCAGCCGCGGGAGCGCAGATGTCGAAAGCTCAGGTCCGTCTCAGTTATACAGAAATTCGCGCTCCCATCCCGGGCTTCGTCGCCAGCCTGCCGACTCGCCAGGGGGAAGTAGTGAATATCGCTCAGCCTATCCTGGAAATCATCAATCCGGATGATCTCTGGGTGCGGGTTGATGTTGAAGAGACTTATATTGACCGCGTCCATTTGGGACAGAAGATGTTGGTGCGCCTGCCTTCAGGGGCTGCGCGCGACGGAACGGTTTTTTATCGGGGCGTGGACGCTGATTACGCGACACAGCGCGATGTGAGCCGCACCAAGCGAGATATCAAGACCTTTGAATTCCGCTTGCGGGTGGATAACAGCGACCGCAGTCTCTGGCCAGGACTGACGGCCTACGTCGATGTCCCGCTGCCGGAAGCCAGGTGAGAACAAAATTTCAGACTTGGAGAACTCGTGCCAGCGGTTGAAGTTCTGGAAATCACGAAGTGCTTCGGGACGTTTTGCGCGGTCGACCGCTTGAGCTTCAACGTCGAGCGGGGGGAGATCTTTGGTTTGCTCGGCCCCAACGGCGCCGGGAAGTCAACCCTGATCCGCATGCTGACCACGCTGATACTTCCCACCTCCGGCCGCGCGCGCATCAATGGCTTTGACGTGGTGCGCTCGGCGAGCGACGTGCGCCGGTCGATTGGAGTGATTCCCCAAGCCTTGACTTCCGACCTCGAGCTCTCCGCAACCGAAAACATGAATATTTTTGCCAAACTCTACAGCGTTCCACGCGAGCGGCGCCGGCGCGTGGTAAAAGAACTGCTCGAGGCTGTAGAACTAGGGCAATGGGCGGATAAACCCGTAAAGAACTTCTCCGGCGGCATGAGGCGGCGGCTCGAGATTGCTCGCGGGTTGGTGCACGAGCCCAATATTTTCTTTCTTGACGAGCCCACCACCGGCCTTGACCCCGCTTCGCGCATCGGCGTTTGGGAGATGCTGCGAAAACTGAAACAGGGCCGCGACCTCACCATCCTGCTCACCACGCATTACATGGATGAAGCCGACAAGCTTTGCGACCGCATCGCGATTG
>Ga0326727_10003359_pt1 | contig 51434 bp, 38 predicted proteins | sample MB2enrmetagenome_FD_207643 | JGI IMG/M metagenome (GOLD analysis project Ga0326727, IMG submission 207643) | Lab enriched peat soil microbial communities from McLean, Ithaca, NY, United States - MB29MY | ecosystem: Environmental > Terrestrial > Soil > Wetlands > Peat | place: USA: New York...
ATTCGCGCTCGGCGCCGCGAGCGGAACGCGCGCGGCTTCGAGGATCGCGCGCGCGACCGGATGAGCGGGCATGCGCACCGCGACCGTCGGCAATCCCGACGTGACCAAATCCGGAATGATGTCGCGCTTACGCAAGACGAGGGTGAGCGGGCCCGGCCAAAATGCCTCCATCAACGCGCGTGCCGCCGGCGGAATGTCGAGCACGACGCCTTCGAGCATCGTTTCGCCGGATACGTGGACGATCAGCGGATCGAACGACGGGCGCCGCTTGATCTCGAAGATTCGCGCGGCGGCATGCGCGTCGAGCGCGCTCGCACCGAGTCCGTACACGGTCTCGGTCGGGAAAGCGACGACCGCGCCGTCACGCAGGAGCGCGGCGGCGCGGTCGATGGTTTGGGCGGATGCGGGTACGACCGGCACGCCTAGTGGCTCTGGCGCCTCGTCACCGAGTCGAGCTGGACCTGGACGACCGTGCCGGCCGACACGTTGACGTTCTGCCGATTGTTCTTCGCGAGCATGAACCCGCCGACGGCGCCGACGACGCCGCCCCCGCTCGCGTGAAAGAGCGTCTTGCCGATCGCGTTGCCGACGAGCATGCCGGCCAGCGCTCCGCCGACCTCTTTCGCCGTATTGTTCTTGGTTTGCGCCTGCATCTTCGTTACCCGGCCGTCCACGGTATACTCGCGGCCGTTCGCGAGCACCAGGTGGGTGAAATGAAACGAAATCTTGCCGGGGCGTCCTTGCCCGGCTGCCTGCACGGAGTCGACGATACCGTAAAGCTTGCCGCCGACGACCGAACCGCTGCCGTCATCCGAGGTCACGTTGGTGAGGATCACGCCTTGGCCGACGTACGCATGATTGCTCGAGTAGTTGTCGGCAATGGTGCCGTTGAGCAACGAGCCGGTCGTCAGCGCCGCCTGCGCGCCGATCGCAGACGCGGCAAACAGCGCGACGAGCGCGAGCATGGCCATTCGAATTCGCACGTTCGGTAATGCCTCCGGAAAAAAGGAAAAGGGCTCCATGAGGAGCCCCTTACCCATTCTTGGGGCCGAAGCCTACTGAACGACGTAGACCGGGACTTTGCCCTTGATCAACGCGATCTTGATCGTCGCCGCCGGCTTCACTTTCGAGAAATCGACCGAGCCCTGGGCCGAGAGCAGGGTCTCGACGCCGTTGTCCATGAGCACGAGCACGTGCTGGGCGTCTTGAACTTTTTCAACTTTAACGACGTAGGTACCATCCGGCACGAGCGTCGCATCGACGGTCGCCGCTAGGGCGAACGACGGAGCGAACGTCGCGGCGGCAAGAAACACGGTAGCGAGAACGTGGCGCACTTCAACCTCCGAGCAAAAAACGCTGACGGCGCTGAGCATGCCAGGAAGTGGGAGGACCTGCTACGACAGAAGCCTGAGCTCCGCAGGAAAGCGCAGCGATTCTTTACAGAACCCGCCTTGCATTGCGAAAAAAGTCGGGGCTACGGGGACGGGGTCGCCGTTGCGATCGCGATGTTTCCTTGCTCGGCGAGCATGAAGACCGAGGGCGCATGCGGCGTCGAATGCAGCGGATTCGTCACCGTTCCGCCGGCGCTCGTGAGATCGAAGCTGGCGCGAAGATCAGGCGGCGCCGTCAACTTCATATTTCCCTTGGTGGTCTCCAGCCGCACCTGCTGACCGTGCCACCCCGCGTTGAGCCGAGCGACGATATTCCCCGTGCCGGCCGTGAGATTCAACGTGGAGTCGGCTCCCGCAACCGTGATGTCGCCCGCATCGGCTTCGGCCGTCAGCGGCGCCGCCGCTTGGCCGACGTCGATCGTACCTTCAGCGTCGTAGACCTGCGTCGGCGACGCGATGCGATCGATCTGAACGTGGCCGGAGAACTCGCGCAGGTCGAGCGATGCGCCCGCAGGGACGGTCACTTGCGTTTCATATCCGGATTCGCCGTTAAAGGGCAACATCGAGGCCGCCGGCCCCGTAATCGTAATCGTCAGGCGCGAACCCGCCTTCCCCGAGGCCACTTTCAGCGGCGGCGACGACGGACCGCGATCGATGGAATGTATTTTCACGCTCGTCGCTGCGCTGTCGAACGTGACGTGGATCGAACCGCTCACGTTGATGCGAACCGTAGCCGCACCCGCGAGCGGAACCTCGTGATCGCTGGTTTGCGCGACCGCCGGGGCCGCGGGTCCGAGTACGAGCGCTAACGCGCAGACGAGGGACGGAAGCTTCTTCATCGTGGCGATTGTATCACGGCTTCTGCTTGCGTACGAAGGCCGCGACGCGTTCGTGTACGTTTGCCGCCAGGTTCACGAAGGCGAGGTTGTAGGCAAAGCGGCCGTCCTCGGAAGGCTGCTTCGCGACGATGCGGGCCTCGCTCACGAGTTCGACGTTGCCGCCCGGCAGCACGAAGCTCAACTCGAGGGTTGCACCCACGGGAAGGACGGCCGAGGCGATCACGTGCATGCCGCCTTCGGATACGTTGGTCGCCCGGCCGTGCCCGATGAGCCCGCTGTCGTGCGCAAACCCGAGCGTAAAATCGACCGGAACGCGAATCGACGATCGCACCAGCGGGGACGGTACTGCGGCGCGCGCGGGCGGTTTGGCATGCTCGCGCGGCGCGCTGCCGGCGCGCAGTTTCAACACGTAGTTCTTACGCGGACCGCCGGCGACACGCGAGACGACGTCACCGCTCACCGAAGCGATCTTTCCGCCGATTTCGTAGTCGAACGAAACGGTCTCGCCGACGGCAAACTCCGCCAACGACCGGAAGCGGCACTCCGACGCGTCGAGATGTTCCAAAATGCCCATCACGGGCGGGCGCGTCCCATGCACGAGCATCACGGGAATCTCGAGCGAGGGGTCAGTCGTCGTATGTGAGGGCCGTGTCAAGCGCGCTCCAAAGTCCGTCGGCGCCGCGTTCGTACGCATTCGCACGCACCATGTTTCCGCCGTAGACGTGAACGGTACGTGCGACGCCCTCGCCCGCATTGCCGAACTCGTGATGTTCGAGCGGCGGCCGGACGCCGCCGATATCCTTCGCCTTCGCGATCCGGTGCAACTCGCGCTCGAAACGCACGCGGCCGCCGGCGGCGCGCTCGGTAACGCGATAGAGCGTCTCGAACATCGTACCGGACGTCACGATGTCGGCGACCCAAAAGCCGGCGTGATCGTGCAGCGGCGTCGACTGCCCGGGGCTCCACGTCATCCCGACCACGACGAAACGCTCGCGCGGATCGAGCCAGATGAGCTTGCGCGTGTACGCGCGCTCGCTCGGGGCGGCGAAGAGCGCCTCGTCGTCGAGCCAGCCTGCGGCTTCGAGCAATTCCAGCGCGCGACCGACCCCGGCGACGGGATCGCCTGTGAGGGCCGACTCGACCGCGCGTGCGATCGGGGCGGCGGTTTCGGGCGCGAGACGTGACATTGCCGCTTTCTACCTGGTAAGGGTTCGGCCGACCTCCGTCAGAAGACCGGAGCGCCCTTGGAACTGCTGCGCTTCTCCAACCTCGAGTGTCACTATGGGGCCCGCGAGATCTTCGCCGGGCTGAACGGCGTACTCGCTCGAGGCGAACGAATCGGCCTGGTGGGACCGAACGGCGCGGGAAAATCCTCGCTCCTGCGCATGCTCGCGGGGGTCGACCAGCCGTTCGGCGGTTCGATCGTGCGCGCGCGCGATGCCAAGCTCGGCTACATGGCGCAAAGCGTCGCGGACGAGACGAAAGCGACGCTGCAGGAGCTCGTCGATGCCGCACTTGCGCGGGCCGCTCACCACGAATTCGGTCTACGAAGCAAGAGCCTGCGCATCATGCTGGCGGCGTTCGGATTCGAAGCAGCAGACTTCTCGCGACCGCTGCGCGAGTTCTCCGGCGGGCAACGCACGAAAGCCGCGCTCGCGCATCTCCTCATCGACGACCCCGACTACCTCGTGCTCGACGAGCCGACGAATCACCTCGACATCGGAACCGTGCGCTGGCTGGAGTCCTCCATCGCAACCAGCGGGCGAACCTATCTCATCGTCTCCCACGACCGCTATTTCATCGATCGCGTGGCGACGCGCATCTGGGAGCTGGACGCCGGGCGCCTGCACGTCTACGAACCGACACCGCATCCGTACGCCGCGTTCGTCGAGCAGCGCGATCTGCGCCGCGCGAACGAGCGTCGCGAGTATGCCGAGTTTCTCGCCGAGCGCGAAAAGCGTCGCGCGACGATCGCCGGCTTGCGCGCGACCCACACCTCGTCGGATTACAGCCAGGTGCGCAGTCGCGAGAAGCAGCTTGCAAAGATCGAAGCGCAGGAGACGGCGCCGCCGGTCGCTGCGCCCGCACCGATCGCGGTGCGCCTGGAGGCATCGCGGCGCGCGGGCCGCGGTTTTGCCTTCGAAGCGCTCGGGTTATCGAAAGCCTATGCGGTACCGCTGTTCTCCGGCGTGACCGTCGCCGTGGAACGGGGCGAGCGCATCGCCGTGGTCGGCCCGAACGGATCGGGAAAGTCCACGCTGCTCAAGATCCTCGCCGGCGCGCTCGAGCCGGACAGCGGAAGCGTGCGCTTCAATCCCGCGGCGACCGTTGCGTACTTCGCGCAGAACGCGCACGAACAACTCGACGTCGAGCGGACCGCCGTCGACGCCGTGATGGAGAACGGCGGCATCGGCAACGAACGCGCGCGCGCCCTGCTCGGCCGAATGCGCATCAGCGGCGAAGCCGCGGACAAGACGATCCGCTCGTTTTCCGGCGGCGAACGCCGCCGCATCATGCTTGCGTGCTTGATGGCGCGTGCAGCCGACGTGCTCTTGCTCGACGAGCCGACCAACGATTTGGATATCGAAAGCCGCGAAGCGCTGGAGTCGGTGCTCCTGGAGTATGAAGGCGCGATCGTGGCGGTCTCGCACGACCGGTATTTCCTCTCGAGCGTCTGCGGGCGCGCGCTGTGGATCGACGGCGGTGAGTGGGGCGAGACCGAGGGCGGCTACGACGCATACGAAGCGCTCGCTCGCGAGCGCGAACGCGCGGCACTGGAGCGCGCGTCGCCCGAACGCCCGAAAGCCTCGCAACTGACCCCGCTCAAACTCAAGGCGCAGCTCGAGGCGCAGATCGCGCGAATCGAGCGCGAGATCGCAAAGATCGACGAGCGCAAGGCCGCGATCGATGCGCTCTTCGCAGACCCGGAACTCTATGCCGACCGGGATCGCGTCAAGGCCCTCGAAAGCGAGCGGGCGCTGCTCGCCGCACGCGGGGCGGAGGCCGTCCTCGAGTGGGAAGGCCTGCTCGAGCGCTACGAGCAGGGGACCTTCTGAGAATCGCGGGCCGTTCGCAACTCATTCCCCGCCGGCGAGCCGCGGGGAGACAACGCGCCGGCTCCGGGACTTAGCGTCGGCTCGACGCGGCCCGCGCAAGCGTCGCCGTCACGACGCCTGCCGCTGCGACCGCGCCCGCGATCGCACACAGCATCGCGGGCGCGGTGAGCGGCGCGGCCGCAAAGTTGACCTGCGGAACGTCGTTGACGGGGCCTAAATACCACAGCACCAGATACGCCGCCTCGAAAGCGCGGCGCGCGCCGGTGAGCGTGCCGAACGCGAGCGCCGCCGCACTCATCGCGGCGACGACGGCGATGCACGCGAGCGCGCCGAGCGCGTAGCCGCTCGCGAACAGACGCACGATGAAGCCGGCACAGATGCCGGCGCCGAGAGCGGAGCCCGCCATCCAATGCACGAGCAGCGTGCTCATCGCATAGCCCGGCGTCGCGTTCAGGATATCCGCGACGTTCCAGCGCCGCTCGCGCGAGCCCAGCGCCGAGAGCCGCTCGAGCGGCCAGATCAGCGCGATCGGCAACACGACCTTCTCAACGTTGCCGATCGGCATGACGCCGGTCAACACGGCGAGCACGGCAGCGCCGAGCAGCCACCACCAGCCGGCGCCGTTCACGAGCAGCGCAAACTCCGCGCGGAACACCCGCAGCGGCCCGGCATTCGGGATCAAGCGAGCGACGTCGAACGACCAGCGCTCGCGCTTCGCGCCGGTCGCATCGCGGCAGAAACGGTCGAAGAGAGGCGCGACCGCGGCGACCAGCGCGAACGCTATCAGCATCCAGACGGCGCGCTCCGCGAGCAGGCCGAACGTCCAGTGCATGCCGTGGTAGATGAATGGTGCGCCGAGATTGACCGCCGGCGCCCCGCCGATGTCGACATCCATGCCGCGCTCGCGCGGGAACTGCGCGACGGTAGCGCGATGCATGCTGTTGATGACGGCGTACATGCCGAGCGGATCGGCCGGCGGCGGCTTCGAGAAGTTCTTCGACGTCGCCAGCGGAATCACGAGCATCGGATTCCAGACGGCGATGAAGTACGCGACGCCGCCGAGCACACCGCGCAGGAACGGGACGACGTCGAACGCGATCGCAATCGCCGCGACGAGCGCCATCGCCGGTACGGTCACGAACGCGAACGGCGCGAGGTAGGCGAGCAGGTCGAACGAGCGTTCCTCGCCGCGCAGCAGTTGCATGAGCATCGCGGCCGCAAATGCGATCGCGGCCACCGTGCACAGCACGAACAGATTGCTCAGAAACTTGCCCGTGAGGAACGCGAACCGCCCGACGGGCGAAGCGCCGACGATGCCGTCGGTATGCAGATCCCGATCGCGCTCGACCGCCCCGCGCACCAGGAAGAAGCCGATCAAGCTCAGGAAGGTCGCCGTCAGTATCGCCGTGCCGTAGCCCATGAATGCGCTGGTATACAGCCCGCGGTGATCGTCGATGATGACGGTCGCGTAGCCGGCGTGCGGATCGGGCAGCCAGAGATAGCCGGCGTACAGCGAGGCGGCGACCGTGACGAGGAACGTAAAGCGGCGAACGCGCTCGAGAAAATCCGCGCCCGCGATGGCGAGGACCGCGCTCACGCCGCGCGGCTCTCGCGGACTTTGAGCAGATACGCTTCTTCGAGCGACGGAGCGACCACGGAGAACCCCGCCGGAACTTCGTGGCCGCAGACGCGCACCAGGACGCCGTCGCGGCGGCGCAGCGCCGACGTCACCACATAGCGCGAACGAAACGCATCGAGTTCGGCCGGAGAAACGAGGCCTTCGAACGTGCGTCCCGCCAGCTCCGCGGCCAAGCGTTCGGGCGGACCGTCACCGATGACCGTGCCGGCGGCAATCATCACGACGCGCTCAGCGATCGTTTCGACGTCGCTCACGATGTGGGTGGAAAGAATGACGATGCGCTCGCCGCTGATGCCGGTGATGAGCTCGCGAAAGCGCGCTCGCTCCTCGGGATCGAGCCCGACCGTCGGCTCGTCGACGATGGCGACTTGCGGGTCGCCGAGCAGTGCCTGCGCGATGCCGACGCGCTGCTTCATGCCGCCCGAGAATCCGCCGAGCGGCCGGTTTGCCGCGGCCGTGAGATTGAGCTGTTCGAGCAGCACGTCGATCGCTTGAGCGGATCGGCGCGCCGCGAGGCCCTTGAGCGCGGCGACGTATTGCAGAAACTCGCGCGCGGAAAGGTTCGGATAGACGCCGCAGTCCTGCGGCAGATAGCCGAGTTCGGCGCGCAATGCGCCGGGCTGCGCGACGACGTCGGTGCCGTTCCAGCGAACGGAGCCGCTCGTCGGCTTCATCACCGTGGCCACGATGCGCATGAGCGTCGATTTGCCCGCGCCGTTCGGGCCGAGCAGTCCGAGGACGCCCGGACCGATCGAGAGCGAGATGCCGTTCAATGCCGTGACGCCGCTGCGGTAGCGCTTCGCGAGGCCGTCGATGTCGAGATGGTTCACGCCGCTTCTACGGCACGCCGTACCCGGATGTTTCGGCGCGCTTGATAGACTATGCAAAGCCGCCGACAGGGTTTTGCCGCCGGAGCACGCGATAAAGAGCCATGAAGCGTCTTTTTGCTGCCGTAATCACGGCATCGTTCTTGGTTGCGCCGCTCGAGGTGAGTGCAGCCGCACCGAGCGCTCCCGAGCAGCTCATGAGCAAGCTCCAGTGGCGCAGCATCGGCCCCTATATCGGCGGGCGCGTCGTCGCGGTCGCCGGGGTTCCGAGCAATCCGAGCCGATTCTACTTCGGCGGCGTCGAGGGCGGCATTTGGCGCAGCGACGACTACGGCCAGCACTGGGATAACATCAGCGACGGCAGCCTGCCCGGCATCGCTAGCCCCATCGGCGCGCTCGCGGTCGCGCCGTCGAATCCGAAGATCATCTACGCCGGCACCGGTGAAGCCGACATTCGCGGCGACTTCGACACCGGCGACGGCATCTACAAAACGACCGACGAAGGCAAGACGTGGACCTACGCCGGCTTGCGCGAGACGCACATGACGACGAAGGTCGTCATCGATCCGCGCAATCCGAACGTCGTATACGCCAGCTCGATGGGACACGTCTTCAAGGCAAATCCCGAGCGCGGAGTCTTCAAGACGACCGACGGCGGGAAAACGTGGAAGAAGGTGCTGTTCGTCGACGACAACACCGGCGGCGTCGACCTCTCGATGGACACCAAACATCCCGACGTCCTCTACGCGGCGATGTGGCAGGCACAGCGCGTGCCGTGGAAGCTCACCAGCGGCGGCCCCGGCAGCGGTCTCTACAAGACGACCGACGGCGGCGCGCATTGGACGAAGATTTCGGCGAACAAGGGCTTTGCCACCGGCACGCTCGGCAAGATCGGCGTTTCGGTCGCTGCCGGCAGCCCGAACGTCGTGTACGCGATCGTGCAGGCAAAGGACGGCGGCGTCTTCCGCTCCGACGACGGCGGCGCATCCTGGACCCTGACCAACAACGAGATGAAGCTGCGCCAGCGCGCCTTCTACTACACGGCGATCTTCGCCGATCCCGTCAACGCCAAGGTTGCCTACGCGCCCAACGTCGATTCGCTATGGGTCACGCGCGACGGCGGCAAGACGTGGAAGACGATGGACGGCATCCCGCACGGCGACCATCATATCGTATGGGTGAACCCGAACAACACGAAGATCTTGCTCGAGGGCAACGACGGCGGTGCGACGGTGAGCGTCGACGGCGGCGCGCACTGGAGCAGCGTCGACAATCAGCCGACCGGACAGTATTACAAGGTCGCGCTCGACGACCAGTTCCCGTTCCACGTCTACGGCGCCGCGCAAGACGAAGGCGCGTTTGAAGGCGTGAGCGCCGCACCGGGCGGCATCGATCCGGGGCAGTGGCACAGCGTAGCGCTCGGCGAAAGCACGTGGGTCGCGCCCGACCCCGACGATCACTACGTCACGTACGGCTCCGGCTACTACAGCTCGCTCGCGCAGCTCAACCGCCTCACGGCCCAGGAAAAGAACGTGAGCCCGTGGCCGCGCTACATGCCCGGCACCTGGGCATCGGAGGGAAAGTACCGCTTCGGCTGGACGCACCCGATCTTCTTCTCGCCGGCCGATCCCAAGGAGCTGCTCGTCGGCGGCAACGTCGTCTTCTCGAGCTTGGACAAGGGACAGACGTGGTCGGTCATCAGCCCCGATCTCACGCGCAACGATCCGAGCACGGAAGGTCCGACCGGCGGCCCGATCTTCAACGACGAAACCGGCGCCGAGACGTTCCCCGACATTGCGTCGCTCGCCGTCTCTCCGCTCGACAAAGACGTCATTTGGGCCGGTTCCGCCGACGGTCTCGTCAACGTAAGCAACGATCACGGTAAGACCTGGAATAAGGTGACGCCGCCGGATCTTCCGCAGTGGGCACAGATCAGCTCGATCGAGCCGTCGCACGTCGACAAAGGCACGGCCTATCTCTCGGCCAACCGCTACATGTGGGACGACTACCGTCCGTACGTTTACAAGACGACGGACTACGGCGCCCACTGGACCGCGATGACCGGCGGCCTGCCGGCCGACCAATACGTGCATCGCGTGCTGCAGGATCCGCGTGAGCCGAACCTGCTTTTCGCAGGCACGCGCAGCACGGTATACGTGAGCTTGAACGGCGGCGCGAAATGGCTGCCGCTCACGCTGAACCTTCCCGGCGTGCAAGTGCGCGATCTCGCGATCAGCGCTCGCGAAGGCGAACTCGTCGCCGCGACGCACGGCCGCGCGTTCTGGATCCTCGATAACCTCGCGCTGCTCGAAGACCTCGCGCGGCAGAGCAGCTATAGCGCCGCCGGCGCGCAGCTGTTCGCTCCGGAGACCGCGTGGATGACGAACGCATACGGCGGCGGCGGCGGAACCAATACGGGCGACAATCCGCAAGGCGGCGCGACCGTGTTCTTCAACCTGCCGAAGAACTACAACGGAAAGACGCCGGCAACGCTCTCCTTCGTCGATGCGAACGGCAAGACGGTGATCAGCTTCTCGCTCCACCCGCAGGATAAGAAAGCGAAGGAGCTGAGCGGCGAAGAGATGCTCGCCCTCGACATGAACCAGCTCAACGCATTCGAGCTCAAAAAAGAGACGGCCGTCAGCGCGGGTATGAACGCGTTCAACTGGGATCTGCACTACCCGCCCGGATACGACGTTCCCGGATTCCGCATGTCGCCGACCGACGACTGGCCGGATACGGCAACCGGTCCGTCGATTTTACCGGGAACGTACACGGTGGTCTTCGCGTACGGCGACGCGAAGATGACCGCACCGCTCACCGTGAAACTCGATCCGCGCGTGCACCCGGGCGAGGGCGATCTCGAAGCGCGACTCGGGCTCGAAAACAAGATCCTCGGCTCGATCAACGATCTCGATCGCGCCGTCGCCGCGGCGATGAACGCGCGCACGAAGGTCACGCCCGAGAAACGCGCGGCCATCGACGCGGAGATCGCGGCGCTCGTCCAGTTGAACATCCATTCCAGCGAGGCCGACGTCCTCTTCCCGTCGCAGGTTCGCGAGCAGCTCGCGTTCCTGCTGAACTCGCTCGAAAACGCGTACGCGAAGCCGACCGCCGCGGAGCTCTCGACGTACGACGACCTCAAAGCGCTCGCCGACGCCGGCATCGCAAAACTGAACGCGCTCACCGGCCCGTAGCGCCGAAGGCGGCATCCAGCAGGCGCCCCGTCTTCTCTCTGAGAAGCGGGGCGCATTCATGTCCCAGCGCTTCGTTCAACGAATTCTCGATCGCGGCCAACGCATCGTTGCGTCTTCCGATCTCGGCGTTCGTCTCGCCGTCGCGATCCGCAACCAATGCCGATGCGTCATCAAGTACCGGCTCGCCGAGAGCCCGGATGCCGTCGAAACCGGCGAGCGATGGCTGGTCGAGCGTGTCGCGCGCTTCGGCACGCGTTTCGTGGATGTCGGCGCGAACGTCGGCGATTGGCTCGGCCTGCTGCTCTCCGCCTGCGGAGAGCGGTCCGTCGAGGCGCTTGCGTTCGAACCGTCCGCTTCGGCGTTTGCGGCGCTCTCGCAGCGGTATGCTCGTGAACCGCGCGTCACCCTCGCGAATGACGCCTTGGGCAGCGAACCCGGCGCGCTGCCGTTCTTCGAAGAGCGCGCGGCCGGAAAGGGCAGTTCGTTCGTTGCCGATTTTCTGCGCGCCGAAGGCGCAGCGCGCGAGGTGGCCGTCAAGCGCCTCGATCGCGAGCTCGTGGAGCGCGGCTGGGAGACCGTCGATCTGGTGAAGGTCGACGCCGAAGGATACGACCTGCAAGTGCTGCGCGGAGCCGGCACCTTCGTCGAGCGCGCCGCGATCGGCGTCGTGCAGTTCGAATACAACCGCGCGTGGCAGTTGGCCGGCGACACGCTTCGCAGCGCGTATAAACTGCTCGAGCCCGCGGGCTATCGCGTCTTCGTGCTCAAGCGCGACGGCCTCTACACCCTCGATTATGCGCGTTACGAGGAGTATTTCGAGTACACGAACTACGTCGCGATCTCGCCGAACGCGATGCGGCATTTCGACGACCGCCTGCGCGGCTCGATCTAGGTTCCCTTCGTACCTCAAATAGAAGCGGGCCCGCGATCGCCGGGGAACGCCGCCGGCGAACAAGGCGCGATCGGCGTCTTTACGGCACATACGTCCCCGGCCTTTACGTTAAAACAGGCCGAACTTTCGCAAAAAAGAACCTCTTACGGAATCGTGTTGCGCGGAGCGTTCGGCCTTCTACTGGGGCTGTTGTCCCTCGTGCCTTCACCGGCACAGGCGGTTTCACCGTGGGCGCATCTGGCCGACCCGATCTTCGTGCGCGTCGACCCGCGCGGCTTACCCGAAGAAGCGGTCATGTCGATGGCACAGGACCGGGCCGGGTTTCTTTGGATCGGGACGCAAGGCGGCCTTGCCCGCTTCGATGGATATGAGTTCCGCACGTATCTGCCCGACCCAAGCGACCCGAATGCGTTGCCGGACGGCTTCGTACACACGCTGCTGGCCGACCCGTCGGGCGGCCTATGGATCGGCACGATCAACAACGGGCTGGTGCATTTCGACGGCGCGAACGAGCGCTTTCGTACCTGGCAACCCGACCCGGCCGCGCACACGGGCCCGCGCAGCGCCGAAGTCGACGCGCTGGCGCTCGATCGCGACGGGGGGCTATGGGTCGGCGGCGACGGCGGCCTCGACCGGTTTGACGTGGAGCACGAGCGCTTCGAGCGATTCGATCTCGGCACGGGCCCGCAGGCCGCGGTGTGGAGCCTGCTCGTCGATCGCAACCATACGATGTGGGCGGGAACGCAAAGAGGGCTGTATTACCGCCCCGCGGGGGCGCGCGCATTCACGCGTTTCGATCTCGGTGCAAACCCGCCGGTAATCCTCAGCTTGTATGAAGATCGCCGCGGACATCTGTGGGCCGGTTCCGCGAGCGCGCTCTTCGACATCGATCCTGCGCGCTCGCACGCAAGCGCGTTGCGCTCCTCGCCGCAAGATCTCGCGACGCTCGCTCCCGGGCAACAGTGGGCGATCACCGAACCTTCGCCCGGCGTGATCTGGGCGGGAACCGACAGCGCGCTCTCGATCGTCGATCCGCAATCGCACGCCGTCCGCCGCGCACTCGCCGACACGCAGAATCCGGGCGGTCTGAACTCCGGCCGCATCGTGCAATTTCTCCGCGAGCGCTCGGGCTTGATCCTCGTCGCCGACCACATCGGCGGCCTCCTACTCTACAATCCCGCGAGCAGCGGGATGTACGTGCTCTCATCGACCCGCACCGACATCGGACCGGCGGGCCCGGGCGGAGCGCTTGCCGTCGCCGCTGAGCCGGACGGACGGCTCTGGGCCGGGGGACTCGGCGGTGCGCTCGTCGAGTTGGACGCCATGCGCGGCCGTACGCGCGCCATGACGTTGCCGAACCGTGCGGCGGTTCAGAAGTTGTACCTCGCGCGCGACGGCACGCTCTGGATCGGCACGACCGGCGGCCTATGCTCGCTGCAGCACGGAGCAACCGCTGCGCGGTGCCCTGCCGGCCCGCGCGAAGCTTCGAGTGAGAGCGTCTACGCGATCGCCGGTTCGGCGGCGCGCATCTGGGTCGGCGGCAGCGATGGGCTGGTCGGATTCGACCCTGCAACGGGAGCCGTGCGCGCGTACGGACAGGGGCGTTCGCAGCATTCACTCTCGAACAATCAAGTGCGCGACCTCTATCTCGATCGCAAGGGCCGGTTGTGGATCGGCACCGAGAACGGACTCGATCGCCTCGACCCCAACGGGCGCATCACGCGCTACCTCTTCGATCCGCACAACGCGAACACGATCGGGGCCGGCGGAATGACGACGATCCTCGAAGACTCGCGCGGACGCATCTGGGCCGGCGCAAACGGCGGCCCGCTCAACGTGATCGACGAGCAGCCCGACGGCAGCGCGCATATCCGTCACATCGGTCTCGCCGACGGAATGCCGCACGAAAACGTCGACGGCCTCGCGCAAGACGGGCGCGGCAGAATCTGGGCGTCGACCGACAAAGGTCTCGCGCTCATCGATCCGATAACGCTCAAGGCGCGCGGTTTCGGCTTGGCCGACGGCGTTTCGGACGGCGGGTATTGGTCGGGAACGGTCAGCAAGGGTGCGGACGGCACGATGTTCTTCGGCGGCCTCAACGGCATCACGATCGTCGCGCCGGGCGCTGCGTCGCCGTGGACCTACGCGCCCCCCGTCGTCGTCTCCGCGCTTTCGATCGATCGGGCCACGGTTTCGATCGGCACGCTCGAAGGCCGCGAACCCTCGATCGACGTGCCCGCGAACAACCGCGATCTCTCGCTCGAATTTGCCGCGCTCGACTACGCCGAGCCGCAGGCGTTGCGCTACCAATACCGCCTCGACGGATACGATCGCGATTGGGTGAGCGTCGACGCGCAGCATCGGAGCGCGACGTTCACGCATCTGCCGCCGGGCACGTTCGCCCTTGAGGTGCGCGCCGCAAATCGGTTGGGAGCGTGGACGTCGCCGGGGCTGCGCTTGCGCGTGCGCGTTGCACCGGCATGGTACGAAACCTGGTGGTTCCGCATCGCCGTGCTGGCCGCGGTGCTCCTCGGCGCGTTCGGCTTCCACCGCCTGCGCACCGCCGTGCTTCGCCGTCAACAGCGCGAGCTGGAGGCGCTCGTCGACGCGCGCACGGCCGAACTGTCGCAAACGAACGAAAAACTGCAGGAGCTGAGCCTGAGCGATCCGCTTACGGGGCTTCGCAACCGCCGTTTCATCTCGCAGAATCTCCCCGCCGACGCAGCGCTGGCGCAGCGCCGCTACGAGCATTGGCGCGCGCAGCCTGCGGGCGATCCGCCTTACGACGCGGACCTGCTCTTCTTCCTGATCGACCTCGACAATTTCAAAACGGTCAACGATCAATTCGGACACCAAGCCGGCGATCTGATGCTCGTCCAGATGCGCGAGCGCTTGGAGCAGGTCTTTCGGGAATCGGACGTCATCGCGCGTTGGGGCGGCGATGAGTTCCTTGCAATCGCACGCGGCAGCAGCCGAAAGGACGCGCACGACATCGCCGAGCGCATCCGCGAAGCGATGTCCGCGCGCCCGTTTTGGCTCGGTAACGGACAGTTGTATGCCGAAACGGCGTCGATCGGATTCGCTGCGCTCCCGTTCATCCCGGCTGCACCGAACGCCGTCTCGTGGTCTCAGGTGATCGCGCTCGCCGATCAAGCGCTGTATATGGCAAAGCACAGCGGGCGCAACACGTGGTACGGGCTCGAAGCCGGCGACGCGGCCGATCCGGAACGGCTCGTACAGCAGCTCGGCGTGTCGATCGAAGATGCTGCCCGCAACGGCGCGCTCCGCGTCGTTTCACGCGAAGGCGCCGCCACGCCATAGTCTAAAGGTCACAAAGGATCCGACCGAGCGCGCTCGCGACTGGCGGCGCGGGCCGCCTGGTGCTACAGTCGTAGCACGAAGATCAGCGCAAGCGAGGGTGTCTCCATGCTGCTCGGCACGATATCGCGCCTTCGGACCTGCTTGAGCATACTCGCGGGTCCGTTCATCATACTGGGCCTGTCGCTGGCGCCGGAGCCGTCCGGCGCGGCGGTGGTCGCCACGCTCGACGCGTACAGCCGCGTCGCCCCGTCGGTCGTCTACATTCAAACCGACAACTTCGACAGCTTCGGCGACGCACTTCATAGCGAGACCGTCATCGGTTTCATCGTGAAGTCGAACGACACGGGCTCGTGGGTTCTGACGGTCGCTCACGGCGCCGTACCGGGGGCCGTCACCACGACGTACCGCGCGGTCCGCACCTACACGTCGGTGGTCGATGTTACCGGAACCGTCGTGCGCATCTCCGACGAGCGCGATCTCACGCTGCTCTTTTTCCCCGACCTCAAAGACGCGCCGGTCGCGTGCTTGGGCGACGGCGATCTCTCGGCCGCGGACGTCGGCATCGCGACGTTCTCCGTCTCGAACCGGGCCGTCGACGAGGCGAGCGGCGAACCGTCCCCGCCTCCCGGAACGCCGCCGCCGGAAGGGACCACAACGTTTCCGATCGCGCATCGCGGCATCGTCGCGGGCATGCGTTCGGATCTCGACGGGATCGTGGAACTGAGCGTCAATTCGGAGCACGGCTACAGCGGATCGCCGGTGTTCGACATACGCACCGGGCTGGTCGTCGCGAATCTGCAGCGAGCGCTCGTAGAACCCGACGACAACGATCCGAGCCAAAAGAGCCTGTATTCGACCTCGACCGAGTTCGGCCGAAACGCGCTGGCGCTCCGCCACTTCCTCGACGAAGAAGCAAACCTCGACGTTCCCTTCGTGCCCTACACCGAGGCCGCCGACGTACCGCGCGCATACGCGCTACACCCCTACCCCGATCTGACCGCGGAACACCGCGTGGCGGTGATCACGCGCGATCCGCCGGGGGGAGCCGGCAACCCGAACGTAGCCTACGCGCAACAAGCCATCGAGTCGCCCTTCGTTCACGTGCTGCAAGATATGTTCAAGGCGGCCGTCGAACGCGTGTCGCTGCCGTCAACCGACCCCGCATTCGCAACGCCCGCGTCGACCGGCGAACTCGTCACCACGACCTGCTTGAACACCCAGTCGGCGGCCGCACTCGTCGTATTTCGCACGATCGCGGCGCAGGGGGCGGGCATCGGCGTCAGATCGACGATCGTCCTCTACAACTGCGACGGACATGCCGAAGGCAGCGTCGACACCTCTCGCACGCTGATCCATACGCCGATGGCGGCCGGCGACCCGCACAATCTCCGAGCTTCGGTACGCGATGCGCTGAGCGCGCTCTCGCTGGGCGATCCGCGCCGGCTGCAGGAGTTTTCGGTTGACGGCATTTTCATGGCGCCGGGCGAGCGGCAGGCGTTCTTTCGCTGGCGTCGGATCGGGGATCGCCTCTTGACCGGTCCCAACTTTGTCGACGGTTATGCGTTCGGCGTAGCGCGCGTCCCCGACAATTTCAAGATCACGAAGATCGGCTCGATCGACGGAGCCGCTCTGCTTGCCCTCACACCGGCGCAGTTCGACGGCCTTGCGAGCAGCGCCGGAGACGCCGGAATCGACGTCGTGCTCGACGGCAACTCGACCTATCATCTCGTAGCGCAACCGCGCTGCTACTACTACCGCTCGATCGCAACGAACTTCTGGGAGAACTTCTGATGCGTTTTTCCGTCCGCGGAGCCGCTCTGCTCGTCGCGCTGCTCTCATGCGCGCCGCTTACCGCTCGCGCGCAGGCCGCGCCGGCGCCTGCCTGGCGCAGCATCGTCGGAGAGATCGCAATCCACGACGACGCCGGCAACACGCTTCCCGCCGCGGGGGCGACCGTCATGCTCTACGCGTCGGCAGGCGGGAGGCCGAGCGGCGCACCCATCGCCGCGACCTTTACGGACGATCGAGGCAACTTCGGCATCTTCGGCGTGAGATTGGATAGCTCGGCGCAATACCTGGTCAAGTCGATCGACCGCACCGGGCAGTTCGGCGGTAACGTGACGATCGGCGCGGGCTCCGATCTCACGATCGCGGTGAAGCTCTCGTTGACGAAGCTTCCCGCAGCGCTGCACGGAGCCGCGACCAGCTATTACGCGTCGCGCACGATTTTCTTCGCGACCGACCGCGCCGCCGACGGCGTTTCGGGCTTCGCCAACGATCGATCGAGCCCGCTCGCCATGACGTACGGGACCGTAACCGTCAACGTGCCGGTTTCGGGGGCGTCGTGCCCTTCGTTCACCGGCGTATGGCGCTGCAGCAGCCGCGCGAGCGACACTCCGGCGTTCGAGCGCCGGCAGACGTTTGCCGACGCGCCGTCGTTCTATGCGGCGGTCGCCGCCGAACAGCGGGCATCGCACATCAAACGCGCGCTCGTGTTCATCCACGGATACAACGTCGATTTTTCGGATGCGCTTTCGGCGGCTGCGGCGCTCGACTCGAAGGCCCCGCTCTACGACGGGCCCGTCATCGCGTTCAGCTGGCCGTCGCGGAGTTTCGTCGGATACTATGCCCCCGACCTCAACAATGCGGAGCTCGCAACCGGCGATCTGGTGCGAACGCTCGACGGCCTGCTCGCCGCCGTGGGAGTAGGTAACGTCGACGTCGTCGCTCACAGCATGGGAAACCATGTGCTGACCTTCGCGCTGCGCGTGATGAGCGTCGAGCACGCTGCGCCGCCGGCGCTGTTTCATGCCGTCGTGATGGCGGCGCCCGACGTGGACCGCGGGGTCTTCGACACCCTCGCGCCCTCGATTCGCCCGCTCGCCGCTCAGTGGACGATCTATGCGTCTTCACACGACCAGGCGCTGCTCGTGTCACGTTGCATCAACGGCGACTACTACCGGATCGGGACGTGGTACGACCACGTCCAGCCCGTCGATGCCATGCAGCTCGTGAACGTCTCTTCCATCGACACGGATTTCATCGGACACGGATACTTCTTGGGGTCCAGCAAGATCTCGGAAGACATCGCCGGAGTCATCGACGATGATGCCGCATCGCGGACCGCCGCCCAAACCGCTCCGGGCCTCTACCAAATCGGAGACGGCGCCCCGTCGCCGATCGACCTTCTGAAGGGCGAAGGTGAGGTGGCGGCCTGCGACGGTGTGTACCGGTTCGTCGCGAAGGCGTTTGAAAAGACCTAAGGCAGGGCGGGGGCGAAGAGATGCTCGATGCATCAACGCGCCGCGAGCCTGAGTTGGACCGACGTGCTTACCGCTCTGCGGGCAAGCACGGGAACCGCCGTCGTTATTCGCGACGGCAGCACGACCGAACCGTCGGGCCTGGTAGGCACTCGGCCGGCCGCGAAAGGGACCGAGTTCTGCCTGCTTTCAGCCGCCGAGCCGGTGACGCGCGCGGAACTCGTCGCGCAGCTCGAATCGCTGGCAAAAAGTCCCGGACGCCGTTTCATGACGTCGGCTCGCGCGCGCGTGAACGGCACCAGTCTGCTGATCGAGAGCGTGGCGGACGAGCGCGAAGGAGCGTCGGTTTCAACCGTCGTGACCACGCGCCGTCCGAAACTCGGATATAATCCGAGCCGCCAAGCCGGCGACAGCACGACCTTTCGCAACAAGCGCATCAAGACCGGCTAGCGAAGAGCGACGGTCGCAAGCCATGGAGTGGGACGAACTCGTCGCGCGCTATCGCGCGCTCGGCGGCACTGCGGAGAACGTGCGCCTCGGAACCGGCCCGCTCGGGCGCGGCATCTTCGTCGTCGATCCCTCGCGGCCCGCGCGCCTGCATTCCCCCGAGAACCTGCTCGTGCCGGTCGAAGCGATCGAGATCGACGGCGGCCGCAGCATGAGCGTGAAGCCCGGCGCGGTCGGCGACGCCGAGCGCGAGTTCTTCGAGCTTTACCAAGCGCACTTCGGATGGAGCGCCGGCGGCTATCAGGAAGCGTTCGAAATCCAGCGTTCGTGGAGCGAGCTGCCGCGCGAGATCGTCGCCTTCATTCAGGCGATGGGCGTGCTCGACCATCCCGACGAGCGTTTTCTCCCGCCCGGAGACGAGAACTCGTTTGCTCAATTCGTCCGCGCGCGCGACTTCACGATCCGCGACCGCCTGTACGTCGTGCCGATGATCGACCTGGTCAATCATTCGACGCTGGTGCAGCCGTACGTGATCGGCGACAGCGTGGCGGTCGGAGTCGAAGGCACGTTTGCGAACGAGATGCTCGTGCGCTACAACCTTTGCGACAGCCTCTCGTTCATGCTGATCTACGGGTTTCCCGATCGCTCGATCTTCGCGTACAGCATCGGCATCACCATCGATCTTCCCGGCGGCCGAAAGCTCGTCGTCAAGCGAAATCAGATGGAGGTGGAGGTGCGCGACGGGGTGTTGTTCCCGCGCTGCTACGATCTGGGGAACGTCATCGAGCTGCGCAACATGATGCTCGGGTTCAAGGGCGGCGTCGATCTGCCGCGCGCGGTGTTCCGGAAAACGCTGGCGCCATACATCAGCGCGCAGCAGGCCGACGAGATCTTCGAAGGCGTGCGCAACTTCAACAACGAGCGATTGATCTCGTTCCTGCGCGTCCTCCAGGGCTACGACGGGCCGCTCGTGCGCGCGTTGCGGTTGACGGCGATCAATCAGCTCGAGGCGCTTGCGGCGTGTATGGGCGCGCGTAATCTGCCGTAAAGCGCTCCGGCTAACGGCTGCGTATCTGATCGACGCGTTGGATGACGCGTAGCGAGGCGAGCCGCGGGTGCGCCCGCAAGGGTGCAGCCGCGCGCTCATCGAGCGCGACGCAGGTGAGCTCGGCCTGCAACTCGTTCGCACGCTCGAGCAGCCGCGCGATCGCCGAGACCGCGGCATGCTCGTGCTGCTGCAGCGTGTCCATCATGAGGACGAGATTGCGGCGTCCCAGGCGAACGAAGCGCTCGGCTTGATCGAGCAGCGCCGCTTCGAGCTGTTCGCCCGATTGCGCGTGGCCGGTGATGAAGGCCACGTTCGGCTGGGTCATCATGCTCCAATACTACGGCTCCTTCTTGAGAGAAACACTATCCATCCGGTAAACCCTCGGGGCCGCAGTCTCGACATCACACGCGGAGGCAAAGCAGGGCCCGCCAGCATAAGCACCGGCAATGACACGTGCAACCGCCCTCCTCGCCGCCGTGCTCCTCATGCCCGCGGCCGCCACCGCGTCGGATCTACCCCTGGCCAACATGGCATGGCGCGAAACCGGGCCGGCGATCGCCGGGGGCCGGGCAACGTCGGTCGCGGGAACCGCCGCCGACGCGAACCTCTACTATCTCGGCGCGGCGGGCGGCGGCGTGTGGAAGAGCACCGACGGCGGGGCCGTGTGGAAACCCGTCTTCGACGGAGAGCACGTCGGAGCGATCGGCGCGATCGCGATCGATCCGACCGACGAGCAGACCGTCTGGGTTGGAACCGGCGAATCGAACCCGCGTAACGACGTGAGCTACGGCGACGGCGTCTATAAGACGACCGACGGCGGCAAGACCTGGACCAACGTCGGCCTGCGAGCGACCAAGTTCATCTCCCGCATTCTGATCGATCCAAGCGATCCGCAGCACGTCGTCGTCGGCGCGCTCGGCGACGTGTTCGCCGATTCGAGCGAACGCGGCGCGTACGTAACCTTCGACGGCGGCAAGACCTGGAGTAACACGCTTACCGCCGGACCGCAGAGCGGCGTTTCTGATTTGGCCATGGATCCACACGCGCCCAACGTGATCTATGCCGGCGTCTGGCAATTTCAGCGGCGGCCGTGGACGTTCACGAGCGGCGGCGAGCGCGACGGCCTCTACCGCTCGACCGACGGCGGACGCACCTGGGCGCGACTGAAGGGCAGCGGACTTCCGGAGGGCATCACCGGACGCATCGGCGTCGCCGTCGCACCGAGCAACCCGAATCGCGTCTACGCGCTCATCGAATCGCCGCACGGAATTCTGTGGCGTTCGGACGACGGCGGCACCACCTGGCGGCTCGTGAGCTCGAACACGCTGATCGACGAGCGGCCGTTCTATTTTACGCATCTCGAAGTCGATCCGAAGAATCCCGATCACGTGTTCACCGCGTCTACCGAGCTCGCGGAGAGCACCGACGGCGGGATGACGTTCAAAGCGATCGCCAAAGAGGTCCACGGCGATTACCACTCGATCTGGATTGCGCCGAACGATCCGAGACGCATGATCACCGGCGAGGACGGCGGATACGGGCTGACCGTCGACGGCGGAGCAACGTGGACGTTCGCGGCAAATCTGCCGATCGGACAGTTCTATCGCGTCGGCCTCGGCACCGACAACCCGTATACGATCTGCGGCGGGCTGCAAGACAACAACTCGTACTGCGGCCCGTCGAACTCGCTCGACCTCTCCGGCAACACCAACGCCGCGTGGTATGCGGTCGTGCAAGACGACGACGGGCAGTGGGCGATTCCCGACCCGCGTAACCCCGACGTCATTTGGTCGGACGGCCAAGACGGCGCGCTCTTCACCTACAAGCGGCACTCGCGCGAATACACGTTCGTCGAGCCGTATTTCACCACGGTTCAAGAAGACTACGACGTCGCCGCCAGCCCGTATCGCTTCAACTGGGAGTCGCCGATCGGCTTCGCACCGTGGGATCCGGCGATCGCCTGGTTCGGCGGCAACGTCGTCTTTCAGTCATCGAACGGCGGCTATAGCTGGCGCGCGATCAGCCCGGACCTCACGCGCAACGACAAATCGCATCAGGCTCCCGCGGGCGGGCCGATCACGCACGACGTCACCGGCGCCGAATACACCGATACGATCCTCGATATCGAGGGGTCCGTGCTGTCGCGCGGCGAGATCTGGGTCGGAACCGACGACGGCCTGGTGCAACTCACGCGCGACGGCGGGGCGCATTGGCGCAACGTGACGCCGCCGGGCGCCGACACGTACGGCCGGTTTGAGACCGTGGCCCCGTCGCCGCTCGAACGCGGCACCGCCTATGCGGTGCAGGACGCTCACCTCATGGGCGATAGCGCACCGCACGTGTGGGTGACGCGCGACTACGGAGCGCACTGGACCGCAATCGTTGACGGACTGCCGCCCGACTTGTGGACGCGCTCGATCCGCCCCGACATCCGCAATGCCGGACTCGTGTATCTCGGTACCGAGCAAGGGTTGTGGGCATCGTACGATCGCGGCGCGCATTGGCAGAGTCTGCGCAACAACATGCCCGCCGCGAGTATCCGCGACATCCGGATCCAGCCGCAGTTTGACGACCTGGTGGTGGCAACGCACGGGCGCTCGATCTGGGTGATGGACGACATTCGTCCGCTGCAGGAGCTTCCGGCGGCGGTCGCGGCCGGCGCGACGCTCTTCGCTCCGCGCACCTCGTACGAATACAACCTCACGAACACCTTCGAAGGTATCTACACGAACTACGCGGCCGCCAACCCGCCGTACGGCGTGCCGATCTCCTACTACCAATCGAGCCCGCAAGCGGTCGCGCCGTCGATCGCGATCCTCGATTCGCGCGGACGCACGCTACGTACGCTCGAAGGCACGAACGAGGCCGGCATCAACCGCACGATCTGGAACTTCACGATCGCGGGTCCGGTCAAATGGACGGGCGCGCCGAATCCCGATTTCCAAGGTCCCGACGACGGCCCGATGGTCGTTCCGGGAACCTATGCCGCGCGTCTGACGCTGGGCGGCAAGACGTTCGAGCAACGCTTCACCGTGATGCCGGACCCGAAGGCAACGCAGACGCTCGCGCAGATGCGCGAGAGCTTCGATGCGTTCGCACGTTTGAACGACATCTATTCGGGCGTCGATACGATGCTCAACAACCTCGACGCCCTCGGGAAGGCGCTGGCCGCCGAGCCCCGCTCGAACGCCGATCTCGACCGAATCCGCCGCGAACGCGAGGCCGTGACGGCCAAGCTCACCGCGAGCTACACGAACGGCGAAGACTCCGTCTCCAGGCCGGGCTCGCTGCGCGAGAACCTCGACGGCGCGCTGACCTCGCTGCAGTCCTTCCCGGTGCAAGGCATCATCACACCCGCGGCGGCCGCGTTCTACGACCGCATCGCTCGCGAATACGGCAGCGCGGTCCAGGCGTACAACACGTTCGCCGGATCGATTCGGGACGTTAATCGTAGTCTCAAAACGGCGGGCCTCGAGCCGCTGCCCGAGATTCCGGAGCAGCGGGCGGGCAAGCGATTTCACAGGTGACCGCCAGGATTCGCGGCGGAAAATTCGTGAAGAATGCGCCCGATGAAACGATCGTCTTTGACTCTTGCGGTCCTGCTTGCCCTCGCCGCCTGCGGCGGCGGGAGCGGCGGGGCGTTTCGGAGCAGCACGGCCATCCCGTCGCCGCAGGCGCTCGTCAGCGCGGTCATTCCCTGCAGCCAGATCCAAGACTTGCGCGCACTGGGTTCGAGCCTGTCGTACGTGCAGAATCCCAGGACGGGCGATACCATGGAGTACACGATCATCGGCGACGGCGCGCTCAGCAACGACGTCCTCGTGATGTTCCCGGGCACCGGTCAGATCTTAACCGGCTGGCCGGTGCAGATGCTCACGAACAGCACGTACAGCCCGAAAATCGCGAATAGCATAGCCTACGATCCGCTCGAGGACGGGCCGGTCTCGCTCTGCCACGATTACCGTATCGCGCTCTTCGACTATCCGGGCGTCGGCAACACGCCGCTCAACGGCAACGTGACGCGCGACATGATGTCGAGCGACGTCGACGCGATGTTGACCGACGCGAGCGTGAAATACAATATCTCGACCAGCGTCATCGACTCCGTCGGCTGGTCGCTCGGTACCGCGAATGCAACGAAATTCGCCGTGCTCTCGTCGGCCGCAAATCCGGCGAGAAAGATTCACAACGTCATTCTCGTGGCGGCGGGAACGGGCGGAAGCCTGCAAGCCCAGGTCGGCAACAACTCCGCATCCTGCGTCACCTCGATGTTCGCCGCTTCATTAACCGCTACCGGGTTGGTTTCGGACGAAATCAAGGCGGACCTCACCGAATTGATCTTCCCGTACACCGGCCAGACGCAGACGCAGAACGGCACGAACAGCGGTTGCACCGCCACGGTTACCAGCAGCGGGGTGAACCTCAGCGTATCGCCCGACTGCGGCGTGCTCAATCACTGCTTGGTCTTTCTCGCCGGATCGATCATCGACTTGAATACCTATCCGTGGAGCATCACCAAAGGAATCGACGACGCCGTTTACACGCAGGAGCGCGAGCTCTCGAACGATTTCGACACGGCCTACTGTTCGGGGGGAGGCCCGAACTTCACGTCGACGGGATGTACGGCGTTCGGGAAGGTCGAGATGAGCGTGCAGAACGGCGGCGTTTGTAAGACCGACACGAGCAATCCCGACGTGCCGGTTGCCTCTTCGTGCGCACCGATCACCATGACGGGGAAATTGACGGTCATCAACGGCTATGAAGACCTGTTGACGCAGTGGACCTACGGCCAGGCGTTGGTCAACGGGTACGCACAGCTCGGTATCAAGACGAACCTCCAGACCTTTCCGGGCGCGGCGGGACACGGCGTGATGATTCAGCACCCGGAGTGGACGCAGGATCAAATCTTCGCCGCCATGCAGTAGCCGGGGCGGTCTAGCGTGCCCCTGCCGCGGCGGGCCTTGCGCGCGCGAGCTTCCCGCCGAAACGCATGAGGGGAAGCTCGAAGCCGCGATGGATCGCAAGCGCGACCGCCGTTACGAGCGCCGACGTCACGACGAGCAGCGGAACGAACGGCGGGGTCTTCCAGTAGATCGCGAGGAACGCGATGATCGGCGCGTTCCACAGGTACATATTGTACGAGATGTCCGCGTAAAAACGCAGCACCGGATTTGCGATCGCCGCGTGCCAGTGCGGCAGGCCCGCGAGCGCACACAGCGTGATCCCCGTAAAGATCGCAGCGATTTCGAAGCGATGATGCAAATCCCAGATCCAGATTCCCAAGCCTTGGTTCTCGTGCTGGATCCGGACCATCTCGACGACGAGTGCGCCGAGCGCGGCCACCGACCCGAGCGTCATCACGGATCGAAACCACAGCGATGAGCCGGCACGAATCCAGCGCGCGTACACGTACGACGAGCAGGCGCCGCATGCGAAGAGCGGGAGATACGCCGGCATTCCGAACGACCACACCTCGCCCGAGAGCGCCAGTCTCGATACGATCGTGACGTAGATCGCACCGGCAAGCGCGAGGATCCCGCTCGCGATCCACGGCCAACGCAAAAACGCGAGCACGTAGAGCGGGAAGATCGCATAAAAGAGGACTTCGACGCCGAGCGACCAGTAGTTTCCGTTCAGAGAGAAGTACGACGCAGCATCGAACGGATACAGAAACGATAGGTGCAGGAGCACGTCGTTGAGTCGCGTGATGCCGCTGCGCGCCTCGAACGGGAACCACAGCGCGAGGGGCAGCAGGGCGAGGTAATACGACGGCACGATCTTCCACGCGCGGCGCGATGCGAAGAGTCCCCAGCTTTGGAACGGCTTGCCTTCGAACGCGTGCTGCATGTACACCAGCATCAGGCAAAAGCCGCTCACGAAGAACGAGAGGTCCACACCGAAGACGCCGCCGGCAAACGGTGTCGGCGTCTGCAGCGAGACGTGGCTCACCAGGACGAGCAGAATCGCCGAGCCACGAAGAGCGTCGAGCAGCGGAACGCGCACGGGAAGAGCGTTGGCGGGAGTTCGGAAAAGCCCCGCCCGAGCGCCGGGAACGGCGCCCGGAAGCGGGAACAGGTCACGCGATGTCGAGTGAAGCCGCGTCGCCAGCCGATCCGGAGGCCCAAGCCAAGAGCGCGAAGGCCGAGCGCGCGAAGCTGCGCCGCACGGTCGAAAAGCTCGGCTGGAAGTGGGTCAACCGCGAAACCGTCTCGGTGACGTGCGAGCGAGAGCTGCTGCTGGGGCCACGCAGGCTGACGATCCGCGGAGGGGTGCCGATCACCATCCCGGAGACGCTCGAGGAGCCTGCCGGGCGCGAAGCTGCCGACGCGATCGTCGATCCGACGATGGATCTGTTCCGTCACACGATGGAGCATACGGCGGCCAAGATCCTCAGCGAACCCGACGACGTCGAGCAAGCCCTCACATTCGAGCGCGCCTCGTTTTTCTCGGCGCTGGAAGACGCGCGCCGCGCCCTCACCCAAACGTACCAAGCGCTCGAGAACCGCCGGCTCGACGACCGCGTCGAAGCCGAACTCGGCATCAACTTCTATCTCGAAGGGTTCACCGCGAAGGATCGCACCTTCGAATACTTCGTCGGCCCGACCAACTCAGGCAAGACGCACGCCGCGATCGAACTCCTGCGCGCCGCCGAGAGCGGCATCTATCTTGCACCGTTGCGTCTGCTCGCGCTCGAGATCTACGAACGCCTGAGCGACGAAGGCACGCCCGCGTCGCTCGTCACCGGCGAGGAACGCATCATCAGCGAGTTCGCGCACCACGTGAGCTCGACGGTCGAAATGGTCGACATCTCGCGCGAGTTCGACGTTGCCGTGATCGACGAAGCGCAATTGCTCGAAGACCCGCAACGCGGCTGGGCTTGGACGCTGGCGATTGCGGCGGTGCGCGCCGGGCGCGTCGTGATGTGCGGTTCGCAAGAGGGGCTCATCGCCGCGCAGCGTCTGGTTTCGCGGCTCGGACGAAGCCTTGCCGTCCGAACGTTCGAGCGCAAGAACCCGCTCCGCGTCGTTCCGGCAATCGGTCTCTCCGAGCTGCGGCGCGGGGACGCGGTGATCGGCTTTTCGCGCAACGCGGTCGTCGAGCTGCAGGGCGAGGTCGGGCGACGCGGGTTCACCTCCGCGGCGATCTACGGCTCGCTCTCGCCGCTCGTGCGACGGCGCGAAGCCGAGCGTTTTCGCACCGGGGCGGCCGACGTGCTCGTCGCAACCGACGCGATCGGCCTCGGCCTCAACCTCCCGATCCGCCGTATCGTCTTCGCGACGCTCGAGAAGTTCGACGGCATCTCGGAGCGCCTGCTCACGCCGCAAGAGGTGCGGCAGATCGCGGGACGCGCCGGCCGCTACGGGATTCACGAAGAGGGCCTCGTAACCGCATTCGATCGCGCCTTCATCGGGCTGCTCAAACGGAGCATCGAGCGCCACGACGTGGTACCGTCGGAGGCCCCGATTTGGATATCGCCGACCGACGATCACCTGCGCCGGCTCTCGCCGATCATCCGCACCACGCGTATCGGCCGCCTCCTGCAGTTCTTCCAGGAGCGCGTCCTGCGCGAGAGCGACGTCGGCATGCGCATCGCCGATCTGAGCGATACCATCGAAATCGCCAACACGCTCGAGATGACCGAGGGCTTTCTCAGCCTGCCGTTCGAGGTACGCTGCACCTACAGCCGCGCCCCGGTGAATACGCGCGGCCCCAGCCTCGCGGTGCTGGCGCACTGGGCGGTGCAGCACGCGACCGACGGCGTGGTCGACGGCGAAGAGCTGATGATGCTCGGCGGCGCGCGCGACCGTCTGCTCGCCTACGAGGATCGCTCGCGGCTGGCCACGCTGTACCTTTGGCTGGCACAACGCTTTCCCCAGGTGTACCGCAACCAAGCCGAGGTCGCGCTGATCCGCGACAGCATCGACGACGACATCCACGCGGCGCTGCTCGCGCGAGGCGGACGCCGCAAGGCGGCGCGAAGCCTCGCGCCGGTGCAAAAGCGCACGCCGCAGCGCCGCCCGCCGCCGCGCGGCCGCCGGCGTTAGCGAAAATCCGCACATGGGCGCGGTATTTCCGCGGGAGAATTGAATCCCTAGGGCTGCATCCTCGTATATCGGTCGAGGTGGGCGGCGCCGGCCGCTTCCCGAGCACTCGAAAAAGGAGTCTGTCATTATGCGTTCTGCGGCTCGCGCGGTTGCGGCCGCGTTTGCGCTCGGCGGTCTTGCGATCGCCGGGGCGCGCGCGTCCTCGTCATTTGCCGTCATCGATTCTGCCCAGGGTGAACTCCCGAAGACGGTCGTCCCCATCGCCTATACGATCGACGTCGCCCCGGACCCGAAGGCGATGACGATCGCCGGGCACGAGCGCGTAACCGTCGTCGTCCGCAAACCGACGTCGACGATCGTCCTCAACGCGTTACAAACCCGCTTTGGGAAGGTCACCCTTGACGGCACGGCCGCAACGGTCAGCCTCGACGCAGCGCACCAGCGCGCGACCTTCACCTTCCCGCGTCCGGTCGCCGCGGGAACGCATCACCTCGACATCAGCTATACGGCCACCTTGCAAACCTCGGCGCAAGGCCTCTTCAAGCAAGGTTACAACGGTCCCGACGGCAAGCCGGCGTTCATGTACGGCACGCAGCTCGAAGCGACCGATGCGCGCCGGCTCTTCCCCGGATGGGACGAACCGGCGTTCAAAGCAACCTTCACCGTCAGTTTCACCGTGCCCAAGGAATGGACGGCGGTATCGAACACGCCGGTTACGGCGATCACCGCGGTGGGCGACGATCGCAAGCGCGTGAGCTTCGCAACGACGCCGAAGATGTCGACCTATCTCGTCGTGCTGTGTGCCGGCGACTTCGAGAAACTCACCACGACGGCCGACGGGATCAAACTCTCGGTCTACGTAACGCGCGGCAAGCTCGACCAGGCGCAGTACGCGCTCGACGTCATGAAGCAGCTCATGCCGTACTACGACAGCTACTACGGCGTGAAGTTTCCGATCTCCAAACTCGATACGATCGCGATTCCCGGCGGCTTCCTCGGCGCGATGGAAAACTGGGGCGGCATCACCTACAACGAGTCGACGATTCTCCTGGACCCGCGCGTGCAGCCCGAATCGGCGAAGAAAAGCGTCTACGGCATCATCGCCCACGAGGAGTCTCATCAGTGGAACGGCGATCTCACGACCTTCGCTTGGTGGGACGACGTTTGGCTCGCGGAAGGCTTTGCGACCTGGATGCAGACCAAAGCTCCCGACAACTTCCATCCCGCGTGGCACATGTATTACGGGGCGGACGCTGAGGTCGAGGGCGCCGAGAACGCCGATGCGCAACTGACGACGCATCCGATCTACGTCCCGATCCATAACGAAACCCAAGCCGCCGCCGTCTTCGATTCGATTTCGTACACGAAGGCCGGTGCGGTCTTCCGCATGCTCGAGCAGTTCATCACGCCCGCGAAGTTCCAAGCGGCGCTACAGCAATATTTCCGTACCCATCAATACACGTCGTTCAGCGCAAACGACCTTTGGGCCGATATCGGTCAAGCCGGGCACGTCAATGCCGCGGCGATCACGCACAACTGGATTTACGCGCCCGGCTTCCCCATGGTTACGGCTCGGGTGAGCTGCAGCGGCGGCAAGCGTTCGATCTCGCTCTCGCAAGAGCGCTATCTCAACGACGCCTCGCTGCCGGCCGGCTCGACCGTGTGGTCGATCCCGATGAACGTCGAATTCGACGCCACGGCAGCCGGCGAGACGCCGGTGCTCTTCAACAGCAAGACCACGACGATCTCGGGCGGTTCGTGCGATACGCCGCTCGTGCTCAACGGAAGCGCCGTCGGCTTCTTCCGGACGCAGTACGATCTCGCGACGCGCGCCGCGCAGCAGGCGGCGTTTCGCAAGCTCACCACGCCCGACCGCCTGAATCTGCTCGACGACGCCGCGTCGTTCGCCGCAACGGGACACGCAACGATCGATGAATATCTCGGGTATGCCAAGGCCGACGCGGGCGACACCGACCCGTTCGTCGTCGGGGCGATCCTCGGCGAATACGACACCATGCTGTCGTTGGAACAGGGCAAACCCGGCGAAGCAGCTTTGCAAGCCTACATCGTCAACGCCGTGAAACCGGCGCTACAGACGTTCGGGGGCTGGGACGGAACCGGGATGAGCGACGACCAGCTCGACGTGCGCAACCACATCCTGCGGCTGCTTGCCCGCTGCAACGATGCCGCGACGCTCGCCGAAGGAAAAGCACGCTTCGCAATCCTCGCCGAGCACCCGAACGCGTACACGCCGCTCAATCGCGAAGCGGTGATTTCCGTCGCCGGCTACGGCGCGGATGCCACGATCTACAAACAGCTCTTCGTGATGTCGATCAGCGCGAGAACGCCGGCCGAGCAACAGAGCGATTTCATCGCACTCTACGCGGCACAAGACAAGGCGCTCGCGCAGCAGAACCTCGCGACGACGCTGAAGCTTCCGCCGGAGTTCGCACCCTACGCACCGTACATCGTTTCGATGGTTGCGCAGGGCCACCCCGACATCGCGTGGGCGTTCTTGAACGCAAACGCCGACAAGCTCTTTTCGACGATGTCGGCGTTCGAGCGCGCCCAGGGCGTTACCGGCGTCGTACAGGGGTTCGCCACGCACATTCCGTCAAGCGAGCTCTTCCGCTTCATGAAGGCCCACGTCCCGGCCGACGGCGCGCCGCAGATCAAACAGGCGATGGACAACATTCATACGCAAGAAGCGGTGCAGCGCCGCATGCTGCCGCAAATCGACGCGTTCATCGCAGCACAGAGCGCAAAGTAGCGCGCAGCAAACAGCGACCTGCTCGGAGCGGTTTAGCCGGGCGAGCCGGAGAGGGCTCCGGCAAACTCCTTCTCGTGCAACCAAGCGGCCTGACGAACCGTCGTCTTCTTCTCCGCCCACTCATCGAGCATCGCGGGTGCGAGGTCGTGCAGCCGCTCGAGGACGCCAGCCTGGACGGTGTTGGCGGCGAGCTCGATCCGATGGCCGTTCGGATCGTGAAAATAGATCGACTGGAAGAGCTCGTGGTTGACCGGTCCAAGCACGTCGAGACCGCGCGCCACGAGCCTCTCCTTCGCGGCATGGAGCGCGTCGAGATCGGCTACCTTGAAGGCGATGTGCTGCACCCAGGCCGGGGTGTTGGGGTCGCGCCCCATCGGCGGGGAGTTGGGAATCTCGAAGAACGCCAGCACGTTGCCGTTGCCGGCGTCGAGAAACACGTGCATGTACGGGTCGGGCTCCTTGGTCGACGGAACGCGGTCTTCCGAGATCGCGAGCACGAAATCCATGCCGAGCGTCTCGCGGTAGAAGTCGACCGTCTCGCGAGCGTCGCGGCAACGGTACGCGACGTGATGGATGCCTTGAAGCATGAGGGAGCCTCCGTTCGCGCCGGCGCCTAGATGACGCCGCGCAGCTCTTGGTCTTTTTCGATGCTGCGGAAGAGCGCGCCGAAGTTCCCCTCACCGAACGAGAGGTTGTTCTCGCGCTGAATGATCTCGATGAAGATCGGCCCGATCAGATTCTTGGTGAAGATTTGGAGCAGGTAGCCGTCCTTATCGCCGTCCACGAGCACGTTGTGGGCGCGAATGCGGGCTGGATCTTCTTTGACGCCCGGTACGCGGGCAAAGACTTCGTCGTAATACTCGTCGTCGATACGCAGCGTCTGAATGTTGCTGCCGGCGAGACGATCGAGCGAGCTCAGGATATCGCGCGTGAGGAAGGCGATGTGCTGCACGCCCGGCCCGTTGTACTCGTGCAGATATTCGGCGATCTGATCCTTGTCGGATTTCGGCTCGTTGATGGGGATGCAGAAGCTGCCGTCCGGCGAGCGCAGCGCGTACGAGGTGAGTCCGGTCTTGAGGCCGTTGATATCGAAGTAGCGCACCTCGGTAAATCCGAACACGTCCTTATAGAACGCCGCCCATTGCTGCATGTGGCCGGCGGGAACGTTGTTCGTGAGATGGTCGACGCTGAGGAAGCCCTTCTCGTCCTCGATACGCGGCTGCTCGCAGAGCACGAAGTCGCGCTCCCAGATCGTGCCGCGCACGCCGAAGCGTTCGATGAAGTAGATCAAGCTGTCGCCGATGCCGTAGATCGCCGGATACGGATGATCTTTTGCCTCGTCGGCTGCCGGCCGCGCACCGCGCCGTACCGCTTCCTCGAAGGCGAAGGCCGCGTCGTCGACGCGCCAGCCCATCGAGCAAATCGACGGGCCGTGAGCCTGCGCGAAACGCGCGGAATGCCCGTCGCGCTCGGCGTTGAGCAGTACGTGGATATCGTTCTGCTGCAGATAAGCGATCGCGCGATTCGGATGTTCGCGCACCTTCGAGAACCCGAAGGCGCAGAACAGATCCTCGAGCCGGCCGACGGTCGGCCCGCAAAACTCCGTGAATTCGATGCCGCGTAGGCGCAGCGGGTTGGCGTCGCTCACGGGAACCCTCCTCGGTCGGCGTGGTAGCCCTACCATAGCTCAACGGGTACCTCGATAAAAGCGCAGAATATTGCTGCTGATCTTCGAATTATTTGAAGGAGGTGGCGGTGCGGCTCGAACTCGACGCACTCGAAGCCCTCGATGCGGTGGTCGGCTACGGCAGCCTCGGCCGGGCCGCCGAGGCGCTCGGAAAGGCGCAGTCGGCCGTGAGCTACCAGCTCAAGAGCCTCGAGGCCCAGTTGGGGGTTCCGCTGCTGGATCGCTCGGGATACCGGATACGCCTTACGCCCGCCGGTACGGCGGTACTCGCCGAGGGGCGCGGCCTGCTCGCCCACGCCCAGCGCATCGAAGGGCTGGCCCGGCAGTTCGCGCAGGGTTGGGAGGCGCGGCTGGTCGTCGTGATCGACGGCATCCTGCCGTTGCACAAGACGCTCGCGGCGCTCAAGACGCTCACCGACGAAGGCGTTCCTACGCGCGTGCAGTTGGCGGTCGAATTCCTCGGCGGCGTGCAGCAGCGTTTCGACGAGATCGAAGCGGATCTGATGCTCGTCAAGGATTTCGAACCACGGCCGGGGCTCGCGGTCGAAGCGTTACCCGAGATCGAGTGCGTGCTCTGCATCGCTCCGTCCCACCCGCTCGCAAGCATCCGCGGAGCACGCCTCGCTCAGCTGCAGCGATACGTCGAGCTGACGGTGCAAGATTCGTCCGGGCATGGCAAAGATCAGCAATTCGGCGGCGAGCGCGTCTTCAATCTCTCCGATTTTACGGCGAAGAAGCAGTCGCTGCTCATGGGCTTGGGCTTTGGTTGGATGCCGCGGTATCTGGTCGACGCCGAGCTGGAAGCGGGAACGCTGCGCGAGCTCGAGTATGTAGGCGGCTCGCGCTACCGCTTCACGCCTTGGCTGGTGTATCGCGATAGCCGGGCGCCCGGACTCGCACAGCAGCGCCTCATGGCGCTTCTGCGCAACCCCGACGATGTTCGGGCACGGTCCGGTACCGGGCTCAGCGTGGGTCCGGCGTGACCGGGGGCCGGCGCCGGCTGGTAATGATGCCGCTGTTCAGTCCGGCCGTCGCAAGGCCGCCGTGGAACCGCGCATACTCGACCTTCATGCAGCGATCGACGACCACGTCGAGGCCGGCCGCATCGGCCTTCGCGATCGCTTCGTCGTTTACGACGCCGTACTGAAACCAGATCGCCTTCGCTCCGACGGCGATCGCTTCGTCGACGACGGCGAGCACCTCGGCAGGTTTGCGAAAGACGTCGACGATATCGGGCGCGCCGTGCGCCGCGGCATATGCCGCGAGCGACGGGTAGGCCGTGACGCCGTCGATCGCCGCGATCGTCGGATTGATCGGCGTCACGTCGTACGGCGTCGCGGTTCGCAGGTACGAGAACACCGTGTAACTCGGCCGAAGTGCGTTGTTCGATGCTCCGACCATTGCGACGGTCTTCGCGCGCTCCAGCAGCGCGTAGCGTTCGAGCGGCGTGTCGAGGATCATACGGGCGCTCCGGCGTGCGCGGCCGCCAGCGCGTTGCGCAGATCCCAGATCAGATCGTCGGCATCTTCGAGCCCGACGGAGAGGCGCACCGCTTCCGGCGCGACGCCGGCGGCCACCAACTCCGCGTCGGAGAGCTGCGAGTGCGTCGTCGATGCCGGCGCGATCACGAGGCTTTTCGCGTCGCCGACGTTCGCGAGGTGGCTCCACAATTCGAGCGCGTCGATGAAGCGGCGCCCGGCCTCGCGTCCGCCGCGCAGGCCGAACAGAAAGATCGAGCCGATCTGCGGCTCGTTGACCCACGCGACTTCCTCGCGCGTGCGCAGAAATTCGACGACGGCGCGCGTGTTGCGTACGTGCGCGTCCATCCGCAGGCCGAGCGTCTCGAGCCCCTGCAGCATGAGCCACGCCTCCATCGGCGACATCTGCGCGCCGACGTCGCGCAGCACCTCAGCGCGCGCACGCATGAGAAACGCGTACTCGCCGAACGTTTCGGTGAAGACCTTTTGGTGGTAGCCGGGGCTCGGCTCCGAGAGCAGCGGAAAGCGCCCGTTTCCCCAGGGAAACCGCCCGGATTCGATCAGCACTCCGCCGATCGCCGTACCGTGGCCGTTGAGGAATTTCGTCGCCGAATGCAGGACCAGATCGGCGCCGTGCTCGATCGGCCGGCACAAGTACGGCGTCGCAAAGGTGTTGTCGACGGCCAGCGGGATGCCCGCATCGTGCGCGATGCCCGCCAGCGCGCGAAGATCGGCAACTTTTCCCGACGGGTTGCCGACCGTTTCGGCAAAGAGCAGGCGCGTGTTGGGCCGAATCGCGTTGCGCAGTCCGTCGAAATCGTCGACCGGCAAGAAGGTCGTCTCGATCCCCATGCGCTTCATCGTCACGGTGAGCTGCGTGATCGTGCCACCGTAGATATTCTGCGAGCACACGAGATGATCGCCGGCCTGGGCTACGCTCAGGATCGTACAGAGCTGGGCGGCCAACCCGCTGGAGAACGCGATCGCGCCCAGGCCGCCTTCCAAGCTCGCCATGCGCTCTTCGAAGGCGGCAACGGTGGGGTTGCTGATGCGACTGTAAATATGCCCGTAGCTGCGCAGCGCGAACAGTTCGGCTGCCTGTTCGCTCGAGCCGAAAACGAAGGCCGCGGTCTGGTGGATCGGCGTCACCCGCGAGCCGGTCGCGGGGTCGGGCGGCGTACCCGCATGGATGGCGCGGGTGGCAAAGCCGAAGTGATGGTCCTGCATGTCACCGGAGACTTCGTCAGAGCGCAGCGGGATTCACTCACATGATTCGCGACGCCGCCGCTCACGGCCACGAGGCTGACACGGGGGTTCGCCCGCGGCGATGGTTCAGGCACTATGCTCCGAGGGTCGGCTGTCGTACTATTATCCCAGTTGCTCTTTTGCATGCACTGACAGCCCGTGGGTCTGTTCTTCAGAAAAGGGAGTCTTCAATGCATCCTCTGTTCAGGGCGTTCGCCTGCGGCCTCGCGTTGTGCGCTGCGGCGGCCGCGCCCGGTCTGGCGCAGGTCTCTCCCGATCAGCCGGCGGCGGTAGCGCAAGCGACCCGATCGACCGGCACGATCAGCGGTAAAGTCACCGATGCGGCCGGCAAGCCTCTGAGCGGAGCGCGCGTCGTGATCTCCGGCTCGAGCAGCGTCCAGACCACGACCAAGGCCGACGGCACGTTCAGCGCGACGGTAACGCCGGGGATCTACAGCGTGACGGTTTCGGCATCGGGCTATCAAGCGACGCAGCTCGAAACCATCGCCGTTCTCGCCGATCAGACGAGCACCGTTTCCGCGACGCTGGTCAACGCTTCGCTCACGACCATCGCGCGCGTCTCGGTCGGTTCGTCGACCGCGATCGCCAACTCGCCGGCGTCGACCGCTCGACTCAGCGAATCGATGATTCAAAACCAGGGGCAAGCGCAGGTCGTCAACGTCCTCGACCAGATTCCCGGCGTCGAAGTCTTACGCGTGAACGGCGGCTCGAACGAACCGGGCGCAAACTCGTCGATTTCGATCCGCGGCGCACAGCCGTACGAATCGCAGATCCTTCTCGACGGCCATCCCGTCGATACGATCGGCAACGGCGCCTACGGCTTCAACACCACCTTCATCAACTCGATTCTGCTCGGCGGCATCGAAGTGAGCAAAGGGCCGGGCAACCTGCCGAACACCGTTACCGACGCGGTCGGCGGAACCGTCAACTTCCAGACCGCGCCGATCACGGCGAAGCCGAGCGGCAGCCTGATGACGCAATTCGATTCATTCGGCGGCTGGTTGTACGGTATTCGCTTCTCCGACACGATCGGGAAGTTCGGCTTCCTCGTCGGCGTGGCGCGCGAGACGACGCCCGGGTACATGAACCCGCAGTATATCTTCGGCTTCGGGCGCGCGCCTTTCTTTTCACCCTATACATCGCCGACCTATCCGCTCACGGGCAACAACCAGGTGTACGGCCCGGGAACCACCTACACCGGCGTGCTCAACTACGACTACCTCGCAACATCGGATTTCTCGAACCACTCGTCGCTCTTCAAGCTGGCGTACAACTTCTCGCCGGTCACGTCACTGCAGGTCACCAACTATTCGACGCAGACCTGGCTCGACGAAACCGGCAACAACGTCGGCAACATCTACGCGACGATCGTGCCCTGCATCAGCGTGTCGCCCGCCGCTCCCACCTGCACGACGGGCCCGAACGTGGTGAACTACAACCAAAACTGGACGAACCAGGCGTTCAACGGCTACATCGGCCAGACGGTCCCCATCAATCTCTACGCCGGATATCCCGATACGTACGAGACCGACAACGAGCCGATCACGACGGCCGATTTTCGCACGGTAGTAGGCCGAGGCACGTTTCTCGCTCGGTACTACGCCGGCAGCATTACGCGCGACATCATCCAAAACAATGCGTTTTCCGCCATCGCCCCGTGCTTCACACCGGCTTGCCAATGGGTCGGCAATATTCCAGGCTCCGCCGCCGATCAAAACGCGTTCGACAACGGCTACAGCGGAGAGGCCTACTACGAACTGACGACCGACACCCTTCACGGTTTCGACGCTCAGTACAACATCCCGATCGGCGACGCCGACACCATAACGCTCGGCTACGACAACCATAGCGATAGCTTCTTGTACCAAGAGGTGTACGCAAACGGTTGGTTTCCCCCGTGCGTGACGCAGGACTGCGCTTACGCGCTCTACGCGCCCTCGGCACAATACCTCAAAGTCGTGAGCACGACGGAGAGCATCCGCGGCAACTTCATGCTCAACCCGAAGCTGCAGTTGGCGTTCGGCGGCTACGTCTCGAACACGTCGTACGTCGGGTCTCGCTTCGATCCGCGCGCCGGCCTCACGTGGAGACCAACCTCCAACCTCAGCCTGCGCGCGTCCGCGGGAAGCGCATACGTGACTCCATACCAGGGCCTGATCAATACCAGCGCTTATGTGGCCAAGCAGGTCTACTATCCCGTTTCCCAGTTTGCCGCCGAAACCTCGATGGGGTATGACTTCGGCATCGACTACAAGTACGGCCGCGACAGCCTTGCTTCAGCAGACTTCTATTCGACCAACATCTACAATCGGTACGCGACCGTGACCGTCGCAACCAGCGGCAGCTACAACGGGCAGTCCTACTCGTCGGAAGTAATTCCCACGTCGCAAGGCCAGGCGTTGAACGAGGGCTTCGAGCTCTCGGTGCTCCACCAGCCGAAGGTGGGTTTCGGGTACCATCTCGCGCTCGACTTGCTGCGCGACTACTTCTACGGCCAAACGAACGTGCCGCTGAACAATTTCGGCGGCGTGTTCCTTGGGCCGCTGCCGGATAACGGCGTGCAACTCCCGGGCTATCCCTTCAGCAAACTACGCGCGGATGCTTCTTGGCAATTTGCCGATGGGAAGAACTTCCGCTTGAGCGCAACGGCGTACGGCCCGAACAACGCGTTCGGTCAGCCCGGCTTCACCGTGTTCGACGGCGCGTTCAAAGTGCCGATCACGGACAAAGTGTCCGCTACCGTCGGAGAGTCGAACATCTTCAATAAGGACAACGGCCAGACCGGCGGCCTTTACTTCGGCGGCTACACCTATCAGGCGCTCGGCGGCGGCATCGGCCCGACGAACTGGCAGTATGCAACGCCGCAGACGATCTACTTCCAGTTGACCGACGCGGTCAACTGGTAGCGCCATCATCTAAAGGATTTCAACCCATGGCAGTGACCGGCATCGGCGGTTGTTTCTTCCGGGCGCGCGACCCGGAGGCGCTGGGCGAATGGTACCGCAAGCATTTCGGCATCACCGATCCGAGCGAGGCGGTCTGGCAGCAGCAAGCCGGGCCCACGGTGTTCATGCCGTTTGCCGCCGATACGGAGTATTTTGCCGCCGACAAGCAGTTCATGATCAACTTGCGCGTCGATGATCTGGACGCCATGATCGCCGATATGCGTCGCGCAGGCGTCGACGTGCTGACCGATCCAAGCTGGGATTCACCGGAGACCGGCCGCTTCGCGCGGGTACACGACCCCGAGGGCAACGCGATCGAGCTGTGGGAGCCGCCGGCCGACTAGAAGCGGGCTGCCCCTGGGCGTAAGGTAGCCGCAAGATTTCGGGTGCTATGATCGAGGCGGTGGATCAGCCGAACCGTTGGCCGGGCGGTCCCGCGGATACGGATATCCTCGCCGGGCTCGCCGCCGTCTTATCGAGCGACCTTCCTCCCGCACATCGCTGGGAGCGGTGCTGCGACGTCTTGCGCACGGCCTTTGGCGCGCACAACGCGATCGTCGCCGGCCGCGACACGACCGACGGCGCGCGCATCCTTGCGGCGCTCGGCGGGGCCGGCGCAGGCATGGGACGGACCGACGCGGGGTACGCCGTGCGCGTCGCCGTCCGTTTCGGGAACGACGTCGTCGGCGCGATCGCCGTCGAGCGCACTCGCGAGTTCGAGGCGCACGAGCGCCAAGTGTTGGAGCTGGCTGCCATCTACGTCGCCGCCCGCATGCACGACGACGCGTCGATCGAGGAGATCACCCGCTTAGAACGCCTCGCGTTTTCCGACGGCCTCACCCGAATTGCCAATCGCCGTCGATTCGATGAGGCATTCCCGGCGGAGTGGTCGCGCGCCGCGCGCAGCGCCATGCCGTTGACGCTCATGATGCTCGACGTCGACTATTTCAAAGTCTTCAACGACACCTACGGACATCAGGCCGGCGACGAGTGTTTGGTGCGCGTTGCAGCGGCTCTTGCGAGCGTCATCAGCCGGCCGGGCGATCTCGTCGCGCGCTACGGCGGTGAGGAGTTCGTGGTTCTGCTGCCGGGGACCGACGCTTCCGGCGCCGTTGCGCTGGCGGAAAAGATCCGGCAAGCCGTGGCGGCGGAGAGCATCGAACATCGCGGTTCCTCGCTCGGACAGGTCTCGGTCAGCATCGGGATCGCAACCGCCGTACCCGAACCACGCGAGAGACCCGAGCAGTTGCTTCACGCGGCCGACGATTCTCTCTACAAAGCCAAACTCGCCGGCCGCAACCGCGCCGTGTCGGAATCGTATGAAACGCCGGGGGCGGAGGCCGCGGAACGGCGCGAGCTCAAGCGCCACAATCTGCACCAGCCGGCGTCGCCGCTCGTCGGCCGCGAAGCCGAATGCGCGCGCGTGCGCGAGGCGCTCGAGCAGCACCGGCTCGTATCGCTCGTGGCATTCGGCGGAACCGGAAAGACGCGTCTTGCAATCGAAGCGGCGCTCGAGCTCGTGCCGCAGTTCGACGACGGCGTCTGGTTCGTCGATCTCGAGCCGGTTCGCGACGAGCGCCTCGTGATACCGACGATCGCCCGGGCCTTCGGCGTACAGGTGCCGCTCGAGGATGGCGGCGGAGCGCTGAGGGCGGCGCTTCGCTCGAAGCGCTCGCTGATCGTGATCGATAACTGCGAGCATCTTCTTGCCGCGACGGCCGCTGCATGCGACGAGATCCTGCGCGAATGCGACGGTATACGCATCCTTGCGACGAGCCGCGAGCCCTTACGCACGGCCGGCGAGTTCGTCATCCATATCAACCCGCTTCCCCCGGAGGCATCGGTCGAGCTGTTTCTGCAGCTTGCGCACACCGCTCGCCCCGACATTCACGTCGGGACGAAGGAACGCGCGCTCGTCGCCACGATCTGCGCGCACCTGGAGGGCCTGCCGCTCGCCATCGAGCTGGTCGCGCCGCGTTTGCGCGTCTTTACGCTCGAGGAGATCGCCGAGCGCCTGCGCGATCACTTCCGGCTGCTCTCCAACGCTCGCAGCGCGCCGAGCGAAAAGCAGCGCACGATGCGGGCGTCGATCGGCTGGAGTTTCGAGCTGCTCACACCGCAGGAACAGGCGCTGTTCCGGCGGCTTTCGGTGTTCAGCGGCGGCTTCATGATCGATGCCGCAACGGCTGTGGCGGCTTTCGACGACATCGACGCGTGGGACGTCTCCGACCTGCTGTACTCCCTCGTCGAAAAGTCGTTTGTCATCGCCGACTCGGTCGAGGGCGCGGAGCGCTTTCGCATGTTCGATCTGCTGCGCGAATACGGCGCCGAGCAAGCGCAAAGCGCCGGCGAGACGCAAACGCTCCGCGCGCGCCACGCGGCGTTCTACCTCTCGCTGGCGGAACGCGCCGACGGCGGCTATTGGACGGCACCCGCTGCGTCGCCGTTCGAAGATCCGTCGATCGAGATCGCGAACTTCCGCGCGGCCGTCGGGTGGTCGCTCTTCGAAGAGCACGACACGCGGCTCGGAGCGTTGCTCGCAGCAATCCTCGCGCGCTTCTGGTTTCTTGCCGCAAGCGAGGGGCGAAGCTGGGTCGAACGCGCGCGTTCGGTGGTACCGGCGGACGCTCCCGATGCCATCCGCGCGCGGCTCGGCCTGGCGGTCATGCAGACCGAAGCCTTCTCCGCGACGGAGGCGCTCGACGCAGGCCTGCGCGCGCTCGACTACTACCGCACCATCGACGATCGCCCGCGCATCGCCGAGACGCTCTATCACCTCGCGATGAGCACCAGCCTCTATTTTCCTGAGGACAAAGAGCGAGCCCGTCGGTACGCGCAAGAGGCGGAGCGCCTGGCCCGCGAGCTGCAGGCGCCGCGACTGCTGATCTTCGCGCTTCGCGCGAAAGCGCAAGCCCTGGATACCGCGATGATCGCCGAGCGGCGCCAGGCGTTGCTCGATGCGCTGCGCCTTTCCCACGACGTGCGGGTTCCCAGCCGCTTGGTGGGAACGCTGCTCATGTCGCTCAGCGAGCTCGCATTCGAGGCGGGTGCCTACGAAGAAGCATCGCGCTACGGGCGGCAAACGGTACGCGCCGCCGACGACGCCGGCTCGAATCGTTTACGTGCGTTCGCGCGCGCGAATGCGGCGCACTACGCCGCCATGGAGGGATCGATCGAGGCCGGCAAGGCGTTCGCCCGTGATGGGCTCCGGATGTCGATCGAGGGCGCGGACCAATATGGAATTACCTGCGGTTTGAACGCGCTCGCCGCGCTGTACGCGCTGGCCGGTGAGTCGCGCGAGGCCGCCCTGCTCTTCGGCTTTTGCAACGCGCGCTTCGGCGTGTTGCATCCGCCGCGACAGGAAGCGAGCTGCGAAGAGGCGGTGTTTGATTCCTCGCGCGAGAAGCTGGTCGCCGCTCTCGGCGCCGATGGCTATGAAACGCTCGTTGCCGAAGGTGCAGCGCTCGGCGAGGAACAGGCGATCGCTCTCGCCCTTCGACACCCCTCAGGGTGAGTCGTAGCAACGCCGTGGGCGGCGGCGTTCGGTGCGCGCCTCACTAGGCCACCTCTCGGCGCGGCTAGAGCTTCGTCACCGCCGGCGGCGACCACGTGCCGTCGAGAATCGAGGGCGGCGTCTCTTTTGGCCAGTACATGCGCATCATGAGGATGAACGAGCCCGACGGTGCCGGCAACCAGTTGCTCTGCGGTGCGTTTGCGGGTTTCGCGTGTGCAAAGTAGAGATCGATCGACCCGTCGGCGTTCACCTTGGGATGATCCCGCATGCTGACCGTCAGCTTGTTCAAGGGATTCGGGTAGAAGAAATACTGATCGTCGTACATGGTGATCGACCAGAAACCGCTGACCGGCGGCAGAGTACCTTTCGCAAAGTGGATGCGATAGGCGTTCGAGCCGACGAGCCGGGCGCCGGTCGAGTCGGCGAGCGCGTACGGATACACTGCGTCTTGCGGCTGATTCGCACCCCAGCCGAACGCCGAAATCGTCGCTCGCTGGAGGTAGTTCGCCCCGTACTTTCCGCCGCGCGAACCCTTCGTGTTCCAGCCGTGGACGAGCGCCGGAGGCGTATTCCCCAGGGCGGCGATCTTGGCGTACGCGGCCTTCGGGACGTCGACGAGAGCCGCTTGCACGTCGGCCGGCAACGCTTTCATCGAAAACGGTTTACCGGGAATAAGGCCGATCTTCGCCATCGCGGCCACGATCGCCGCGTCCTGCGGCGACACCGGCGGATTCACGGCCATCGACTGTGCCATCGCGTTGAAGTACTGCTCCGTCGTCATTGCGGCGAGGATATCGCGGACTTTCTCACGCGGACTCGGCGCCTTCGGGTCCAGCGTCCCGGCCGGCGGGGTGTACGGTTTTCCAAACGCGCTCAACGGAACGAGCGTGAAGTTTTTCTGCAGCGCGTGGACCGCGCCATAATCGGCCGTCGACGCCTCTGCGTACACGCGCCCGATGATGAACAGCGTCCCGGTCGGCGACGCCACATGCATCGTGATGCCGGCCGGGACCGTGCCTTTCCAATTGGGGCCGGTGATGAGCACATGTTGGGCGCCATACCCGCTCGTCCGCGCGCCGGGAGCCGCGAGGACCTCTGTCCATTCCGAGTAGATTGGGAAGAGGAAATACCGGCCGTGCATGTCGGGATACGAAAAGACGATCGGCTCTTGCTAACGTCGAGGAATGCTGCAGAGTACAGCGTATCCGCGTTCGGCGCCGTCACGCCTTTATAGGTAGCAGGCGGGTACTTCGGCAGACTCACGAATTGGTTGATCGGCGCCTGCAGCGTCATGACGTCGGGCTTAACGACGTTCGTGAAGGCGGCTTTTGTAATGTCGCTCGTGAGTAGGGAGTACCCGTAGATATACGCGTCGATCGCGATCGACCTCGCCTGGGCCGCGGTGGGCGCGGCGCCCTGCGCGAGCGTGAAGCTCGGGGCCGCAAGCGTCAGAATGCAGAACGAACATGCCAAAGCAACGGTACGAATAAGCCGGCCCACTGTTTACCTCCACGAGCGTACGGGAAAAGCAGTTGCACCAGCCCGATTCGAAGCCCTCTAAGCCGGCCTCGCCGGTCCCCGGCGAACACTAGATTGTGACATTCATTGTACCTTGCGGCTCTCTGCGCCCCGTCTGCAAGGTGAACAAGCCGGCGCTCCGATCGCAGCACCGCGAGCACGGCAAGCCGTGCTCGCGGCGCCTAAGGGATCTGCCGTTAGGGCTTGAAGCGCACGCCGATGCTCAACGTACGCGGCGGAGCGTAGTGATTGCCTTGGGCATTGATATAGGTGACGAAATACCGGTCGTTGAGCAGATTCTGAATGTCGAACGTGAGAGCCGCGTCCGGCGTTATCGCAACGCCCTCTTGAACGTTGAACGTGGTGTGCGGAGTGCGTTTGCACGGTCCGCCGATGGGTTCGCTCAAATCCGCCCCGACGCACGTGATGCCGCCGGTCGGGTTCAGGCTGGAGGATAATCCGCTTCCGTACTCACCGTCGAATGAGAACCATCCGCCACGTTGATCGTTGAGCAGCAAGCCGCCGTTGACGGTCCAGTTCTGCTCGTGATCGGCTGGAGTGTATCCTGTCGGCTGCCCGAAACAGGGCGCGAGGAGCTGCGTTTCACACCCGTTATTAACGGAGAACACGTGCGCGACCGAAAAGTACGCACGGCCGTTTCGCGCTAGAGGCTCCTGATAGGTAACGGCTTCCTGCGACAAGCGTCCAAGCACGTAGTTGATGTCTTGATGCAATAGCGTCACCCCGACTTGCGTGTCGTCGATCAAATCGTTGGCGTTCTTCTGCCAGACGCGAAACCCGAGGTCGCCGCGGCCAAGCGGAATATGACCTCCCAGCTCGAGTTGCGTATCGCGCTCCGGTTTTAAGTCGAACTGCGCCGGGGTCGGCTGCAGGGGCAGGTTGAGCAAATAGGCTGCCTCCGGGCTGACGTTTTCGAGAGAGAACGGCTCGAAGAAGCGCCCGATGTACCCGTACAAGCTTGCGCGCGATCCCCAGTAGCGAATGACCTTTAACCGCGGACTGAACGACCCGAAGCCTTGCGCAAAATCCGTCGACTTGACGGAAAAGTATTCGTAGCGAAGACCGTAGTCGGCCTCCCACAGATTACTCATGCGCCAGCTGTCTTGAATGTATGTCTGATACGTGTTCCCGAGGTTGGGATTGTTGTCGACCACGGACGTCGGCGCGCTCGGCGACAGCGGCGTCTGGATCGGCGCCAGGTAGTTGTTCGGCTGGAGGGTGATATTGTAGTACTTCAACACGCGTGTGAGGTCCCACGACGCGCCGGCGGCAATGGTATGCTTGCCGAAAGTTTGGTTGTAATCAGCCTGCAGAATGTAGTCGAGGGCCGTGCGATCGTCCGCCAGCGAGTACGCACAGGTCGTCGGGAGATAGTTGACGTTCGGATTCGGTTGACCGTTCGGCAGCAGCGCCTGCGCGCAATCCGTGGACTGACCGCCGTTACCGTACGGCGGCGCCTCGACGTTGAGGGCTTCGCCGTAGATCCAATCGTTCTCCGGGTCGCCGAAGTCTTGGATTCGCGAGGACTTGAACGCAGGACCGTAAGTGAGTACACCGGTCGAGCCGATCGCGTGGTGGAATTGCAGCGCTAGGAACGTGTCGTTCTGCGTCTCGTCGTCGTTCGTCTCGGCCGGCTCGCCGTTATCAACGTCGTTGGGAATCTGAAAGGTGCTATTGCTGCGGATGAACGTAAGGTTGGTGAAATTGTTGCCGCCTGCCGGCAGCGTGAACCGGGCGAATTGTCCTACTGAGCTTGCGTCGTTATGTGGTGATCCGAAGTTCGGCGGATCGAGCCCGCGCGTCGTCTGCTCGCCGCTGAGCGCCAGCACGAAGCCGCCGCCACCCGCAATCGGCGCATGGTAGCCGATCGTTCCCTGCGCGTCGGTGTACGATCCGAACGATCCATAGCCGTCGAATCCAGGCGCTCCGGTTCCGGCACGGGTCGACATATTGAACACCGAACCAAAGCGCAGACCGTACTGAGCGGGATATGCGCCTTCGACGAGATCGACGAACGATAGATCGTTAAGATTAATCTCTCCGCCGATGTCGCGGTTGAGTTCCTGCGGCAACGCCACGCCGTCGATTTGGTAGTTGATTACGCCGTGATCGCCGTTCATGTGTACGACGCCATTCGCGCCCCGAACTGCTCCCGGCATCTGGATCTCCATATTGGAGAAACTATTGTTGTACGGCATGCGAGCCAGATCGGTCGCGTTCAACACCACGTCGCTGCCGCTTCCGTGGGTCGGGAGCGCCTGGGAGCGCACAGCCACGGCGTGGCCGATCTCGGCAAGAGGTACGAGCGTGAGCGCGAGCGCCGCGCCGCCGTTCCCGAGGTCCACGCGCGAGACGGCGCGCAGATCGCCGTAGGAGGCGGTCACGTAATAGGTACCGAGCGGGAGCGGCGTAAAGGCGAAATGCCCCTTCGCATCGGTCTTCGTGTTGACGGTGAGGTTGTTTCCGGAAGCAACGACCTCCGCGTTCGCGGCCGGCGCACCTTGGTTCGTTACCGTGCCGGTGAGGAACGCGCTGGTGTTGGCGGCATACGACGGAGTAGCAGAGAGCGTATATAAAACGGCAACGGCAAGCGCCGCGCAAAAATAGCGACGATAGAACATGGGACTCCCGTAGAGAGGCTAGCTAGTAGGTTGGGCTAGAGCTGGCTACGGGAATGGGCGGCGGACGATTTCCGTGCGCGGAGACGTACGCAAAGTAGGGCCCGGAAACCACGAACGCCCGTCGGGCTACGAGCGCGCGGCTCGGATGTAACAGCGGTGCGAATGCGCCTGACTCGCTTTGCTCACTGAGCGATTCGAGTGCCAGAGCGCCAAGCCAACTGAAGGCGGCCGCGACGAGCAGCGCAATCAGCAGCGTGCCCATCGCAAGGCCATTGCCTTCCGCGACGAGGGTGCCCGCGACGAACGCGAACATGAGGAGGCCGATGCACTTCGCTCGGGCAGCCGGAAGCCACAGCGGCAGCAACACGACCGGAAGCACGAGGAGATACAGGTGGAACGGCTCTAACGCGACCGCTTGAAGGCTCTTCCCAGACGCCAGAGCCTCGGCACCTAGGTGGCCTACCACCGCCAACAGCGAGGCCGCCATTGGAAGCCAGCCTCTAACGCGCCTCATGTTGCGGAAGCAGTTTCCGTCGTTTAGGCCGTCCACCCTCTCGATCAACTCTTACTCGACCACGCGCGATTCATCAGCTCATCGAAACGTTCGCGATCCGCCGGAGGGCGAAGCGTAACTTCGTCGACCTGCATCGTTACGTTATCGAGAAGCAAGTGGTTCGCTCGTTCGGGCTCGGAAGTGGCCAGCAACAAGTCTAGCGCGGAGAGGCGATCGGCGAGTGCCTGCCGGTGGTGTTCGAGGCAACTGCGGACGGAATCAATGCGCCCGTACTCGTGCCAGCATCGCTCGTGTAAGTAAAACTCGGCCGGAGCACCCTCGCTGCGACTGATCTTGAAATCGAGCCGGCGATTCATCGGTGCCCGACGCCCCCCCGCGGCCGCGCTTCGGTAACGACGAGCTCCCGCCCGTCGATATGGCGGCCCGCGAACTCCGCGATCGCCGCCTTGGCGGCGCTTACCGTCTCGTATTCCACGAAGCCGAAGCCCCTATGCCGCTGCGTTTCCCGGTCGCGGACGACCCGCGTGGACACGATGGGGCCCGCGCTGCCGAACAGGGTTCGCAGAGCCTCCTCCGTTACGGAGAACGGCAGATTTCCGACAAAGAGCGTGGTCGACATTGAGATCCTTTCCCTGACCGTAGAACCTTATTGATAGTACCATATCAATAATAAACGTCAAGCCGGATGCTCGTCGGAAGCGCCAGTTAGTTCGAGTTCTTCGCCTCCCGCGCTCGCGCGTTACACTCTGCGCACGAACCGTACAGGGTTAGATCGTGTGCGCGAACGCTAAACCGCGGCGGGGCAAGCTGCCGGATATCCTCGCCGCATTCGCCGACGTCGAAGACACGGCCGCAGCTTTCACAATGGAAATGATGGTGGTGTCCCTTGTCGGCCCGCTCGTAGCGAACCGGCTCGCCGGCGATCTCGACGGGTCGCACGAAGCCGTCTTGCAAGAAGCCATTAACGGTACGGTAGACGGTAGCGACGCCGATGCCGTCGACCTCCTGAGCCGCGGCCTCGAGGAGCTCTTGTACTCCCAGCGGGCGGTCCGTACGGGCGATGATGTTGCGGAGGGCGTCGCGCTGACGGGTCCTGCGGGTACTCTTGGATTCCACGGGCGACAATTCTGCAATCGCGACAGGGCGCACCTGGCCCCTTGACCAAACAATAATGCGATACTACTATCATTATTGATGCCATTAACCCTCCTGTGGAGACTCGCCGTCAATCGGACCACGGGCGTGCCACGCAGCCACCGTCAACGCCACCGGCACCGCGATTGGTATGCCGTGTGTGAAGAGTGCCTGGCAGAACTCGAGGCGTGTGCGGACGATCGCCTGACGCTCGATCAAGCGTATGATTCATGGAGGCGGCTCTGCGAAGCGGCTGGGGAAGCCCTGAATCAACGCTAGTTCGATGTTATAACGAGCCGACGCCGCCGGCCGCACGACGCAGCGGCGTCACCGCTGCCCCTGCTTAGGCTACGGAGATCTTCCCGTGATCGTCGCAGTGGGTACCGTGAGCATGGTGGAGGTGCCCCGAGACGAGGTAGTCGGTGTGGTCCCCGTGGGGGAGCGCTTCATGGCCGCAGCCGGCCGCATGCTGGTGCCCCGCGTCGTGAGCGGCGCAATTATGCGACGTGGTGCAATCTCCGGGATTTTCGCTCGATATCTCTAGCGCGTGTTCGTCGACATGTCCGTCGTGAACATGGTGCAGGTGCCCATCGTGTAAGTAGTCGACGTGCCCCGCATGTTGGACCTTCGTGTGCGCACAGTCATCACCGTGCGCATGCTCGTGTTTCTCGTGCACCGTATGTGTCATTGTCGCAATATAATACACGTCGCTCGATGCGTCAAAATTTCGCGAACGATTTCCATTTTTTCTTGATGCAGTACGGCAATATACGCGACTCACTTGCAAATATTTCCCTACGTATGATCTCTCACATTATCTTGTGGTACGCAACGAGGTCCGCTTCAATGAGGACAATGCCGAACGCGGGGCCTTTAAGAGAGCCCACATCTCCGATCAAAAGCAGCTAGCCGAACGTTTCGAGAAACTGCGCCTTCGCCTGGAAGAGCGCCGGCGGCACGCCGAACATCGCCTTAAACGTGCGCGTGAGATGCGCTTGATCGGCGAAGCCGCTTACGTTCGCAACGCCGGCAAGCGGATCTCCGCGCATCATGAGGCGGAGCGCCGAACGGATGCGCGCCCACAAGATGAAGCGCTGCATCGAGATGCCCGTTTGTTCTCTGAACAGTTGGCGAAGCCGCCGCTCGGAGAGCCCGACCTCGCACGCGAGCTGCGTGCGAGACAGCGGCTCGCGAAAGTGTTCCGTCAGCAGTGTGACGACCCGGTCGATACGCGGATCGATCTGCTCGCGCGGCGGAGTTCCGGCACCTAGTGCGTCGAGCAATGCGTCGAACAGGGCGACCTGGCCGGCCTCGTAGAGGTTCTTGAAGCGCTCCACGGCGGCGGCGAAACGCGAAGATTCCATGAGCTCTTCGAGCAGAACATAACGCCGGCCGCGTAGGACGGCGCGCTTGAGATGGCTGCCGCGCTGCGTGAGCGCGTCGACGCTTGCCACCAGCACCGACGTTGCTTTCGCGTAACAGGCGTGCGGAACGTTCGAATCAATGAGGAACCCGCCTATGCCCGGATGCGTCTGCGTCCCGAGAATCGCGTCGTAAGGACGATCGAGACTAACGACCAGTTGGACGGCGTTGTGCTGGTGAACCGATACGTCGAGATTCCTCGCAACGAACGCCAGCGTATCGTTGACGACTTCGGCCATGCGTACGTGTGCGCCGGCCTGCGGCGGGTGGCCTTCCTCGGCATCGCGCACTGCCGAATCGTTCAAGAGCGTGAGGCGCTGCCATGGCAAAATCGAAGGCAATGAAAGCTCTTGCTGCATCTACCTACCGTTCACTCGATGGACTCGCGTTCACGGAGCTTCCCGATCCGGTTCCAGGGCCGGGCGAACTGCTCGTCCGCGTCGAGGCGACCTCGCTCAATCCCGTCGACGTCAAGATGCTTCGCGGCGATTTACGATCGCTGTTCGAGACGCCGTTTCCATACGTGCCGGGTGCGGATCTCGCGGGCCGCGTCGTCGCGGTAGGAGCGGGCGTGAAAGGCTACGCGATCGGCGACCGCGTGGGCGGCCTTTTCCATGCCGGCCTCGCCGAGCTCGCCCGCGCGTCGGCGGCCTCACCGCTCATAGCGCGCGTTCCGGAAGCGCTGACCTCGACGGTGGCCGCAGCAGCGCCCGTCGTGGGGCTCGCGGCGCTCGGTGCGATGGAGTCGGCCGGCGATATCCGCGGCCGGAAGATTGCCGTCATCGGTGCGACGGGCGCCGTCGGCAGCTTGGTGGTGCAGCTCGCGCACGCCGCCGGTGCGACGGTCATCGCGACGGCGAAGCCGCCCGACGCAACGTACGTCCGAGGCTTCGGAGCATCCGAGACGATCGATTACGGTTCGCAGCCGGCGATCGACGAGATCAAGCGGCGTTATCCGGAGGGCGTCGACGTAATCGTCGACCTCGTGAGCGTGGGACCGGCGCTGACCGCGACCGGCAGCGCGGTTCGCCCCGGCGGTGTGCTGGTGTCGACGCTCTTCGGCGCGGACGAAGCCGCGCTGGCGGGACGGATCGCGCTTCGCTACGTTCGGATGGACGAAGGCGGCTCGGCTTCCCTCGAACAGCTGTACGGCATGCTCGCAGGCGGCGATCTGCGCCTGGACATCGGAGCGACGTACCCGTTCGATCGTTCGGCGGAGGCGCTCGAAGCGCTCGTCGCCGGCGGCGTCCGCGGCAAAATCGTGGTGACGTTTTAACCGGCGTCACACCTCAACGACGTACGAATGAGCGCAGAAGAGTAGCGGCAACTCCTTTCGCCACCAGCAGGCTAGGTGCCGGATGGCGATGGGATGGGTGGGCAATGCATCTTGACCGCTTCCGCTTCGCGCTTCTCGGATCGGAGAAGCCGGCACTTGGCCAGGAACTCTCGGGTAAGCGCATGTCCGCTCGCCCATTCGGGAACGTGAATCGTTTTGGGTGGGAATGCTTGGTTCGGGTTCCTCGTTTGCAGCCCGGATGGAGTTGAGGACGATTTCCCCGCCTCGGGGTTGCCTGAACAGGCGGCCATCAGCAAAGCACATAGAACGGCGACGCTTGACTTAAAACCGCTCGCGAGCGACATCTTCGCGACGTTGAGAGGCAAGCGGCGCCGTTGTAATTCGCCGGAGAGAATGCGATGTCACCGGGTTGAATATCTCTAAAATGGTTCTTCGCGGAATGGTCGGGCAGGGACCGCTAGAAGCCTGTTCCGGCATGTCGGCGTGGGATGCTGAGGTGTTGCGAACGGCCAGCGCCATCGTGGAACTGGCCGGCGGGCAACATGCCTAGCAGCCATTGTTGTAGTTCACGAAGAACGGAACCGACTGCGAACGGCCGTTCGGATCGGTGATGGTCACCGTAACGGTCTGCGGCGATGCCCCGGTTACGGTCAAGAGAAAGTCGTGCGGCGTGGTTCCCGGGAAGGGCGTGAGCGTGCCGTTTGGCGTCGACGTCACGGTAAAGGTCCCGGTGTCTCCGCGTTCGTTGATGCTGAACAGGAACTCATTGCTGCAACTCAGCGATTGATTCCAGGTCGTCGGCGGTACCGCCCAGGTGTTCGTATTGATCACGCGTTCGACGGCAATCTGCTGCGTAGCCGAATTGGTGTGGACGAGCACGTATGCTTCGCCGTTCGGGCCGTGCGCGGTGGCGAGCGGGTAGCTGATGTTCGAGAGACCGATCAGCTCCGAGAGCGGCGATGCGGGAAGGCCTCCGACGACGCCGGCAGCATCGAAGTCTTGATCGATGAAGAGCGCGCGGTCTGCCGACGCGCCCGTCGGCGAGAAGACGGTCAGTTGCGCGGGCTGCGGCGACGTGCTGAGCACCGTGGCCGACGGAGGCAGATAGGTGAGGCGGCTGTTGGCGTTACCACCGCTGGTCAGCTCTTCGAGATCGTACTCGGTTCCGGTAATTGCGTAGATCGAAAAGACGTTGCCGGCCGGGTCCGCTGCGATGCCGCCGGTCGTCGCGTTCGTGCCGGGCGTTACGGGATTGATCGGCGCGACGCTTCCGCCGAGATTTGCG
>Ga0326727_10003360_pt1 | contig 51406 bp, 46 predicted proteins | sample MB2enrmetagenome_FD_207643 | JGI IMG/M metagenome (GOLD analysis project Ga0326727, IMG submission 207643) | Lab enriched peat soil microbial communities from McLean, Ithaca, NY, United States - MB29MY | ecosystem: Environmental > Terrestrial > Soil > Wetlands > Peat | place: USA: New York...
GTTGGAAGCCCGGGTGATAGTCACAACCTATAATCAGCATGTTCGGCTCCTTTCTCCCGAGCCTTGGTTGGTTAGCACCACCAAAGCTTACTCGGGCGTCGGAGCCGACATTGTCATGGAATCAATTGCGCTCAAAACCCCCGACTTCCAAAACCCCAAAAAGATTTTCTCGGCGTCCTCGGCAGTGAAACAGCTCTAGCTGGCGCCCCCCAGACTGGAGGCTTTTTCCATCCTTAGCAGGCGGGCCAGTAAACGGATGATCATGCCGTCAAAACGGGTGCCGCTCAGCTTTCCCAGTTCCGTGATCGCTTGCTCATCGGTTTTCGGAAGAGCGAAAGAGCGCTCGCTGGTCATGTTCACATAGGCATCGGCGACGGCGATAATCCGGCCGTACAGCGGAATATTTTCGCCCTTCAATCCGAGAGGATAGCCGGTTCCATCGAAGGTTTCGTGATGGGACTCGACGGCCTGGGCTACGCGCTCGACTTCCGGAATCGCGCGCAGCACTTGCGCGCCTATTTGTGCATGGGTTTTCATCACCGCGAATTCATCTTCCGTAAGTGTGCCCGGCTTGTTCAGGATTCGCTGATCGACAAAGAGCTTGCCCAAGTCATGCACCCGCCCTGCAAAAGTGATTTCTTCCACTTCCTGGGCAGAGAGGTTGAGTCCGCGCGCGATCATCCCAGCATAACGTCCGCATTGCTCGCCATGCCCAGCTGCGTATTGCTCCCTCAGTTCGGCGGCGCGCGCCAAGGCTTCGACGGCCTGTTTGATCGGCTGCTGATCCGCTTCCCTCTCGCTGGTGCAGAGCTTGCGCAGCGTGCCGACCAGTTCTTCCAGATGCTCCATGCCACTATGTTCGCGCTGCAGAAATCCTTCGATATACCCGGACACAAGATGCCGCTGCACGGCCGAGCCTTCGCCGAACGCATCGGCGGTGGAAACCTGGTTCCCGCCCGCGTGCTTGGCCACGTACATGCCCGCATCGGCGATGCGAATCAGATCCTCCATGGAAAATCCATGAACCGGGAAACTGGCAACGCCAAAACTGCCGGTGATACGATGCTCCTCCAGCATCGGATCGGTGGCCAGCCACAGCCGCAATCTCTCCGCCAGCACCTGCGCCTGCTCGATCCCGGTCTCGGGCATGAGGATCACGAATTCGTCTCCGCCGTAGCGGGCAACTACGTTCGACTGGCGGCACTTCTGTTCCAGCAGCCGGCCAACCCGAGCCAGCACCAGATCCCCTTCCAGGTGGCCGAGAGAATCGTTGACCTCTTTGAATTTATCCAGATCCACCAGTACCACCGAGAATGGGCGGCCCGAGCGAGACGCGCGCTTCCACTCCGAGCTCAACGCCTCCCAGAAAAAGCGCCTGGTCTTGATGCCGGTCAATCCATCGGTGATCGATTGCTGTTGCAGCTTTTGGAAGACGAAGGAGTTGTGCAACGCCGTCGCCAGAAGGTCAGCCAGCGTATTCAGGATCAGAATGTCCTGGGGCGCGAACGCATTTTCATCCCGGCTCTCCACGTTGAGCACGCCCAACAGCGTTTCGCCGTAGCTGATGGGCAGGCACAACACCGCCCGCGATTCCGGCAGCACTCCGGCAAGCTGCCCCGAACCGGCGTTTTGCACCAGCGCGCTCACTCCGGTGCGTGCGACCTTCCCCAGAACTCCGTTGCCCACCGCGATCCGGCGGCCCAAGGTTTGCGATGTCGTTCCCGCTTCGGCTTTGATCTCGATATCTTTGGTGGCATAGTCCATGATGCCGATGCCGATGTGATCGTAGCGGAAGTTCTTTTGAATCTCGCGCACGATGTCGGCCATCATCTGCTCGGCGTCTTCGCTCGAAATCGCCATTTTCGAGATGTTGTTAAGAAATGCAAGATGCCGGGCGCGGCGCTGCTCCTCGGTAAACAAGCGCGCATTCTCGATCGTCACCCCCAGCTGGCTCGCCACCGTTTGCATGACCTCGAGGTCCCTGGCCATAAACTGCGATTCCCGCTCCGTACTCAGCGCCGCCATAACACCCACCGGCTTGCCGCCGAGAAAAATGGGTACAGCGCAGTACGACCGGGCCGGTCGCAGCGGCACGAAATCGACTCCCAATTTTGACCGCATCTGTTCCAGATCGGATTCGATCAGCAGCGGCTCGCCTGTCCGGAGGATGTACTCGGTCAATCCATTGCCGGCCTTGCGCGAGCGCTTGCGAAGAGTGACGCCGCCTTCGATCTCCAGCTCGAAGCGAATCTCATCTTCTTCCTGAAACGCGATGTAGAAAGTACTGGTGTCGAAAATCTGCCCCAGTTCCACCTGCACCGTGCGCAACACCTCGTCTTGGTTGAGATGAGAGCTGACGGCCTGCCCGATCTCGGTGAGCAGCTCGTATTCCTTGGTTCGCCGCTGCGCTTCGTGCATGACGACATAGTTTTCCAGCGTCAGCGCAATCTGCAATGCCAGTCCGATGAGCAGCCGCAAATTCGAAGAGCCGAACATGCGCCGTTCGGCGTGCGGAAACATAATGACCCCGAAGTTGTGCTCCCGCGTCTGCAAGCTCACTGCCATCAGATCGCGGATTCCCTCGGCCAGCAGCAGTTGCTTGCACACCCCGAACTTTCCTCCCGAAAGCGCTGGCAGAGGCTCTTCCACTTCCGCGAGGTTATGGAACGTGACTACTCCACCGCGCCGGTAGGCGAGCTCGGCGATGTAATCCCCCGCCTGTGTCTTTTGCAGCTTTTCCAGAAAATCCGCGGAAAAACCTTTTTGCACCGAAGGCACGGTGCCGCGCCACTGGCGGGAAACAAGAAAGACGGCGCGATGTGAAGGCAAGGGCGCCACTAACCTCTCAACAAAACTCTGCAAGCTCGGAACCAAGTCGGAGGCCGAAAACAATCGGCGCGGGTCCACACCCAGGGTCGAAAACGCCAAGGCGTTTTCCTGTACCGCATTGCGCTCATTTTCAAACAGCACCATCACCATGGCGATGGCCAACAGCATCTGCGGAACCGGCCCCAGGAAACCTCCGAACGGACCAACAATTTGGAGGAAAGGTGGACGAAGTTGTCCCGCGAACATCAGCGCCGCCCACAGCCCCAGAGCAAACGCCAGCACCCGGAACGCAACGGAATTCCTGCGAAAAGCGTAACGGTAAAAATGGAACGAGCAATAGAGCAGCGTCGCGGCCAGCACCACCTCCAGCCGCAAATAGAGTGGCACTGGAGTTGGTTTTTCGCCGAATACTCCGCTCGCCATTTGCGCCTGCAGACCTATATACGTCAGCAAAACCCCGGCCGCCGCCAGCGCCCCGTCATACCACTTCAACTGGAACGGTTCCTTCATCAGCCGGGTCGAAACGAAAATGCAAACCGCCATACCCAGCAGCAGTAGTGAGCTCAGCGAAAACAATAATGCGGAGGGGCCTCGAAAATATTCCCCTGCCTTTACCGCATAGTGCAGCGTATACGCCGCCCAGGCCAGTTGCCAGGCGCGAAAATAACTGTGACGGTTTTGCTCGTACAGGTAGGTGAAGACCAGCAGCACCAACAGGGCCACGGCCCCAGGAATCAATACCATACCTGTGGCAACGCTATGCATGAACTAAACGTCCTCAGCAGTCGTGATCAGGGCCCGGATGGAACTCAGGATGCCTTAATCCTGTCATAACCGGCAGATCGAAACAACAGGTGTAGGCAGGGCCGCCCTGGGCACGGCGTTTTCTAAACTATCTTCTCTAATGAGATGCGATGCCGCCCTATCGATCTTCCTCCGAAGATTACCTTGGTAACTCGGCAGTAATCACTCTGGTTTTCTGTAGAGACGCGGCTTGCCGCGTCTCCCGCAGCAAGATGGAACCATCCCCGTCTCTGCAATCTCAACACCGCCGCCTCCTAGAGCCCAAACCCCAATCCCGCTATACTAAAAAATTATGCTTCGCGTTCGATTTGCGCCATCTCCCACCGGTTTTTTGCACGTCGGCAGTGCCCGCACCTTTATCTTCAACTGGCTCTACGCCCGTCATAACGGAGGAACCATGATCCTCCGCCTGGATGACACTGACGTCGAGCGCAATACCGAAGCCTCGGTCAACTCCATCTTCGATGGTTTGCGCTGGCTCGACCTCGGATGGGACGAGGAATACAAGCAATCCGAACGCCTGGCCCTGCACCGCCAGATCGCCGACGCCATCTTTCAGAAGGGCCTGGCGTACCGCGATTTTACCCCGGCTCACGCGGGCGACACCGAAAAATCCGGCGCCAATCAAACCTGGCTCTTCAATCCCGGTATGCGCGACCTCTCCCGCGCCGAAAGCGACCGCCGCGCTGCCGCCGGAGAGTCCTTCGCCCTTCGTTTCCGCGTCCCCCGCGGCCTGGGAGAAGAGGTCCGTTTCAACGATGCGGTCTATGGCGAGCAAATTAAATCCGCCGATGACATTGAAGACTTCGCCTTACTCCGCAGCGACGGCATGCCGATGTATCACCTCGCATCGTGTGCTGATGACGTGGATCTCAAAATCAGCCACATCATCCGCGGCCAGGACCATCTCTCGAACACCTACAAGCACGTCCTGATTTTCGAGGGCGCCGGCGCCAAACCGCCGCAGTTCGCGCACCTTCCGCTGCTCGTTGCCCCCGACGGATCGAAGCTCTCGAAACGCCGCCACGGTCCGGTGGTGAGCGTCACCACCTACCGCGACGCCGGCTTCCTGCCTGAAGCCTTCATCAATTTTCTATGTCTGCTCGGCTGGTCGCCAAAAGATGACCGCACCCAAATGACCCGCCAGGAACTAATCGACGCTTTCTCGCCGGAAGGCATCAACCGAGCCAACGCGGTAGTGAATTTCAAAGAGACCCTTCCCTCAGTTGTCATCCTGAGCGGAGCGGGAACTTCACGAAGCGAAGTTTCCGCGGAGTCGAAGAGCCTGCCCCGAGCGAGCCGAGGGGACCCCTACCCCGAAGAGACTTTCGACCCCAAAGCCGTCTGGCTCAATGCCGAGCACATCCGCGCCCTCTCCATCGACGAGCTCAGCGCGCGCTTGCTGCCCATCGTCCACGCAGCCGGATTCCCCATCACGCCGGAAAGAATGCATGCCATTACCCCGCTCATACGGGAGCGCATCAAGCTCTTGAACGACGTCCTCACCGCCGCCGACTTCTTCTTCGTGGACCAGCTTCCGCCCTACGACCCAGCCGAACTCATCCCACAAAAGGGTGACGCCGCCATGGCGCTAAAAGTCTTGACCCGCGCCCGAGAAGTCCTGGCCCAAACCGAATTCAAACACGATCCGTTGGATCAAACCCTCCGCGCCGCCGCTCAGGAAATGGGCATCAAGGCGGGACAAATGTTCCAGCCGATCCGAGTAGCCGTCTGCGGCCGCAAGAACGCCCCGCCATTATTCGAAACGCTGGAAGTGCTGGGACGGGAAACAACGCTGAAGCGGATCGGGCAGGCGGTCGAGAAGCTGTAGTAGCGGCGCGCTTGCAGGTGCTGGTTTCATAAACGGAATTAAGCCGCGAAGCGGCGGAGATTCTAGCCCACGGCGTAAGCCGTGGGTAGAGTGCGGAACCAGAGCAAGCCCCAACGGGGCGAAAGAGAAGCTATGCCACAGACGCGCCTTCCGAGTCGCAACCCATTTCTGAAACCATCTGGCTCTGTTGGCGGGAATCACTCGGTCCCGGAGGGACTTGTGGAAATAGCCCGCCAGTTCACTGGCGGGATTCAGCGCGCGCGCAAAACACGTGAGTGCCGTAGGCACGACTGGAATGTTTCTGTGCCGTCTCGCCTGCCAGTCTTTCCTTCTTCGAGGAGTCCGACCCCGTTCTATCCATGAAACATGAAGGCGCGAGAGTGCTGCAGCCACATTACGCCGCCCGCCACGAGCAAAACTCCAACCAGCAGCACTGCGATCCGCCGCAAAAAGTCATCTTGTACTGGCGCGACCTTTGCGATGAGGGCGCCCAGAAGCAGCCCCATAAGCAGGCCGCCGACATGGGCGGCATTATCGATGCTACCGATTACAGCACCAAAGAAGAGGTTGTATCCGACAAACGCTACTACGCTTCGCAGCATTCCGCTGACCGCGGCACGTGGCAGAGAAAATTCGCCAAGATAAAAGGATGCGATCAGAGCTCCGGCAATCCCGAAAATCGCGCCGGACGCTCCGACGCTGGGGACGGAAATGGGAGCATGCCACATCACGCTCGCGAGGCTCGCCGCCAGCCCACAAATCAGGTACACCGCGGCAAACGTCCAGTGGCCGTAGACCGATTCCGCCAGTCTTCCGAGGTCCCAGAGGCACCACATGTTGAACGCAATGTGCAGCAGGCTGCCGTGAATGAAAACGCAAGTCAGCAGCCGCCACCACTGTCCACTGAGGGTGTACTGGCCATAATTGGCCCCCCAGTTTACGAGATCCTGACTCGAGGGATTATTGAGCATCGAAGGGCCAAGAGCCAATACCATGGCCACGAACACCGCGACATTGATCCCGAAAATGACCTGGGTGACCACCATCGAACTGGACCCCTGCCGCATCCAGGGCGCAGGTTCGACTCGCTGTACGGGGGAATCCTCGCCGCGCTGTGCCGCCTCATGCTGCACGCACCACTGGCAACGCTTCTTGCCGAAGCTAAAGGCCGGAAGCTGACGACCGCATTGAACGCATTTTGCCATCTCACCGCAGATTATCACGATGCGAGTGGAGAGCCGCGCGCTGGGTGCCCCATCCTACGTCGCGTCTTTTGCGACGCTAGAGCCTGCCCTGAGCGGAGTCGAAGGGGTGGGATTTCCGGGTCCATCCCCGTGTGAATCCTTTATTCCCATATAAAATACAAAGAACATGAGCGCTGCAAATTCGTCTAACGAATCCGGCCCGAACTCCCCCTCCGAGCCCCGCCCCTCTAACTTTGTCCGCGACCAGGTCATCAAAGACCTGGAGACGAACAAATACAACGGTCAGGTTCAGACCCGCTTTCCTCCCGAGCCCAACGGCTACCTGCACATCGGCCACGCCAAATCTATCTGCCTGAACTTTGGTCTGGCCGACGAGTTCGGCGGTAAGACCAATCTGCGCTTCGACGACACCAACCCTGAAAAGGAAGAGCAGGAGTATGTGGACTCCATCATGAAGGACGTCCACTGGCTGGGCTTCGAGTGGGATGGTCTCTACTATGCTTCCGATTACTTCGATCAGCTCTACGAATGGGCGATCAAGCTCATCAGGGAGGGCAAAGCGTACGTTGACGATCTAAGCGCGGAGGAAATTCGCAAGTATCGAGGCACGCTGACCGAGCCGGGCAAAGAAAGTCCGCATCGCAACCGCAGCGTGGCGGAGAACCTTGACCTATTTGAGCGCATGCGCAAAGGCGAGTTTCCCGACGGATCGCGCGTACTGCGCGCCAAGATCGACATGGCCTCGCCCAACCTGAACATGCGCGATCCGGTCATGTACCGCATCCTGCACGCCGAGCATCACCGCACCGGCGGCAAGTGGTGCATCTATCCCATGTATGACTACGCGCACGGCCAGTCCGATTCCATCGAACATGTGACTCACTCCATCTGCACACTCGAATTTGAAGATCATCGTCCGCTTTACAACTGGTTCATCCAGCAACTCGGCATTTTCCCGTCGCAGCAAATGGAGTTCGATCGCCTGAGCCTTACCTACACGCTGCTCAGCAAGCGCAAGCTGCTCACATTGGTGCAGGAAAAGCGCGTCCACGGTTGGGACGACCCGCGCATGCCCACGCTCTCCGGCATAAGGCGGCGCGGCTACACGCCGGAGGCGATCCGCAATTTCTGTGCCGCCATAGGAGTTTCGAAAACCAATGGCACCCTGGAACTCGCCATGCTCGAACACTTCGTCCGCGAAGACCTGAACAAGCGCGCCCCGCGGGTGATGGCTGTGCTGCGGCCGTTGAAGGTTGTGATCGATAACTATCCGGAAGGTCAGGTGGAGGAAGCCGATGCGGTCAACAATCCCGAGGACGAAAGCGCCGGCAAGCGCAAAGTGCCATTTTCCAAGGTGCTCTACATAGAGCAGGACGATTTCCGCGAAGATCCGCCCAAACAGTATTACCGCCTGTCGCCCGGCCGCGAGGTGCGGCTGCGTTACGGCTACTTCATCACCGCGAAATCAGTGGTCAAGAACGACCGGGGAGAGGTGATTGAGGTGCACTGCACCTACGACCCGGCCACGCGCGGAGGCAATGCTCCAGATGGACGCAAGGTGAAGTCAACCATCCACTGGGTCTCAGCCGCGCATGCCACCAACGCCGAAGTTCGTATTTACGACAAGCTCTTTTCCAAGGAAGACCCGAATCAGGTTGAAGAAGGGCAGGAGTTTACCGCGAACTTGAATCCCGGTTCTCTGGAAGTGATCGCGCAGGCCAAACTGGAGCCATCGCTGGCGAGTGCGCCCATCGAAAGCCGCTATCAGTTCGAACGCCTCGGCTATTTTTGCGTGGACCCGGATTCGAAGCCTGGGCACCTTGTATTCAACCGAACCGTGGCGCTGAAAGATACCTGGGCCAAAGTCGAGAAGAAGTCGAGAGCGTAAATGTGGTGGAGATGCGGCTTGCCGCGTCTCCCCCTGCTGATAACGTGCCCCTCACAGTACTCGGCACGCCTCATCAAACTGAAGCCGCGGGTTGCGCGGAAACAGCTTGCTCGGATCGCCGTAGCCGAGATTGCAAAGGAAATTCACCTTCCATTTGCCATCAGGAAAAAACTCAGCGTTCACTTTCGCTGCGTCGAAGCCCGACATCGGACCACAATCAAGCCCCAGAGCCCGAGCGGCGAGTATGAAGTAGCCACCCTGTAGCGAGCTGTTGCGCATGGCCGTTTCATCGATCAATGCCTTGTTGCCCACGAAGTAAGAGCGCATATCGGCGTGGGGAAACAACTTGGGAAGCTTCTCGTAGAACTCCGTATCCCAGGCAACAATCACGATCACCGGCGCAGCTTTTGTTTTTTCGACATTGCCCGGGGAGAGAGCCGGCAGAAGGCGCGCCTTCGCAGCTTCGCTTTCGAGAAACACAAAACGGGCGGGACTGGAATTAGCGCTGGTCGGACCCATGCGCGCCAGGTCATAAGCTTCGCGCAGCACGTCGATGGGCACGCGCTTGGGAAGCCACGCCGAATGCGTCCGGGCCTGGCGAAATAGCTGGTCGAGAGCATCGCTGGAGATTGTAGTTGAGTGCGCGGCGGCATTTTGTGTTTGTGTCATCATTCCTGCCTCAGGTGGTTTTTAGCAATCCTTGGATGCTAAAGATGGCCCGAGAGATTCGAGGCCGATGAATAAGAGGCAAAGAAAATACGCCATGCGCGAATCGCCGCGCACTGCAGACTGTTACACGGTCACTTCCACAGCCCGCCTGTGTGCACCATCCACAGATCTGTGTCGGGCGCTTTGATCACTTCAAGCGGCATCCAGAAATACCCGCGCTGTCCCCATCCATCGCCCCAGCTGTTTTGCATCAGCGCCAACTGTTTCGCCAAGTCGTAGCCCAGACAAAGCACTTCGTGCCCACCCAGTTGCTCTTCGCCCGGTTGCGGAATCGGCATGATGCCGGTATCCGCCACCTGCTGCGACATGAACGACTCGTAGACCGCGAACCCGACCGTCACCGGCCAAGGCGTTGCATCCGCCAGGCACCGCAGAAAGTCCGACAACGTTCCGAGCCGGTGATAAGCGCCCGTCTTGTACTTGAGCGCGTTCTGCACCTGCTCCGCCGTCGGGACGGCGAACTTACCTGCGACGTAAGGATAGAGCGCCGTCTCGCAACACCCGAGAGCCGTCAGCACCTGGCAGCCGGTGCGCGGCATCGCGCCCTCGTCTTTCGGGAAGGAACCATTCGCAATCAGTTCCTCAACATAAAGGCATTGCGGGCTCAGGACAGGCGAAGTCCCCTCATACTTCCGAGCGATCCACTCGCGTGCGGAGGAGAAGGCATGTCCGGTGCAACTGCCTTCCTCACCCTGGTCCTTGACCGGACCGCCCCACTTCCGCAGATCCACCTGTTGCGGCACCGGCTCTGCTCGCGGCGAAGCCCGGTATATTCGATCCCGCACATCGTGAACGTCGCGGAGCGTCCCGAACTTCCGCTTGATCGAAGCCTCGGCGATCACTGGAATCGCCCGAAAGTCACCGCCCGCACAAATTTCGAATGCCGATGAAGCTTCAGCGTCGGGGTCGCCGCGTCCACCGCCGCGTTGCCGGTCCGCGCCACCAGGATGCTGTTGTAATGATCCGCAAAGCTGGAGACACTGTAGGGCGGCAAAGCCTTGAACGACGCCTGCGCATTGGCTTGGCATGACGGAATCACAGCCGTGATCGCCTGAACCGTGCCAGCAACGAGATTCGCCAGCAGCGTGATTTTCGTCTGCGTATTTGGGTCGCTCACCTGTGCGACCTGAAGCACAAGCGACTGATCGGCTTGATACGCGCCCACGGCCGCCTGAAGTTGTTGGCACACTCCCGGAGCCGATCCGGAAGACGCTTTAGCGAAGTCGCCGGCCAGCGTTTTGATTACCGTGGCGTCGGCATTGATTTTTGCCGCCAGGTTGCCGTTCATAGGCTGACCGTTGGCCACGGCCACGATTTGCAAGATGTTGATCAGCGCCGGCGCCGCCGCGGCCAGAATGGAATCGAGCGTGGATACCCACGCGGTCGAACATGCAGTGCAGAACATGGCAAGCGATAACACAACGACAAGAGCTTTCCTCATAACTAGTTTCTCCTCAGAACTAAGCCGCGAAGCGGCGCAAGACTTTAGCCCACGGCGTAAGCCGTGGGTAGAAAGCGGAACCAGACCAAGCCCCAACGGGGCGAAAGAGATGCTCTAATAACTTGAGTGATTCATTTCGATGCAGTGGTTACATAAGGCGAAGGCAGCCAATGCGCCACGATGACCGCGAGCGGCGCAAGAACTGCCGCAGCCGCGCCATGGTTCGCCCAGAACGCAGCAATCGCCGGCGTGGCCGCATTGGCAAGAGTCGTAAGCAGCAGCACAACGGTGGGTAGATAAGGCATGTACTTCTTCACCATAGGATCTCCTTGCGATAAAGATTTGGGTATGACGTTGCTTTACAGCGTGTGGAAGAACTCGATGTTGAACCTGATTTTGGGGGCGCAGCGGTTGACCGCTGCGCCAAAGTGCATCGTTGTGGATCCGGCTTTAGCCGCTGAGGACACAGCCGCAAGCTCAATAAAGCGCGAAATCAATCACGCCCTGATACCCGCCTCGTACGCCGCCCCCGCCGACCGCTTTGTCAGTGCCTTTCGGCGCGCTAACACTCCTTCTTGCGCCAAGCCAACATGTACCCACCCGTACTCGAGAATAAGTTGGTCAAACTCCACGTCGGACTTAAGGATGGTCAGCGCTACTTCCGCCGGCGTGCCGAATGCGGGACAAACAAAGTCGCAGGCCAGGCCGTGGCAATGGGCGCTCGTTACTGCTCCGCCCACTGCTTGGTTCACCTCTGGCGAACGATAGCCGCTGTGCACCACGATGGGATTGTTCCCAAGCAGCGTGCGAATTCTTTCCATCACCGCCGCCACCAGGCCCAGATTTGCAACAACGCCCAGCCCCGGAGTGTTGTCGAGCCCGAGCCGGGCCGCCGCTTCAGAGAAGGAAAGTTCCTCCAGCGTGAAATGCTCTGAAATTGTCATGGAATGTTCAGTTGGCTTCAGAATTAGGGCGCTGCGTGTGCCGAGAGTGCATCCAGGATCACGACATCGCCACGGCAGGTGTTCCAGCCGATGTTTTCAATCGTTGCCGCACCCCACGGTTGCGTTGTGTAGCCCATTCCGCTGTCACTCGTTGTCGAGATCGGCGTATAGCTGCCGCTGATCGTGAACTGCGAGGACGTGGCAGTTGCGACGGCCATCCCTGTACCGGCAGGCGATCCGCTGGTGTTGAATTGCGTATTCGTCAGGCCGCTTACAATGATGGTTCCACCGGCCACGACGCTATCCCCCCACATCGTCGTGTAAGTGTAGGTCGCCGTGGTGGAGGTTGCGGCAACCTGCGTGATGGTAACGGGCTCGACTTGTCCCCAACCTCCAGAGGGAGACGAACTGCCGGTAGCTCCCGCGATAGTTGCCTGGAAGATGTCGCCATTCGCGTTGCCGTTGGTGCCCACGAGAGGAAAGACCGTGTTACCCGGGGCGAGCGTCATGGATGCTGGCTTGAACATCCCACGCAGGTTGTTGCAAGGCGTATTCGCTGCTGTGCTTGACCCTCGGGTTCCCATCATGTCGGTGCCGAAAGCCACCAAGTCGCCCAGATACGAGATCACACCGATGTTGTTTTGCACCCCAAAAGCGGTGGAAGAGCCAGTGTTATAGTCGTGGCCGAAGCGGTAGAGCGTATGAAGCCCGTCCGATGAGACCCCGCAAATCTCCGGATAGCAAGCTGCGCTGTAACGCGTGGACCAAGCCGGAACATCGGTGGTCGCCAGAAATATCGGAGTGAGGTCCTGGGCTCCAGCGTTCCGGTAGGTGCCGTGATCGTCAGAGGGCAAGCCGGCGCCTAACATCGCAGTATCAGGGTTAAGCAGGCCGTTGATCGCCGGCAGCGAATACAACAGTGATTTGTATTTGCCGCCCCAATACATATCTAACTGACCCTGAGCTTGGTGGCCATTGCAAGCCAGGTAGTCCGTACAAGGCGAGACCAATGTACTGGTCGTATCAAAAATATAGACCGCCGGATAGGCCTCGGTTTGGGTCCAATATGAATTCGACAATATTGGCGGAGTGGGCGGCGCGTCCCCGGCAGGAACGCTGGTAGTGGCCGTGTAGTAGTAGCCGTTGAGCGTCACAACCGCGTTCGTAGCATAGGTGTCACCTGTGTTGTATACGCCGAGGCTGCCGTAGGCACCGCCGGTTTGGCTCCCACCAAGCACGCTTCCTGACCAAATCGCATTCGATTTTTGCCCGCTGAGAGTTCCCCAGTTCCAGTTTCCCGAAGAGTTGGCCCCTTCACTTCCAGTAGGAGCAACTAAAATGTACTGGCCGTTCTGCGACTGGTTCATATCATGCAGTGTGTATTCATCCGGCAGACTGCAAGGCTTTATGACCGGACCGCCATTTGCAGCGCGGGTGCAAGCAATGTCGTCGTTAGTCGTCATGTATCCGGCGGGGGCGGAGTTTCCGGTGCCTCGATAAATTTTGCCAATGCGAGTATTGATCCGCGTGCAACCCTGCGCCGGACCCGAAGGATGGTACACAACAATGTCGAATCCAGGACCTTGACTGTTGACTCCGCCGATGTTCGTCCAGGTTACGCCGCCATCGGTGCACGTTGCAGTGCAGGCTGACGCCCAGTTCGGCTCCGTTACCCCAGTCACGCCGGTGACCTGCGTAGCCTGGAAACCTTTGTTTCCGGCATTGTAAAGGGAAGGAAAGAGAAAGGTTTCATTTAGCGTCACCGTCATTCCCGAGGTCCAGTCCTGTCCCCCACCCATGCCATAAGCTACCGTCCCATCAGTGACGACCGCAAAAGTGCTCGCCCAACCTCCTGCTCTATAGTTAGTTGGAAGCACATTACAATTGACTGGGCTGTTCGAAGTAAAATCTACATAGGGAGTGCGCAGTAAGGGGCCAGGACCGCTCCACGACGAACAACCCGGATCGCCAGTGGACTTACAGATTGTCACCCTGTCAACCGCCATTGGAGGGTTCTGCACCTCGTAAAGTACGTTAGTCTCACTAGGTACCCGGCTAAAATTCCAGCTTCCCCCTGACGCAAGATGGGATGAGTCGGGTGAGGTTTGGCTCCCTACCCCACTATTGACGACACAGGGTATAGTGGCGCAGGTCTGTGCGTGGATAGAAGATGGATTGAGATAGAGCAGCGTCGCATTACCGTTGTTGTTATGAACCAGCAGTAACTTGCTGTCAGTGGAAAAAGCATCCCACTCTCCATCCGACCCCATAATCCACGAAGCTCCCCAAGGCGTGGATGAACCCTCGGCGCTAGCCGTACTCTCGTCAGTCGCCATCACCAGATACGCCCCAAAGTCCGGGTCGGTCGCTGTGCTGTTCATGTTTGCATTCCCAGTGCTGATGTCCGCGAACCGCGCCGCGTCTGTCGTCCGCAAAAAGAAACTGAGAGCGCTTCCGGCTTCCCCAGTCGTTGCGCCAGGTATGCAGCCCGACTCAGAACCGATGACGCAATTGTCCGTCCGGGCTGAGTACGTCAGCGGAGCCCCTCCGGAAGAGGGCGCGCCATAGGCTGCCGGTCCCGAGTACAATTCTGCACCCGAGTAAGCCGCTTGCCCGAAAGCAGGAAGACAAAACAATAGGATTGCCAAAAACTTCTTCATCGTCGTTTGCTCCGTGAACCCAAGGTGATTCCGGCACTGCCCTCGATACTGCTGCTCCCGCCTTCGCTATAATGTTGGTTTGCTCTTCCACCGCCACCGGCGCAGGAAGGCTTCATCGAAAGGGAACTATGGCGACTGACGTGGTCATGCCCCAGATGGGCGAATCAATTTTCGAAGGCACCATCACCAAGTGGCTGAAAAAGCCCGGTGATAAGGTCCAGCGCGACGAACCCCTGTTCGAAATTTCCACCGACAAGGTCGATGCCGAGATTCCCGCGCCCGCCAGCGGAATCCTCCAGGAAATCAAGGTTTCCGAAGGCAACACCGTTCAGGTCAACACCGTCGTCGGCGTGATCGGCGACGGCAACGGCGCTTCCGCTTCCGCCCCCGCCAAGGCCGCTGCCCCTGCCACACCCGCATCCGCATCCGCAAAGAAAGAAGCTCCGGCTCCCCCGCCTGCGCCTCCCGCCAGCGTCCCCGAAGCCGGAGAAGATTCCGACGTTCGCTCCTCCCCACTCGTCCGCAAACTCGCCCGCGAGCACAACGTGGATCTCGCGAAACTAAGCGGCACCGGCACCGGTGGCCGCGTCACCAAGCAGGATGTCCTCGACTTCGTCGATCGCAGAGTGCCGACGGGCATTCCTGCCCGTCCGGCCGAGCCTGCTCCTTCGCAGCCCACGCGCCCCGCCCCGGCCGCCATTCCCGGCGACCTCGTGCCCATGTCCCAGATGCGCAAGATCATCGCGCAGCGCATGGTCGAATCGCGCCGCACCAGCGCTCACGTCCACTGCATGTTTGAGGTGGATATGACCCGCATCGTCAATCTGCGAAACCAGCTCAAAAGCGGTTTCGAACAGCGTTACGGCGCGCGCCTGACCTTTATGCCGTTCTTCGTGCGCGCCGCCATCATCGCCCTGCAGCAATATCCCATTGTCAACAGCTCGCTCGAAGGCGACAGCCTCCGCTACCACAAACACGTCAACGCAGGCATCGCCGTTGCGCTCGATTGGGGTCTCATCGTCCCCGTTCTCAAGAACGCGGACGAGCTCAACTTCCTCGGACTGCAGCGCGGCATCACCGACCTCGGCGAGCGCGCGCGCACCAAGAAGCTCATGCCGGCGGACGTCGAAGGTGCAACCTTCACCATCACCAACCCCGGCCAGTTTGGCGCCGTCTTCGGCTTGCCCATCATCAATCAGCCGAACGCCGCCATCATGGGCGTCGGCGGAATCACCAAGCAACCCATGGTGATCACCAGCACAGATGGCACAGATTCCATCGCCATCCGTTCCGTCGTTCACCTCACGCTGGGCTACGACCATCGCATCATCGACGGCGCCATCGCCGACCAGTTCATGGCCGTCGTGAAGAAGACTCTTGAAAGCTGGAGTGAGGAGGTCGGTTAGCTGTCCTTGCCGATTTATTTCCAGAAGTGCAACACCACCTGCACCACGATCACCAGCAATGCGACCATTGAAGCGAAGGCAGCGGCCCTTCCCGTTTGTTCTCCCCGCGCAATTTCCAGAATCTTCACCCGATCCGCCAGGCCAGCGTGATCGCGCTCATACAGTTCACGGCGAAGATATTCCGTGCGCTCCTGATTAATTTGCGCGCGGAAGTTGTTCATCTCTTCCAGCCGGTACTCCAGGACCTCACTCGCCTTTTGGATTTTGGCGTCTCCGGCCTCATGCCGCAGGTCATCCGCTCGGGCGTGCGCTTCTAACCCATCGGCGCAGCGCCGGAGCTCAGCCTCCGTCGACCTCCGCTCGGCTTCGACCGTTCGATCGATCAACTCGACCAACGGCAGTGAGACAAACGGTGTTGGGCGTGAATGGTTCTCGCTCAAATACTGCACCTTCTCTCCAATTTCGTCGCTTGGATCTTCAGACGTCCCATCCCGAATTAATCCAACCCTGCACTTCATTAATGATCGACTGCGAATAACTCCCGCCAGTAACCACCGCAATCGAGAGCGGTATCCCTTTGGAGGTCATAATCGGCAGCAATGAGTTGATATAGCTATCGCTGTACTGCACCAGTCCCGGATCGTCATAACTAACCGTCGTATAAGCCGGCCACCGGTGCCACTCGCGGATCCAGGGCGGCGTTTCGGCCGACACATTGTACAGTCCCGCCGTCGGCCCGGGAGTGCCCGACGTATCCACCGTCAGCGCCGTCGCCAGGTTGTTCGCGTACAGATGGCAGTAGTCATAACTCACCGCCCCCTGCACGTTATCCACGATCCCATAAGCGCGATTCCCATACGCCCGGCAGTTCTTGATCTCAAATGTGCACCCGCTGCTGCTGCATCCATCAAAACGGTAGCCCGAATAGTTCATGTTCGCGTCCGTATTGTAGAGATGTATGTCCGCAGGCGTGCCGCTCGGATGCACATAAAAGCCAGAGGCACTGCGCCATTCTCCACTTCGCTGTCAGCAACCATGTTCGCAAGCCAGAGATGATCGCTAGCTCCCTGCACCTGCACTCCATAACTGTCGAACCAGTCAATTTGCAGATGCTGAACTTCCAGCCACGAGGCGTTGTTGAGATTCAGCAGGCTCTCCCGCTAAGGACGATAGGCGCCACCGTCTGGTAGTACGATGCCGGATTGCCTCCAGCGCTGTACACATACAATACGTAGTTAGTCGAGTCATACCAGAAGTCCCGATCCTGACTAAGAGCCGCTTGGCTCCCTTGCGCCGTTCCCCACACCGTCCCAAACCGTACATACTCCAACTGCGATGGCGGCTGTGTAAGACAGTAGAACCCCCGAATGCCGCACTGCACCACGTTCGCTAATCCGCTCGTCGATGAATACAGCAGTGCCGACCAGACGTTCGAGCTTCCCACCTGGGACCACCACTTCGCTGCGATCGGCAAATAACCAGTCAAGTGCGGCGGTTGACCATTGCCATAACTGCCGATCTTGATTAACGATCCGCCCGTCGCCGGGTTCGTCCCGCTCGAGGGTGGAGTCAGCGTTTCATTCCAGGTACAGTCCCGCCGCAAGTTGATCGTGTCACCCGGCTGAAAGCTGAAAATCCCAACTTGCAACAGAGTGCGCCATGCCTGCTGCTGGCTGGAGCCCGAATTTCCATTCGCCCCGTAATTGCAATCCACGAAATAGTCGTAGGCACACGCCAGCCGCGCCCCTAACAATAGGAGTAACAGCACTTGTTTGATCATGATTTTCTGAAGATGGTCTCTGGGGTCCAGTCGCCCTGCTAGTTCTGCATCTGGTATGTAACCGTGCCGACCACTCCGGCTGCGTTGGTGGAGCATCCCGCCCCCGCCGTGGTGATCTTCAGCCGCAGAAGATGTCCGGAAGCTACGTTGCTGTTCCCGGTGACCTGCGTAAAGAAACTGGTGCCGGAGGTGAATGCGATCGAATAGCTCCCCACTTCCGCATTCGCCGTTCCATCCCAGATCTGCAGTGTCGGATACGTAGTGCATCCCACCGCCGCTGTGCTGGCCGCGAGATCGAATCCCGTAATCGTGATCGCGGCCGGCAGCGTCCAGTTGCAGTACTGCACGTTGCCAGTCGTCCCGGCGACCGGGCATGACCACGCCATCTGCATCTCGCTGCGGACATACGCCGTGGTCGCCAGTTTCGTGGAGTTGTCGCCTGCGCTAGCGGTCGGTGCCGTCGGCGTGCCTGTAAAAGCCGGCGATGCCAACGCCGCCGCTCCCGTCACCTGGCTTACCGTATAATCCCCCGACGACGCCGTCACTATCCCCGTCCGTCCGAACACGCTCGCCACTGCGCCCGCCGGCATGCAGGATGCTCCGCTCGACAACTGACACTTCAAGGTATTATCCGACCCAACGCCAAGCGAGAAGTTCATGCCGCTCGGAACCGTCGCCGTGGTTCCAGACCATTCCACGCCCGACCACTGCGTCGGCCCACTGCCTGTCTGAAGGATGTTCCCCGCTACGTTAAGATTCCCCGCCAGCGTCACGTTGCCGGAGAAAGTCTTCGCCCCGGTAATCGTCTCCGTACCCGCAAGGTGAACGACCGTAGAATCCACCGCAGCCCCAGTAACCTGCGAAACAGAGTAGTCGCCATTCGCTGCCGTAATCGCGCCCGTACGCCCAAAAACTGAGCTCACCGCTCCTCCGCCGCTCCCGCTTGGAGGTCCAAGGCTCACTCGCACCCCGCCGCTGTCAATCCGTCCGATCACCTGCACCCCAGTTGGACGAGTGGTTGATCCAGCGTCGTGGCATTTGCCAGCTTGGGTCGTGCTGGCAACCACGTAGTTTCCCGCGACCGGGTTGGCTGCATCGAAGTTGCAGGCCGCGAAACCAGCCCACGTGATCACGGCTTTGTTAGACGTGCCCGCCCCGCCACTGATGATGCCAACCACGCCATCTGTGCTCGAAGTCGCCGCTGTTTGAACTCCTGTGGCACCGCTGTTATAGATGGCGAGCTGGTTTAGGGTCGTTCCGTTGGTACCGTCGTTGGCAAACTCAAAATCCTGACGGCCGGTGCTGTACATATTGAATGAGGTCTTCGCGAATACGCTGCGCATCGCCTGCCCGGTGTCGGTCCCGATGTCGTAACTGTTGTCGCTGTTCGGCTTCAGCATGCCGGTCGCCCCGAACTCCCACTTCAGGCTTGAGCCGATATACATTCCCAGTCCGAGTGCGTTGCCGCTGGTCGCATCCTCGCTGCGCAGCACCTGGTAGCCGCTGACCGAGTCGTACCCCAGCGACATCCGCGTCCACGTTGTGTTATTCACGTAGTTCGAATACACCCGCAGGTTCTCTGCGTTGCTTCCATCGCGCTCCTCAAGATTGTCCGCCGGATCGCCTCCCGGATCGGAGTTAAACAGGTTAGTCAGCCCCACCTGCACCGCTTGCCCATTATTGTCAATGAAGAACGGAGCATGCGATGTCGAATCAAACCAGAAAACGCCCCAGTTAGCGATCCCCGCCGGCGGCGTGGTTTCATGCAACTGGATTACATCCGGCGTAGAGCAATTCGCGTTGCCATTCGCCGCAATGCCGGTCGCAAACGATCCGCTGCACTGCGTCGGAACCGCCGCCAGCGCGAGCGCCGTCCCCGCCTGCCCGCTGATATTCGAGCTTGTAAGCGCAACCTGGTGTGTGGTGCCGCCAATGTTCACCACCGGCAAGCCGGCAGCTGTGTCCAGCCCTACGCCGCCAGTCGGGGGAACGTAAGCATTCCCCTGGGGCAACATCAAGCTCCCGTTCATCGTGACGTTGCTTGTGAATGTCTTTGCCCCGGCTATCGTCTCGGTGCCCGTGTTATGTACCACCGATGCATCCACCGCCGCCCCGGTTACTTGAGATACTGTGTAGTCGCCGCTGGCCGCTACCACCGCTCCCGAGCGCCCAAATATCGAACTGACAGCCCCACCGCCAGATCCGCAAGGACTTCCAGTGGAGGCAATCACTCCGGACGCGACGTTGAGACAACCATTCGACAGTCCCGCAAGCGTAACGCTCTGGTCGAACTTTGTGGCAACGTTGAACTCTTTCAGCGATGCGCTCAAGCGCTCCAACCAGTTTGTGTTATCCCCTGTATTGGCAATGTAATTCGAGATCGACACGGGAGAGCCAAAAGCCAGCCGCCCGGAAGAAAGGCTGCCATTGGCCATGTCCGTTCCAATCCACGTATCGTTCACGCTGGCGAGCGGACGATACCCTGTAGTCGCTCGCGTCAAATCTGGCTGCGAATCGATCAGCGTAATAATATGGTGGGCTGCTACGCTGGCGGCAGAACTCTCGGAAAAATTCAATCGGCCCTTGCTCTGCGTCATACCGCCGCCGGCCGCGCCTCCGTCCGTCAGCAGCGTGGCCGCTTGATTCGGAACACTGTTGTTGGCGGTTGTTAGGCTCGCCAGGCAAGCCGTATAGCCCCCCGGCGATGCTGCTCCATAACTCGAACACTGATTCGCAATCTGCAGCGGGTTTCCGTTCAGTCCAACTCCTACAATGTTCGCCTCTTCCAGATCTACATTGACGGTCTTGTTGACCGCGACGATCGAACCCGGCCAGAAGATCACGTTTCCGCCGTAGTTGCCTTGCTTGATCGTGTACGCGGCAGTGGACGACGCGCCACTATCTGTGTAGGTGCACACCAGACCGCCAGAACATGCCGCGGATTGAGAAAGTCCCGTCACCACTGCGCCGCACGTTCCACCTGCCCCGCCCAGGCACCCGCCATTGTAGGGATACACCGCTCCGACTCCGATCGGTGTGCTTATACGAAGTACGTCATAGGTAATAACGTCAGTTCCGTTTGCCACCCTCGGCCAACGAACCGGAATTGAATCGCTCCCGGTGGAGGTCCAATTGAGAATTCGCATCGGAGAGCTCTGCGTTCCCGTACTCGTGTCGTTGACGACGATGAAGTATGAATACGGCGTCGAACCAGTCCCCCCCGTTGCAAACGTTCCCAACGGGCTCCGGTCCCCTCAATCTGAAAACTCGCAATCAAGCCCGCAATTCCGAGGCCAGGGAAGGGAGAGTGCGGTGGTGATAGCGGATTTAGAGCCAGGCTGCTTTCGGAATAGATGTTCTTGAGGTACGCTCCCTGATAGTTGCCGGTGGAGTTCGCCGAATACACCTGCCACGGGCCCGTCGCTTGAATTACCGTGTTTTCGATATACAGTCCATTGGAGTTGTAATCGGTTATACCGTTCGAGAAATTCGCTGTGATGTTCGAATCGCGCAGCGTGATCACTGGAGCAATTTGCATGCTCTGGTTTCCCGCCGAAAACACGAATGATCCCGTCCAGTTCGCATTGTTGTTTAGCGATATGCCCTGATTGTCGAAATGATCGATGGTGGCGTTTTCGTCGTCCCACAAATCAAAAGTTATTAAGGTGGCCGCTTTCTCCCGCCTTATCGTAGAAAATATCGATCAGGTGAGTGCTCATCGCGTTATCTAATACCGCTACATACGTCAGGGCGACCACGCCAGGACTGGTTTGCGCGGCGATATCGGCGCCAGGGTGCGTGTACTGGAATGTGGTGGAACTCGGCACCGCCGTGATCGTCGCATCGCCCCAGTAGCTGCTGCTGTCGGTAAACAGGATCGTCACCATATCGCCGACCCGAAACCCGTGCGCGCTGGCCGTCGTGATGGTCACGACCTGCGAAGTCCTTTGCGTTTGTGTGATCGCTACTCCAGCAAATGCCGCATTGCCTGAGACATTCACCGGCGTGCGGAAACTCAACCCGGCGACGGTGTTATCTGTGAAATCATTGGAAGTCTTCAGATCGCAATCTGCAAGCAGGCGCCGCGCCCAAGGCAGTTCAACGACGTCCCGTAGCCGCTCAATACCGATTGGTTCGAATGCAGATAGATCGTCCCGTAAACGTTGTAAGTAGTGATTGACTCGTTGGGACCATTGGCCGGAATGGTTACGTTGCACTGGCTGTTCTTGTAGGAAGTTGGATCTACTCCGCAACCCGCATTCAATGTTTCCTGAATTCCGGAAGACGCCGAACTTATCGTATATCCAGCCGCATAGGAAAATACCGGAGTGAACTTAATCGTCCCCGACGCCGCCCCCGAAGTGCATCCGCCGGCGCCCGCAACTATGCCCACGGCCTCACTGTTTCCTCCTCCAGAAACTAGGACCTGATACCCTGATCCGCTCGTTGTATCAATGCCAACCGGACAGGGAGTAAGCGTAACTGTCGCCTGTGATCCCGCCGTTAGCATACTGGAGATAGTCTGCGTCCAATTCAGTGCCGTCGTGGCATAGGTAATCCCAGCCGGCGCTCCGCCACCACAAGATCCCCAGGTTGAGTTACCCGTTAAACAAGTAGCCGCAGTGGCGATTCCCGCTCCTAACTCGCCGGTGGGAACGTTCCCATTCACCAAGTCCGCTTTCACTGAAAAGCCAGTGTCTACATAATGCCGGTCAGCGGCTGGGTTAGGTGCGCTTGGGTCCGACGGCAAGGTCAGCGGGCCCGTCATGGTGCCACCCGCGAGAGGGACATACGCTCCCGAGCCTACATTCGATACCGCCGCATCCACATAACCCTTGTTCGCGGCGTCATTAGTTCCCACCGGCGTCGGAAGCGACGGGGGCACGGTGAACTGTTTCATGCCGGTCACCGTCTCCGTTCCCGCCAGGTGCACCACCGTGGCGTCGAGCGCGCGGTTCGCCACTGCCGCATTCACGTATGGCTGCGTTGCCGCAAGGTTGCCAAGCCCTGTACCCGGCGTCGTCAGCACGGCGGCAATCGTCGTCGGCGATGCCGCGGGAACCGCCCAATATTCCGTCCGCACCGTTCCATCATCCAGTTGCAGCACCACCACGTAGTAAGTTCCCGCCGGAGTCGCCCCCACGTTCGGTACGAGTTGCGCCATAAATGCGCCGAGCGGACCTATGGTCACAGCCAGATTGCCCGCCGCTACCGCGTCTCCTTCTGCCGTCTGGAATGACGGCCATGAAATCAGCACCGTGCCCGAGGCGGCGCTTCCATCAGCTCGGTACACGGTGCCGCTGATCGTCGTAAGGGCTGGCCCTTGTGCGTGCGCGGCCGAAAACGTCAACACCATCAGCAACGCGGGCAACATGGAAGTCATCACCTTTGCTGCCCTCGGGAAACGCTTGTTGTTCACCGCCAACCATGTGGGCATCTCTTGTTCTCTCCTCGTAAGCCCATGCAATCCACATTCGGACCAATAAGAAAGCCGCTCTGCCGAGCGGCGCCCCTCTCGCATATTACCTCCCAGCTCAATGCCGATTGTTACTCTGCCATCCGCGGCTCACTCTCAACTCGCGGCTCCAGAAATCGCCGCACGCTCTCGACATATACGTCCGCGAAGTCGGCTGCCGGCCTGCGCGTTTCGATCAGCGCCATGGCCGCTTCCATTTCCCACCCCATCGCACATAATACCGCCAGCGTCATCATCGGAGCCCGGTGCACCCCCGCAGCGCAATGAACGTACAGCCGAGCCTCCGGGTCGTCCAGTGCTTCCAGCGCAAAATCAACGCCCCGCTTCAGCAATTCCGGAGGCTTCGGCAGGAAATCATCGTCGGTAGGATTCCATAGCACCTGGACCCCGTGCACCTCCGCCAGCGGCCGGTCATCAAACTCGATCTGCATGTTGAGCACGTGGGTCACACCGCTTTGCGCCAGTTCTTCCATGTTCCGCGCGTTCCAGATCCCGCCGCCCAGCGCAACTCGTTCCGTGATCCAGGTTATGTCCATGCACCGTTCCGTTCGCTCGTGCGTCTTACGATAATTCCGATTCTACGTCACCTGCTTTGAAAGGGCTCGGCTTTAGCCGAGCCGCAAGGCTGGGGTCGCCGCAAACAGAAAAAGGGCGCGATTTGCGTCGCACCCTTCAGAATGTCTATTTTTTCAACTCTTAAATTTAGAATATCAAATCCGAGGGGTAAAACGGACACGATTTCCCAATTTATTTTCCCCCTCCTTTGAGTCACTTACACCGAAATTGCACTTTTTACCCCCTTGACAGCCATTTTTCGCGCTCCCGACTGAAATTATTTCCTCCATTAAACCGGCGGCAAGCAAGATCCGCGAGAGTTGGTCGAGTGCATCCTGCAGCAACCGCCGGACATTTCGGGGAGTGCAACCAAGCAGTCGCGCAACCTCGTCGATGCTGTATTCTTCCAGGACATTCACCGCCAGCAGCTTTTTGTCGACTACAGTCAGCCGTTCGATCGCCCGCTCCATATCGGCCACAAAGATCACAACATCCTCGAAGTTCCTCATCGTGTAGGCCGTGACTTGTGACCGGAAGAACTCTCGCCCCAGCAGCGACGGTAGCCTGCCCACCTCGACCGAGGCCCGCGCATACCGGCGCAGCAGCGCCACCGTGCGCCTGCGGTAAGGCCACAGATCCATCTCCGTCTCGCCAAACAGCACCGATGGTGGCAGTTCCGCCTGCCCCATCAGACTCCATGCTTGTTGGGCCGTCATCGGTGCGCTTGTCATACCCGCACCTCCATCACGGCCACACCTTCCAGATATTCAATCCGGACTTCGCTGTGACCGGTTTCTCTTCCAACCCTCACTTGGCGATGAGCGCCTTGTTTTCCAACCCTCGTTCCCGGCAAGCGCGCCTTGCGTGGGGAGCGTGCTTCCGGTGGGGCAGCCTCCTCAGGGGCGGGCATTGCCTCCACATGGGCCCGGCAACTGGCGCAATACACTCCCTCGGTTCCCCGCCGGCGGAGCCACAATCCGCCGCACCGCTCGCAATACTTGAGTTCGATTTGGATCTCCTCACCTTCCATCCTGTTTATAAAATTCATAATTGCCTTCTTTCTAGGAAACAAAAATGCTCAAGAAATAAAAAGCCCTGGTACCGATCGCTCGGCCCAGGGCTCGTTTCTCTTACGATGACCTGTTTTGCTATTTAGTTAAAAGCGAAGCAGTTACTGCAGTCTGGCGGCTATCCCAGGCTTCTGCTGCCGGAAGTAACCCTCCTCATAGCCAGACTTAAGCACCTGCCCGTTCTGCACAATAACGCTCAAACGCCCGTTGAAGTGAAGGGCCTGCAGCAACCGCTGCACGGCTGCCGAGAGCACTTCCGCCGAGCGTACCTTCCGGCGAAGCTCCCCAAAGCTTCTTTCTTCGTCTTCGGGAGATTGTACCTCTATCATGGCCAACAACCTTTCTTCTCAAAATAAGCACAGTATGAGACATATTATCAGGCCATATTATGACTGCAAAGCTTCTAAGTCAAGAAGTTTATTACCTTTCAGATGTTGTACTTCTATTAATCATAGCTTGTAGCTATTGGCACGACTTATACTCCGGCCATGAAATTCCGCATGCTTCAAGAAAATCTCCGCAATATCCTCTGGGAGCGCATCGACCGAGGAGAACTCACCGGCCTTCGTCTAGCAGAACAGACCGGCTTCAAGCAAGCCCACATCTCCAACTTCCTTAATCGCAAACGTGGACTCAGCCTCGAAGGTATGGATAGAGTTCTCAACGTCCAGCATCTTTCGGTGCTCGATCTCATCGACCCCGTCGAAGTCAGCAAGCGCGCCTGGATCCTCCCCCCGAGCGAGGATGAATTCGACAACGTCGTAGTCACCGACTCACACATCGCCGCCTCTGAAGCCCTCATCATGCGCATGCATGTCAAGGAGATCATGAAGTTCAGGAAGGCCTTCCTGAAGCGCTTGAAAACCGAGGTGGAAGGCGACCGCCGCGATTGGGAGCGCTTTGTGGTCATCAAGGCAGACGTTCGCGAAGGAATGAGCATGTATCCGCGCACTATGCCCGGCGCCACCCTTCTGCTCGACCGTTACTATAATTCGATGACTCCATATCGCAAGGGCGAAAGTAACATGTACGCCGTCCGTAGAGATGGGACTTGCATCATCCGATACGTCGAAACTGCGAACCGCCAGCTGATTTTGCGCCCGCACAACTCCGCCCACCCGATTGAAGCAATAGCCTTGCAAAACGGTGAGAAGCCCAGCGACTACATCGTCGGCCGTGTGTGCCATGTGGGGATTGAAACGTAGAGGGTAGGCAGGTGCGATAGGTGGGGCGTGATAACAAATGGGGAAACGAACGGAGGGCGTACTTACGTACAGTATGCGTTGTCTGCGGACATGTCAGGCCCGATGCTCCCGCCCACGCCCGGCTTTTTCTCAAACGCCCCTAACCAAATCCCCGTACTCACGTCTGACCACCGGGGCCACGTGTGTACCCCCAGCGATGGGTCGGTAACGCTGGATAACTTTTGCGCGAAGCGATAATCTCAGAGAGCTATGGTGCACATCAAGAACCTTATGAACTGGAAAATCTTCCTTCTCATTCTGGCGATGCTTTCGGCCGCCCTGCCAGCTTTTGGCCAACATTCTTCCTCCGAACCGGTCCTGGATGCTTCCGCCATGGATAGAACCGCTGACCCGTGCGTGGACTTCTATGCCTACTCCTGCGGCAGTTGGATCAAGAAGAATCCGATTCCACCGGATCAGGCGAGTTGGAGCACGTACAGCAAGCTCGAAGACGAGAACCGCGCGCAGTTGCGGACGATTCTGGAACAAGCGGCAAAATCCGGAGCGCGCGATGCCGTGACCCAGAAAATCGGCGACTACTATGCCTCGTGCCTGGACGAGCCAGCCATTGAGAAACTCGGAGCCAAGCCTCTGTTGCCGGAGATGGAACGCATCGCGGGTCTGAGGTCGAAGCAGGATCTTGCCGAATATGCCGCCACCACAGCGTTCCCGCCGTCGCTCTACGGCGGGGGAACCCTGTTCACGTTCCGCTCGAATCAGGACTACAAGGACTCGACGCAGGTGATCGCCGAGGCCGATCAGGGCGGACTTGGCTTGCCGGATCGCGATTACTACGTAAAGGATGACGCCAAATCCGAAGAACTGCGCAAGGCTTACCTCGCGCACGTCGCCAGGATGTTCGAGTTGCTGGGAGATAAACCTGCCGATGCGGCCACGGAAGCGGCGACGGTAATGCGCATCGAGACCGCCCTCGCCAAGGGTCAGATGACCCGCGTTGAACGGCGCGACCCTCCCAAGCTCTATCACAAGATGAGCGTGGAGGACCTGCAAAAGCTGGCGCCCTCTTTCGGCTGGAACCCCTACTTCACCAAGACCGGAGCGGGGTCGCTGGTTTCCCTGAACGTGGTGACACCCGAATATTTCCGCGTCATGAATCAAGAAATCGAAAAGGAAAGCTTGGCCGACTGGAAGACGTATCTGCGCTGGCACGCCGCGCACGACGCCGCTACCAGCCTTTCTGCCGCGTTCGTAAAAGAGAATTTCGATTTCTATGGCAAGACTCTGCGCGGACGAGAGGAACTTCCGCCGCGTTGGAAGCGCTGCACGAATGACGTGGACAACGACCTGGGAGAAGCGCTAGGCCAGGCGTATGTCGCGAAGTATTTCAGCCCGCAGGCCAAGCAGGCAGCGCTGAAAATCGTGAACCAGATCGAAGCGGCCATGCAGAGCGAGATCCAGGCGCTGCCGTGGATGGGAGCCGCAACCAAGGAGCAGGCGCTCGCAAAACTGCACAGCATCGCGAACAAGATCGGCTATCCCGACACCTGGCGCGACTACAGCGCGCTCGATATCGTGCGCGGAGACGAAATCGGAAACTCCGAACGGGCGTCCTGGTTCGAGTTTCACCGTTGGCTCGCCAAGATCGGCAAGCCCGTCGACCGCAAGGAATGGGACATGACCCCGCCCACCGTCAATGCATATTACGACCCTCAGAAAAACGACATCAACTTTCCGGCGGGAATCTTGCAACCGCCGCTGTTCAGCGCGCTGTCCGACGCTGCACCCAACTATGGCGACACCGGCGCCACCATGGGCCACGAACTGACCCACGCCTTCGACGACGAGGGCAGCCAATTCGACGCGCAGGGCAATTTGCGCAACTGGTGGACCGATGCCGACCGCAAGGAATTCGAACAGCGCGCCCAGTGCGTGGTCGACCAATATTCCGGGTACACCATCATCGACGATATTAAGATCAACGGAAAGCTGACCAACGGTGAGGATCTCGCAGATCTCGGCGGAACGCTGTTGGCGTATCTGGCATGGAAGGAAGATACCAAGGATCAGAAGTTGGAGCCGCTGGACGGCTTGACGCCAGAGCAGCGCTTCTTCGTCGCCTACGGCCAGAGCTGGTGCACCAACGAGCGCGACGAGAATAAGAGGCTGCGGGCAACAGTCGATCCGCACTCGCCGGAGAAATACCGCGCCAATGGCGTGGTCTCAAACCTGCCGGAATTCCGAGTTGCCTTCCACTGTAAGCCAGGCCAGCCGATGGTCCGCGAGAACGCATGCCGCGTGTGGTAGGAACAGCCCCGGAGGAGCGAACTATCTTAGCCCAGCGCTTCAGCGCTGGGGAAGGTTGGAGAAAGGATTCAAGTCCCGGAGGGACGACCTACGTTCTTGCGCACGCTCTGCAGGGCCATAGCCCTACCCCCGCTCAAATGCGTGCTTTTCCTCCAATTGCCGAAGCGCCCCGGCCATCTCCGATTCGAAGCGATCCTTTTGCTCCATCAGGGCGGGAAGTGCGGTCGCGTATCGCCGTGCCATGGTGAACAGCCCCCGCTGCGCGAGCCCGGCGCCGATTTCGGCGATGTGATCGGTAGTGGTACCCAGGTAAAGGGCTTCGATTCGGTCGCCCAGCCACACATCTCCGCCGACCAGACGCGTCTGCCAGTACACCTTGCGCTCGATCATGCCGGCGATTTCTTCGTCCGTGGACTTGCCGAAAACCCATTGCTTCAGTTTGAAGTTGTAGTGGCGGCTGGATAAGGGTAGCGGCACCAGCTTGCCCGATTTCACAAACTCTGTCTGCTTCTGGTCGACCTCCTTCCGCAGAGCATTGATGACGGGGGCTTTCGTATCTTTCGGCTCGAGTGAGGGCAGTACTTCCCGCAGCGTAGCGGAAAGATTCACCGCCACCAGCGCCCGCAGCCCTCCCGAATTTTCCAGCGTGATCGTCGTGTGCAGGACGTCAAAGTCCGCGCCTGACGTGGCATGCCGAAAGGGCCATTCCAGCTCGAAGCTAAGCGGCAGGCCAGTGCGGGTTACATAGATGGTCTTCGATGTCGATGTCGAAGTCTGGGTCAGAGTGCTCATGCCAGGTTGATCCTTGCCAATGTTGATCCTTGCCAAGATTATAAGCAGTCATTTTAACCAAACTCGCCACAACTGCCACAGGTTCCAGATCGCGGAGGCGCTCAATAATCCGCCCAGGCCAGCCGCCACCAGCATCCTTTGCTGAGTCTCCAGCAGATCGGCAAACACTCCACCGGCGAAAACGAAGAGAAACACGAGCATGATCAAATGGAATCCTTGTCCCGGAAAGTTGGGTGCGCCCAGGGCTAAAATGAGCGCCAGTCCCGCGATCAGGAGCGGCGCCGTATTGCCGAAGTATCGCGCGCGCTTCCATCCGAAGTAAGCAACCAGCGCCACCGGCAAAGCCAGCATCAGCGGCGGACTGCCGGCGGAGATCGTTTCGAAAGCGCGGCGGTAGGAAACATACATCCGAAATGCGCCAGGCTCGAAATCCACCCAGCGAGCGTGCACCATCCCTCGCCAGAACCACGCCGGCTCGAAAAAGTACGCCGCAAACAGCAGCACCAATCCAACCGCGATTGCCGTAGTCCAGATCGCAAGCACGGCGCGCGGCCGCACTGGCGCCACCCACAACATAAGCGGCAAAATCACCACCGCCAGCACCGCCAGCGAAAACTGATTGCCCACTGCCAGCGCCAGTGACAGTCCTAGGAGCAGAATGCGCCGCCAGTTCCAGAGCACGACTTCCCGCGGAGCGTAAAGCGTGTGCGCCACGGCGATGGCGGTGAACACGGTTCCGAACGCTCCCCAAACCGCGCCCATTTCATCGAGACTCTGCGCTCCGGCCACGTTCACGATCATCGCCGGCGAAAAGCAGTAGAGAGCCAGCGCGATGTATCCACCAGTGTTGCCGTAGAGACGGCGCGCCACGTACCAGAGCGAAGCTCCAAGCATGACGCCGAAGAATAGGTATGGGGTTACAGCCAGTAATGTTTCCGGCAGCCAAGCGTCCGGACGCACCAGGAACGGCGCTCCTGCGATCAGGTAGTAGAGCGGTGAGCGATCTTCATCATATCCCTCACGCACGCGCAGATGTCCGGCTCGTCCCGAGGAGGGAACTCCAGTGGCAGCTTCGGAGCGCAGCGATTCAGGAGTGCCCGCGATTGGGCCGCCCCTCCATTGTTCGAGGCCTTGGTAGATGCACAGAGCCTGATCGGAGTTCGGGATCCGGTCATGCCGCGATTCCACTCGAACCAGCCATAGGCACTGCAAGAGATAGGCCAGCAGCAGCGCGGCCGCGGCAAATTGCGGTGCGCGGAAACCATCGGAATGAAGAAATCGCGGTAACATTTGGCGCAACAAAGCAGGACCGAGTGTTTTACCATGTCCGGGACAGCACTGGATAACTAAAGATGGACAACAAACCATTGTCCCCCACTTCCGCGGAGCCAGAGCCACCCATCGCGCCCGATACGGCAACAGCCAGTGCATCTGCGCTTCCATCTGCGCCGTTATTGACCCAGAGCGGTGGCCACGAGTCTGCGCTGCGCAGTGTTTTTCTCGGCCCTGAAGGAATTTATCCGGGCACGCGCTGGCTGATATATCTAGCTCTGGCGTGGGTTGTTTTCCAGGTCGAAGGCTGGCTCGTAGTGTCGCTCCAGTCGCACCTGAGCGCCCTGTGGTGGCGCATGATTATGGAAGCCAGCATGATGCTGGCCGCGATCTTACCGGGTTTTGTCATGGCCCGCATTGAAAGTCGCCCATTCGGCGGCTTCGGCCTGCCGGTGCGGCGCGCTTTCGGACGAAGTTTCTGGGTGGGGACACTGTGGGGCATCACGTCTCTGAGCGTCCTGATGCTTCTGCTGCGCGTCACGGGCGCATTTGAATTCGGCGCGCTGCAACTGCACGGTGCGCGCATCTGGAAATTTGCCGCGTATTACGCCCTGCTTTTTCTGTTCGCGGCATTGTTTGAAGATTTCCTGATGCGCGGCTACTCGCAGTGGGTGCTCTCGCAGGGAATGAATTTCTGGCCGGCAGCGGCGTTTCTCTCGGCTGGGTTCGGTTACATCCACGGCCGCAACCCGGGTGAAACAACGACTGGACTGGTGGCGGCGGCTTTAATCGGCTTCTTCTTTTGTCTAACCCTCCGTCGCACCGGCGATTTGTGGTGGGCCATCGGCTTCCACATGGCCTGGGATTGGGGTGAGAGCTATCTCTACTCCGTTCCCGACAGCGGCACGATTTTGCCCGGGCACCTGATCAACTCCAGCTTTCACGGTCCCAAATGGCTGACGGGCGGCTCGGTTGGCCCGGAGGGAAGCTACCTTGTTTTCGTCGTGATCGGAGCGCTGTGGGTCTTGTTTGACCGGGCTTATCCGGAGGTGAAATATGGCATGCGGCAGTGAATCCGGGTAGTGTCTCAGTTTGAATTATTCTTCGGTGAGCTGGCCGTAGAGAAGAGTTTCGAGGTAATCGGCCATAACCGAAAGATCAAGATGCCCTTCATCCCAAGCTCTATCGGCTGCTCGTAACGCTGCGTAGTAAGGCTTGCGATCATCTTTAATCCGTTCCGGGACAATCTTTGTGCCGGTGAGTATTTTGTTCTGCTTTAGGCTCATCAGGTAGTAGCAGGCAGCCCTTGCTGTACGACCATTGCCCTCAACAAATGGATGTATCCAATTCAACCTCCAGAGGGCGTAACCGGCAAGCCATGTCGGGTGATCTCCAATGCCATCTAATGTCCAGCTCTCATGAATAAAAGAGAAAAACTGATCCATCAGGTGCGGGACTTCCTTAAAATGCGGCGGGATGTGGTCGCCCACATAAACAGGTTCCTCGCGGAAGCGGCCGCCGAACTGCGCAATATTGGAGACGGCAGCATAGTTCAAGGCCCACAGAGTGTATTTGTCGAATGCCTCAATCCCTTTCTTAAGGCCAATTTCGATGCAGTTTGAGAGAAGGTCGTACTGGCGTAACAGATTTTGCTCTTGAATGCGCTGAAACAGAACGGGATTGTCTTTTTCGCGGACGGACATTTTTTCTTTTCGTGGCCCGCTTTTCACGTCAGGCCACGACCGTTTGGGTTAGGCGAGTAGTCGCACTTTCTTTGAAGTCTGGCGAACGCTATCCTTGGTGATATTTTGGGCGCTAGCCGGGGCGTTGCCAAAAGCGAAACTGATCCGCTGTTCCTGCAACTCGGCTTCCGTCACCTGTTTGCTGCGTGAAGTCTCCAAGACTTTTTTTAGTTCTGGATTGACTTTGATGTTTCCGAGAAATTGTTTTCTGTCGGCCATGGTAGTCTACTGCCTTTCTCTTTTTCTTCTGCTCGTTGCGAACCCGATGATACCTCTTAACCCAACGATGTCAAGGATTTGCCGATAAAATCTGTGGATTACCCAGGTTCGTTTCCACAAACCGCACTTTAGCGTCAGAGTGCAAACCGCTACAAATTAGGATGCTTATCTCAGCCAGCAAGAAGCATAATTTCCTCAAGACTCCGAACGTGATCGCTTACCTGCCCGGCAAGTCGATTATTCTCCTAAGCTTCTAGATATCCAGGTTCTTCACATCCAGTGCATTATCTTCGATGAATTTGCGGCGGGCTTCTACGTCTTCGCCCATTAGCGTGGTGAAAATGGTTTCGCACTCGGCGATGTCTTCGAGCCGGACCTGCAGGAGGGTGCGACGCTCAGGATCCATGGTGGTTTCCCAGAGTTGCTCAGCGGTCATTTCTCCGAGGCCCTTGTAGCGCTGGACGGTGTACTCTTTGCGGCCCTCGTTCAAAACGTAATCGAAAAGTTCGCGGGCAGTGTTTTTTTCGACAATCTCCGCCTCTTTGGCGCGACGCGCCGGCGCTTTGCCGGCCTTCTTCTGCGCCCGCTCGGCTTCTTCTTTCTCATCTGCAGAGGCGCTCAGATTTTCGTCTTCGTTTTCGTTCTCGCTTGCTTCTTCATTTTTTTCTTCGTCTTTATCTTTATCTGTCGCGCTGGCTGCCGTCTTCGCCGGTTTCACCACGCTCTCGATCATGAAGGGCGGATCAAGATATTGCTCGATTTGTTTGAACTTGGTGATGAGCTGCCGGCATTCCGGGGTCGAAGCCAGTTCCCAGTTGATGACGTGCTCGGCGCCCTGCGCGTTCACGAAGACCAATGCCCAGAGATTATGTTCTTCGTCGAAACGCGTTTCAACGCTCTTCAGTTTCAAATCTTTTTGCAGGCGTTTGAGTTCTTTTTCCAGTTTCTCGATCTTCTTCGGCGGAGTCTGCTTGTCGCCTTCGAAATCGGCGCGCTTGGCCAGGTCGAGCTTGGGCAGCAGGGCGGTGATTTGCTCTTCCCGGATGCGCTTGTTTAATTTGTCGAGGAATCCGAGATACTCGTTCAGCACGGTGATGAACTTGGTCAGGGCCGTCCCTTCCAGCTTGGCCGCGCCTTCACCGTAGCGAATGACGAGGCCTTCGGAAGCGCGCTTCACCATCACCTTGACGAATTCGTGCTCGTTCTTGATGTACTGGTGCGACTTACCCTTTTTGATTCCGAATAGCGGCGGCTGCGCGATGTAAACGTTGCTGCGTTTGATCAACTCCTGCATGTGGCGGAAGAAGAAGGTCAGCAGCAGGGTGCGGATGTGCGAGCCGTCCACGTCGGCGTCGGTCATCAAAATGATTTTGCCGTAGCGTACTTTCGTCGGATCGAAATCCTCTTTGGAGATGCCGGTCCCGAGCGCGGTAATCATGGCGCGAATTTCTTCGTGAGCCAGCATCTTGTCGTAGCGCGCTTTTTCCACGTTCAGAATTTTTCCCTTGAGCGGCAGGATAGCCTGAAAACGGCGGTCGCGGCCCTGTTTAGCGGTGCCGCCTGCGGATTCACCCTCTACCAGAAAAAGTTCGCAGCGGTTGGGATCGCGCTCGGAGCAGTCGGCGAGTTTGCCGGGAAGTCCTCCGCCATCGAGCGCGCCTTTGCGGCGAGTGAGGTCGCGGGCCTTGCGGGCGGCTTCGCGGGCGCGGGCGGCATCGATAGCTTTGTTGATGATCTTGCGGGCCACGGCCGTGTTCTGCTCAAAGAACGCTCCGAGCTTTTCATTGACCACTGCCTGCACCACGCCGGCGATGTCGGAATTTAGTTTTCCTTTGGTCTGCCCTTCGAACTGCGGCTGCGGCAACTTTACGCTGATCACGGCCACGAGTCCCTCGCGGACGTCATCGCCGGTAAGGTTTTCCTTTACGTCTTTGAACAGGCCCATCTGCTGTCCGGCATAGTTGATGGTGCGGGTCAGCGAGGTGCGGAAGCCGGAGAGATGCGTGCCGCCGTCGACGGTGTTGATGTTGTTGGCAAAACTGAAAACGGATTCCGAGTAGGCGTCGTTATATTGCAAGCCGATTTCAATGTGCACGTCATCTTTGTCGGCCTCCATGTAAATGGGCTTGTCGTGGAGCGTCTGCTTGCCGCGATTCAGGTGCTTGATGAATTCGGCGATGCCGCCGTTGTACTTGAATTCGGTCCGCTTGGCTTCGTTGGTCTTCGAGTCGGTCTGGCGCTCGTCGGTGAGCGTGATGACCAGGCCCTTGTTCAGGAACGCCAGTTCGCGCAGGCGCTGCGAGAGCGTGTCGAAGTTGTAGTCGACGGTGGTGGTGAAAATGGATTTGTCGGGGACGAAGTGAACCTTGGTGCCGGTCTTGATCTTGGCGGCGCCAGTTTTCCGCAGCTTGCTAGTGGGTTCGCCCTTGGAGTAAGTCTGCTCCCAGGTAAAACCGTCGCGCCAGATTTCCAGTTCCAGTTCTTCGCTAAGCGCGTTCACGCAGCTCACGCCTATGCCGTGCAATCCACCGGAAACTTTGTAGGAATTGCTGTCGAACTTGCCACCCGCGTGCAATGTGGTCATCACCACCTGCGCGGCGGGAATCTTTTCGCCGTCGATATCCATATTGTCGACGGGGATGCCACGTCCGTTGTCCACTACGGTGATGGAGTTGTCGAGATGAATCGTGACGTCGATCTTGTCGGCGTAGCCGGCGAGTGCCTCATCGACCGAGTTGTCCACGACTTCGTACACCAGGTGATGCAAACCTAGTTCGCCGGTCGAGCCAATGTACATGGCGGGACGTTTGCGCACCGCTTCCATGCCGCCAAGCACTTTGATCGAGTCGGCGGTGTAGTCTCCGCTCGTCGTTTTGCCGTTCTTGTTCTTCGCGTCAACTAGTTCTGTCTGCAATTCTTTCGTGGCCATTCTGCTCCGTGGAGAATGCCGGATCATGCGCCTGGCTGGAGGGACGATTCCGGAAGTGCTTGGGTGACCTCAACTCATTGAATTTTCTGCTATTTAGCTGTCACCAGAGCTGTATGTATTTTAACACAAATTGCGCTTATTTTGGGCCTGGAATCGAGGCCGTAAACCATGGTTTTTCGCACTAAAGGCGTAGGAAGAAAGAAGAAAATGGAACGCGTATCGGCTCCATCCGCGAAGCGGCGGCATGCGAAGGCCTGACACGTTAGTGCTGGCAAGTCAATGTGGAACAAGCCCGAGTCACTCCAGGGATGGTACCGAGCTGCTCAGCCATCCCTGCATGGCACACATGATCTAGCTGGTAATGGCGTCCAGGTATCGTTTCAGGAGTTGTTCCCCCTGACCTTCGAATTCCACGAACATGATGCCGTTGCCGAATTGGGGATGGCGTGTGACCACGCGCCCGCGGATGACGATGGAGCAACTGTCGAGCCAAAGTATGACGCGAACGCCGATGCCGAGCGAGAGCGGCATGAGCAACTGCACGTAGCAGCCGCCGAGACTCAAGTCCGTGGTTTCGAGGCGCAAAGGAACATCGGTGCCTTCCTCGCGGAGTTCAACTTGGACTTGCAGGGTGTAACGAGCATGGAGCCGGCGATCGTGTTCGAAGGCTGCGGGAGTAGAGGGCTGGGCGTCGGGAAAATCCATAGCTGGGCTCCGGGACTTTGTGCATACGGCGTCCCTTGCATGATCATCGGCGTTAAGCTTGGGCGAGGTTAGGACGGAGGCACGGAAAAGCAGTTACCGAAGGGACGTTCCAGGCAGAGGATAGGGGACAGTAGGGAACGGTGCCGTCCGGGGCCTCGGGGCCAAAGTCCAATACGCGCCAAGGTCACAGGGACGTGTACTACAGTATAATCTTCGGCTTGAACCAAACCGCATGACAGATACAAACCAAACTACGGAAGCGGCACCGAACACCGGCATGGAGATTGGCGACATTTTCAAGATCCTTCCCCATCGCTACCCATTTCTCCTGATCGACCGGGTGATCGAACTGGTGCGAATGAAGAGCATTGTCGCGTTGAAAAACGTGACCGTCACCGAACCTTTTTTCCAGGGACACTTTCCCGATAAGCCGATCATGCCGGGCGTGCTGATTGTGGAAGCCATCGCGCAAGCAGGCGGATTGCTGCTGCTGACCGAAGTTCCGAATCGCGACGAGATGCTGATGGTGTTCACCGGAATCGAAAAGGCGCGCTTCCGCCGTCCCGTGGTGCCGGGAGATCAACTGCGCATTGAAGTAGTAGTGAAGGCGTGGCGGATCACAGCGGCACGCCTCGAAGGCAAGGCGTACGTGGATGGCAAAGTGGCAGCCGAGGCGACGGTAACTTGCCGCCTGGTGCCAAGGAACATGAGCACGGAAAGCGCGGAGGCCGAGGGCGAATAGCGGTCGCCCACGGACCACTGGGTTTCAATGTCCATCCACCCAACATCCATCGTCGATTCAAAAAGCAAAATACATCCGTCGTGCAAAATTGGGCCTTATTGTGTGATCGGGCCCGACGTGGAACTCGGCGAGGGTTGCCGTTTGGTCTCGCATGTCGCCATCGAAGGCCCCACCAAAATAGGCGCGGACAACGTCTTCTTCCCTTTTACTTCGATTGGCCTGGCGCCGCAGGACATCAGCTATGCCGGCGAGCCGACCCGGCTGGAAATCGGCGACCATAACGCCATTCGCGAGTTTGTCACCATCAACCGCGGCACCGTAAAGGGCGGAGGATGCACGCGAGTCGGCGCTCACAATCTGATCATGGCCTATACCCACATCGCGCACGATTGTCAGGTTGGAAGCCACATCATCATGGCGAACGCCGCCACCCTGGGCGGTCACGTAACCGTGGGCGACTGGGCGACGGTTGGGGCACTGTGCCCGGTACATCACTTCGTGCGCATTGGCACGCATGCCTTTATTGGCGGTGGCACCACCATCACGCGCGATGTGCTGCCCTTTTCGAAGACCTCCGCCGAGCGCGGAACCCACGCCTATGGATTGAATGCCGTCGGCTTGGAGCGGCGCGGATTCACCAAAGAACGGATCCGGAAAATTCATCATGCCTATCGGGTGCTGCTGGCCTCGAAGCTGAATACTTCGCAGGCCATCGAGAAGTTGAACGCAGAGTCGGACGTTGGTGAGGATGTCGAGGTGCTAATCCGCTTCATTGAAGCCTCAGAACGCGGAGTGATCAAGTAGTGGGCAGCGGAGAGAAGCTCGGCCTTATCGCTGGCAATGGGAAATTTCCATTTCTTGTTCTGGACGCGGCGCGGGCTCAGGGTTTTGAGGTAGTGGTGGCGGCGATTCGCGAAGAGACTTTTCCCGATATCGAGTCGCGCGGCGCGGCGTCCGTTCACTGGCTTTCTCTGGGTGAACTCTCCAAGCTGATCGAGACTTTCAAAGCCGAAGGTGTCACTCGCGCCGTCATGGCTGGACAGGTCAGGCACAAGCAGATTTTTTCCGCCATCAAGCCCGATTGGCGGCTCGCCAAACTGCTGCTCTCGCTCGGCGCACGCAATACCGACTCGCTGCTGGGCGCGGTTGCCAAGGTTCTGGCGGATGAGGGCATCATGCTCGAGAACTCCACCGCGCTGCTCGAACCGTTGCTGGCGAAATCTGGCGTGCTTACCAGGCGCGCTCCGAGCGAACAGGAACGCAAGAACATCGAATACGGACGCATGGTGGCGCGGCGCCTGGCCGAATACGACATTGGACAAACCGTGGTGATTGCCGAAGCGGCGTGCGTAACCGTCGAAGCCATGGAAGGCACGGATGCGACCATTGAGCGTGCCGGGCAATTGATGCGGTCGTTGGATCTGGACTTGGAGGGCAAGGCTTCGACGCTGAGCCGGGCCTTGACCGTGGTGAAGGTGGCAAAGCCGGCGCAGGATATGCGCTTCGATGTTCCGGTAATTGGCGTGAAGACCATCGAGACCATGGCGCGCGCCGGCGCGAGTTGTCTGGCAGTAGACGCAGGTCGGTGTCTGTTATTGGATGGCGAAGCGATGAAGCGGGCCGCGGATGATGCCAGGATTGCGTTGTGCGCCGACTAGGCCTGGCTTGATCAGGAGGTATCTTATGTCTGAAGCGTCTCGCATGGCCGACCAGCTCCGCCGTGCTTTCAATGGCGACGCCTGGCATGGCGATTCTCTCCTTGAAATTCTGGAAGGTGTCACTGCCCACGAAGCCGCCGCGCATCCCATCAAGAGCGCCCACAGCATCTGGGAACTGGTGCTGCACATTGCGGCTTGGGATGGAGCGGTGCGGCGGCGGATGACGGGCGTGGCGGTGAAGCTTTCCGGCAAAAAAAACTTTCCGCCGGTCTTGGATACCACTGAGGCGGCATGGGCGAAGACGTTGGAATATGTTCGACGGGTTCATGACGAACTCGTCGACGCGGTTGAGAGATTTCCGGAGAAATCTCTTTACAGGCAGGTCCCGGGCAAGAAAGGCGCACACTACACCTTCTACTACATGCTTCATGGCGTGGTGCAGCATGAGCTGTATCATTCCGGGCAGATTGCACTGCTGAAGAAGGTGTGAACCCCGGACAGCCGAGCGCGCCCGTCCCTACGTATGCACTTTCCTATCGCAGGCTGGAACTGCGACAATAACTTGTTCTTTCTTCGCAACGGAGCTTTCATCTGAGCCAGGACTTTCCCATTAATGTTGCGGTCATTGGCGCGGGCGCCTTCGGGCGCAATCATGCGCGTGTCTATCAGCAGTTGCAGCAGGCAGGCAGCGTGCGGCTGGTGGGGGTGGTCGATCCGGATACGACGCGGGCCGACGCGGTTGCCGCCGAGTTCGGCTGCAAGGCGTTCGGCTCGATCGACCAGATGTTGACCACGCACAGCGAGGTGCAGGCCGCCTCGGTCGCGGTGCCGACCGTCCTGCATCGGCAGGTGGCGTGCGATCTGATGGAAGCCGGCGTTGACGTGCTCATCGAAAAGCCGCTGGCCGCGACGCTGCGCGAGGCGGACGAACTGCTTCTGGTGGCGTTGCAACAGCAGCGCGTGGCGCAGGTGGGGCATCTGGAGCGCTTCAATCCGGCGGTGCGGGCCACCCTGCCCCTGATCAGCCGGCCCATGTTTTTTGAAGTGCACCGGCTCAGCATGTTCTCTCCGCGAGCGCTCGATGTGGACGTGGTGCTCGACCTCATGATCCACGACCTCGACGTGGTGCTGACCTTCGTGAAGTCGGAGGTGAAGGAAATCCGGGCAGTAGGGCTGCCCATCCTTTCCGGCAAAGTGGATATCGCAAATGTGCGCGTCGAGTTCGAATCTGGATGCGTAGCCAACTTTACCGCCAGCCGGGTTTCGACCGAGCGCGTGCGCAAGCTGCGTTTCTTCCAGCCCGGGCAGTATATTTCGATCGATTATGGCAGGCAGGATGTGCTGGTGTTGTCGGTTGGAAGTCCGGCGGCCCCGGCGGCAATGACAATGACCAGCAAGCCAACCGTGAATCCGCAAATCCAGATGGCGAAGCCGCCGGTCACCGCCGAGGAGCCACTGCTGGCCGAGATCAAGGCCTTCCTGCAGTCGGTACGCGACCGGTCGCGTCCGGTGGTTCCGCTGGAGGATGGGCGCAGAGCGCTGCAACTAGCCCTGGCGATTCTCGAGGAGATCCGCCGGCACGCGGGACGGATCGGGGTGGGGAAAACTTAGAGTCAGAATAACTTAATTAAGAGGCCGGCCGCTTCTCGTTGGGTCACCGCGAGAAGGCGGCCAGCCTTTTGTTTTCGAAATTGTTACTGCTGAGGTGGTGGCCCCTGGTGGTCGCCAGCGTCGTGCGGGCCGTGATGACCGTGGCCCCATTGATCACGTTTGGCCTGCATTTCGTCCCACTTCTTTTGCTGATTGGAGTCGAGCAGAGCGCGGATCTGCGTGTCGGTGCTCTTGTGCATGTCCATCATTTTGGAGCGACGATCCTGTTCCGAAAGAGAATTGTCATGGCGCAAGCTCTCCATCTGTGCTTGTTCGGACTGAAGAATGTCTTGCACCTTGGTTTGTTGATCGGAAGTGAGCTGGAGCTTCTTGGTCAGTTCCTGGGTACGCTGGACGGGATCGGGCGGTCCATGGTGCCAATGACCGTTATCCGGCGGGGATTGCTGGTTATTGGGTGGGCTATCCTGAGCCGCCGCGAAAGGCACAGCGACGGAGACGAGGCTGACGGCGAGAAGAATGAAAAGGCACTGCTTGAGCATGTTGGTTCTCCTTTTGATCTAGGGCGCTGGCGTTCCTTGCGCCGATAAGCGTTGCTTGAATTGCGCGGTAAATTGTTCGATCTGCGCGTCGGAAAGTTGCAGTTGACCCTTGAGGACCAGGCTCAACTGGTCCGCGCCGGCATCTTGGAATTGTGCGTTCTGCAGGATGACGGCCTGCTGCGCGACCGGGGGAAGCGTGGCTTTGAGGTCGGCGATCTTCTGCAAAGCCGAGAGTAGCGAGAGAGCGATCTGTTCGCGCAGGGTTACACCGAGGTCACCGGAGCGAAGCAGGTCGCGAAGCAATCCGTCGGCGTTGACGCGGCTGATTTCGGAGACGAGTCGTAAGCCAGCGTTTGGTTCGACCGAGGCAGTCAGCTTGACCTCGAGAACGCCGTCGCTGTCGGCCACTTCCATGGGGCTTGCCTGGCCGGGGCACACCCAGCGCTCGTAGTGCAAGTTCGCCACTATGAGGCTGGCCGAAACCAGTGGGGTAAGCGTGGCTTGTCGAAGCTCAATACGCTCTCCGCAGCGTGGAGAGCGGGTGAGCTGAGAGCGGACAATGGCGGTCACGTTTTGTTGCAGGTCGGAGAGATCAGAGACGACCTTTACACTGAAAAGGTTGTGGCCGTTTTCGGCGGAAGTTCCAGCGGGAGCCAGGAAAACAGTGCCCGATGCAGGAATCGAGAGCGTCTGACCGGCGAGGTTGATCGAGTTCGTCACCTGGGGAAGATTGAAAGCGAGGCCTTGGCTTTCCGGGTCGAGCAGAATGCCCATTTCTCTGCCAAGCGCAAGTTGCTCGTTCTGGAAACTGGCGAGTTCCTTGTCGAGACTGGCGGCCGAGGCGGCGAGCTGCGCGCTATCTGGTTTGGGCATCTGGACGGCCTGATCGAGGGTTTTGATCTCCTTATCGAGGTCGGAATCCTCTTTGGCCAGTTTGTTCGTGATCTCCTTCAACCCGGATTTTTGCGCGTCAGAAAACGAGCTGAGAAAGTTCTGGTTGCTGGCGCGAACTCTCTCCATCGCCTGATCGAGGGCGGTTCCACGATCGGCCAAAGCAAGAGCGGCCGGCGAAACCGAAGCGGAGATTTTCTCCAGAGATTGGTGAAAGTCTTTTAGCCGGTCGCTGGCTTCCTGTGTGTACTGCGAAATCTTGGCGAATGCGGCGCGCTGCTCGGTGGTTGCTTGCACGGCGATAGCGCGGCGAAAATTCCTGAGATCATCTTCCGCGCTGAGCCCTTCGCGAAGGGCGGGGCAGTCGTGCAGGCAAATGATGGGCCTTGTGTTGTTTCCAGTGCCAGGGGCGCCGCCGCCCCCACCGCCTCCATGCCGCTGGGCAACCACAGTAGTGGGACCGGCCAGCAAAACGATCCCAATCATGAGCGCAGCCAAACCGGATACAGATCCACGAAAGCCAGGCACAATGACCCAAGATACAACATGTCTAAAGACGGCCGGAAGGCTTCCCTTGTAGAACATAGGCCAGATCTCCAAGAACACTTGACGGGTGGAACGGGACCGCAGGACAAACCGAGCAATAGAAGTTCTGATGCAGGCGGATTGAAATTGGTGACCTGCCAGTAGAGCGACCGCATCCGTAGCGGCGGGGAGACCGAGCCAGTCGCGTCTCTACAGGCGGAATTTCGTTCTCAATCGTTACCCAGGTACTTACTCGGCTAGCACAAAAAATGCGACAATAGAAGCAACGGTTGCAACTCCTGATTTACGTAACTTTACGTAGGAACATTCTCGTAATCTTGCGCAACCCGGGAGCGTGCCCGTGTCTCTAAGTTGATAGTCTCTGCCTGATGCCGGTTACCCAAATTCCGTCTCGCGATCCGCTGTCTGGCCGCGATCCATTGTCTGGCGAATCATTGCCCCCATTGGCCGATCAGCCCGAGCAGCGCGATTTGTTCGAAGGGCAGCACTGGGAGACCGCTTACCGCACCTTCAATCCCGACGATGTTCCGCATCTCCTCATTCAGTTGCAGGACGATCTCTCGCGGGCGCGCAAGCGCGAAGCGCTGTGGCTTTCCGTCATCCTGCACCTGTTCGTGATCATTCTGTTGTGGAACAGCGAGAAATTGATGGGGCTGTTGCCGCATCGGACGGTCGCTCTGGCAATTCGGACAGACCAGCCGAAGGACGCGACGTTTTTGGAACTGCCGCCCGACGCACAGAAGCTGACGCGCCGTCCCGATGCCAAGGTAATTTCGGATAAGGATCGCATCGCCACCAGCAAAGCGCCGCAGATCAATCACGAGGAATTGAAGAAGATATTGGAGAGCTCGCGGGCGGGACGGCCGGGCGAGGCGCAGCAGCCACCGGCGCAGGGCCAGGCAGCGCCGCAGGAGAATCCGCAGCAGAGTTCAGGATTCGCTCAGCCGCAGAACGATCAGACCGCCCAGTTGCGGCTGCCTCCGCAGAACCGGCCGCAACCGAATTTTAATATTTCCACGACTCCGGGCTCGATGATCGACCAGGCGGTTCATGGCGTAGCCGCCAATCGCGGGCACTACGGCGGTGAAGGACAAGCTGGCGATTTCGGGAGTCCCGGAAGAAGCGGAGCGAAAGCGCTGGACCAGGCGGAAATTCTGACCGACACGATGGGCGTAGATTTCGGCCCATATCTGACTCGAGTCGTGCAAATTGTGAAACAGAACTGGTACAACATCATGCCGCCGTCGGTGTATCCGCCGATCTTTAAACAGGGCAAACTCGCCATTGAATTCGTCATCCTTAAGGATGGCACCGTGAGCGGGTTGATGCTGGATACTTCGTCCGGCTACGTGGAGCTCGACCGGGCCGCATGGGGCAGCATCACCGCATCCACTCCGTTCCCGCCGTTGCCGAAAGAATTTCCCGGCAAACTCCTCGGCCTGCGTTTTTATTATTTTTACAATCTCGAACCCGGCGCCGACTTGAAATAAGCTCGCGAATCGTTCGCGTGCGCGAATGTCCTAAATTCGCTACCATAGAGACATTCTCAGTTCGATGCGCATCCAAATAAAACACATGAAGATTCACAAACCGACGCCGCTCTTCGCTGTTTTGCCAATTCTGGTTCTGCTCTGCCTGCCCGCCTTTGCGCAGGATCCGCCCGAGGCTCTGCGTCCGCCCAAGGGTGCGCAGCTCGCTATCGTCGTTTTCGAAGACCTGCAATGTCCGCAATGCGGCCGGGTGGCGCCGCTGCTGGTGCAGGCCTCGCACACCTATAAGATTCCCCTGGTGCAGCACGATTTCCCGCTGCCCTTGCACAACTGGTCGTTCGAAGCTGCCGTGCTGGCTCGCTATTTCGACACGCATTCGAAGGAGATCGGAAACGCCTTCCGCGACACCGTGTTCGCGCATCAGTTGGAGATCAATCCGCAGAACCTGCGCGCATTTGCGGACAAGTTTGCCGCCGAGCACAAACTTGCTTTGCCCTTCGTGGTAGATCCCGACGGCAAGCTGGCGGCATTGGTGCGGGCCGACAAAGACTTGGGCATGAGTCTGCACATCGAGCACACGCCCACCATCTGGGTCGTGAGCAACAAACGCACCGGCAAGCCTTACGTAGAGGTCACGGACACTTCGCAGCTTTATGTGATGATCGACGCCATGAAAAAAGAATGAAGAGAGGTCAGAGGTCAGATTGCAGAGGTGAACCTCTTGCGGTACGCAGGGAACTGACAAAAATTGAGACGAGTTCGTTCGCCTCGCGCACAAGGTCGCGCAATTTCTCTGCTGGGAAGATATTCCCCTCCTGAAAAAGTTCTAGCCAGAAAACCGTCTCGTCTGCCTCTTCCAGCACAATCCCCCGTTTGGAGACGAATTCCGCACGGGATCTCCCGCAGCACGCCGCTCGGTAGTTTGCGCCGATCGATGTGCTGGAGCGTAGAAGCTGGCTACCTGAGATTCGCGCTTCTTGAGTTCGAGGGAGGGAGCGATACAGCCTGAGGACTCGCAATGCGAAGTCCTTGGTGCGGATCTTCAGCGCTTCAGAATCCCTCTTCACGCCGCCTCGAGAGGTGATTCTATGCTTTGATTTTCAGCGTGGACGGTGATGGCCCTCACATTGAGAATGTGAGGTTTTTACCTCTGCAATCTGACCTCTGACCTCTGCAATTGTTGTTATTCCGTCCACTTCCGAAACAGCAGCGCCCCATTCGTTCCGCCGAAGCCGAACGAATTTGACATGGCGTATTCGAATTCCGTTTTGCGAGCGTGGTTGGGAACGAAATCCATGCCCTCGGTCTCAGGGTCCTGATTTTCGAGGTTGATGGTTGGCGGCAGAATCTGATCGCGCAGCGCCAGCACCGTCACTCCTGCCTCCAATCCGCCCGCTCCGCCCAGCAGATGGCCGGTCATCGACTTGGTGGAACTGACCGGAATCCTCTTTCCAAATAAATTTCGGATGGCGTGCGCTTCCAGCGTGTCGCCAATGGGCGTCGAAGTGCCGTGGGCGTTGACGTAGCCAACGACACTGGGATCGAGTTTCGCGTCGCGCAGCGCGTTGCGCATGACGCGGAATCCGCCTTCGTGCTCGGGGGCAGGTTGCGTCATGTGATACGCGTCCGCGGACATACCGTATCCGACGATTTCCGCCAGTATGGGAGCTCCGCGGCGGCGGGCATGTTCGAGCTCTTCAAGAACGAGAATGCCGGCGCCTTCGCCCATGACGAAGCCGTCACGATCTTTGTCCCAGGGACGGCTGGCGCGAGCGGGATCGTCGTTGCGCGTGGAAAGCGCGCGCATGGCGGCAAATCCGCCGACGCCCATCGGAGTAATGGCAGCCTCGGCGCCTCCGGCAATCATGACGTCGGCATCGCAATGCTGGATGATGCGGAAGGAATCTCCGATCGAGTGTGCGCTGGTGGTGCAGGCCGTGGCCGTCGCTTCATTGGGACCCTTGGCGCCAAACCTCATGGAAACATGCCCGGCGGCGAGGTTGATAATGGAGGCGGGAATAAAAAAAGGCGAGATTTTCCGCGGCCCGCCCTCGAGCAGTGCGGCGTGCTCACGCTCGATCACGTCGAATCCGCCGATGCCCGAGCCGATATGCACGCCGACGTTTTCGGCGTTTTCTGGGGTGATCTGAAGCCCCGACATCTTCGTCGCTTCTTCGGCAGCCGCGATGGCGAAGTGAATGAAGCGCCCCATCTTCTTCACTTCCTTTTTCTCGATGAAAACGAGGGGGTCAAAGTTGCGGACTTCGGCCGCGATTTGGCAGGCAAACGCGGAGGCGTCGAACGCGGTGATGCGGTCGACGCCGCTCTTGCCTGCAACCAGAGCCTGCCAAACTGAGTTCGCGGAATTACCCAGTGAGCAGATCAGGCCGATGCCGGTGATGACGACCCGTCTTGGCGAAGTACTAGCCAAATTACTTGCCTGCCTTCGCGTGCTTACCGATGTAGTCAACGGCATCCGACACGGTGCGAATCTTCTCCGCATCCTCATCGGGAATTTCAATATCGAAGGCCTCTTCGAAGGCCATCACCAGCTCGACTGTGTCGAGCGAATCGGCGCCCAGGTCATCCACGAACGAAGCGCTGGGCGTAACCTCGCCCTCGTCCACACCCAACTGCTCGACAATAATCTGTTTCACTTTTTCATCAACGGCTGCCATGTTTCTCCTCGTTTCCAAATCTGGGAATTGCGGCCTCGGTTCCGGGCCGCGTTTGTTGATTATGACTGCATCTCGCTCCAACGTTCCTGGAAGTCGAAACTAGTAGTCTAAAAGGGATTGGAAAAGTATGCAAAGGAAGTAAAGAAAAAACTTATGGTTGTGTGGTGACGGGGCTTTGCCCCGTCCCAGCGGGGCGGAGCCCCGCCACCACACAATTCCGGGTTTGACTTCCGTCACTTCGAATACTCGTCCCTCAGCCGGACCTGCCGATCGGTCATCGGTACCGCGCGCCCCTGGATGAACACTTGCTTAACATCGGTCTTCACGTCGAGCGGATCGCCGTTCGCGACCACCACGTTGGCAGTCTTGCCGACATCGAGCGAGCCGAGTTGGTCGGCGACGCCCCAGACTTCGGCGGCGTTGATGGTGATCGCCTTGAGCGCCTCGTCGTAGGGAAGCCCGAAAGCGGTGGCAAATCCCGCCTGGTCGGGCAGGTTGCGCACGTTGTGCGCTGAGTACGAGGCAAAAACAATCTTCACGCCGCGCTTATAGAGCTGCGCCGGAAGGCTGTACACCGTATCATAACGCTCGTCTTCTTTCGGAGCTTCGTAGATAGGCCCGACGATCACCGGCACTTTGAGGCTGGCCACGTAATCCAGGACGGGCTGCGAGTGGCTGATGTGGTTGAGCACAAACTTCAGCTTGAACTCGTTGGCGAGGCTGACCGCAGTCTCCAGATCGCTCGGGCTTTCGGCGGCAAGCACAATGGTTTTATTACCATCGAAATAGGAGAGCAGTGCCTCTGATTTGAGATCGCGCTTGGGGGCCAGAGGCTCGGGTTTCTTCTCGCGAATCGCGTCGGCTTTCTTCCGATCGTAGTCGGCCCACTTCGCCTTGTAGTCTTGCGCATCGAGAAACGCCTGCCGCAGTTGTGCCGCCAGACCCATGCGCGTCGAAGGGAACTTCCGCTTTTCGAAGCCGCCTTTATTGCGGCGCTCATTCCCCGTGAAATTGAGCGGCATGGCGTTATCGCGGATCAGCAACATCTCGGTGGCGGAGGCTCCAGCCAGTTGAATGAAAGAGTCCTGCCCGGGCAACGTGTCCGCGCCTTCAGGAGCGACGACCGCGTTCGTGATACCGTTCATGCGCGCCACCGGGATCAACGCCGACTCCGCGTGAAACGCTTCGGCGGTGTGCATGTGCGGCATGATCTCGTCGCTCATCTCGACCAGATCGTTGGTCATGGCTTCGGCGGAGATTTCCGTGAGGCCGAGGTTCGTCTCCGAATCGATCAGGCCCGGATAAATAGTCATGCCGGTAACATCGATGACCTGAGCACCGCTCGGGACATTGACGGAACTAGCCGGCCCAACGGCCGTGATCTTCCCGCCTTGCATAATGACGACGCCGTTCTCAATTACGCCATGGGTGACAGTCAGCAGCTTGCCGCCTTTGAGAACCACGGGTTGGTCCTGCGCGAAAGACTGGATCGACAACGCCGCGAAAATCAACAGCAAGATCGAGATCAACGGCCGCGGACAGGAGTGTCCGCGCAACACGGGCTTGCTCGCTGAGACCTGAGACCTGACACCTGAGACCTGCTTTTTCATTCTCCCTCCCTATAGTGCGTCGTGCCCAATCCCGGCAGCGAGCGGTCGAAGTACACATCGCCATCGATCAGGACTTTTTCGGGCACGCCGTAACTCGACAGCGGATATCCGTCCCAGATCACCAGGTCGGCATCCTTGCCGACGTCAATCGACCCGACCCGATCATCCACGCCGACGATCCATGCGGCATTCAGCGTGATCATCTTCAGAGCTTCTTCTTCCGTGGCCCCGCCGTAGCGCATGGTCTTGGCGGCTTCCTGATTCAGGCGGCGAGTGTAATCCTCGGAGTCGCTCTTGATCGCCACGCGCACGCCTTTGCGCATCGACATTGTCGCGTTCCAAGGAATCGCGTCCCATGCCTCCTGCTTATAGCCCCACCAATCGGAGAACGTGGCAATAGCGATATTGTTGGCCGCGAGCTGGTCGGCAACCTTGTAGGCTTCGAGCGCATGATGGAAGGCGCGAATCTTGTAGCCGAATTCCTTGGCCATCGCAATCTCAGTCAGCATTTCGTCGGCGCGATAGATGTGGATGTGCACCAGGAGTTTCCCGCGCAGCACGTCAGCCAGGGCTTCCAGCTTCAGGTCGTGCTTGGGCGCGGAGGCATCTTTATCGCCGCGCTTGACCTTCTCGTTATAGTTGTCCCACTCGCGCATGTAGTCCTGCGCCTGGACGAGCGCTTCTCGTTGCACCGCAAAATTGCCCATGCGGGTCGAAGGCAGTTGATCGCGGCCGCCATAAACACGCTTGGGATTCTCGCCGCTCGCGAACTTGATTGACTGTGGCGCATTCGGAAAAAGCATTTCATCGCGCGAGGCGCCATACTTGTGCTTGATGACCACCGCCTGCCCGCCAATCATGTTGGCCGACCCGTGCAGCAGCAGCGACGTGGTAACGCCGCCAGCCAGCGCGCGGTAGATCGCCTTGTCCTGATAGTCGAAGGCATCTTTCATCATCATGTGTGGAGTGATCGGGCTGGTGGCTTCGTTGACGTCGTCATCGAGCGCAATGTGCGAGTGCGAATCCACAATGCCCGGAGTAACGTACTTTCCTCCCGCATCAATCACCGTGGCGTCGGCAGGCGCGTTCACACTTTCGCCGACGGCGGCGATCTTGCCATCCTTGATATAAACCGAACCATTCTTGATATTGCCGTGCGTCACCGTCATCACGGTCGCGTTCTTGATCAGGACGTCGCGATGGCCGGCGGACTGCCCGAAGGCAGCCGCCAACGTCATCGTCAGCCAGAGGAAGGGGAGAGCAAATATCTTTCTCGACAGTAGTCGCATGTGTGGAACCCCGAACGAAGAAGTTCGCTGCAGTGAATATCGGATTGTAGGAGTCCCGGCGGGAAGGGTCAAACGATGACGGGGTATTGCTCTTCGGGAAAATTGTCGAGGCCCCGCCACCGGTTTGGGCTTTGCGGTATAGACTGGCTTCGGAGGAGGCCACTCCTCATGGCCGAGGGAGGCGGAAATGTTTGAAACCAGTGGAACCACCGATGTCATGGAAAAGAGCCCGTGGCAGAAATACGTGCTCTGGTTCGCGGCAGGCTGCTTGGTCACGATTCTGATCTTCTACCTGCTCCTCATACCCAGTGCGAAGCGTGCTGCGGCTAAGTCCGCTGAAAAAGCCGTGACACAGAAATTCTCCACTGAACTGGCAAAGAACCCGGTGGAAGCGCAACTGGAAACCACGAAGGCCGCATTGCAGACTGCAACCCAAGAGCGCGATGAGTGCAAAACCAAGTTTGATCGCCAGACGATCCTCTACGACAACAGCATCGTCGTCGACCCCGACAAAATCTGGATCATCCCCGCAGATGTTGAGCCGATTGCCGTCAGCGACCGCCGCGTCACTTACACTCACTACGACCCGAAGACCAAGCGCGAGACTGTCCACTTCTATCCTCAGCGGCAATAGCCGACGAGCGCTCACTCAAAACCCCGGGTCGATCGCGATATAACGTCAACCATGCCTGGCCCATGTGCAAGTTAATGCACATCGGCCAGCCTGCATGGTCATTTTTCTTGGCCGCCCCAGTCGAACAGCAGTACAATCCGGGCGTAAATTCCCATGCCTCCCCGAAGAGCGGTTTCCGCTCGTTGAGACGCAGCACCCCCTGAGGCGAATGACCCGAATTCTCGGGAAACGTATTTCCATCAGACAAATTGTCTAGGAGAGGAGAAAGCCACATGTCCTACATGAACTGCCGAGTGAAACGTGCTGGCCTCGGAGGCGCGCTTCTCTGGGGCATCTTGGAGTTAATCCTGCTTCTGCCCACTACGGTCTGGGCGGGTGGTCGCACAGTGATGGTCCCACCACCAAACGGCGTCGACGACACGGCGAACATCCAAGGGGCACTGAATAAGTGCGTGAAGTACGGTCCGGGCTGCACCGTGCAGTTGCAAGCTGGAACATACTTAACCAAGCAAGTCGTCGTTTATAACTTTCAAGGAACTTTCAAGGGTATGAGCTCTAACCGCACGACCATCCAAGCCCTTTACCCTCTTTTCGTGAACATCCCGGACGCCTATTTCAACGGTGAGTGCATGCCCAACATTACAACTTGTCTGTGGCCCACCCTGTTCGTGTTCGTGGATGGCAACATACAAGTCTCTGACGTGAACTTGATGGAGCTTGCTCCTCCCGGCATGGCCACCACCGGCTGGTATGGTGCGGGCACGGAAACTACGGACCTCCTTGACCTCCTCCGCTTCATGGGCAAGAACCCCACCAATGTCAGCATCGAGCGCATCGCCATGGAGGGATTACCAGATGACAGCCCAACCAGTTCCGGATTTGATGTCATCAGCGGTGTGACTTACACAGGTGAACTCCCCCGGAGCACAACCCCATTTGACTATTACTTCCTGAGCGGAACCTTCACCGTCAGCAATAGTTCCTTTAGCACTATGGATGACGGCGTTGGCCAAGATGGGTTCCTCCAATCGGGCCATATAGTGATTGGCGGTTCGCCCTCAGCTGGCAATCACTTTGAGAATACTTATGCCGGTATGGACATGGGAACATCGGAGAGTTCCGTTTTCGACATTTCCTACAACACGTCCTTGGGAATTTATGCGGGCATATTGGTCGAGCCGTGGCTGTCCGTTTTTGTACCAAGCAGCCCATCCATCTACTCGATTCATGACAACAAGTTTATCGGGACCGGGTACTTTGGGGACGGCATATTCCTCTACGACGACGCCACTAACCCATGGATTCAAGCGGCGGTCTGGAACAACACCGTTGAAGTACAGAACCTGATAGAGGAGGGCATCGGTGTCTACAACACCAAAGGCACCGCGGTGTGGAATAACAGCGTCACGGGCTCGGACGGAACCGACGGAATCGGTCTGTGGAGCACTACCCTCGACACTGTGATAAACAACAACGTCAGCAACTTCACTCTCGACCCAACGATTGGCCTTGCCCAGATTTATCTGGACCCGTCTACGACCTACGACCTCGTTGTCTGCGCCGAACGCAGCAACACCGTCCTCAACCAAGGGACCAACAACACCATCGTTGGCTGCCAGCAATCTACAGCCTCTGCGGAGGCCGCCACGAGCGTCACTCGGCCAAATCTCCTGAGAAAGAAGCCACCACTGCGAAAGTAAACACTGCCATCCGCGACAAATGGCAGAGCCGCCCGATGTCTGGGCGGTTTTTCTTTTGCATCACCCGATGGTGGTTGCGCGCTAACTTCTGTTATCAGGCGTTAGCACTCATCCTATTAAAGAGGATGTCAAGAAAAAATTCTTCTCCGTCCCCCTCGAGGGGACACGAGGCTGGTAGCTTGCATCCAGCCCTGCCTCCTTACTAGAGGGGCTTTTGGTTTTACCGCTTTGG
>Ga0326727_10003362_pt1 | contig 51362 bp, 46 predicted proteins | sample MB2enrmetagenome_FD_207643 | JGI IMG/M metagenome (GOLD analysis project Ga0326727, IMG submission 207643) | Lab enriched peat soil microbial communities from McLean, Ithaca, NY, United States - MB29MY | ecosystem: Environmental > Terrestrial > Soil > Wetlands > Peat | place: USA: New York...
AGTGTGTCAAATGAAATCGCCGACGACGTGGCACTACATTTTTGCGAAACCTGCCCCTCGATTCAACAATATCAATGCCTTACGACCCGCATCCGGGTCGCAAGTGTTGAAGATCGGTCAAAGTGGCGCTACGACTCGGCGCTAGTGCGGGGCCGGCCGCTCCGACGCTTCCATGGGTTGTTGCATAACGACATCGAGCGCGATCAGGTAGCCGAAAATGACCGTAAAGAAGTCGATCGTCAACGCTGTGATGTAGGCCGCGGCGCTGTAGGGGAGACCTAGTAAAATGTAGCCAAGCATCGCCAGCGTCACGGCGGAGCCAAAGACAACGAAGACCGCGAATATTGCGGGCGGCGGTCCTTTGCCGACCGCCTTGCGGCGTCGGCGCGGATAGGTGACCTGAAGAGACAGCATCGGCAGCGCGAAAAGCACGCCAGAGCCTCGCCAAATCCACTTTTCCTGAATGTCGTAGAGCGCCAATAGCGCCGGCAGCAGCGCCCCCGCCGTCAATACGAAAATGTATGTCATGACTGTTTTTGCAAGGTATCTGTCAAGCAGTGACAACTTCGCTCCAGCGGCCGGTCGGAGGGCCAACAAGAGCGCCGAGAACCCCGCGAACGTGATCATCAGGCCAGCCAATGTGTACAAAAGGGTTGCATTTTTGACTTCCATATTGTGCTCCCCCTAAGAGCCCGACCTGAAAAGGCCGACCGGCCTGGTTAGGCTTGATTCTCCGGAGTTTGCAAAGACTTCTGGAGATTCGCGATGCCGTGGAACGCGGCCGATCGAGCAAAGTATGCAAAGTATGACGTGATCCGCGGGCGCTGTTCAAGCGATTTGTCGGATGCGGAATTCGCATTGGTTTTTCCACTGTCTTCCGACGCGCGGCGGCGCAGAGGCGGCTCGCCACCCAATCATGCCTGTCAGGGCGCGTTGGGGAACGTGGACTTCGGGGCTACGGCGGAAACGGCTGAACGACCAGGATGGGCGCGACCGAGACGCTATTGCCCGGCGCCGACGGGGCCAAGCGAAAAGGCGTACTCGCGAAGCGCATTCATGTTTTCGACCGGCGTGCCGCGCGGCACTTCGCATCCGGCGGAGATGATGTGCCTGGGACCGCTGAGACGGCGGCACTCGGCAGCGGCGGCTCGCACCAGATCCGGCGCGCCCTGCTGCATGACCTCGACGGTGGGAATATTCCCAAGGATCACCGCGTTTGGCCCCATCTTGCTGCGTGCGACCTCCATCGGCACCTGGGAATCGATGTCGAGGATGTCGTAGCCGATGCTCGCCCGGGCGGCGCAAAACCGCGTGGTGTTGCCGCAGATATGCGAGCGCGTCCTCAGCCCCATGGCGCTGAGCGCCTCGACCAGCCTGACATGATGGGGAAGGATCATCCTGCTGAACACGGAGGCGCTGACCAGCGAGGACGCCGCGTCCCCGACGCCCATCAGATCGACGCCGGCGTCGCGCTGGGCTCGGGCGAAGGCGATCGCCACGTCGGTGGCGAAGGCCATCAGGTCGCTGACGAAGGCCGGATCGTCGTAGAAATCCGTCATCAGGGCCGTGGCCCCCCTCAGATTGACGGCCGTGGCGCACGGACCTTCGACCCAGCCTTCGATGACCGTCTCGGTCCCTACCTTCTCCTTGAACAGAGCCGCGGCCTTGATGCGGTCGAGCATGCGCCTGCCCGTATAGGGATCGGGGACCGCAAGCCGCGCGAGCACGGTCTTGTCGGCGAGAAGCGGCTCGCTGTCGATGAAGGCGGGCGGCATATCGTCGAAAAACCGGACCGCCGCGCCGAGATCGCCGCCTTCGCGCGCGGGATCGGAGATGCAGGAAACGAAATCGCAGCCGAACCGCTCGGCCGTGCGTATCTGTCCTTCCACGAGCACGCGATAGTCCGTGGCGTACTGAAGATATTTCGCCCCGATCTGGTCGGCGGCGAACATCATGGTGATCGGCATCAGCGGTATCCGATCGACCGGCTTCCCGTCGAGGAGCGCAAAAAGTCTGTCACGGCTGTTCATCGAAGCGTGGTCCTTTCCATCTGCAGCCGGACAGGCGTCCGGACCGGCGGGCGGCGCCAAACATCGGCTCCGACGGCCGCCTGGCGGGGCGCCGGCCGCCGGATGGCGCGAAACGAAACCCTTACACGCCCGCGTCTTCCGATAGACCTCCCAGAAGAACGCACGGGACCGTCAACGCGCCAGATCCGGATGACCAAGAGCGAGCCGTCCTCGAACACATCTCGGACATCGAGGAATTTGTCCGCCTTGCCCACACGAGACCGCTATATGGCGCATAATGTGGTCACCCCGTCGTTGGTCAAGCTGTGGCGCCGCCTGCATCGTCAGCCACGACGCGGCGCACGCGGGCGCTCCCCTTCGATCTCGACGCTGACGTCGCAGGCGAGCGGCCATTCGCGCTCCGAACGTCGTCGCCTCTTAAGATGCGTGGGACGGACTTGATCGCCTTGTCGAGGGATGATCCCTGAAGGACACGCCGGGCTGCAGGGCGGCGTCCAAGGTCCCCAGTCGCAACGTCCGCGCTACGCCCTTTGCGATGTTCCGCCGGCGCCTCGATCGACGCCCGCTTTGGGCGGAGTTGAGACCTTTCCGACTCGCCGGCGTAGGTCGGCAATCCGCCCACAGCAGTCGAGTCCGCTCGTCGCCCCAACGTCCGCTCAGAGGCGCCGCGATCATCGGTTGAACGGCTGAGTTGGGCGCAGTCCGGCCAATCCCGCGCCTGCAGGGCAATGGCTGCCTTCCGCCCATTGCAGCAATTCAAGCGAACCCACTCCCCGGCGGTCAGTCCTGTTGCGCGTCGAGCGCGACGATCCGTTCGCGCGCCGCTCCGAGGCCGGCCGCGAGGGCGCGCGCATAGTAATCGCGCGCCCGGGCGGCGTCGCCCTTGAGGCCGAGCGCGCCCATGCGCGCCAGCGTCGCGGGATCATAGGCGTCGCCGAGAACGAGAAGCGAGCGCGCGTCGCCGGCTTCGGCGGCGCGTTCGAGCAGCGCCCGCGCGCCGGCGATGTCGCCGCCGGCCAGGGCCACCAGGCCTTCGGCGCGCAAGCGAAGCGCCTCGCCCTTCGCGTCGGCCTGGCTCGCGGCGATCAGCGTCGGGGCGAGCGCCCGCGTCGGCGAGGCGTCGTCCGTCGCTTGCGGGCCCGTTCGCAAGGCGAGCGCGAGCTTGTCGATCGCGGCCTTGTCGGTCGCCGCCTTGTCGGTCGCAGCGTTGGTCGCGACGGCGCCCGTCACGAACACCGGCCGCTCGACCGCCGGCCGCACGCTGACGACGGCGGGCTCGATGCGCGGCCAAAAGGCGAAAGCGAGAAGACCGACGAGGCCGCCGGTGAAAAGGCCGGCGACGACTTTCAGCACGATCGACATCGGCCGCCTCCCGTCATTGCCCCGCTTCGCGCCATTGCATCAGACTGTCGTAGAGGCGATCGGAATCGGCCGCTTCGGGGCCTCCGTTCGCCGACGTCGCGGCGGCGGCGGCGCGGAACGCGTCGAGCGAAGCGTTTGGCGCGGCCGCCTTGAGATCGATCCAGGCCTGCGCCGCCCGCAGGCGCGGCCACGACGCGGCGGCGGCGAGATTGACGTCGCGCCAGCTCGCATCGTTGTCGGGGCCGAGCAACCTGTCGAACCTTTCGAAGAACGACTTGGTCAGCGCCGCGACTCGATCGGCGCGCGCGGAAGACGGCGCGGCGTCGAGCGCGATCAGCGCCATCGGCGTGCCGAGCGTGTCGATCTTCTCGTCGGCGCCGATGAGGTTCGGCCGGTCCTTGGCCGTCAATCGCGCCGGCGCGTAAAGCGGGCGCAGCGCCGGCGACCAGGCGATGGGGATCAAATGGAAGCGCCCGTCCTTGCCGAAGTCGGCCAAGGCCTTCGACGACTTGGCGCCGACCGCGACGACCGCGGCGAGCTTGCCGGCCGCCAGATCGGCGAGCGCGGGAGCGAGCGGGGCGAACGACGGGGTCGGCGCGACGCCGAGGCGCGAGAACAGCGTCGCGGCGGTGGCCGCGCCCGCGCCGTCGGCGACGCCGAAACCGACTTGGCGGTCGGCGAGCTCACGCACGTCGACGACCGTCCGCGGCGCGATGACCTCGACCGTCTCGGCGCCGAGGCGCGCGATATAAGGCGCGCGCTCGCGCCAGTCGACGCTCGCCTTGTCGGCGTCGATCAGCGCGTCCATCGGCGCGATCGCGAGATCGGCGGCGTCGCTCTTGACCGCCTTGGCGAGCGCCGCCGGCGAGGTCCCCCCCGCGATCACGCGGCCCTTGGCGCCGTCGGCTTGCAGCGCCGCGACGAATTCGCCCGCCAGACGCGTGGCGCAGGAATCCTCGGCGTCGGCTAGGATCGAATATTCGCCGAGTGCGGGCGTCGTCGCCGGCGCGGCGAGGCTCGGCGCGTTCTTGATCGGCGCGGCGGCCGCCGGCTTGGCGGCGACGCCCGGCGTGATCTTCAGCGGCGCCGAAGCGGCCGGCTCCGACGCGTCGCCCGTTTTTCCTTCCTCCGTCCGCCAAGCGCCGTGCCAAAGCACGCGGCGGCCGTTGTGAAACACCGGGTGATCGTAGGGCACCATGCCGGGCGGCGGGGTCGGGTCGGCGAAGGCCGGGAGGGGCGCCCAAAACAACGTCAGGCCGGCCACAACCGCCCCCATCGCGCCAAAACCCGCCGTTCGCGCGGTTCCGCGGCGATTCGTCTCCCCAGCCAACACGATACGCTGGCCGCAACTCGACCATCTCACGCTCGCATTCATGAATGTAAGGTTGTAGTCAAAATGCGTCCTTCTCAAGGCGTTAGCGCGGAGACCGGGCCGCGGCGCCGGTTGTGCCCGCAAGCATCAGAATTCGTTCACGAACTTCGCCAAGGCGTCGTCGAGCGCTGCGGGCGGGACTTCGACCGCATCGGCCGCGTCGAGCCAGACGAGGAACGCGCGCACGGGCCGGTCGGGATAGAGGGGAGCGACCGCCGAGCGGTAGAGCGCGAGTTGCGCGACGTAATCCGGCTGCTTGGCCAGATCGACGGGCGCGCCGCTCTTGAAGTCGGCGATCATCACCGCGTCCGCGCCGACCGCGAGCCGATCGATCCGTCCGTCGAACGGCAGAGCGGGCCGCCCGGGCCGGGCGAGCGCGCCCGCCACCGCCGCTTCGGCGCGCGAACCGGGCGCGAACAGCGGCGCGAGTTCGGGGCGCGCGAGCGTGGCGAGCACGCGTTCGGCGAGCCCCGCGCGCTCATCGGGCGTCAGCGCGCCGCCCCGCAGCGCCAGAAAGCGGTCGGCGGCCTGCCGGCGCCGCTCGGCGGGGATTTCCGGCAGATGTTGCAGCAGGGCGTGAGCGAGGAGGCCCGCCTGCCGGCGCGCGCGGCCTGCTTCGCGCCAGCGGAGGGAAGCGCCGACGCGCGAGGCCTTGAGCGCCGCCGCCGCCGTTTCGCGGGGGCCTGCGGCAAAAAGCCACGCCGGCTCCGGCGGCCGCGGCGGCGCGGCGGGCGCCGCCGGGACGGGTTCGCCGCCGAAGGCCGCGCCGAGGCGCAGAATCGACTCTCCACCGCCCCAAGGCGCCGGCGCCGGCCGCAGCGCGTCGCCGAGCCCGGAGCGGACGAGGTCCCACCAGTTGTCCGCGGGACGTCCCCTCACGCCTTCGTATCCCGCGACGACCAGACGTTGGGCGGCGCGCGTCATCGCGACATAGAGCAGGCGGCGATGTTCGCCCGCGGCGGCCGTGCGCGCGCGCTGGCGAGCGCCGGCGAGCGCCGCCGAATCGTCGGTCCTCTTCGTCGCCCAGACCAGCAGCGGGGAATCGCCGGCTTCGGCGCCGCCGAGGTCGACGAGCTTGGCGTCGTTGCGCGCATAGGGCGCCGTGCACGCATCGGGCAGGAACACGATCGGCGCCTCCAGGCCCTTGGCGGCGTGGACGGTCATCACGCGCACGCTGTCGCCAGCGCCTTCCATGTCGCGTTTGATCGGCACGTCCGTCGCCTCGATTTCGGCGAGGAAAGCGCTGAGCGACGGCGCGGTCTCTCGTTCGTGCGCGAGGGCGAGCGCCAAAAATTCGTCGATCGCGTCGGCGACCTCCGGTCCGAGCCGCGCCAGCAGCGCGCGTCGCCCGCCGTCCTCGCCGACCAGGCGCGCGTAGAATGCATAGGGCGAATGACTCCGGGCGCGCCGGCGCCACGCCTCGACGCGGCTTCGCGCCGTCGCCAAACGCGGGTCGACGCTTTCCGCCAGCGCGCGCGCCAGCGAGCCCGCGCGCCCCGGCGCCAGCGCCATGAGATCGTCGTCGTCGAGGCCGACGAGCGGCGATTTCAGCGCCGCGGCGAGCGTCATGTCGTCGTCGGGCAGCAGGGCGGAGCGGCCGATCGCGATCAGGTCCATCGCCGCGATCGAGTCGCGTAAGCTCAAGCGGTCGGCCCCGGCGGTCTTGACGTGCGCCTCCTTGAGCGCGCGGATCATCGCTTCGAAGAAGGCGGCGCGCGAACGCACCAGGATCATCACGTCGCAAGCCGCGATGCGGCGCGGCAGAAGCGTCTCGGCGTCGCGCACCCGCTCGGGCGAATCCGGCGAAAGCCAGCCCTTGATGACGTCGGCGATGCGGCGCGCCAGCGCCGCCGGCGGATCGAAGCGCGCGGCCGCGTCGAGCGGCATGCGCCAATCCTCGCGCTCGACGGTTTTGGCCGCCGCGATCGGCGGCCACAATTCGATCATCCCCGGCAGGTCGGCATGAAATGCGCCGTGCGCGGGCGGCTTCTCCTCGTCCGCGGTGAGGCCGCGCCAGGCCGCCTCGGCGGCGAAAACGCGATCGACGCCTTCGAGCACGCGCGGCGCGGAGCGGAACGACAGCGCCAGACGAACGCTCTCGAAGCCGAGCGCAGCGTCATGGTGGCGCTTTTGCAGTTCGCGCCGCATCAAGGAGAACATCGCCGGCGCGGCGCCCTGGAAGGAGAAGATCGACTGCTTCTCGTCGCCGACGGCGAAGAAGGTGCGCGGCCGGCTGTGCGCGCCGGCGCCGGAAAGAAACTCCTCGCACAGCTTCTTCAGGATCGCCCATTGCGGCTGCGAGGTGTCCTGCGCCTCGTCGACCAGAATGTGATCGACGCCGGCGTCGAGTTTGTAGAGCACCCAGGCCGCGTCGGCGCGCTCGAGCAGGAGAAGCGTGCGCTGGATCAGGTCGTCGAAATCGAGCAGGCCGCGCTCGCCCTTGAGGCGCGCGTACTGGCCGAGCGCCGCCTGCGCGACCTCGACCAGCGCCAGGCTGCGCTCGATCGCTTCGGCGCTGCGCAGCTTGTCGCGCAGCGCGATCAGCCGCTCCTGCTCGTCGCTCAGGCGGTCGGGCAGATCGGGCAGGCGCTTGGCGAGCGCGTTGGTCACCAGCTTGCGCTTTTCGCCGCCGCGCGGCTTGCCCTCGGCGGTGAAGAACGCTTCGAGATAGGCGGCGAGGCGTTCGTCGGCTTCGCCCGCCTCGGCGGCGCGAAGCAGGCTCGCGGCGATGCTTTGGTCGTTGGCGCTCCCCTGCGCGAGCTCCGCCGCCCAGCCCCGCCATTGCGGCCTGGAGCGCGTCATCTCGCGGCGGATCGAAGCGCTGGTCTCGTTCGCGCCGAGCCCGAGTTTTCGCCGCAGCGCCGCGCCGTAGGCGGCGCGGTCGCCGAGCGCGCCGATCTCGGCGCGCTTCTTGAGCGCCTCGTTAATGAGATCGTCGAAGCCTTCGGCGCCGGCGTCCAGGGCGATTCTCGCGATCGCTTCGTCCCGTTCCGGCGAGCCGAGCGCGGCAGCGAAGGCGCGCGCGCGAGCCTCAGTCATCAGCAGCGCCGCCTCACGCTCCTCGGCGACGCGAAACCCCGCCGCGACATTGGCCTCGAAGGGGAAGAGATGCAGCAGGCGCTCGCAGAAGGCGTGGATGGTGTGAATCTTCAAGCCGCCCGGCGTCTCGATGGCGCGCGCGAACAGGCGGCGCGCGAAGCCGAGCCCCGCGGCGTCGGGCGCGGGAGCGCCGGAATCGACGATCTCCTGCGCGAGTTTGGCGTCGTCGAGGCCGCTCCATCTCGCCAGCGTCTTGAACACGCGCGCCGACATGTTGGCGGCCGCGGCCTTGGTGAAGGTGAGGCAGAGAAGCCCAGAGGGCGGCGCGCCGTCGATGAGCAGGCGCAGCACGCGCTGCGCCAGGACGTGCGTCTTGCCGGAGCCGGCGTTGGCCGAAACCCAGGCCGAGGAGGCCGGGTTGGCGGCGCGTTGCTGCGCCAGGCGCACAGGCAGCGGAACCTCCGGCTTCTCAGCGCGCGCGCTCAAGGCTCGTCTCCCTGCGCGTCGTCGGCGAGGCCGCCGGTCGCCGACCATTCCTTGACCCGCGCGAGGTGGTCGTAGTCGCCGGCGCGCCTGGCGAACTTCGGATACGGGCGCGAGAGATACGGCGTCCGCGGATCGGCGAACTGATCGAGCAGGATTTTAAGGCCGGCGAAGTGGCGCTCGACGACCTCGGTGAAGGAGGCGTCCTTGAACTTCAGTTCGCGCGCCTCGCCGCCGCTCGCGCCGCCGAGCTTGAAATAGAGCGCCTCGACCGCTTCGACGCCGGCCAAGGCGGCGAAGCCGCCGTGCGAAAGCATCGCCGCTTCGAGGGTCAGTTGCGGCGCGAAGCCGACCTGCACCTCGCTCGTTCCCGGCGGCGATCCGCTCTTGTAGTCGATCAGCGCCGCCCCGCCGCCGCGCAACAGCTCGATGCGGTCGGCGCGCGCCGTGAGGGCGAAGATCGATCCGTCGGCGAGCGGAATTTCCAGCCGGCCGCCTTGCTCGACGAGGATGCGCTCGGCGAGCGCGCGTCGCTCGGCGTCGAAGCTGAGGAACTTGTCGCAGCCTCGCTCGATGCGCGGCCAGTGCATCGCGCGGAAGGCGGGGTCGACGAGCATCGGCGCGAAACGCGCGCGCGCGATGGCGAGGAGCCGCGCGCGCGCGTCCGGCGGCAAGGGGCCGGAGGGGAGTCTTTCAGAAAACTCTTGCAGCGCCGCGTGCCAGACGTCGCCGACCTCGCGCGGCCCGGCCGCGACGCCGATCGGCTCCAGCGGCTCGAGGCGCAGGATCGACTCGGCGAACACCGCGTAAGGATCGCGCCGCAGCGTCTCGATGCGGGTGACGCTGAGATGGTTGGGCCGCAGCGGCCGCGGCGGGCGCGGCGCCGGGCGCGGCGCGGCGCAAAATCGCGCCGGACGGTCGAGCGCGCGCGCGAGGTCGATATAGCGTCGGCCGCGCGCCTCGGCGGCGCCGATCGCGGCCTCGCCGGCGACGGCGCCCATGCGCTGGAGAAATCGCGAGGCGACCGTCGGCGCGCCGCCGCGCTTCCTGGCGCGGCTGACGATCGCCTGTCGCGCGCCGAGCGCGGCGACGAAGTCGTGCGCGGTCTGGCCGATGCGCCGCTCGGGCGGCGACAGGCCGAGCGAAGCGCGCATCGAGCGATTGAGGAACGCGTCGGTCTCGGCCGCCGGCGGCCAGACCGCCTCGTCGAGCCCGGCGAGCAGCGCCAGATCGAAGGTGAGCAGCCGCGCTTCGAGCAGGCCGAGAATCTGCAATCGCGGATGCGCGTTGCGCCCGACCGGCGCGCGCTGGCCGGAGAGGACCGCGTCGAACAGCGCGGCGTAGTCGGCAAGCGAGCAGGAGAAGCCGAGTTCGGCGCCCTCGGCCCATTCGTCGAAGAGTTTGCTGAGCGCCTCGCCGCCGTGCGCTTCGCTCCATTGCTCGCGCTCCGAGGCGTCTTCGCCACGCGCGAAGGCGTCGAGCGCGGCGCGATGGGCGGCGACGAACTCGCCGAGCGGCGCATGAGCGCCGAGCGTTCTCAGCCGCGCCGTAGCGGCGTCGGCGTCGCTGAGCAGCGCCTCGGCGGCGCGCCAGTCGTCCTCGCCGAAGCGCTTGCGCGCGGGATGGGCGTGCCGATCGGCGGCGACGGATCGAGCGTTCGCCATCAGTGCGGCAATGTCGGCGAGGCCGGAGGGCGGCATGACGGCGCGAAAGACGCCGATCTCCAGCGCCCGCGCGGCTCTCTCCAACGCTTCGGGCGCGCGGGCGAGCCGCGTCAGCGGATGCGCGAACAGGGCGCAGAGCGGCAGGGCCGAGAAATCCGCGGCGGCGGCGAGCGCGAGCCGCGCGAACACGCCTGTATCGGTCTCGCCCAGCGTGCGCCCGGCCGAATCCTCGACTTCGACGCCCCAGCGCGACAGCTCCGCCGAAACGCGCCGCGCGATCGCGACGTTGGGCGTCGCCAGCGCGGCGGTCCTGCTGGGCGTCTCCAGCGCCTCGCGCATGGCGACGGCGAGCGCCAGCGCCTCCTCGTTTTCGTCGTCGGCGACGATGATCGCGATGTCGGCGAGGCCGCCGGCGATTGCTTCGTCGCTCAGCGCGCCGGCGCTCTTGTCCTGGCGGCGCGCGCTCCAGGCGTCGGTGGCGTCGGCGGGGAGCAGCGCCTCGCTCAAGAAGCGCGCGCGCGCGCGCAGCGCCTCGGTCGGAGCCCCCAGCGGCTTCACCTCGTTGCGCGAGACGCCGATCGTCGCCAGCAGCCGGTGGAACGCGGCCTGCGGATGGCCGGCGACGCCGACCGCGCCTTCTTCGCTGGCGCCGATCATCGCCCAGGCGCGTTCGTCGAGGTTTTGGTCGAGGTCGGGCAGCACGACCGCGCCCTGCGGCGCGCGGGCGATCGCCGCGATCAGCCGCGCGGTGGCGCGATTGGTTCCGGTCGAACCGGCGATGATGGTCGGGCCGCGCGGCGATCCTAACGCCAGCGCCTCGATTTCGGCGTCGATCAGCAGCGCGCCGCGCCGGGCGCGATCGATTCTGCCGCGCTCTTCGAGCCAGGCCGGCCAATGCGCGAAGGCGATCTTGAGAAAATCGAGGGTGATGCGCCAATAGGGGTCGAAAGCGTCGGCGACCAGACCGTCGAGCCGCACCGGGTCGACGCCCTCGATGATCATGTCGTCGATCAGCGCGCAAAGATCGCCCGCCAGCGCGTAGGCCTGCGCCGGGCTGGTCGCCACCAACGGCGGCTCGCTTTCGTCGAACGCCATTCGCCCGTCGGCCTCGACGCGGCGGATGGCGCCGCGCAGCGCCTCGCCCCAGGCGCGGGTCAATCGCGCCAGCGTCATGCGGCGGGTGAGTTCGCCGACCGCGTCCGGCGCGACCTCGCTTGGGGCATCGTCGGGCTCGTTGAAGCCCAACTCGTCCCACGGCGGCTCGAAGGCGCCGAGCGGGGCGATGCGCGGCAGGATGAGGCTCGCCCCGCCGCTCGCCTCGACCAGCGCCTGGCCGAGCGCCGCCGCGGCGCGCTGGGTCGGCACGTAGATCGTCGCGCTGGCCAGTTCGAGCGGCCCGCGGTCGCCGGGAAAGCCGTCGACCAGCTCGCCCCCGAGTAGCGCGCGGGCGAGCGTCGCCAGAAACGGCGCGCCGGCGGGAATGGTGAAGACGTTGGCGTCGGTCAGGGCGGACTCGGGGGGTTGGCGAGTCGCTAACTGTCACGCCCGGCGGGCGGGAAGGCAAGCCGCGACAGCGGCGCGCCTGCCGTCATCGCGCGAGCTTGAGCGGCGCGGCGAAATCGATGCGCCGCGCAAGACGCGCGGCAAGGCCGTCGCGCGCGCGCTCCGCCGTCGCTTCATAGCAAAAATCGGACGAGGCCTCCGAGCGCGGCGAGTTGTTCAAGCTGCCGCGCCTTCACGTTCCCGGTGAGAAGCGCGACGCCGTTTTCGACGCCGTTCTCATGCGCCGTGCGCGCATGAATCCGGCCAAATTGAAAAGGCGCGCGCCCCTTCAATTTTGCTGGCGCAGACCCGTCGTCAACCTCGGCCCCGACCGCGGATCGCTCCAGAATTGAATGGCCCTGGCGTCGCCCGATCGCGACAAATGATTTCGGAAAATCCGCTTCCGGGTTATCGTGAACGTCGAGCTTTTCCGTTGGCGCGGGCGCGGCGGCCGACAGAGGGGAAGTGGGGCTGACGCGGGTCGCAAGCCCTTGAAATTCCGCTGAGCCGCCAAAGGAAAGGATGAGGATCGGCGTCACTGCGCCGACGGGGAACTGCAGCACGAAGAAAGGAATGATCAGGCGGGTCGTCACGAAGAGCACAATGATGTCGGTTCCCTCGCGGGCCTTGCAGACCACGCCGCCGAATTCAGCCCCCTCCGAGGGCAGGGCGAACATGACGAAACCCCACCCCGCGCAGCCCATCCCCTTCGGTCACGTCAAGCCTGTTACTGAACGTGCGCTCAGAAAAGGTGAGAAATAAATTCTATTTCCCTGTTTTTTGCAGCTCCTCCCAGGCCGTAAAGCCGCCGGAAAGACGAACTGCGTTGGTGAACCCCTTGGCGCCCAACAGGGTGACTGCTCGTGCGGCTCTTCCTCCCGACCCGCAATAGACAACGATTGTCTTATCCTTTGGCAGTTCGTTGTACCGATCGAGGAGGACATTCAAAGGGATCAAAACGGCGTTGTCGATGTGTCCGGCGTCATATTCCTCTTTCTGCCGCACATCCAAAATAAAGATGGGTTTCTTTTCTGCAATGAGCGCTTTGAGGTCCTGAGCGCTGATCGAGGGGACAGCCCCTACCGTTGTTGCTGGGGAAAGACTTTGTCCTTGCGCCAACCGAAACGGAGAGACCAGAAAACAACAAGCAAGACAGACAGCCAGAAAGCCTAAGCGGAGATGAAGTGACATAACGGACTCCTGTTAGCCGACATCCACCAGATGGCCCGGTTCAAGCCCAATCTGCGACCGTTTCGAGTTCCTGGCAAGCCGGGACGCCACTACCCGCCGCTCAATCGCTGGCGCGTTCGCGGGTTGGCTCGGCGGCTGAGGTTGGCCGCGGTCAGCGTTTATGCCGCGATAGTTCGCCGGATGGATTGCCACAAGGGGACCTACACGTGATATGATCCAACGCGACGAATCGGGGGGACGAACAGGGAGATGGCGATGACGCGTATGGTGTTGACGAGCGTGGGTATCCTCGCATTGCTTGGGGCCTTCGGCATTGCCTATGCCGCAGGCGACGTTCAGGCCGGCAAGGCCAAGACCGCCGTCTGCGCCGGATGTCATGGGCCGGCTGGCGCAGGCATCGGTGTGTACCCGCGGCTGGCGGGCAAGAGCGAGCAGCAGATCGTCCAGGCGCTCCAGGAGTACAAGTCCGGCAAGCGCGCCAATCCGATCATGAAGCCGATGGCGAGCATGCTCAGCGACCAGGACATGTCGAACATCGGCGCGTATTACGCATCGCTCAAGAATTGAAGTCGTCCGACCGGAACGGCCGTCGACGGGCCGGAGCGCCGGCGACCTTCCTCGACGCCCGCCGGACGATCCGGGCGCTGGCGCATGGACCGGCCGGATGAGCGAAAACCGCGCGTTTCCGAGCCTGAACGTCATCTCGGGCGCCGTCCGCTGGCGCGGCGACGCCGCCCCGTGCGCGCGTGAAGGCGGCGAGACTCGCGCCGGTTGCACGCGATCATGGGGGGACTCGCCATGCGCGCCGACGAGCTTAGGGAGGTGATCGGCAACTCGGAATTGTGACTTTCGAAACCGTCAACGGCCGCAAGATCGGCCATGCGTCAGTGCGCCCCGTGATTTGTTCGGGAATTGTGGGGAAAACGCCCGCTTGACAGAAGCGTCAAATTCTGGCGTCATGACGCGATTGGGAACTAGAATAATTCTACGGCATCGGGAACTAGAATAGTTTTTACGACATTGGGGACTAGAATATTTCTACGACGATCGTGGCTGGCGTCGACTCAAGAATGGGGCGGGGGGTGAGCCGCAGGATTCGAAGAGCGGTGGATGCGCTGTTAACCGCGGCGGCCGATCGGGAGACGTGTCGGCGCGCGTGGTGGTGTTGGCGCACGTGGTTGGATCGGCGCGCGTGGCGTGGAACCGGATCGCGCAAGAGACTGATCGCGCTCCTCGTGCCGGCCGTAATTTTGGCGGCGCTGCTTGGTTTCGCCCAACTGGTCGCAGCCGAAGTTCCCAATCAACTTCCTGGTCAATTCGACGCCGACGCGTATTCTGCGCTGGTCAATTTCGGGCAATCGAACGAGACCGCAGAGCCTAATCTGAATCTGGTCGCGGCCGAACGGCCCAATCCCGCCGATGACGTTTATCATCCGGCGCAGCGCGGCTCCGCTCACGCGCGGATGGCCGGAGAGGCGAATTTGGTCACCGCCGACGCTTTCGAATCGTTTGCGAAATCGGGCGCCGACGACGAGGTTTTTTCGGCGCTGGTCAAATTCGCTCAACAGACCGTGGCCGCGGAACCGAATTTGGTCGTGGCCCAGGCCGCGCCTCCCGCAGGGACAATGCCTCCCGCAGCGACAATCAAGAAGCCCAGCCCCGTCGTCAACGAGGGCGGTTACGCCAAAGACGATCCCAAATCTTGCCTGGAGGGTTCTAGTTGTCACGCCAAGGACCCTCCCGTCGTGGCGTTCCTGAAGGAGTCGCCGATGGCCGTGAAAGGCGATCCGCAGACGCCTATGGCCCAAGTCGGCTGCCAATCCTGCCACGGACCGAGCGCGGCGCACGTCGTCGCCAGCCGAGCCAAAGGCGGCTTCAAAGCCGGCGTTGACGAGCCGGCCATAGTCTTCAAAGGTCCCAATGCCTCGCCGGTCCCGGACCGCAATGCGGTATGCCAGAGCTGCCACGTGGGCGGGTTGCTCATCAACTGGGAGGGCAGCATGATGGAGCGCGCTGGCGTCGCCTGCACCGACTGCCACTCGATCATGGCGTCCGAGGACGTTGTGCGGGTCAAGAAGACCCAGGCGGAGGTGTGCTTCGCCTGCCATGCCGAACAACGGGCCGACAGCTACAAGTACTCGCATCATCCGATCCGCGAGGGCAAGGTCGTTTGCTCGGATTGCCACAATCCAATGGGCGGACCGGGCCCGCATATGCTCAAGGAGTTCTCGGTCAACGAGACCTGCTACAACTGCCATGCCGACAAGCGCGGGCCGATGCTGTGGGAGCATCAACCGGTCCGTGAGGATTGCACCAACTGCCACACGCCGCATGGTTCGAGCGAGCAGCGCCTGATGAAGGAGTCCATGGGTTTCATGTGTTCGAGCTGCCACAGCGCGGTTTCGAACAACAGCGGTGGAGCCTTCGGCGGAGGGCACGCGCTGTTCGGCAACCTGCAGGGAAAGGCGCTCTTCAACAGCGCCTTGGGGAACCAGAGGTTGTGCCTGAATTGTCACTCCCAGATCCACGGATCGAACAGCCCGAATGGCGCCTACTTCTTCCGCTGACGAGATTCCGCTGACAATATTCCCCCCGCAATTATCGGGGCAAGGGGGCTCACGTGATGCATAAACTCACTCTCCGCATCATGCTTTTGAGCAGCCTATGCCTGCTGCCGCTCGAAGCCATGGGCGCCGAACTCGGAGCCGCCCCGGCGGCGCCCGCGACCGCCGCCCTGACCTCGGACAACGAGATCGATTTCGGGCTGCTGGGGATTGGCGGGACGAACACTGGCCAGTACGGCCGCTACAACGGCTTCACCGAGCAGGGCGTCGACGGGCTGTTTGGTTTCAGCTCCGTCACGCGCGACGCGTGGGACTCCGGCGGCACGCACTACTACATTTTCACCGGCGCCAATCTCAATTATCAGTTCGGCGACAACCTCGGAACCGCCCAGAATCCCAACGGTCCCGGCGGTCAGACCAAGAACTTCACAGACGGCGCCTATTCGAGCCGAACCGCCAACGACCTGGGGCCGAGCGCTACGCTGGGCTTCAACGTCGGCGATCAGGGACATTGGGGGGTCATCGGCTATTACGACGCGATCTCCTACACCGGAAACATCATCGACTCGATTTATACGATCAACGGGCATACCGGGTTTCTCAACAGCCCGCTCACGCCCTGGGGCGGAGCAAGCAACAATCCTTCGACGGAAGGCCATGTCGCGAACACAACCTTCCCCATCACCGCGGGGGCGGTCACGGCCGCGCAGCTCGCCGCCGCGGAGCAACCGTTCCAGGTGGGCACGCGGCGTGACATTGTCGCTTTGACGGGCACGTACGTGTGGAACGACTGGACCATCACCGGCATCCTCCGTGAGGAGCACAAAGAGGGGACGTTGGAAGAGTCCCTTCGCGAGACATACGGGGGCCAAGCCTTCACGCTGCCGATCGACTACGACACCCAGCGCTACGATGTGTCGGCAGCCTACAACAGCTCCCAGCTCCAGGCCGTGTTCGGCTACTACCTCTCCAACTTCACCGACCACAATACGGCGGTGTCCCTTCCCTACCCAGCGACCGCTGCAGCGGCTCCCTTCGCCGAGTCGGGCCTATACTCGACGCCGCCGAGCAATTACGCGCAGTATGTGACCGCTATGATCGCCTACAACCTGACGCCGGGCACGCGGATCCACGTGAACGCGCGCTACGGCCTGGAGACGCAGAACGATACATACCCGGCGAACACCGCAAATCCGGCCAGCGCCGCCGGCCCCTTTGGCGGTCTGGCCAATCTCAACGCTCTGGGCCAGGGGACGAGCGCCACTTCGCCCAACATCAATGCCCAGGTCTACCAGGGCAACGTCGGCATCAGCTCCAACCCGATCGCCAACCTGAACGCCAGCGCGAAGTATTCCATCGATGGGCGCGACGTCAGCATCGATCAGCATGGTTGTGTGTACGGAGGCGGCGCCAGCCCGGATTCGGCCTCAACCTGCTCAGGCTACGTCGTGCCGCAGGAGTGGCTGAAGCAAAAAGTCAACCTCGACGCCGACTACCGTATCCTGCCGCAAGGCAACACCAAGCTGACGGTGGGTTATGAATACGACGAAACCGACCGCAGCAACGCCCAGGTCGGTCGCAGCGACACCAATATCGGGACGCTGGGCTTGAGCAGCATGATGGGTTCGGCCTTCATGGGCCGGATCACCGCCAGCTACGGCGAACGGAGCGGCGTGCTGAACTACTGGACGCCGTGGCAAAATCTGGGCGCCGGCAACAGCGCCTTCGTGGCTGGCGATACTCCCTCCGGCGCCTATTACCAGGCGCCGATGACATTGGCGTCGGTCAATCTCCGGGGCGACTATTCTCCGGGCGGCGCTTTCTCCGGCGGTCTGTCGTTCAAGGCCGAAAACGACGAGTTCCACTATCCGAGCACGACGGCTGGAACGCCCGCCGGGACGTTGCCGGCGAACCTCGTCAACCAGGTCGAGGGCATCAAGCAGGACTATAATCTCACGGCCGGAATCGATGGCAACTATCGGCCTGTCGAGGGTGTAAACTTCCATGCCTATTACACCTATGAGCAAATATTTTACAACAACCTGGGCAATGGCGCCTGCGCCGACTCCGCCGCCGCGCCGCTCTGCACGGGGAGCGCCGGATATTTCCAAAACAAGTATACCAACGACGTTCAAACTGTTGGCCTCAGCACCGAATGGCAAGCGACAGACAAGCTGAAGCTCAGCGCCGAATACACTTTTTCATACGGCGCTGTCATGTTTGGCGAGTACAATGGGGTTTTTGTGCCTTTGGGCGCTGTGACGCAGACCTATCAAAACGTGTCCAACTACCCGGACGACCACTCGATCATGAACGCCTTGACGCTTAAGGCGAGCTATAAACTGACGGACAATATCGAATTGTCGCTTGGCGCCATGTACAGCATGTTCTCGGATAAAGACTGGCGCGACTTGACAGGCGCGGTTGTGCCTGACTGCCCCGCCGGCGGTGGTTGCACGGCCGCCCAGCAGAATACGGTCGCCATCCTGACTCCGGGTTACGCCTCGCCCAACTATAATGTCGGGGCGGTCATGGCCATGTTGAAGGTCAAGTGGTAGGCTGCTGGACAGCGGGGAGCTTTCGTCCGCAGGCGCCGTTGCGGGGGAAGCTCAGCGCCGCCGTTGACCCGGACGACGCCGACATAGGCGCTGCACAGCAGGACGATGGGCGCCGTCGGGCCCGAGCTTCGCGGATCGACTGGTGAGCGAGGGCCAAGACCCGGCGCAAGCCGTCTCGGCGGCTCGGCAGGGATCATTCCCACCCCAAACGCTCCACGTGACAATCCCGTTTATCACCCGGGAGAAGGAGGGCTTCCGCCCGCTGATCGGCGCCGCCTTGCCGACCCGCATCGCATCCGGCCGGCGGCCGTCGACCGTTGGGCGCTCGCCGCGGTTCCCGAGGAAGAAATCGGGCTCGCGAAGCAGAAGAGCGCGCGGGCCCGGGGCGTCTATGGGCTCGACGCGCTGGACTTCATGCGCACGCTGGCGATCGCCACGCCGGCCAAGCTACGCCACCCCGAGCACAAGGCAGTGATCGGTTGGGAGCGATTCATGCGAGAGGCCGAGCGCGCGCCATCCCGTGCGCTCGGCGATGAAGCGCATGCCGGCGTCGAACAGGCTCGGATCGCCGCGAAACTTGTTGACGAGAAAGCCGACGATCATTTCCGCGTCTTCGGCAGCGATCGCCGCCTTCGTGCCGACGATCTGGGCGATGACGCCGCCGCGGTCGATGTCGCCGATCAGCGCGACCGGCGTCCCCGCGGCGCGCGCGAAGCCCATGTTGGCGATGTCGCGTTGGCGCAAGTTGACCTCGGCGGCGCTGCCGGCGCCCTCGATCAGCACCAGATCGGCCTCGCCCTCGAGGCGCGCGAAACTGTCGAGCGCGGCGACGAGCAGGCGCGGCGTCAGCTCGTAATAGTCGCGCGCCGCCGCGGCGCCGACGACGCGGCCGTGAACGACGATCTGCGCGCCGACGTCGCTCTGCGGCTTCAACAGCACCGGATTCATGTCGACGCGAGGGGCGACGCCGCAGGCGCACGCCTGCAACGCCTGGGCGCGGCCGATCTCGCCGCCGTCGGCGGTCACGGCGGCGTTGTTCGACATGTTCTGCGGTTTGAACGGGCGGACTTTCAGTCCCCGCGCGGCGAAGGCGCGGCAGAGCCCGGCGACGATGAGCGACTTGCCGACGTCCGAGCCCGTGCCCTGAAACATCAACGCGCGCGCCGGGCTCACGAATGGCGTCTCCTTTGCGGGCGCCGACCGGACCTCACGGCCCGCGCCGCGGCCGTGGGCTAGCAGGTTTGCCGGGGCGAGGCTATCGACGCTACGCCCTCGTCATCGCCGCCGCCGAGCGGCGGGACGATGAGCGCACCGTCAGCCCGCAGCCATTCGCCGCCCGGCCGGCGGCGTTGCTGATGGGCGAGGGCGGGGGGAACGTCAGCGGCACGATCGGCCAAAAGCCGAGGCCGGCGATTTGCGGGGACATGACACGCATTGCGTCATCGGCGGCGCCGTGAATGGATTAGACACATTGATATTCGGCAATGTGTATCATGTCCCCGTAATCCACGGTACGCCCAGAGAGATTCGAACTCCCGGCCGTCAGGCGACTATTCCTTCACCCCCCAAAGCCGCTTCAAATCGAGGCCAACACCGAAAAAAGCCGGCTTCAAAAGCAGGCTGTCTGCAAATCTTTGCAGTATCGAAGGAGACAACTTCCCGCGCATGTCACCAGTTATTACTGCGTCAACCACGCGGGAAAAATCGATGGGATTAAACTCCGACTTCCTCATCACAACTACATTCTCGATCAATGCCATACGGCGCGAGACGTCATCCATGACTGCGGAGATATTCAGATTTGTCAAAAGAGCGCAGGATTACGGGGACATGATAGGATTACGGGGACATGATACGAATTGCCGAATTTCGCCCTCCGCGGTCGGCGCCGCCCCGCCTCTCTCCGTCACCCGCCGAGCCGTCGATCTCATGGAAGCATGAACTTCCGAAGTTTTGACGCTGTCAATGGCCTTCGGCCGCCGGAGGCGACGCGCTCATAGCCCGTCGATAGACGGGCGTCTCTCGACGCCCTATGCGCGCGCCATAGACAGCGTCGAAACTTCGGAAAAAAGAGTCTTCCATGAGGAAAGACGGCGCTCCCCGCCGAACTCGCGCCGCCCGACTTACGGTGACATGATACGCATTGCGTAATCGGCGGTGGCGTTGATTGACATGCGCGACGCGCGCGGGGACGAACTGCGGAAGCTGCAAAGGCGTGGCTGACTTTCAGAGCACAATGTCAGCGTGTGCGCGTAGCTCCACTCGGACGTTGTGCCCCATCGGCTCGAGAATCACTTTCACACCTTCTCGCCGGGCGAACTTGAAGGCAGCAACGAAGTCTGAGTCGCCTGTGACGACAATGACTGTGCGCACGACCTCTCGTAACGACAGGCGAGCCATGTCGAGTCCGACTCGCATATCGACGCCTTTTTGAGACATATCCAGATCGAAGTCCGCGTCAGTCAAAGGTCGCGGCGCCTTGGTCAACTCCTTCGCCACGCGGGGCTTTATTCGCCACTGTGCGGGCGTCAGGCGTGTTTCGCCCATCCGAAGGGCAAAATTCGGCTTCAATACAAGCTGATCGTATAGGGATTGACTGAGGCGGAAACGCGGCGTTGTAGTAAGACTAAGCCGTGCCCTGCTTATCGGGAGCGTCACCGACGCTGATGAAGGCGGCGCGTCATAATAATATATTCTGAGTAGTTCGTAGCCCGCCACCTGCGGTAGGGCTTTTATTCGCTCACATTCGGTAACAACATCATCCGCAGTTGCGTGACGACCAAATTTTGCATATAGTTTCTTTGTTAGGAAGCCGCCGTCAAGTAATATAGCGTAGAGCGGTTGCGGCACGGGGCGCACTCTGGCGTGATGGGTCCGGCCCACTCCCGAGGCTCTTCGCCTCCGCTTAAGCGGATCGTCGGAATGAGCCGGACCGCTCGTTTATCCCGTTGCCGACTGCGCGGCACGAACGAAATATGGTCTATGAGAGCCAAAATATCAAGTGAATTCACTTGATGAGCGTTCGCTCAAGCCGTCCACCCGGCAAGCACGAAAATTCAGTCTGTCAAACTGAGACACTACCGAAACGGGCGTGGCCTTGACGCCGAGCACGGATCAGGCGCAGCGGAGCCGGATGGCGATGGATTTCACGCCGCGATCGGCCGCAACCCGAGCCCGACAATTTCTTCCCGAATCGCCCAATCCGGGTTATCCTTGCCTTTGCTCCGTCGAGACGACCTCCGCTCGAAGCGAGCGCCGTCCAAGCGGCAAGAAATCGGCGCGAAGGCGGGATTGTCAAGTGTTTTGGTCGTAAGCCTTTGAAATTTCTCGAAGTCGCGTCAAGGAAAGGCTTGACAAAGCTTGACAAAACTTGACAAGACTTGACAAAACTTGACATGGCGCGACGAGAGACTTGACGGCGCGCGCGCCCGCCAACGCGAACGCCGTAGCGCATCGCCCTTTAGACGCCCGCCTCACATTGCGCTATCAACGCGCTCGCTTGAAGATGGAGCGCGCCTACCCATGAAACACGCCGCGGCGGGGTCCCGCTTCGTCTGGGACGATCCCTTCCTGCTCGACGACCAGTTGAGCGAGGACGAGCGGCTGATCCGCGACACGGCGCGTTCCTACGCTGCGGACAGACTGCTGCCTCGCGTCACCGAAGCCTATCTCCAGGAGAAGACCGACCCGACGATCTTCCGCGAAATGGGCGCGCTCGGCCTGCTCGGCATGACGATCCCGGAAAGCTACGGCGGCGCGGCGACGAACTACGTCTCCTACGGGCTGGTCGCGCGCGAGATCGAGCGGGTCGACTCGGGCTACCGCTCGATGATGAGCGTGCAGTCCTCCTTGGTGATGCACCCGATCTTCGCCTACGGCGACGAGGCGCAGCGCCGGCGCTATCTGCCGAAGCTCGCTTGCGGAGAATGGATCGGCTGCTTCGGCCTGACCGAGCCCGACGCGGGCTCCGACCCCGCCGGCATGAAGACGCGGGCGGAGAAGGTATCGGACGGCTATCGCCTCACCGGCGCGAAAACATGGATTTCCAACGCGCCGATCGCCGACGTCTTCGTCGTCTGGGCGAAATCGGGCGCCGACGAGGGCGCGATCCGCGGCTTCGTGCTGGAGAAGGGCATGAAGGGGCTTTCGGCGCCGAAGATCGCCGGCAAGCTGTCGCTGCGCGTCTCGATCACCGGCGAGATCGTGCTCGACGGCGTCATCGTCCCCGAGAGCGCGCTGTTGGCGGGCGTCTCCGGCCTGAAGGGGCCGTTCGGCTGCTTAACTCGCGCGCGCTACGGCATTTCCTGGGGCGCGATGGGGGCGGCGGAGGATTGCTGGCGGCGCGCGCGCCAATACGCGCTCGACCGCAAGCAGTTCGGCCGGCCGCTCGCCGCGACGCAGCTCGTGCAGAAGAAGCTCGCGGACATGCAGACCGAGATCGCGCTGGGGTTGCAGGCTTCGCTTCGGGTCGGCCGGCTGATGGACGAGGGGCGCGAGGCGCCGGAGATGATCTCGATCGTCAAGCGCAACAACTGCGGCAAGGCGCTCGACATCGCGCGCCAGGCGCGCGACATCCACGGCGGCAACGGCATATCAGCCGAATATCATGTCATGCGCCACGCGCAGAACCTGGAGACGGTCAACACCTACGAGGGCGCGCACGACATCCACGCGCTGATCCTCGGCCGCGCGATCACCGGATTGCAGGCGTTCTATTAGAGCGGGCGCCTCGACGCGCCGCGACGACGGACGGGGCCGGGGGGCTTGGCGCAGGGTGCGGCGACGAGGGCGGCGCCGGTCGTGCGCCGATAAGCGCCGTGCGCGCGACGTCGGATGCGGCGCGCCGGCGATGTCGAGCCGGCGCGCGCGCCGCCGCCGTTCGACGCCGCCTCGGCGCCCGTTTCGCGGTCAAGCGAGCGCCCCGCTTCAGAGGAGCGCGATCGCGGCCACCAGCCGGCCGTAATCCGGCTCCTCGCGGTGGGTGGCGCGGCGATAGCTGAAAAACCGGCCCTCGTCGGCGTAGGTGTCGAGGCCGAGGTCCTGAAATGCGCCGACGCCGGCGCGCCGGGCCCGCTCCGCGATGTAGCGCGGCAGGTCGAACATCGAGCGCCGCGGATTGACGCTTGCCGCGAAGAAGCGCGCCGAGTCGGCGTCGGCCGCCGCGAAGGCGGCGACGAATTCGGGGCCGACCTCGTACGAGCTTTGCGCGATGCACGGGCCGAGCGCGGCGCAGACGCTGGCGGGTCTGGCCCCGAGCCGCGCCATCGCCTCGACCGTCGCCTCGATCACGCCGTCGCGCGCGCCCTTCCAGCCGGCATGGGTCGCCGCGACGACGCGCGCCCTTCGGTCGGCGAACAGGACCATGCCGCAATCCGCGCCGGTGACGCCGAGGCCGAGGCCCGGCGTCGCGGTGACGAGCGCGTCGCAGCGCGGGCGCGCCTCGGGCGCGAAGGGCGCGGAAATCGTCGCCACGTCCGGCGAATGGACCTGATAGGGAATGGCCAGTCGGTCGGGGGCGACACGAAGCGCCGCCGCCATGCGCGCGCGATTGGCGCGCACGGCCTCAGGCCCGTCGCGCGAGCCGATTCCGCCATTGAGGGAAGCGTAGACGCCGGTCGAAACGCCGCCCCGGCGGGTGAAGAACGCGTGCGCAACGCCGGGAAGCGCAAGCGCCTCGGCGGAGAGGAATTCGGCCGCGCTCACGCTTGCCTTGCCGGATAAGGTTGGAAGCCCGGCGGCGGCGGCACGGAACGGTTGGCCACGACCATGGCCTTGAACAACGCCCCCATTTCGCCGTCGCTCTTGCCTACGAGGCGACGGCGCGCCTGTTCGAATTCATCGGCGCGCTCGGGCGGCGCGCGTTGCGCCAGCGCTCGCGTGCGCATATCGATGCCGAGCGCGCGCAAGAAGTCGCCCTGGTCGATCGGGCCGTAGATGGAGGCGCCGGTCGCGCGCGCGCTTCGCGCCATCGCGGCGAAATCCACATGGGCGGTGATGTCCGCTTCGCCGGGATTGACCAGCGGATCGACCATGCGATGCGCGCGCAGCGCCTGCAGCGTGTCGCCGAAACCTGTCGCGCCATGGCCGTAGTCGACGAACAGCGCGGTGCCGCCCTGTTTGACCAGCCGCGCGCCGAGCTCGAACATGAAGCGATGGGCGACGGCGTTGACTTCGAGCGTCGCGCCCTCGTCCGCATCGACTTTGATATCGGGCACCGGATCGCTGGACAGTCCGAACGCCAATTGTCCGGAACCGTCGAGGCGCACCATTCTTTCGCGCCATCGCCCACCGCGGCGCACGAACTGGCGCACCGGCAAGGCGTCGAGGAATTCGTTGGCGAGAATGATCGCGGGGCCTTCCGGCGCTTCGCTCAATGTCGCGCGCCAGGCGATTGGCGCGCCGCTGGTCAGCAGCGCCTCATGTTGAATGTTGGCGAGCGCGGGGCTGATTTCGATCAGCGTGACGTCGACAGCGGCGCGAAACGCCGGCACGATGCGCGCGGCGCGCAACGCGTCGCTCATCAGGGTTCCGCGCCCCGGACCAAGTTCGACGAGGCGAACCGGATTCGGGCGCCCCATCGTGGACCAGACCTCGGCGGCCCACAGTCCGAGCAATTCGCCGAACATTTGAGAAATTTCCGGCGCGGTGGTGAAGTCGCCCTCCGCGCCGAACGGATCGCGGTTCATGTAATAGCCATAGTCGGGATGGGCGAGCGCGAGTTCCATGAAGGTCTCGACGGTGATGGGGCCGTCGCTGGCGATCATCGCTTTGATCTCGTCCCCGAGCGCGCTCATGTTCTCTCCCTGGCGGCCCCTCGCATGCTCCAAGCGATGAGGCCGACGCCGATGACGATCAGCGGCGCGGAAAGGACCATCCCCATGGTCAGGCCGTGGCCTAGGTCCTCGAGGCGCGGATCGGGGTCGCGATAGAACTCGCAGAAGATGCGCGCCGCGCCGTAGAGCGCGCCGAAGGTGCCCGCGATCAGGCCCGGACGCCGCAGCGCCCCTGCGCGCGCCGCGAGGACGAGGATGACGAAGATCGCCAGCCCTTCGAGCAGCGCCTCGTAGATTTGGCTGGGATGGCGCGGCAGTCCGTCCGAGCCGGGAAAGATGATCGCCCAAGGGACGTCGGTCGGCCGGCCCCACAGCTCGGGTTTGATGAAGTTGGCCAGCCGGCCGAGGAAGACGCCGATCGGCGCGGCGAGCGAGGCGAGATCGCATACGCTTAAGAGCGGCGTCTGATAGCGGCGCGCGAACAGCGCGACGCCGACCGCCGCTCCGATCAGTCCGCCGTGGAAGGCCATGCCGCCTTCCCAGACCTTGAAGATTTCGATCGGATGGGAAAAGTAATAGCTGGGATCGTAGAACAGGACATTGCCAAGCCGACCGCCGACGATGACGCCGACCGCGCAATAGACGAGCAAGTCGTCGATGCTCTCGCGGCTGGGACGCGGCGCCCCGCGCCACAGCCTGTCGTCGGCGACGACGCGCCGGATCAGCGCCCAACCGGCAATCAGCCCTGCGATATAGGCGAGCGCGTACCAGCGAATCGCCAGCGGACCCCATTGAAATAAAATGGGATTGATCGCGGGAAAGGGCAGGACGAGCGTGGACATAAGCTTGCAGGTGATGCGACGCGGCCGTTGTCCCGTCAAGAGCGCAGCGCGCGGCGCCCACGCAAATCGTTGATGAATCGGGCCGCGCGCGGCGGAAGGGAAGAGCTATCGCGCCGATTGGGCGTCGGCGGAGGCGCGCATCGGCGCGAGCTTGCAGCGCGCGAGCCTCTCATACAGCGGACGCGCCGCTTCGGCGATCGATTTCAGCGAATCGGGCAGTTCGTCGAAGGAGACCTCGCGGCCCGGCGGCGCGAAGCCGGTCGATTTTTCAACCGCGTCATACCAGGCGGGCGCCCATGCGCCGTCGTTCGCGCGCCGGCCCGGCGGCCAGGACAGCATCGCCTCGTCGAACGAAATCCTCAACACGGCGCAGAGCGCGCCGAGCATGCCGCGCGGGTCGGCGAGCACGTCCTGGCCTTCGACGACCGGCGGCGCGTCGCCCGAGCGCTCAGCGGCGCGCTCGAACAGGGCGACCTGCGCGGGCAGGCCGATTTCCTCCAGTGTGAAGTCGTCGCGCTTTCGCGCATAGGAAGCGAGCACGGCCTCGGGCGCGCGAATGAGGAAGGCGTTGACGCATCGATCGATCCAGTCGCGGCCGAAGCCGGCGATCATGTGGTGCGTCATGTGCTTCTGGTACCAGATCGGCTTGCCCTCGGGGACGGGCCCGGTCAGCGCGGCGGCGACCGCGCGCCAGTCGGTCGGCTGCGAGGCGATCACTTCCTCGCGCAGGGGGTGGGCGAGCCCGCTCGCGGCGAGATAGGCGGCGTAGAAAGGTTCGTCCGTCACCGCGCAATCGCGACGATTGCCAAACGCGCGCATCATCGCGGTCGAGATATTGCGGGGACCGGACCACATGGCGATGCGCACCGGCGGGCGCGAAGCGTCGGCTTCCACCTTATTCCGGCCTCCCTCGCGCTTCCTCGGCCTCCAACGCCTTATAGAGCGCGCGCAAATGCTTGGTCATCGGACCCGAAGCGTCGGCGGGATCGCGCGCATGGTCGCCGATTCGACGCCCGTCGACTTTGACGACCGGCGTCAGGCCGGCGAAGGTGCCGGTGCAGAAGGCCTCGTCGGCGCCGTAGACGTCGAACAGCGAAAAATCTTTCTCGAAGGCGGGAACATCCGCCCGCCGCGCGGCGCGCAACACGGCGTCGCGCGTGACGCCGGCAAGGCAATAGCCGCCCGCCGAGGTCCACAGCTCGCCCTTGCGGACGATGAAGAAGTGGGTCGAATTGCAAGTGGCGACGAAGCCGCGATCGTCGAGCATCAGCGCTTCGTCGGCGCCCGCCTCCATCGCTTGGATGCAGGCGAGGATGCAATTGAGTTTGGAATGCGAATTGAGCTTCTGGTCTTGCTCGGCCGGCCCGGTGCGCCGGATGTGCACGGTGAACAGGGCAAGCCCGCGCGCCAGCGTTTCTGGCTTAGGAACCTTCCATTCGGGAATGACGACGATCGTCGCGCCGCCGATCGCAAGGCGCGGGTCCTGATAGGGCGAACGCCTGACGCCGCGCGTGACCATCAGGCGGATGTGCACGCCCTCGCGCATGCCGTTGGCTTCGATGACGTCGAACAGCCGGCGCTTAAGTTCGTCGCGGCTGAGGCCGACGTCGATGCGCAGCATCTTCGCCCCGTCCCACAGGCGGTCGAAATGCTTGTCGAGAAACGCGATGCGCCCGTCGTTGAGGCGCAGGCCCTCCCAGACGCCGTCGCCGAGCACGAAGCCCGAATCGAACGCCGAAACCTTCGCCTCGGCGCGGGGCGTCAGGACGCCGTTGACGCTGACGAGCACGGTTTCGTTGCGGGGATCGCCGACGTAGTCTTGCGAGCCGGCGGCGGGGGATTCAGGGGGCAAGGTTCAACTCCACGAGGCGCGGCGAAGATAAGCCGGTTTGCGCGCTCGCGCCAAGGCTCGGCCGCTGCGCGAACGCCGCAAGGCCCGCTTAACGGTGTCCGAGGAATGGCGACGACAAGCGGCCGGATATCATCTAGGGATGGCGAGCGATTTCGGACATTGAGGAGCGTGCGCTATGAAACTCGCCTCGATTGTCGCCTTAGTTTTCGCCGCGGTCGCCGCCCCTGCGCTGGCCCAGGATTGCGGTCAATGCGCCGAGCCCATAAGGGTCAACGCGAATTTTCAGGTTTCGCTGCCTATCGCCAAGAACGCCTCCGGCGCCGAACTCGGCAAGGCGCTCTCTGCCGCGAGTCAGCCGCTCTACGATCTCGTCAGTCGCCAGTGCGACGTCCTCGCCGATGAATACAAAGGCGTTTGCCGCGTCGTCCAACTGAACGTCAACGCGTCGATCAGCGATCGCCGAATTCCGCAGTTCGTCGCGCCCGGCGAACGAGCCTCCGAGCAGCAGCGCGTGAACGCGAATGCGACCGCGACGTTCGAGATCACGCCCGCGAACGCGGACAATCCCGCGGCCAAACCCTGACGGCGCGCCTACGCGAGGCGTCGCCGCCTAAATCTCGATCTCCCGCCCGATCTCCACGACGTTGTCGCAAGGGAGCTTGAGGTAATCGCTGATGCGTGCGGCGTTGCGGCTCATCGCGGCGAACAGCGCTTCCTGCCAGCGCGGCAGGCCCGCGCCGTCCTCGCGCGGCACGATCGTTTCGTGGCCGACGTAATAAGTGACGTCGTCGAGGTCGATGTCGGCGCCTTTGGCCTTGCATTCGGCGATGACGGCGGGGACGTCGGGCTGCTCCATGAAGCCGTAGCGCGCCTCCGCGCGCCAGTATTTGCCCGCTTCGCGCGTCACGCTCACGCGCTCCTCGGGCTCGACGCGCGGCGTCGAGGCCACGGTGAGCGTCAGGGCGAGCACGGTTTCGTGCAGCGAACGGTTCTTGCGCACATGCCATGACAACACCGGCGGCGTGCCCTCCTTGGCGCGGGTGAGGAACACCGCCGAGCCCGGCACGCGCGCGATGCGGCCCGATTGCAGTTCGGCGACGAAAACTTCGCTCGGCGTCTGTTCGGCGACCACTCGATTGTGCACGGCGCTCGCGCCGCGATGCCAGATCCACATCACGCCGTAGACGGCGCAGGCGAGCAGCAGCGGAACGTAGCCGCCTTGCATCACTTTAGCCATGTTAGCGGCGAAGAAGCCGCCGTCGACGATCATGAACAACCCCGCGACCGCGCCGGTGCGCAGAAGGCTCCAGCCCCAGATTTCGCGCATCGCGATGAACAGCAGCACGCTCGTCATCAGCATCGTCAGCGAGACGGCGATGCCGTAGGCTGCGGCGAGATTGTCGGACTTGCCGAAGCCGATCGTCAGACCGAGCGTGACGATCATCAGCAGCCAGTTGACGGTTCCGACGTAGATCTGGCCGTAGCCCTCCGCGGAGGTCTGCTTGACGATGACGCGCGGCAGCCAGCCGAGTTGAATGGCCTGGCGCGTCATCGAATAGGCGCCGGTGATGATCGATTGGCTGGCGATGATCGTCGCGATTGTCGCCAGCACGATCAAGGGGGTGAGCAGCGGGGCGGGGCAGAGGCGATAGAAGATATTGCCGTCGGTGGGCGCGCCGTTCAGCGCCAGCGCCGCCTGCCCCGCGTAATTGAGGACGAGACTGGGGAACACTACGAAGTTCCAGGCGAGGCGGATCGGCGTGGGGCCGAAATGCCCCATGTCGGCGTAGAGCGCCTCAGCGCCGGTGACGCACAGAAAGACGCCGCCGAGCACGAGGAAGCCGGTCAGGCCGCCGGAGGCGAGAAACTCGAGGCCGTACAGCGGATTGATCGCGACCAGCACGGACGGGTGCTGAAGCACGCCATAGACGCCGAGCGCCGCCATGACGAGGAACCAGACGAGCATGATCGGGCCGAAGGCCCTGCCGATGCGCGCCGTGCCCTGCGGCTGGATCGCGAACAGGGCCAGCAGGATCGCCACCGCGGCCGGCAGCACGAACGCCTGCAGCGACGGCGCGACCTGCTCCATGCCTTCGAGCGCCGAGAGCACCGAGATCGCCGGCGTGATCGCGCCGTCGCCGTAGATCAGCGCCGCGCCGAACAGGCCTGCGGCGATGATCGCGGGCCGATGCCGCTTCTTGACGCCGAGCAGCGTCATCAGGGCGATGACGCCGCCTTCGCCGTCGTTGTCGATGCGCATGGCGAAGCCGACGTACTTGATCGTGGTGACGACGAGCAGCGTCCATAGGATCAGCGACAGCGATCCCAGGATCGTCTGAGCGTCGGGATGCGCGCCGGTCAGATCGAGCACCGTCTTGAGCGTGTACAGCGGGCTGGTTCCGATATCGCCGAAGACGATGCCGAGCGCGGCCAGACTCATTGCGGCCAGGCGCGGATTGAACGCGGCGCCGGAGGCCGCTTGCTGGGTCGTCACTTCGAGTCTCCGTCGCATGCGGCCGCGCGACGGCGGCGCCGAGACCTCTATAGACCGACGCCAAACCGACGGGAAAGGCCGGAATTGGCGCGGTCCGCTCGAGTCGAGCCGGGGCGTGATCGCCGGATCATGGCCGCTGGCTCGCCGGCCGCAGCCTGCGCCATCGAAAGACGGCGGGCGGTCGCCCGGGCGCTCGATGGGCGATCGCGCGGGGTCCGCCGGACGATCGCGAAGCGCGGGCGCCTCGGCGGCGGCAACGGCCGGTCAACCTTAAGAAATTTAACCGTCGCCAAAAGCCGCGACGGCTCAAATTGTAGCGAATTGTTTTTCGCCGCGCCAAGCGGTTTGACCGAACCTGTCCCGCGTCGATCACGACGGGGGAAGACGATGTTTGGGTGGGTTGCGCGGTCGGCCGCCGCCGCGGGTCTGTTCGGGCTCGCCTATGGCGGCTTCGTCGAGGCCTCGGAGCCGAAAATGCCGCATGCGAGCTACGCCGCGGTCGGCGGCTCGACGTCCGTCCCCTACGGCTGGATCGATTTCTGCGGCCGCCGGCCCGAGGAATGCAGCCTCGGCAAGCTTTCGCCGCTCGACGTTCGCCTGACGAAAAGGACCTGGGAGATCCTCAACCGCGTCAACGTCTTCACCAACGACGCGATCGAGCCGATCACCAATCTCGACCACTGGGGAACCGTCGTCGACCATTGGGATTACCCGATCGACGGCAAGGGCGACTGCAAGGTTTATGCGCTGTTCAAGCGCAAGCAACTCATCGAGCAGGGATTTCCCAGGCAAGCGCTGCTGATGACGATCGTGCGCGATCTCGACGGCGAGGGCCACGCCGTCCTCACGGTCAAGACCGACCACGGCGAATTCGTGCTCGACAATCTCCGCGACGAAATCCTGCCGTGGGACGCGACCGGCTATCGCTTCATCAAGCGCCAGGCGCAGGACGATCCCAACGTCTGGTTGGACCTCGGCGGCGCGGGCGGGGCGGCGTCGTAACCAAGCCGACGCGCGCGGCGCTGCTTGTATTCCGCCTGCTTTATCTTATCTTGCCGTTGCTGCTCTCGCTCGTCGTCGTCGTTTTCGAACGCGAGCGGATCGGCGGGCTTGTTCGCGCAAGAGGCGGAGGTTGAGCCATGGCCTCGAAGATGCCGATTTCAGCGAGCGACGTGCTTCTGGTCATCGACATCCAGAACGATTTCCTCACCGGCGGGGCCTTGGCGGTTCCCGACGGCGAGGCGATCGTGCCGCTGGTCAATCGCCTGATCAAGGCGTTCCCGCAAGTCGTCGTCACCCAGGACTGGCACCCGGAAGGCCACGTCTCGTTCGCCTCCTCGCACGACGGCGCCAAGCCGTTCGACGTGGTCCAGTTTCCTCACGGCGACCAGGCGCTGTGGCCGGACCATTGCGTGCAAGGCGCGCCGGGCGCGGCGCTGCACGAAGCGCTCGACGTCGATGCGGCGTGCCTGATCCTGCGCAAAGGCGTCAACGCCAAGATGGATTCCTATTCCGCCTTCACCGAAGCCGACGGCAAGACGACGACCGGGCTGGCGGCGCTGCTCAAGGCGCGGGGCGCGCGCCGGGTGTTCGCGTGCGGCCTGGCCACCGATTACTGCGTCGCCTATTCCGCGCTCGACGCGCGCGCCGCCGGCTTCGAGACCTTCGTCGTCGACGACGCCTGCCGCGCGATCGACGCCGGCGGTTCGCTGGAGGCCGCCTGGGCCAAGATGAACGCCGCGCAGATATGGCGAATCCAGGCGCGCGAGATCCTGGGGTAGGGGCAGGGCGGCGGCGCATCTTTCCTGCGTCGATTATCTCGGCGACGCGCCGTGGGGCGAAAGCGAGACGGCTAAGGCATGACGCGCGCGGATCGAATCCCGTCCCTGGTCCCACCCGCCGCTCGGCGAGCGGCCGGCGGGCATGGCGGCGAGCCCGGGCTGCGCCGATCTCGACTTCGGACCGATCTCGAGGCCAAGGCGCGCGAGCTCGGCTTCGACGCCTGCCGCGTCGCGGCGCCGAAGCTGCCGCCGCGCGCGCGCGAAGACCTCGCCGCCTGGCTCGCCGACGGCGCGCACGGCGAGATGGACTGGATGGCCGAGACCTTCGCGCGTCGCGCCGATCCGAAGACCCTGTGGCCCGAGGCGCGCAGCGTCGTCATGCTGGCGATGAACTACGGACCGGCCGCCGATCCGCGCGAGGCGCTGCGCCATAAGAGCCGCGCGGCGATCTCGGTCTATGCCCGCGGTCGCGACTATCACGACGTGATCAAGGGCCGCTTGAAGACGCTGGGCTCCTGGCTCGTCGCCAGCGCGCGCCCCGAGAAGGCCGAGGTCAAGGTCTTCGTCGACACCGCGCCGGTGATGGAGAAGCCGCTCGCCGCCGCCGCGGGCCTCGGCTGGCAGGGCAAGCACACCAATCTCGTCAGCCGCGAATTCGGCTCGTGGCTGTTTCTCGGCGCGATCTTCACCGATCTCGCGCTTTCGCCCGACGCGCCGGAAAGCGACCATTGCGGCGCCTGCCGCGCCTGCCTCGACGTCTGCCCGACGCGCGCCTTCACCGCGCCTTATCGGCTCGACGCGCGCCGCTGCGTCTCCTATCTGACCATCGAGCACAAGGGGACGATCGCGCCGGACCTACGCGCCGCGATCGGTGCCCGCATCTACGGCTGCGACGATTGCCTGGCGGTCTGTCCGTGGAACAAATTCGCGCGCGCGGGGCGCGAGGCCAAGCTCACGGCGCGCGAGGATCTCGCCCATCCGCCGCTGGCCGAACTCGCCGCGCTCGACGAGCAAAACTTCCGGCGCCGCTTCGCCGGCGGGCCGATCAAGCGGATCGGCCACGCGCGATTCTTGCGCAACGTCATGATCGCGATCGGCAATTCCGGCGATCCCGCGCTGATCGCCGCCGCGCGCGCCGGGCTCGCCGCCGCATCGCCGCTGGCGCGCGCGATGGCGGTCTGGGCGCTCGCCCGCCTTTGCCCGGCCGAGGAATTTTCCGCGCTTGCGCGCCAACGCGCGGAGGCGGAACCCGATGCGACGGTCGCGCTGGAATGGCGCGCGCCGGCCGCCGCCCCGACGACGCGTTAGAGCCTCGCGGGGGCGGGCGATTCGCATGAGTTACGCTGGGAACAGACTCGACCCGGAGCCGTGCGAGCCGACGCTTCAATGCGTCGTGACGCGCTCCGTCTCGTGCTTAAGCTTTTCGATTTCGTCTTTAAGTTGGAGTTTCTTGCGTTTCAGTTCGTGGAGCTTCAAATCGTCGGCTGACGGGTGCGCCTCCTCCAGCGCGATCGCGGTTTCGATCGCCTGGTGGCGGCGCACAAGTTCCGTCAAATGCGATTCGAGGGACATTGGCAAACTCCCTTTCCTTAACGACGACGAAAGTGTGACACATCGGGGGCGGCATGCAAGCGCGAAATTGCGCCTCCGCCGATCAATTCATCGCCCCCGTCGAGGGCATTTTAGCGGCTGCGCGCGCGGGATCGCGGCGGCCTTGCGAACTTGCGCCCAGACTCGCATATTCGCCGCGCCGGCGCCCGTTTGGGGGGCGCGGCCGATTCGGGCGAAGCAGGGCATGGCGCAGCAGAATTTGAGCGAGGAAGAACGCGCGGTTCTGTCGGGTCAATTGGAGCGATTGCGCGAAGAGCAGCGCGACCTCGACGCCGCCATCGACGCGCTGAGCGAGGCCGGCGAGGGCGACCAATTGCAGTTGCAACGGCTCAAGAGGCGCAAGGTCCTGTTGCGCGACCGAATGACGCAACTCGAGGACGCGCTGACGCCCGACATCATCGCCTGAGGGGGTTAGACGTCTCGTAGATGCGAGCGCTGGTCGCGGGCGGCGCCATTCTTCGTCGCCGACTCAATCGTTTCAATCTGTTGCGTGACGATTTTCCGCCGCCTCGGCCGGCGATGGCGGCGCGAGCGCGGGCTCCGGGGGCGCGGAGCGCCTGCGTCGCTGCGGCGGCCGCATCGGCAAGCGGGCGCGCCAAGCCCCGATAGCGATCGAGTTCGCCGACGATGCGGACCACGCGGTCGAGCGCCTGCATGTTTCCCTCCATCATCGCCGCGTGCGCGACCATCATCGCGTCGCCGAGGCGGCCGATCTGCAACTGCACGAAGCCCGCCGGGGGATCGACCTCGCGCCGCTCCAACATCTCCTGAACGAGTTCGCGCGCGCGTCTGATCGACAGCCCTTCTTGCAACGGGATCTCGGCGACCGGCACGCCGGCCTTGGGCAAGTCGAACAGCCTGAGATTGCGCTCCGCCTTCGCCCGCCGCGTTTCGATGCGGCCGCGCGCGCGGGGCGACGATCGCCCCGACAGCGATACCGACATCATGATCGATATCGATCCCGAGGCGGAACTGTCGGTTTACGACTACGTGGGATTGAAGCGCTATATCGCCAGCCTATTGGAGGGCTCCGTCGACGTGATCGACCGCGAAGCGCTGAAACCCCATGTCCGCCCCCCCCCCCGCGGAAGGCGACGCCGTCTATGCCTTCTGAACGGGCGAATCCGCAGGCGTACCGTTTTCATATTCGCGACAACGTCACTCTCGCCCGCGGCTTCGTCGGCGGCTTCGATTACGAACGATTCCGCGACAATCAGCTTCGGATTACGGCGACAGATTCCGGCGACAGCTTACCAAATCCCCAATTACGGTAGGCCACGCCGCCCCGTCGCCGTCAAGCGGCTGCGCCGCTCCTACGCTGCGCTTCGGTCGCTGCGCGATGACTGCGCCGGGCCGGCGTGGCAAAGGGCTCTTCAGTCGTGTCGCTGACGCAAAGCGGCCCAACGGGCCGCTTTGCGTCAGCGACACGACTTGCAAACCAAACACCAGCGCCGCGCGGAGCGGTCAAGGTTCGCGAGCGAAGCGCGAAGCGGCTCGACCTTGACAGCGAGCACGGCGATGGCAGTGGTGTGCCTCGGGCCGTGTTTCAGCGTAATAGCCGGATCGCGGCGCGCGCTGATGCGCCCAACGCAATCGCGGAGTCGACCGTGACGAATCCGAATGAGACGCCGCCCGACCAGGTCCACAAGCCGCCGCCGCCGGACGAGCATGCGCAAGCGGAGAACCGCGACTTCGCCAATATCGTCGCGTTGGTCTTCGTCGTCGCGTTGGCGCTCGGCGCCTTCTGGCTGTTCAAGGAGCTCGAGCGCCATAACGAAATCCTGAACTGCGTCGCCTCCGGCCGGCGCAATTGCGACGCGCTGCTCCATCCCGACGCGCCCGCGCCTTGAGCGCCGCCGAAGGCGAAAAAGCGGCGCTTCGGCCGCGCGATCTCGAATGATCGCCGCTCGTCTCTCGCCGCCCGCGCGGGGCCGACCCCGCGCGGGCGGAAAATCGCCGCAAGCCGATATCATCGGCGCCCCGGCTTACTTGAGGGCGTCCTCGACCGACTTGACTACGCCGCGCGCCGCAAACGCCGCCATCACGATGGCCACGCCCGAAGTCAGCAGGTTGACCCCGGCGATCAGGCCCAAGGTCCACGTCGCGCTGACCGGCCAACTGTAGACGATGATCGCAACCAGGATCAGGTCGCAAACGCCGCTGGCGAGCATCCAGCCCCAGGCGTCGGGCAGCGCCTTGCGATAGGCGATGGAGGTCACGATCTGGAACACGCCTTCGGCGACGAAAATCGCGGTCAGCGCCAACGTGAGCGTCTCCGTGCCGGTGATCGGCTTGTAGAGCAGCAAGACGCCGAGCGCGAGCGACAGCGCCGCCGTGACCAGCGTCCATATGAAGGCCGAGACGTCGTCGGCGGAGAACATCACGACGAGGCCGACGATGCCGGCGATCAGGAACAGCCAGCCGATGAAGATTTCGACCGCGACGGTCGAGATCATCGGCGCGGCGATGGCGAGGACGCCGAGAACGATCAGGGCGACGCCCTGAAACATGAGCAGCCCCCAACGCGCGTTCCACGCGTCTCTGACGCCGCGGTGCAAGTCGCTCAGATCTGAATCGATGGCAGCCATAGGATTCCCCCTTTTCTGCTCGCGCGATTGGCTTGACGAAACCCGGCGAGCAACGCGCGATCGCCGGCGGCGAACGCGCTGAACCGAAAAATATCACATATTTTTGGCGTTGCGCGCGTCTTCTTCGCTCGCGCGGCCAACGCTTGGCCGCCGAGCGATGAAGCCGCGCGCCGACCGCTGGTTATCGCTTGGGCGAAACGGTCTTCGCGTCTCGCCGCGCGAGCCACGCTTCCAGCACCGCCTTTTCGACGTTGTCCACCGCCGCCAGAGCCACGGCGAGCGCGGCGGCGGCGTATTGCTCGGCGAGGTCGGCCCGATTTTGCAGCTTGGCCGTATCTAACTTCGCCTTCCACTCGGCGATCTTCTCGCTGGCCGTCGCCTTTTCGGCGTCGAGCCAGGTCTTCATCTCGGCTTCGGCGGTCACGACCCTCGGATGATTCTGTTCAACGCGCTTGCGCACCGAATCGAGATATTTGCGCGCCTCCTGCTCGGCGTTTTCGGCCTTGCCGTCGATCTTGCCTTTCAGGCTTTCCAGGCCGCTTTCGACGTTCGTGAGTTTCAGACGAAGATCCTTGCAGAATTGGTCCAGATGCTGCGCCATAATGAGTCTCCTTTCTCTGTCGAAGATGCCCGTAGCTTGATCCGCGCGCGGCGATGGCGAAAGGTTGGATCCGGCCAACAAGGAGTTGGCGTTCGGCCATCGTCGAAGGCCCGAACGCGATCGACGACGGCGCCGGCGGCGCAGCGGGCTCGACCGCCCTTGCGCCTTGCGGATCGCCGCGAGGATCGTCGCCTCATGTTCGCGCCAAGCGCCTGAACTCGCGAGGGGCGCCGTCGGTCCAACGGCGAAAAGCGTGGCGAAAATTGGCTGCTTCGCTGAAGTCGAGGGCCTGCGCGATGTCTTCGACGGTCAAATCGGTGTCGCGCAGATATTTGATCGCGACTTGGGCCCTCAGCTCGTCCAGGAGCTTGCGGAAGGACGTGTCCTCCTCCTTCAGTCTTCGCCGCAGCGTGCGCGTCGCGATCTTCAAATGCTTGGCGATGGCGTTGAAGCTGGTCGGCCGGGCCAAATTGACGAGAAGCGCCTCCCGCACCTGGCCGACGACGCCGGCGCGCTGCTGAAACTCCTCCATCAGCTGGTCGCACAGCGCCAGCGCGGACGCATAAGTCAGATCATTTCCCATCGTCGGCGCGCCGTCCAACCACGCCGAATCGAATATGAACTTGTTTTCAGCCTGTCCGAACGCGACCTGACAGTCGAACGTTTCGCCGTAGTCCGGCGCATCGCTCGACGGGCCGTAGGCGACCTCCAGTCTGCGCGGTTTGAACGCCGGCCCCATGACGTCGCGATGCAGCGATTCGTGAATGCCGAATTGCAGTTCGACGAGAAATCGGTACAGCGCGTCGTCGACATCGGGGTGCGGCAAAGGAGCAATCGTCCATACGCCCTGTTCGCCTTCCTCCTTGAAGGAAACGTCGGCGAGGGGCGTCGCGAGCTGGTGGTATCTCTGGGCAAAGCGCATGGTCTGTCGAAAGTTGGCGCTGGTGAGGATCGCGAACCCGTACATTCCATATGTCGACACGTGGAAGCGCAGCCCGGCCCGATAGGCGAAACGCCAGTCGGGCGCGAGCCGAACCGCGTTGCGATAACATCGAATGATTTGGTTCAATGAGACCCGCGTCGCCGCAGACGCCAATTCGTCGCGCGACAGGCGGACGGACTCCAACGCCCTGGCGGGGTCGACGCCTTCGGCTTGCAGCGCGTTCACCACGGCGACGAGCTTGGCGACGGGATGGATTTTCTCGTTGGGGCCCGCGTCGATCATCGCTGCGCATAAGCTCCCTTGGTCGCGCGAGGCGGACCCGTTGCGAAAACGCGCATCGCCATGCGCCGCGCGCGACAATTTCCATCATGCGGCCGCTATTTCGACCGCAAAAAAGCGATCGCCGGCGTGCGCGCCGCTGCCGCTTCCCCCCGGATGGCCACGAATTTTCAGTTCAGACTGCGACATTTCGACCGGCCGGACAACCCTGAAGCGCTCGATCGTCGAACCTGGCCGTCAATCGGCGCTGCGACGCCCAGGCGACGCCGTCGCCAAAAAGATTGCGGCGCGTCGGCCCGAGAAACGCGTCATTATGTCGCTCGTTGCTCGCCGCTGAGCCGGAGCCGCCCCATGCCCTACCGCGTCAACGCCGACCTGCCGCCTTCGGTGCGCTTGCACCTGCCCGAGCACGCGCAGGACATCTATCGCGAGGCGTTCAACCACGCCTTCGCCGCCCACGCGGGCGACCCGCGCCAGGAGGAGGCGGCGCACCGCATCGCCTGGGCGGCGGTCAAGCGCCGCTACGAGAAGATCGGCGACTTTTGGGAGGAGCGCGGATAAGCCGCCGCCCCGCCTTGCGCGCCGCGCGGGCTTGCCTTATCGCAACGCGCATGATCGACCTTTCCCTTGGCCGCGTGCGCCCGTGACCGCCCCTCCGAAGCCCGTCGCGATCATCATGGGCTCGCAGTCCGACTGGGCGACGATGCGGCGCGCCGCCGAGACGCTCGACGAACTTGGCCTCGGCTATGACGCGCGCATCGTCTCGGCGCACCGCACGCCCGACCGCTTGGTCGCCTTCGCCAAGGGGGCGCGCGCCGCAGGTTTCAAGGTCATCATCGCCGGGGCGGGCGGGGCGGCGCATCTGGCTGGCGTGACGGCGGCGTTGACCACGCTGCCAGTCTTCGGCGTGCCCATCGAGACCCGGGCGCTGGGCGGACAGGACAGCCTATTTTCGATCGTGCAGATGCCGGCGGGCGTGCCGGTCGGAACCCTGGCGATCGGCGCGGCGGGAGCGGTCAACGCGGCGCTGATCGCCGCGGAAGTGCTGGCGCTCGCCGACGTCTCGCTCGCCGAGCGGCTGGAGGCCTGGCGCGCGGCGCGCGCCGCCGCGGTTCCCGAGACGCCGACGGACGACGGCGCGGGATGATCGCGGCGCGCAAACTCGGCCTCGGCCGCCGCGTCGACGCGACCGATCGGCTGGACAGCGCGACGCGAGTCTGCTAGGGAAAACTGCAATTAGGCGCGCCGCTCATCGAGCCGGCGCGCTTCTGTCGTCTTCGCATATTGTTAAGTTACGTCGAGGCTTGGCCTCTCAACACAGGATCGCCCGTGCAAGTTCTCGTTCGCGACAACAATGTCGATCAGGCCCTCAAAGCGCTCAAGAAGAAGATGCAGCGCGAGGGGATTTTCCGCGAAATGAAGCTTCGCGGGCATTACGAGAAGCCATCGGAAAAGCGCGCCCGTGAGAAGGCCGAGGCGGTGCGCCGCGCCCGCAAGCTGGCGCGCAAGAAGTTGCAGCGTGAAGGCCTGCTGCCGATGAAGCCGAAGGTTGCGCCGGGGGCGCCGCGCTCCGCCGGTTGAGCGGTCCTGCGCCAGAGCGCGGGCGCGGGTTCGCTCCGCTCCTATTTCGCCATTTTTCTCGCGCATGCGTTGGGCGAACGACAAGGTTAGAGGTCCGCCCGAAGGGCGGCGGGCGGAGGGTGTGGGATCATGCGGATGACGGCGCGCTTCCCTCGCGCGACGGTCGGGCGATGGATGCTTCTGTCGCTGGCGGCGCTGGCGCTTGCGGCCTGCAGCGAGACTCTCGGCTCGCTTGCTCCTTCGCCCAGCCGGGTTGCGGAGGTCGACGCCAGCGCGCCCGCCGCCAACGCCGGCAACATCGCCTCGCTGAGCGACGTCATCCAACGCCATCCCGACGATTCGGTCGCCTACAACACCCGCGGCATCGCCTACGCCAAGAGCGGCAACTATCAAAAGGCGATCGACGACTTCACCCTCGCGCTGCAGCTCGATCCGAAATTCTCCGCCGCCTACACCAATCGCGCGCTCGCCTATCGGCAAATCGGCAAAGACGGCCCAGCGCTGGTCAATTTCAACGCCGCCATCGTCGCCAACCCCAACGATGCGTCGGCCTATCTCGGGCGCGGCAATCTCTTGCGCGCGCACGGCCATTTCCCCGAGGCGCTCGCCGACCTCGACACGGCGATCCGGCTCAATCCCGAGGGCGCGCAGGCCTATCACGCGCGCGGGCTGATCTATCAGCGCCAGGGCAATCACGAGCAGGCGATCACCGATTTCAATAACGCGATCGATCGCGATCCGTTCGCCGGGGCGCCGTATCAGGCGCGCGGCCAAAGCCTGCTCGCCACCGGCAAGTACGACGCCGCGATCGAGGACTTCAACGCCGCGCTCAACGTCGACCCCAACAACGCCGACGCGTGGGCGGGCCTGGGCCTCGCCTACGAAAAGCAGGGCGACAAGCCGAAGGCGGTCGAGTCCTACCAGCGCGCGATGGAGGTGAGCCCCGACAACGCCATCGCCCGCGCCGGGCTGCAACGGCTGGCTTGAGGGGCGGGGCGGGCCGGGGCGCTAGACGCCGCGCGCCGGCCGCGCTCCGCCGAGCGCGGCTACAGCTGTCCGAGCGCCTTGACGATCGCGTCGGTCATCTTCTTGGCGTCGCCGAACAGCATCATCGTGTTGGGGCGGAAGAACAGCTCGTTCTCGACGCCGGCGTAGCCCGAGCCCATGCCGCGCTTGACGAACAGCACGGTCTTGGCCTTCTCGACGTCGAGGATCGGCATGCCGTAGATCGGCGATTTCGGGTCGGTCTTGGCGGCGGGGTTGGTGACGTCGTTGGCGCCGATGACGTAGGCGACGTCGGTCTGGGCGAATTCGTTGTTGATGTCGTCGAGTTCGAACACTTCGTCGTAGGGCACGTTGGCCTCGGCGAGCAACACGTTCATGTGGCCCGGCATGCGTCCCGCGACGGGATGGATCGCGTATTTGACGTCGACGCCGCTTTTCTTGAGGAGGTCGGCCATTTCGCGCAAGCTATGCTGCGCTTGCGCGACCGCCATGCCGTAGCCGGGGACGATGATCACCTTCGAGGCGTTCTTCATCATGAACGCGGCGTCGTCGGCCGAGCCCCGCGTGACCGACCGCGTCTCGGCCGCGCCCGTCGCCGCCACTTCGCCGCCGAAGCCGCCCAGGATCACCGCGATGAACGAGCGGTTCATGCCCTTGCACATGATGTAGGACAGGATCGCGCCCGAGGAGCCGACCAGCGCGCCGGTGATGATCAGCGCGAGATTGCCGAGCGTGAAGCCGATGCCCGCCGCCGCCCAGCCGGAATAGGAGTTGAGCATCGAAATGACCACCGGCATGTCGGCGCCGCCGATCGGGATGATGATCAGCACGCCGAGCGCCAGCGACACCGCGGTGACGAGCCAGAAGTACATCGGCGCCTGCGTGACGTAGAACGCGACGATGAGGACGACCAGCGCGACGCCGAGGGCGATATTGACAGTATGGCGTTGCGGCAACAGGATCGGCTTGCCCGACATGCGGCCGTCGAGCTTGAGGAAGGCGATGATCGAGCCGGTGAAGGTCACCGCGCCGATGGCCAAGCCGAGCGACATTTCGATGATGCTCGCCGGATGGATGCGGTCGCCTTCGGCGATGCCGAAGGCCGCCGGCGCATAGAGCGCGCCCGCCGCCACCAGCACCGCGGCGAGGCCGACCAGCGAGTGGAACATCGCGACGAGTTGCGGCATCGCCGTCATGGCGATGGTGCGGGCGCGCCAGACGCCGACGCCGCCGCCGATGGCGAAACCGAGAAGCACCAGCAGCCAAGCCACGCCGCTCGACGGCGGACTCAGGGCGAGCGTCGTCGCGACGGCGATCGCCATGCCGATCATGCCGAAGCGGTTGCCCTGGCGCGAGCTGGCGGGCGAGGAAAGGCCGCGCAGCGCCAGGATGAACAGAATGCCGGAGACGAGATAGAGCAGGGCGGCGAGATTGGCGTTCACTTGAGGTCAGCCCTTCTTCTTGTACATTGCGAGCATGCGCTCAGTGACCAGGAACCCGCCGAAGATGTTCACCGAGGCGAGGGTCAGCGCGATGAAGCCGACCACGCGGGCGAGGGTGGAGCCGCTGTCGACCGCGGCGACGCCGACCGCCAGCAGCGCGCCGACGACGATAACGGAGGAGATCGCGTTGGTTTCCGACATCAGCGGCGTATGCAGCGCCGGCGTCACCGACCAGACGACGTAATAGCCGACGAACACCGCGAGCGCGAAGATCGCCAGACGAAAGACGAACGGATCGACCGCGCCTCCCGAGGCGACGTGGCCGGCGGCGGCGAGCTGATCGGCGCAGTTCTGCGCGGCGCCCGCGGCCGAGTCGGCCGCGTCGGCGACGACCTTCAGTTTGGCGATGGCGGCGTTAAGGTTTTCCATCGATCCCTCTCGTCGTTGGCAAAAGCGCGGCGCGTCACGCCGACTTGGGCTGGAAATTCGGATGAACGATCGCGCCGTCGCGCGTCAGGCAGGTCGCCTTGACGAGTTCGTCGTCCCAATTGACGGCGATCGTCTTGGCCGATTTGTCGATCAGCGTCTCGACGAAGGCGTAAAGATTGCGCGCGTAGAGCGCCGAGGCGGTCGCGGCGAGCCGCGTGACGCTGGAATTGCCGACGACCCGAACGCCGTTGTCGGTCACGACGACTTCGTCGGCGCGGGCGAGTTCGCAATTGCCGCCGCGCTCGACCGCGAGATCGACGATCACCGAGCCGGCGCGCATCGACTTGACCATTTCGGCGCTGATGAGGCGCGGCGCGGGACGGCCGGGAATCAGCGCGGTGGCGATGACGATGTCCTGCTTGGCGATATGGGCGGCGATCAGCGCCGCCTGCTTGGCCTTGTAGGCGTCCGACATTTCCTTGGCGTAGCCGCCCGCGGTCTCGGCCTGCTTGAACTCCTCGTCTTCGACGGCGACGAACTTGGCGCCGAGCGACTCGACCTGTTCTTTGGTCGCCGGGCGCACGTCGGTGGCGGTGACGATGGCGCCGAGCCGGCGCGCGGTGGCGATCGCCTGCAGACCGGCCACGCCGACGCCCATGATGAAGGCCTTGGCGGCCGGAACGGCGCCCGCCGCCGTCATCATCATCGGCAGCGCGCGGCCGTACTCGGACGCCGCGTCGATCACGGCGCGATAGCCGGCCAGATTGGCCTGGCTGGAGAGGACGTCCATCGTCTGCGCGCGGGTGATGCGCGGCAACAGCTCCATCGCGAAGGCGGCGACGCCCGCCTCGGCCATCGCCGCCACCGCGTCCTGATGACCGTAGGGGTCCATCGCGGCGACGACCAGCGCGCCGCGCTTCATCTGGCCGAGTTCGGCGCCGCTCGGGCGGCGCACCTTCAGGATGACGTCGGCCCCGAGCGCTTCGGCGGCGGAGACGAGCCTGGCGCCCGCCGCCGCGTAGTCGGCGTCGACGATTCCAGCGTTGCGGCCGGCGCCGCGTTCGACCGCCGCCTCGGCGCCGAGGGCGACGAATTTCTTCACCGTTTCCGCGCTCGCGGCGACGCGCGTCTCGCGCGGCTCGGTTTCCGCGACGACCCCAATCAACATCATGCCATCCTCAGACGCTTTGCGGTCGCCCCGATCCCGACGCGATCCCGATGACTTTGCTAGAGAGCGACGCGGGCGAACCCGAGCGCGGAGACGAGGCGCGGCGATATGGCGGGCGCGCTCCACGTCGAAGCGAGGAAGGCGGCGAAGGTCGACCGACGCCGCGCCATGTCCATCGGTTCGTCCGCCGTCGCGGCGCCGTGATCGCTCGCCATGTCTGCTCCGCTCCCCGCCGCTTAAAGAACGCGACGGCGCCGATCTACTGTATCGGCCGCCTCGCCGCAATAGCGGATTCATGGGGTGCGGCGATCCGCGCAGCGCGGCGCCTGGTCGCGGGGCTCGCGGATTTGCCCGAGGCTCAGAGTCTGGCGGTGGATTCGAGGACCCGCTCGATCGCCTTTTCGCGCCCTTCGAGGGACTCGTATTTCAGCAATTCCGCCTGCGCTTCTTCTTCGGCCGCCTTGGCTTGTTCGATCTGCGCCGTCAGTTCGCCGATCGACCGCTTGAGGTTGTCGCGGCGCGCGATCGCGGCGCGCGCGTAAGTCGGGTAAGCGAAATGACTGGGGTCGCTGATCCCCGCGCGCTTTTCCTCATTGACGATTTCGCGATCGAGGTCGATCGCCATGCGGGTGAATTCGGCCACCATCGTTTCGATCTGCCGAACGCGCCGGCGTTTTTCCTCCGCCTGGAAGCGCTTTAGCCGAATGAGCGTGTCTCGCGATTTCATCCTTACGCACTCCATATGCCACACAAGAACGCCCGAGCGGAAGCCGCCGCCCGACGCCGGTTCGCCACGAGACAGATGCGAAGATGGCGCCGGAAGGTTGCTCTTTTCTTACGCGGGCGTGGGATTTGTCGAAATCGCCCGGCGACGCCGCGAAAATATGACGCAAGGCCGGTCCTGTTAGCGGTTCGTTTACTCCCATCGTTAACAATCCTTAGCAAGAGATCACCGCGCGGGACGGTCGGGCGGCGCGCCGCGCCGCCGGGCGGCTCGCGCCGCGCGGCTGGGATCGTCGAGTCAATAGAATCGAATAGAGAAAAAAGTTAATGTAACACATTAGCAATGGATGTTCAGAATCATGTAGTTGAATCAATAAGTTCCCTCTAGGACGGAATTATTCCGGGAAAGGGGTTGGCGAGTGAATCAGAATTTGTTAACCAAAGGCGTTCAGTCTGCGTGTCGAATCGGCCGGGCCCGCTTCCCGGCTGCGCGCCGGCTTCCACGCGGCGCGAATGCGGCGGGGATCACCGCGGTCGCGTGCCTAGAGGCAAGGGTGGGGATTTAACATGCGGATACTTTTGATCGAGGACGACAGCGCCACAGCGCAAAGCATCGAACTGATGCTCAAGTCCGAGAATTTCAACGTCTATGTCACCGACCTCGGCGAGGAGGGCATCGATCTCGGCAAGCTCTATGATTACGACATCATCCTGCTCGATCTGAATTTGCCCGACATGTCGGGCTACGAGGTGCTGCGCTCGCTGCGCGTCACCAAGATCAAGACGCCGATCCTCATTCTCTCCGGGATGGCGGGCATCGAGGACAAGGTGAAGGGCCTCGGCCACGGGGCCGACGATTATCTGACCAAGCCTTTCCACAAGGACGAACTGATCGCGCGCATCCATGCGATCGTGCGCCGCTCGAAGGGCCACGCCCAGTCTGTCATCATCACCGGCGATCTGGTCGTCAATCTCGACCAGAAGACCGTCGAGGTCGACGGCGCCCGCGTGCATCTGACGGGCAAGGAATATCAGATGCTCGAACTGCTGTCGCTGCGCAAGGGCACGACGCTGACCAAGGAAATGTTCCTCAACCATCTCTACGGCGGGATGGACGAGCCGGAGCTGAAGATCATCGACGTGTTCATCTGCAAGCTGCGCAAGAAGCTGGCGATGGCCTCCAACGGCCGCAACTACATCGAGACGGTGTGGGGCCGCGGCTATGTGCTGCGCGAGCCCTCGCCCGCCGAACAGCGGATCACCGCCTGAGGCGGCTTCGCCTAAGCGCGGGACGGCCGACGGGAATGATCGGGCGCCTGGCGGAGCCGCCAGGCGCCCTTTTCGCGCCGGAGACGCCACAGACGAAAGGGCGGCGCCGGAAAGGCCCGACGCGTCGAGCGCCCAAACTGGAGCTATGCGCCGGCGCGCGAATATGCTCCATGCAGCGCCCAGTCCGTTACGAGGATGCGATCCATGCCGTCTTCGACCGCTGCGCGCGTCCGCAAGCGGCGCGCCGCGCTCCGGCGCGCGGGGCTGAGGCCGGTGCAAATCTGGGTTCCCGACACGCGCCGCCTCGGCTTCGCCGAGGAATGCCGCCGACAATCCCGGTTGGTCGCCGAGGCCGACCTGGCCGATGCCGACTTGGGCGAGTTTTTGGACGCCGCCCTCGCCGACATCGACGGCTGGCGCGCGCCTTAAGTGAGGCGCGGAGATTTCGTCACCGTCGCCTTGCAGGGCGATTTCGCCAAGCCGCGACCGGCGCTGGTCATTCAGACCGGTCCCTTCACGGAACTCGCGACGGTCACGGTGCTGCTGGCGTCGTGCGCTCTCATCGATGCGCCGTTGCTGCGCGTCGCCGTGGCGCCCGACGCGGCGAACAACTTGCGCCAGCGCTCGCAGATCATGATCGACAAGACGATGACAGTGATGCGGACCAAGATCGGCGAAGCCGTCGGCCGATTGGAGGCCGATGCGATGCTCGAGGTCGAGCGGCGGCTGGCGATGTTCTTGGGGATCGCGAAGTAGGGAAGGGCGGGGCGCGGAGGAATGGGCAGGTGGAAGTTCGGCCATGTCTCAGTTCGAGATCCGAGGCCATCGAAAGGCGCTCGCGTCGCATCGGCATGCAATGGTATGCTTCATCGTAGGGATGGGAGCGATCGCAGGGATGGGAGCGTTATCATGCGGGGCAATATCGCGATCGTCAGAGAGGCTTTGTCGAGACTTCCCAAGGTGTCGCGGACTTGGTTCGAGTGGAACTGGGAAGACGCGATGTGGGTCAAGACGTTGGTGATCGAGGTCGAATTCGACACCGACCCGAACTCGAGCAGCTTCAACCAATCCGTTTTGGACGCGATCGAAAACACCGTGATCGGCGTCTTGACCGACGATACGACGCTGATCGTCAGTTACGTGAAAGTCGTTCCAACAACGCCGCGCTGAGGTCGCCGGGACCTGGAGGCGAGAACCGCCCCGCCGACGCGAACGCCCGCGCCGGGGCGGTCGCGCGGATTGCGACGCACGAGGCGACCGATACGCCGCCGGGATCGACAAGCGCTCGCGGCGCCCCCGCGTTCCATGCTATGCTGAGCGCCAAGCATCGGAGCGACGGACATGGCGTTTTCTCACCCTCTGGCGCGTGGCGCCAAAATCTGGGCCGAAAAGACTCTTGATGGCGAAGACCATCAAGTGCTCGTCGTCGTCACGACGATCGCATTAGGCCCCGGGGTCAAGGGGTTTAAGAAACGCTTGGTCGAAAAACTATCCCGCGCCGCGCAGGAATATCTCGCGGCTTCGGCGGAAGCGACGGGCTTTGTTCTTATCAATAGAATGCGAGATTGGGACGCCAAGAGTTCCTGAACGCCCGCGCCGTGGCGATCGTGCGGATTGCGACGGACGAGGAAACCGAGACACTACCCTCCGCAATGCCCCCCCTTGACTCCCGCCCCGTTTGCGTCCAAAACAAGAACAAAAAGCGAACATAGAGAGTGTGGATCGGATGTCGCGCGGCGACAGGGCTGAAGGGATGGCGCGTTTGCGGCGCGCCGTCGAGAAAATCGAGGCTCGCTCGGGGCCGGCGGAGACGCGCGCGCCAAGGCTGTCGCTGACTCCTGCGCTCGATCGCGCGCTCGGCGGCGGGCTTGCCGGCGACGCGCTGCACGAGATCGCGCCGGCGAGCGCGAGCGACGGGGCGGCGGCGACGGGCTTCGCGCTGGCGCTGGCGGCCGGGTTCATGGCCGAGCGCGGCGCGGCGGGGCTCATTCTCGCCGAGGATTTCGCTCTATGCGAGACCGGCGCGCTCTATGGGCCGGGTCTCGTCGCGCATGGGATGGAGCTCGGCCGGCTCGTCTTCGTGCGCGCGCCCGACGCGCCGGCGCTGTTCCAGGCGATGGAGGAGGCCTTGAGGAGCGGCGCGCCGGCGGTCGTCGTCGGCGAAGCGTGGAATCTTAGGGCTTACGACCTCGCCGTCTCGCGCCGCCTGCTGCTCGCCGCGCGGGCCGGGGCGACGCCGGCGCTGCTCATTCAGGCGAGCGCCTATGGCGCGGCCTCAAGACTCTCCAGCGCCGCCGAGACGCGCTTCGAAATCGCCGCCGCGCCGAGCGCGTGGTTGAGCGCCGTGGGCGGCGGGCGCGCCCTTCCCGGGCCGCCCGCCTTCGCCGCGCGGCTCGTCAAGGCGCGCCTGACGTCGGCTGAGGGGCCGCCGGGCCTCGACGCGACGAAAATCTTTCGCCTCACTTGGCGAAGCGAGGACCAGCGATTTGACGAACCGACGGTTTCTCTCCCTGTGGCTGCCGCGCCTGGCGACGGACCGCGCGCGGCGCGCGCGCGCCGTTGACGCGGCCGCGCCGCTGGCGGTCGTTGCGACGGTCAGACAAGCGCGCCGCCTCGTCGGCGTCGACGCGACCGCCACGCGGCTCGGCCTCGCGCCGGGCCTGACGCTCGCCGACGCGCGCGCGCGCCATCCCGCGCTCGAAGCCGTCGAGGCCGACCCACAAGCGGAAGCGAAGCTGCTCGAGCGCCTCGCCGACTTCTGCGCCCGCTTCACGCCGCTGGTCGCGCTCGATGGCGCCGACGGGCTGATGCTCGACGTCTCGGGCGTCGCGCATCTCTTCGGCGGCGAGGCGGGGCTCGCAGCAGAGGTCGAAGCGCGGCTGAAGGCGCAAGGCTTCTGCGTCGCGCTTGGGCTTGCCGACACGCCGCGCGCGGCTTCGGCGCTGGCGCGCTATTCGAGCCAGCGCATTGCGCCCGCCGGCCTTTCCGGCGCGGGCTTCGCCAAGCTCTATTACGAGATGCCGGTCGCCGCGCTGGGGCTCGACGAGCAAACGAACGCCGACATGGCGCGCGCCGGGCTTCGCCGCATCGGCGATCTCGCGCATCGGCCGCGCGCGCCGATCGCCGCGCGTTTCGGCGCTGAGGCGATCGCGCGGCTCGACGCGCTGAGCGGCCTCAACCGCGAGGCGATCTCGCCGCGTTTCGCCGCGCCCGACTTTTGCGCCGAGCGGCGCTTCGCCAGCCCGGTTCTGACCAGCGAGGCGATCATGGCGACGCTTCGCCGACTCGCCGACGATCTCGCCGCGCTGCTCGCGCGCCGGATGAAGGGCGCGCGCCGGCTGGAGCTCGCTCTTTTTCGCGTCGACGGCGACGTGCGCCGCATTCGCGTCGGCGCCGGCCGGCCGCTCGGCGAGGCGCGCGCCATCGCGCGGCTGTTCGCCGAGCGCCTCGCCGGCGGCGCCGAAGAGGAGATCGACGCCGGCTTCGGCGTCGACCTGATGCGCCTTTCCTGTCTCCTCGCCGAGCCGCTGGAGCCCTCGCAGAGCGAATGGGAACGCGCGCATGAGGCCGAGCGCTCATCGCGGCTCGCCGATCTCCTGGACGCCTTGAGCGCGCGCTTGGGCGCGCGCCGCGTGACGCGGCGGGAACTCGTCGAGGCCCATATTCCCGAACAGGCCGTCCTCGCCTCGCCGGCGATTCTTGGCGCGGCGCGCGCCGAGCGAGAGAGGAGCGCGCCCCTCGTTCGCGCCGAGGCGCCGACGCGGCCGTTGCGCCTGTTCGAGCGGCCCGAGCCGATCGAGGCGCTCGCCGAAGTCCCCGACGGCCCGCCGCTGCGTTTCCGCTGGCGGCGCGTCCTGCACGAAGTGGCGGCGATCGAAGGCCCCGAACGCATCGCCGCGCCGTGGTGGCGCCGGCCGGGCGCCCCGACGCGCGACTATTTCCGCGCCGAGGACAGTTTTGGGCGCCGCTTCTGGCTCTACCGCGAAGGCCTGTGGGGCCGCGAAACGACGCGGGCGAAATGGTTTTTGCATGGGGTGTTCCTATGATCCGCCTTAGCCCCCGCTTCGCCGAGCTCGCGACGACGACGAATTTTTCGTTCCTGCGCGGCGCTTCGCACCCGGAAGAGCTGGTCGCGCAGGCCGCCGCGCTCGGCCTGACGGGGATCGGCGTCGCCGACCGCAACACGCTCGCCGGCGTCGTGCGCGCGCACGTCTACGCGCGCGAGAACCGCACGGCGATCGGCGGCTTGCGCGTCGTCACGGGCGCCAGGCTGAGTTTTCGCGACGGCGCGCCCGACATGCTCGCCTATCCTAAGACCCGAGCCGCCTACGGGCGGCTCTGCCGGCTGCTGACCAAGGGCAATTTGCGCGCGCCCAAGGGCGAGTGTCATTTGGGCTTCGAGGATCTGCTCGAGCATGGCGAGGGCTTGCAGATCGTCGCAATGCCCCCGTCGGTCCGGGGCGAGGGCCGTATTCTTTCGTGCCTTCGCCAAGCCTTCCCCGGCCGCCTGTGGATCGGCGCGAGCCTGACCTATGGCGAGAATATGCGCGGCGGCCTTGCGCAGCGCGCGGCGCTGGCGAGGCATGTCGGCGCGCCGCTGTTGGCGACCAACGACGTCCTCATGCACTTAAGCGAGCGCCGCGCGCTCGCCGACATTCTCGCCTGCATTCGCGAGAAGACGACGCTGGAGGCGGCGGGACGGCTCACCCAGGCCAACGCCGAACGCCATCTCAAATCCCCCGACGAAATGGCGCGCCTGTTCGCCGAAGCGCCGCAGGCGGTGGAGGAGACGATCCGCTTCCTCGACGGCCTTTCCTTCAGCCTCGATCAACTCGCGCACGACTATCCCCTGGAATTGCGCGAGGGTTTCGCCACCCCGCAAGCCGCGCTCGAAGCCTTCGCCGAAGCCGGCGCGCGCGCGCGCTATCCCCACGGCGTTCCCGCCAACGTTCGCGAGGCGCTCGATCATGAACTCGCGCTGATCGACAAGCTGAATTACGCGCCCTATTTCCTCACCGTGCACGACATCGTGCGTTTTGCGCGCGGCCGCGGAATCTTATGCCAGGGGCGCGGCTCGGCGGCCAATTCGGCGGTCTGCTTCTGTCTGGGGATCACCGAAGTCGATCCCGCCAAGTTCGATCTTCTGTTCGAGCGCTTCATCTCGCCCGAGCGCGACGAGCCGCCCGACATCGATGTCGACTTCGAGCACGAACGGCGCGAGGAGGCGATCCAATACATCTACGCGCGCTACGGGCGCGAGCGCGCCGGGCTGGCCGCCGCGGTGACGACCTATCGCACGCGCTCGGCGATCCGCGAGACGGCCAAGGTCTTCGGCCTTTCCGACGACGTGATCGTCGCGCTCAACAACACGGCATGGGGCCATGGTTCGACGCCGATCGAGGCGCCGCAGGCTGAACGCGCCGGCCTCGATCCCGCCGATCCGACGCTGGCGCTGGCGCTGCGACTGGCGGGCGAACTGACCGGCTTTCCCCGCCATCTCACCCAGCACAGCGGCGGCTTCGTCATCGCGCGCGACCGGCTCGACGAGGTCGCGCCGATCATGAACGCGGCGATGGAGGATCGCACCACCATCGAATGGGACAAGGACGACCTCGACGCGCTCGGGATTCTGAAGATCGACGTGCTCGCGCTCGGCATGCTCACCGCGATGAGCAAGAGTCTTGCGCTTTTGGAGAAGCACTACGGCGAGCGGCTGACGCTCGCCTCGATCCCCTCCGAGGAGGCGTGCGTCTACGCGATGATCCAGCGCGCCGACACCATCGGCGTCTTCCAGATCGAGAGCCGCGCGCAAATGTCGATGCTGCCGCGGCTCAAGCCGGAGAAGTTCTACGATCTCGTCATCGAGGTGGCGATCGTGCGCCCCGGCCCCATCCAGGGCGACATGGTGCATCCCTACTTACGCCGCCGCCAGGGCCTGGAGGAGGTCGCCTATCCCTCCAAGGAGCTGGGGGCGGTGCTCGGCAAGACGCTCGGCGTGCCCTTGTTTCAGGAGCAGGCGATGAAGATCGCCATCGTCGCGGCGGGTTTTTCGCCCGCCGAGGCCGACAAATTGCGCCGCGCGATGGCGACCTTCCGCCGCGTCGGCACGATCGCGACCTTTCAGGCCAAGATGGTCGAGGGCATGGTGGCCAAGGGCTACCAGCGCGAATTCGCCG
>Ga0326727_10003364_pt1 | contig 51353 bp, 55 predicted proteins | sample MB2enrmetagenome_FD_207643 | JGI IMG/M metagenome (GOLD analysis project Ga0326727, IMG submission 207643) | Lab enriched peat soil microbial communities from McLean, Ithaca, NY, United States - MB29MY | ecosystem: Environmental > Terrestrial > Soil > Wetlands > Peat | place: USA: New York...
ACTCTTCCCGCCATGTAGTCAGGAACCTCACAAGTGGGAAAACCGATAACTGCCCTCACCCCAGGCAGTTCGCGAAAAACTCCTGCCTATAACAAAAAGGAAGATGCGTCCGAGCCTGCTCTTCCACATTTGCGGTTCACGATGAAGATGCATGACCGCAACGATCAGCAGAACATCGCCTCGCACCGGATAGATGAATCCATAAGGGAATTTATTGGTTCGGCAACGGCGGGTTCTCTTCGAAAGCGGCGTCCACGCTTTGGGGTATTGTAAAATCCTCTCGATGGTCCGCCGTACTTCTTCGGCGAATTGGGAGCCCAGCTCTGATTTTTGGGAATTATAATAGGCGACCGCTTCTGCCAGTTCGGCTTGGGCGGGCGCTAGAAACTTAACCACCATCACGGTTTCACGCCGCGAGTTGTGTCGAAGACTTCTTTTGCCGGAACGGCTTTGATCTCACCTCGCTCAAACGCGTCCAGGCGGTCTTCAGCTTCCTGCGCCCACAATTCATCGAGTCTTCGGTCGTTCGACGCATCAAGACTCGTTAACAGGCGCTCTGCCAACTCAGCCCGCTCAACCGGTGGCAGGGATAACGCTTCCTCAAGAACTTCCTTGCCCCTCTTTGACATGACCGGTGCTCCCTTTGCTCTTGCGCATTTTAGCACGACTCACGGATAGCGTATGAGCCTGGACGCTGTTTGGCGGTTGACGGGCCTTCCGGCGCTTCAACAGCATGTAATATCAGTATTTCCCCGCTTTTCTAAGTGCGGCCTCGATGGTCGTGAGAGGCAGCAGCAAACATAACGTTGCGTCCAGCAGAGGAACAGCACCATAGCGCGCATACCATCCTGCCACCCTTTCATTTTTGGCGTCGATGACAAGCACCACGCCGCCAACCTCCGCCGAGGCCAATAGGCAGCGCCTGCCCGCCGCGAGCAGAAGTTGTCCACCTATTCCCTGTCCTTGCACCCTGCGGTCCACAGCCAGGCGCGCCAAGCGGAACCCCGGTACGTCGTGGCGTGCCAGCCCGCGCCGTATGATCTCCGGCGTCCGGGCATAGTCAACCGAGGCGGGGGTCAAACTATAGAAGGCGAGAATGGTCTTGTTGTCGGCGTCGTCAATTGCCAGAAACGTTTTCGCACCGCCCAACTCGTGGCTCTTGCGGGCGTGACGGCGCAAGAATTCATTCAGGACTTCTTCGCCGCAGTCAAACGCTTCCCGATCGTGTTTTTTGTTGATCGGCTCTTCGTGCCATGTCGTCACGATTCTGACCGCTTTGGCAATGCCCGAGCGGCTGCCAGTAGTTTTGTGTTCGGCTCAGGCGGATTCTCCAGCAGATCCAGAACCCGCAAACTATCCCTTTCGGAGAGCTGCAGATGGTCCGCCTTCTCGATGACCGCCCGGGCGGCACGTATGGCGTTACGAATGACAAAATCCGTCAGGTCAGTGTGGTCGAGCGCCACCGCCCGCAAGAGCAGCGCCTTTTCCTCGGCTCGAATCCGCAAGGACAGCCGGCTGTTGTCTTCAACCGCTATTCTCGGCATGGTAGTGACTCCTCCCTGATAATGTACACATTCAAACAGTACATCAAGAACAAGAGGGAGTCAACTGTTGCGGGCATTGATTAAAGCGGAATGTTCCCGTGCTTCTTGGGAGGCATTGTATCGCGCTTGGTTTCGAGCATATGCAGGGCGGCGATCAATTTGGGGCGGGTATCACGGGGCTCGATGATAGCGTCCACCCAACCGCGCTCGGCGGCGATGTAAGGGTTGGCGAAGCGCTCGCGAAATTCTTCCACTTTCTCACGGCGCAGTTTCTCGGGGTCGTCGGCTTTCTGGAGTTCGCGCCGGTAGACGATGTTCACGGCGCCTTCCGGCCCCATCACGGCGATCTCGGCTGTCGGGTAGGCCAGGTTTACATCCGTGCGCAAGTGCTTGGAAGCCATCACGCAATACGCCCCGCCGTAAGCTTTGCGGGTGATGACGGTAATCTTCGGAACGGTGGCCTCCGCGTAAGCGAAAAGCAGCTTCGCGCCATGTCGGATGATGCCGCCGTATTCCTGCTGCGTGCCCGGCAGGAATCCCGGCACATCCTCAAAGGTGATGAGCGGGATATTAAACGCGTCGCAGAAGCGCACGAACCGCGCGCCCTTGACGGAGGCGTTGATATCAAGACAGCCGGCCAGGACCGCAGGCTGGTTGGCCACGATGCCCACCGATTGTCCGGCGAGGCGCGCGAATCCCACCACCAGGTTCTTCGCAAAGTGCTCGTGGACTTCCACAAAGTAACCGTCGTCAACGACCCGCGTCACAATTTCTTTGATGCCGTAGGGCTTGTCGGGCTCAACGGGCACGAGCCTGTCGAGCCGTTCGTCTCGCCGGTCGGCGGGATCATGGCTCTCGACGCGAGGCGGGTCCTCCTGATTGTTCTGTGGCATGAAGCCGAGCAATTCGCGGATCAGCGCCAGGCAGTCAGCGTCGTCACGCGCGATGAAGTGTGCAACGCCGCTGGTGGCGTTGTGGGTCATGGGGCCGCCCAGATCTTCCTTGCTCACCTCCTCGTGCATGACGGTCTTGATGACGTCCGGCCCCGTCACAAACATGTAACTGGAGTTTTGGACCATGACCGTGAAGTCCGTAATGGCCGGAGAATAGACCGCTCCGCCCGCGCACGGCCCCATGATGGCGGAGATTTGGGGGATGACGCCGGAGGCCAGCGTGTTGCGCAGGAAAATGTCGGCATAGCCCGCCAGTGACGCCACGCCTTCCTGAATGCGCGCGCCCCCGGAGTCGTTCAAGCCCACCACCGGCGCGCCCACTTTCATGGCCAAGTCCATCACCTTGCAGATTTTGCCGGCGTTGGCTTCACTCAGCGAGCCCCCAATCACGGTGAAGTCCTGCGCAAAGGCATAGGCCAAGCGGCCGTTGATTCTCCCATAGCCGGTCACCACGCCATCGCCCGGAATGCGCTGCTCGGCCATGCCAAAGTCCTGGCAACGGTGCTCGACGAGCTGGTCAATTTCCTCGAAGCTTCCTTCGTCAAAAAGCAGGCTGAGCCGCTCACGCGCCGAGAGCTTACCCTCCGCATGCTCGCGGGCGCGCCGCTCCTTGCCACCGCCTGCCTCCGCTTCTGCGGCGCGCCGGCGAAGTTCTTCGAGTTTTTGCTCCCGTGTCATCCCGAACCTGAACGGCACTATAGACGAGAATGGATGGGAGAGGCAAGGGCACAGTGGACAAAGCGTGGACGACTCAAAAGTGGAGATGCTTACGTAGCGCGCGCTTGGAATGGAGAATCTCACCAACTCCCGCATCCGGAACGACGGTTTCATGTTATACTGCTAGGGCCGGGCAAACCCAAATTCAAATTCCTGAATAACCAGTTTTGAGAGGAGAGAACGCCATGGAAGAATTATGTATCAAAGTGGGAGTAATCACGGACCAGACGGGTGCACTCTCGTTCATGGGTATCGCCAATGCAAACGTGGCCAGGATGGTGATTAATGACATCAATGCAAAGGGTGGCTTGTTGGGGCGCCAGATACGTCTGTGCCTTGAGGACAGTGCAACCACGGATAGTGTAGCGGAAGCCAAAGCTACCGAGCTCGTCCAGCAAGATCAAGTCGATGTGATCTTCGGTGGTATTTATAGCTCCACAAGGGAGGCTATCAAGGGTCCTGCTGTAGTGAAGGGCAAGAAGCTTTACATTTACCCAGAGCAATACGAGGGACAGGAATGTGATCCGCTCATCTTCTGTACCGGCCCGGTGCCCGCGCAGCAGGTTGACCCTCTCATTCCCTGGCTAATGCAACAAACGGGGGCGAGGAAATTCTACTTGCCGTCCGCGGACTATATTTGGCCACACACGATGAACAAGAAGGTCCGGCAAGTGGTCACGGCTAACGGTGGGGCGATCGTCGGAGAGGAGTACTTTCCCCTCGATCACACTGACTATAGCAAGACGATTGACAAGATAACGTCCAGTGGTGCACAGGTAATATTCAATACGATCGTTCCTCCTGGGCTCACGCCATTCCTCGAGCAGCTTTACAACTCTGGCTTCACGAAGCGAGGTGGATACCTAGTCTGCACGTACTTCGACGAGAACTTCCTGAACCTGGTGCCCGCCGCGCATGTGGAGGGTCTGTACAGTTGCCTCGACTACTACCAGAAGGTCGACGATCCGTTCAGTAAGGAACTGATCAATCAATATGACAAGCTCTATCCCGGCGATGCCAAATTCACTGCTGGTAGTGCGTGTTCAGGCCTGTACCGAGGTCTGAGGCTCTGGGAGGCTGCTGTGAAAGAGGCCGGCTCACTAAAGCAAGAAAATGTCATCAAGGCACTAGACCACGCAAAGATCGCTGAGGGGCCAGGTGGTCCGGCTGAAATGGTGCCCGGTCAGCATCACGTTCGAATGAACATGTACATTGCCCAAGCAAACAACGGTAATTTCAAGATTGTCAAAAGCCTGGGGGTCATTGATCCAAAGGAGTGCATGCAAGGCATGAAGCAAGCAAACCAGGTTCCTACAGTCTGAATTTGAAACGAAATCGCAGGAGCACGACGACACTCCCACACAGGAGAAGAGAGATGATACTCGCAACGACGAAGGTTGAGGATTTCGACCGCTTCTTGAAGATCTTCTCAACCAAGGGGGCTGAGAAGCGAAAGCAGCACGGGTCCAAGGGTGCGCTCATCTTTCGTGATCCCAATGAAGACGACCGGATCTGGGTAGTCTTCGACTGGGATGAGAAGGGCTGGCAGAGCTTCGTCTCCGACCCCGAGGTCCCACCGATCATGAAAGAAGCCGGACACAAGAGTAGGCCCCAGGCGGCGAAGCTCGGCGGCCAGTACAGCGCCTAGCAACCGTCCCCAGGCGCCCCACGCGTCTAGGAGTTCAATGCCCATGGACGCGACGGGTTGACCGGAATCGCTCAGCCCAAAAAGCTTACCGCTGTGGTAGCCAACTGCGCGGCCGTGCCCGCCCCCTGACTCAGTTGCTGGAGGTCTTGGGAGAGGGTCGAATAGGCCGTCTGCGCGGCCGACAGATTCCCCGATTGAAGCGCTGATCCTAAGCTGCTGAACAGTTGCGACAAGGTGCTGCCCGAGGAGTTGGTCGTCTGCGAATTCATCTCCCCGTGGTGGTGATGATGGTGGTGGCCTTGGCCGGCTTGCTGAACATCCTGTTGAAGTGTTGTGTATGCCTGCTGCGCGGCCGAGAGGTTTCCGGATTGCAGCGCCGATCCCAAGGCTCCGAAGGCTTGCGCCAGAGCGCTGTTGCTTTGCAGGGGGCTCGAAACGTTCTGACTCAGCATGCTGAAATCCGACTGGGCTTGGGTCAGGCTCCCCGCCTGAAGATCTTGCCCCAGTTGTTGGAACTCACTTTGAATCTTCTGCGCCTTAGCTTGCCAGCTTTGCACACTTTGACTCAGGTAGCTGCTTGACGAAATGCCAGATACGGACATTGTTCACCTCCGCACCTTCTTGACTGCAACAAGCATTCCGTCTGTGCCTTTTCGGGATCTGCTGGTAACTACCGGGCAGTGAGAAGCTTGGCGATCAGACTTCCGGGGCAAGTGAATACATCCCTATGCCGGTGGGCAATAACGGCCCTTCGAGACGCCCAGAATAGGGAAAGTTTTGCCTCCCCTGAGGGGCCTGTTTATGAGGGTTTTTTCGCAGACGCTTCGGCGGATCCTTCCTGGCGCGCAGGCAAATCGTTCCGGCGGAGCTCCAGGTCGGGAATGCCGCACCAGCCTTCACAGGCGAGGATGGAATTGGTCGGCTGTTTGGGATCGTACTTCACGCTCGTGGTCTGCCCGGGCAGGAAGGGTGCGGCGGCGGCGATTTCCGCCAACGCGCTCAGGTCCTGCGCCGCCTCGTAGGTGACCCCTGCCACCTCGTAATCATAAAGGAGGATCGGTCCGGTCGGGCCGTCCGCCGCGCGCTCGGCCAGTTCCACGATTCTTCCCGGGCTAATGCGCCCGCATGCGTTCACTTCCAACCGGCGCAAGCGTTCAACCTCGTCAGGGCTCTTGCGCCGCCAGCCGCGCACGGTTTTCCAAGCCCACACCCCCACGAGTGTGATCGCGGCCGTCCCGGCAATGGCGATTCCCAAGTCCTTCGAAAGCGTCACGGTTTTAGAATTCTCAGTTTATGAATATATTCTAAATGGTTAAAGTGTAAGGTATAAAGGAAAAAACTTTCCGCCGACAGCTCACACCCAAAAGCTAACACATAACAACCTCTTAATGTTAATCCTTTACCCTTTACCCTTTACCCTTTACCCCTTATCCTTCACCCTTCACTTCGTTTCCACTTCGAATTTCTTTGACGCCTTGCTCTCGTTGCCGGAAAGGTCAACGGCCGTTACATAGTAGACGAGGTTTTCTCCCGGCGGTGCGGTTGTATCGCGGAAAATGGGCGTAGGGACCAGTTCTTTGTTCACCCGGTGGGGGGCTTGATTGTCCAGGCGATAAACGTTGTACCCCGCCAAATCGGTTTCGGTGTTGGCCGTCCACACCAATTCCACTGCCCCCGCTGAGTACAGGCCTGCCAATCCCTGCGGCGGGGCCGGCGGGAAGATATCCTTTACCAGGACTTTCACTGCCGGCGAGGGATCACACATGGCCAGATGGCCGGGCTTACCAAAAACCGCGCTCACCTGGTAGTAATAGGTCTGGCCGAATTCAAACTGACTATCCCGGTAAGGGGAGGTGGCCGTCTCTCCGAGTAGTTCAAAGCTGCCGGCTAGGCCCGTCGAGCTGCGATAAATGCGGTATCCGGCGAGGTCATGGATGGGCGCGCCGCTGAGCGTCCGGGTGGGCGGAGAAAATTGAACTTCCACGGCCTTTTCTGTGACCACGCAATTGACGCCCCCCACAGGCTCCGAGACGTCATAGATCGGCACGTCAACGAAGTTGGAGGGATCGCTTTCGAGCGCCCGGTGGCGGAAACCCCGCGTCAGGGTGCGCACCCCCACCACCAGGGTCTGCCCGCGCCAATCGTGAAATTCCCGTTCGGTCAGGTGCGCGGAGTAGGAAATATTATTGTCCTTTGCGTACGGCAACCACTCGTCGCGCATGAGCCGGGTCCAAACTTCCGGCTCCAGCTTGGCCATGCCCGCGCCCTGAGGGGCGACGGCGCGAAGAATTTCCACCTCCAATGGCTTCGTCAAACGCTCGCCGTCGGTCGTCTGCTGGGGAAGGGTGAAGTGAAGTTCCAGGCTTTGGCCGATTTGCACGACGGAGAGGTTAGTGATTTTCGCGGGGTACTCCAGACGTGGGGGATGGGGAGTTCCTTGCACGCCGCATCCGAACAGCCACCCGGCGGCGGAAGCCAGGACCAACGCTTGGATAATGCGTTTCGGCAGGCAGATGCGGAAAAAGGAGAAGTTGGGGGCAACCGCCCGCCGCGCACGAGGACAGGTTCTCACAGAATATACCGGCTGAGGTCCTGATTCTTGACGATGTCCGTCAACTGCTTCTGCACGTAAGGTGCGTCAATGCGCACGACTTTTTTCTTCAGGTCCGGCCCCTCGAACGAAATCTCATCGAGCAATTTTTCCATGATGGTGTGCAGCCGCCGCGCTCCGATGTTTTCCGTGGCCTCGTTCACGGTCGCCGCAAACTTGGCGATTTCCTGAAGGGCCTCGTCGGTGAAAGTCAGCTTGATGCCTTCCGTCTCCAGCAGGGCGATATATTGCTTTACCAGCGCGTTCTTGGGCTCCTTCAGGATACGGATGAAATCATCCGTGGTGAGCGAATGCAGCTCCACCCGGAGGGGAAAGCGGCCTTGCAATTCGGGAATCAGGTCGGAAGGCTTGCTGACGTGGAACGCCCCGGCGGCGATGAACAGAACATGGTCGGTGCGGACCATGCCGTAGCGGGTATTGACGGTGGTCCCCTCGACGATGGGCAGGATATCGCGTTGCACGCCCTCGCGGCTCACGTCCGGTCCCGTCCCACGCTCCCGGCCCGCAATCTTGTCGATCTCATCCAGAAAGATAATACCCGACTGTTCAGCGCGCTCCACCGCGGCGCGCGTGACCTGGTCCATGTCAATCAGCCGGTTTTCCTCTTCCTGGATCAGGTATTCCATGGCCTCGGTCACGTGCATCCGGCGCTTCTTGGTACGCTGTCCGAAGAGGCCCGGAAGGATATCCTTGATATTGATATCCATCTCTTCGACGCCCTGCGAAGTAATGACCTCAAACGACGGGGTGCTGCGGTCGCGCATTTCCACTTCGACTTCCCGGTCATCGAGCTTGCCTTCGCGAAGCTGGGCGCGGAGCTTTTCGCGCGTGCGCTGGAACTGCTCGGGCGACCCGGCGGAGCGGCCATCATCGCCCTCTGCCAGTGGGTTTTCCGGTTTCCGCATCAGGGGGGCAGGCGGCAGGAGCAGATCGAGCAATCGCTCCTCGGCATTTTGTTCGGCTTTTTCCGCCACCTCGTCCACCTTCTCTTCGCGCACCATGTCGATGGACACTTCCACCAGGTCGCGGACCATCGATTCCACGTCGCGCCCGACGTAGCCGACTTCGGTGAAGCGCGAAGCTTCCACTTTGAGGAAAGGGGAATTGGTCAGGCGCGCCAGGCGGCGGGCGATTTCCGTTTTGCCCACGCCGGTCGGACCGATCATGATGATGTTCTTGGGAAGGATGTCTTCGGCAATCTCCGGCGCCAGCTTTTGCCGGCGCATGCGATTGCGCAGCGCCACCGCCACCGACCGCTTGGCGTTGGCTTGGCCCACCACATACTTGTCCAGTTCGGTCACAATCTGCCGCGGGGTCAAATCGTCAAGTGACGTGGCATTCTCGACATTTTCAGGTAAGTAGAAAACCATGTTCTAAAGTTTAAAGGGTAGAGTTTAAAGGGTAAAGGTTAAAGGATAAAAGCTGAAGATAGTCTGTAGCCGACTTCTTTAATTCGTAAGCTTGCGCTCGTTCAGACTTTATCCTTTACCCTTTAACCTTTATCCTTTCAACGTTCGAATTCGGACGGGCTTAAATTTCCTCAATGATGATCTGATCGTTCGTGAAAATGCAAATCTGCGCGGCCAGGAGCATGGCCTCCTGGACGATTTCCTTGGCGGACATGGCCGTGTGTTTAGCGAGGGCGCGCGCGGCGGCGAGCGCGAAGGGCCCGCCTGAACCAATCGCTACAATCCCGTCGTCGGGCTCGATCACGTCGCCGTTGCCGCTGACGAGATAGGTGCTTTTTTCGTCCGCTACCAGCAGCAACGCTTCCAAGTGCCGTAAGGCACGGTCGGTGCGCCACTCTTTGGCCAGTTCCACCACGGCGCGATTCAGGTTTCCGTGATATTCCTCAAGCTTTTGCTCGAAGCGGGAAAACAGGGAGAGTGCATCCGCGGTGCTGCCCGCAAAGCCCGCGACGACCTTCTCATTGTAAAGACGGCGGATCTTGCGCGCCTTCTGTTTCACTACATTTTCGCCCATGGTGACCTGGCCATCGCCACCCATGGCCAATCGGCCGCCACGGCGCACGCACAAAATCGTGGTGCTGCGAACCTTGGATGATTCCTTCACTCTGGCTCCATGCAATCATTATAACAGATGCTCCAGCCTCACTCCGGGGTGAAGTAGTTGGAGGGATACTCTTCGTTGTATTGGGCGGAATTCCGGAAGGTTTCCCCGATCCGATCCCCATTCAAGTAGCGCGTAACGTGCATGGGGGTTAGAATCCCGTCAACGGTCTTGTAGTCTGAGTAGGCGTCCGAATAGTCGTCCCAAGCGTCCTCCTTGACGTTCCTGACGCGGTAGTTGATGCGTGAAGGAATGAAAGTTTGCCGGTGCAAATCCAAGCGTACACTTGTCCCGCCCGGCGCAATGATTTCGATGCCCTGGGTGGGCACATTATCCACAAAGTCAACCTTGCCCATTTGAATCAGCACGCCAGGCTCGTGGATGCGCAAGCGCAACAGGTTCTCAAGACTATAGCGGTTGGAGAGGATCCAGCCTTGTAGTTGCTGATCGGGCTGGGCGATCAGTCCATAGCGATCGAGCTCCCATCCCTTGTCACCGTCGTTGATCAGGATCACCGGCTTGGTCTTTCCGTATGAGAAGCGGCGCTTGTCAGGATACACCACCCAACTCTCGTAGGGTTCCAGCCCGGCGGTGGCTCCGTCCTGGAAGAAGAAGATGCGGCCCTTCGTCGTCAGGGATTTGGCGTTCAAGAAAGCTTGACCACCCAAAGCCTGAATGGTGCGGTCCAGTATTTGGCGCGCTTGGGGGTCGATGCGCGCGGCAATTTGAGGAGCAGCAGGCTGTTGGGCCGCAAGCGCGCCAGGGAGCGCGCAAACCATTATCGCCAGTGCCCCAAGGATGCGAAAAACCCTGCTGGGAAGCGCTTTATCCACAGAGAACGTTTCCTCCGTTGATGTTGACCACCTCTCCCGTCATGTACGTGGCGAGCGAGGAGGCGAGAAAGAGGATAGGCATGGCCACCTCTTCCGGACGGCCGAACCGGCGGAGCGGGATGACGGAGATGGCCTGGCGACGCCTGCGGGGGCTCTTCAGCACCGGTCGCGCCATGTCCGTCTCGATCCACCCCGGCGCCACACAGTTCACAAGGATATGATGCGGGGCAAGCTCCGTGGAGAGGCCTTTCACCAAACTAATCACTCCTCCTTTGGCCGCCCCGTAATGGGTGTGAAACGCCTCGCCCCGCTGGCCGGCGGTGGAGGATACCACGATGATGCGGCCGCCTCGCTGGCGCATCATGTGCGGGACGGCGTAGTGGACGACCGCATAAACACCCTTGAGGTTGACCCCCACCATTTCGTCCCATTCCCTCTCCGTCATTTTTTCGATGGGCAGGGGCGCGTAATTCCAGATGCCGGCGTTCGCCACCAGGATGTCCAGTCTTCCAAAATGCCGGATTGCCGTGGCGACCAAACGCTGGGCGTCCGCCATCTTCGCGACATTCGCCTGCACTGCAACTACGCTGGCACTGCCCCCGCACGCTCGTACCAGATCGTGCGCTTCCCGGGCTGCGCGCCGATAACTGAACACCACCCGCGCACCGGCCTCGGCGAATAGCTTCACCGTAGCCGCGCCAATGCCGCGCGAGCCGCCCGTGATGAGAGCAACTTGGCTTTCAAGACTGATTTCCATTTGGACCCCGTTCAGTCAGAAGACCGGATCACAGCCATGGCCCCATTATTCCACCGGCATAAAGCGCGACGCAATAATCACTCTTACCTGTTCGGAGAGCTTATCAACGTCCTTGAGTGTCAGGCCTTGGGTTTCGATGGCCGGGTGGACGATCATTTCCGTTTGTCCCGCGCGGACGTGATAGGTGTCAGGCTTAAGAACGTAAGCGGTTCCATTGATAGTGATGGGCACAATGGGAACTCCCGCCAGGATGGCGATATAAAAGCTGCCGGCCCTGAAAGGCAACAACTGACCGTTGCGGCTGCGATGGCCTTCAGGAAAGAGCAGGACGGGCTTTCCCTCGCGAATTTCCTGCGCCACCCTTTTCATGCTTTTCAGGGCTTCGCGCGGGCGGTCGCGATCGACAGGGATGTGTCCGGAGCGTCGCAGGTGCCACCCCAGGAAGGGTAGGTGAAACAACGAACGCTTGGCCACGAAGCGAAACTGCACGGGCAGGCTCGCGTAAAGGACGGGAATGTCCATGGCGCTCTGGTGATTCACGCAATAAATCGCGGTCTCGCCGGGATGGACATGCTCCAACCCTTCCACGCGCACACGGATGCCGCTGGTTTTCAGAATTAGCCACGACCACGTCTTGGCGCAAGCATATTGCCGCCTGCCCTCCGCGTCGAAAAAGGAGGTCAGTAGCGAAACCGTTCCACAAACGGCCGTGTAGAAATATATGAGGAGATTTGTAAACAGCAGGGAACGCGCGTAGCTCAACAGGTAGCGGACGCGCCCGCTCCGGCGGGCTTGGGGGGCGGCAGTGGGCGCGGAGGTCTCCATGACAGCATTAAACGGGCGGTGCGCTGGCCCCGCGGGAGGTCGGCAGGTGCAGATTTCCTTCGCGCTGCGCTTTCTTGATGGCGCCGACCAGGAAGAGCGACCCGACGACCAGGACGACGTCCTCAGGAGAGCTGGCGCGGCAGGCTTTCTCCAGCGCGCAGGCCGGCTCCATTTCAATATGAAGTCGGGCAGGACGGAAAGGCAGCGCCGCCAGAATTTCTTCCGGTGTAGCGGCGCGCGGGTTGTCGGGTCGTGTCAAATAAACTTCCTCCGCCAGGGGGAAGAGGCTTGCACAAATTTCCCGGATGGCCTTGTCGCGCATGGAAGCGTACACCAGGCGCACCCGGCGTCCGGAAAGCTCTTCCTCGATAAATGCGGCGAGTTCACGCGCTGCCGCGGGGTTGTGCCCGCCATCGAGCAGCACCAATGGCTTGGGGAAGAGGGGCTCCAGGCGTCCCGGCCAGTTGGCAGCGCGCAGCCCTTGCGCAATGCTCCAGCGGGGAATCTCAAATCCCCCGGCCCCCAGTCGCCACGCTCCGGTCACCGCAGCCGTGGTGTTCTTCACCTGAAACTTCCCCATCAGGGGGCAGGTCAGTCCCTCGAAGCGCTCCTGGCCCAGCTTCAGATCGAACGAGTAGTGGCCCTGCTGGCTGTGCAGCTTGGTGATTTGCGCCAGGTTCCTCAGGTCCAGCAACTCTGCTCCCATTTCCTCCGCGCGGTGGCGAATGATGGCCGCGGCTTCCGTATCTTCCACGCCGGAGATCACCGGTCGATGGGGTTTGATGATGCCGGCCTTTTCCGCGGCGATACCAGCCAGGGTGGAGCCCAGGAAATCCATATGGTCGAAGTCGATGTTGGTGATCAAAGCCACACGCGGGTCGGTGATGTTGGTGGCGTCCAGCCTTCCGCCCATGCCGACTTCCAGCACGACGATCTTCGCTCGGGCTCGGGCAAAATGCAAAAAAGCCGTACCGGTCAAGAATTCAAAAAAGCTCGGGCGGGTCTCCAATTTTCTCAGGCTGATCAGGCGTTCGACGGCAGCGGCCACCTCGGTGAAAGCCTCCGCAAAATCCGCGTCAGAAACCTCCTGGCCGTTCACGCGCACACGCTCATTGACGCGCACCAGATGAGGTGAAGTGAACAGCCCCGTGGGGTAACCCGCTTGCTGAAGAATGCTGGCCAGCATGGCGCAGGTGGATCCCTTGCCATTCGTTCCCGCCACGATGACGGTGTCGTAGCGTTCGTGCGGGCGGTCCAATTCCTCCGAGATCCGGGAGATGGCCTCCAGGCCAAACTTCACCCTGTGCAGCTCCTGACCCAGGTCGGCAAGGTATTTCAGGCATTCAGGGTAGGTCATAGGTGTCAGGTGTCAGGTGCCGGGTGCCGGGTTCCAGGAATCAATCGCCCGCCTTGTTGCTTTTCCTGAAACCTGACACCTGGCACCTGACACCTATTGGTCCCAGGCGTGCATCAGGCGAAAGGCGCGCGCGATGTAACTTTTCAATTCCTTGCGCGGGACGATGGCGTCAATCATGCCGTGTTCCAGGAGGAATTCGGCGCGCTGGAACCCTTCGGGCAGCTTCTGGCGAATCGTTTGCTCGATGACGCGCGGGCCGGCAAAGCCGATCAGCGCCCCGGGCTCAGCAATGTTCAAGTCGCCCAGCATGGCATAGCTGGCGGTGACGCCGCCGGTGGTGGGATCCGTGAGCACGGATATGTAAGGCTTGTGGACTTCGTCCAGGCGCGCCAGCGCCGAACAAATCTTGGTCATCTGCATCAGGCTGATGGCGCCTTCCATCATGCGCGCGCCACCCGAGCAGGAAATGATCACCAGGGGCAATTTCTTTTCGATGCAGCGATCGATGGCGCGAGTCACCTTCTCGCCTACCACGGCGCCCATGCTGCCGCCCACGAATTGAAACTCCATCGCGCAGATGATGGCGGGCTTGCCCTCGATCAGCCCTTCGCCGGTCAGCATCGCGTCCTTCATGCCGGTGACTTTCTCGGCCTGCTTCAGGCGATCGCGGTAGGGTTTGGTGTCTTTGAACTGGAGCGGATCGGTGGAGGCCAGCCGCGCGTCATGCTCGGTGTAACGGCCTTCGTCAAACAGCATCTCCAGCCGCGCGTGCGAGCCCAGCTTGAAATGATGCCCACACTTGGGGCAGCATTGCAGGTTGGCCTCCAGATCCTTTTTCCAAAGGATTTGCTTGCACTTGTCGCACTTCACCCAAAGACCCTCGGTTTGAACGTGCTTCTCCTTGGGCGTTTCCAGCGGCTGCTTTTCTTTGCGGAACCAAGTCATAAGAGAATTTCTTCATTGAGTCATTGAGTGATTTAGCCATTGAAAAACAATCGCCCGATCACTCAATCACTCAATATTCAATCCCTCTCTGCGCGACGATGCCTTTTTGATAGGGATGTTTGACCTCGCGCATTTCCGTGACCAGGTCGGCCATCTCCAGGAACATGGGGTGCGCGTTCCGCCCGGTCAAAATCACGTGCACCATTTCGGGTTTGCGCCTCAAGGTTTCCGCCACGGGCTCCGGCGCCAGCATTTTGTAACTGATGGCATAGTTGATTTCGTCGAGAATCACCATATCATACCGGCCGCTCAGGATTTCTCCGCTCGCAAATCTCCAGGCTTCTTCGGCCAGACGGACGTCTTCAGCGTCAGGTTTTTCGGCGCCGATTTTCACGAATCCGCGGCCCATGGGCATGATCTTGAGGCGCTCGTCGCCCAGCATCTTGGCCGCATCCAGCTCGCCATAATGCCACGAACCTTTGATGAATTGTACCATCAAGACCTTCAGGCCTTGCCCCACCGCCCGAAGTGCTGTTCCGAGCGCCGCGGTGGTTTTTCCCTTGCCGGGGCCCGTATGGACGATAATCAACCCTTTTCGATCTTCTGGCAAGAGAAGCTCCTATCAGGTGATCCGGTGATCGGGTGAACAAGAAAAACCCCCGCGTCGTACCCCGATCATTTTCCCCTGATGGTTTTCTGCGATGCAACAAAAATGGATCGAATGCTCAACCGATCACCCGATCATCGGATCACCCGATCCCTCTTATCGAGGGTACGGGTATCCGCGTAAAATCGTGAAGCCTCGATAAATCTGCTCGAGCAAAAGAGTGCGCGCCCAATCGCGCGTCAGCGTCATGCGCGAGAGGGCCAGCAGGACATCAGCCTCTTCCCGAAAAGCCCCGGAAAAGCCCTCCGGCCCACCGATCAAGAAGGCCAACTCCCGCGAGCCCCGCAAGGCTTCCTGGCCCAACCAATCGGCGAACTCTTGCGAGGTCCGCTCGCGCCCACGTTGGTCCAGCAGGACTTTCGTTGCCCCGCAAAGCTTTTCCAGAAGCGCACGCTCGGCGGAAGTCAACCCTGCTTTGCGGGCTTGGCTGGCTCCCCGCCGGGCCGGGAGCTCTTCCAGGCTCAAGCCGGTAAAATGCTCGATCCGGCCCGCCAGGTCCTGTTGAATCGCCCGCAGGTGCAAATCCTTGGTCTTGCCTTCCCAGAGAACTCGTATCCGCATCTTAAGACCAGGAGATCGGGTGATCCGGTGATCGGGTGATCGGGTGAACAACAGAACTACGAAAATCGAAACTCGCGACTAAATTCGTGCGATTTTCGAGTTTCGCTTGCCATTGCTTGTTCACCCAATCACCCGATCACCGGATCACCCGATCCTAAACTTGGTCCCCGTCTTTGATCGCACGTTTCGGCGCGTTCTTCCACAGGCGTTCCAGGTCATAGAACTCCCTGGCGCGCTCGACAAAAATGTGGACGATGAAATTCAGATAGTCCACCAGAATCCACTCCGCCTGGGAGTAGCCCTCCACGTGGGTGGGGGCGTACCCGGATTTCTTCAATCTTTCCAGGATGCCATCGCAAATCGCCTGGGTGTGTCGAGTGGAGGCCCCGCTGCAAATCAGAAAGTGGCTGGTGAACGAACAGATTCCGTCCATATCCAAGACGCGCATGTCCAAAGCCTTGCGATCCTGGGCGGCCTGGATCGCTTCGCGGAGTTGGGGTGTCATCGTGGCAAACGTTTCACGCTGGCGCTGGGAGCGTACAACATCTCCTTCAGAATGTATTCTTCCACAAGCTTGGGGACAAGGCCAGTGATGGGTTTTCGAGCCCGCACCGCCTGCCGGATGTCGCGGGAAGCGACGGGGGCGTCCACACCGTGCAAAATGTGGATGGCGCCGTGGCGTAAGCGCAGGGTCTCCGCCTTCTGGGGAAGGCGCCGCGCCGGCAGCAGGTCGCGCGGCGGAACCTGGCGGAGGGCGTCCACGTCGAAGCCCGGCCGCGACACGACAATGAATTCCACCGAATCGAGCAGGCGCCGGAACTCTCTCCAGTGGGGAAGGTCGAGGAAGGCGTCGGCGCCGACCAGAAAGAACAGCCGATCGTGCTGGCGCAGCTTGCGCCGCACCGCCCGCACCGTGTTGATGGAGTAGCGCGGCGACCCATCCACAGTGGGCGCCTCGATCGTGGAGGGGATAAAGCGCGGCTCGCTGGCGCAGGCCAATGCCACCATCGCGTAGCGCTGAGCATAGTCGGTCAGGTGGTCGTGAATTTTGTGGGGCGGATTGCCGGTGGGAATGAAAAGGACTCGATCCAAGCGAAAGCGGCGCTGCGCCGCCCGCGCCGCCGCTAGGTGCCCGGCATGGATGGGGTCAAACGTGCCACCGAAAATTGCGATGTTCACAGGCTTTGCGTGTCTCCTCCGGCTGGAATCAGGTGAGGGGGTGAACACGCAACTGCACGCGAAACTCGAAATTCGAAACTCGAGAATCGAGGTTCAGGTCTTCCGATTTTCGAATTTCGATTTTCGAATTTCTTTCCCTGGTTGTTCACCCGATCACCCGATCACCGGACCATCCGATCCAGGTAGTTGTTCCAGCTTAGCCCAAATGGCCTCTTTCAATTCCTCCAGCCCTTTCCCGGTCACAGAGGAAATCTCGTACAGCCGCAATCCGCGTTCCGCGCAGAATTCCCGCAGGCGAATCAGGCGATCGCCTCCGCCCGCAAGGTCAATGCGTGAGGCCACCAACAGCATGGGCTTGACAGCGACCACGGAGCTGAAACTTTCGAGCTCATTTAGAATGACCTCGTAATCCTCCAGCGGGTCGCGGCCGGAAACCTCCGATACATCGATCAGGTGGAGCAGCAAGCGCGTCCGCTCCACGTGCCGCAGGAAGCGTATGCCCAGGCCTTTGCCTTCGTGCGCCCCGGCGATGAGCCCCGGGATATCGGCCATGACGAAGGACCGCTCGCGGTCCAGTCCCACCACTCCCAAGCAAGGCTCGAGGGTCGTAAAGGGATAGTCGGCGATCCGCGGACGCGCCGCACTGAGCCGCGAAATCAGCGTGGATTTTCCCACGTTAGGGAAGCCGACCAAGCCGATGTCGGCGAGCAACTTCAGCTCGAGACGCAAATCGCGCACTTCGCCCGGCGTGCCCGGTTCGGCTTTGCGCGGAGCCTGGTGAGTCGATGTGGCAAAGCGCGCGTTGCCGCGGCCTCCGCGTCCGCCTTTGGCGGCAATCACCCGCAGGCCCGGCGCATCAAAATCCCAAAGCTTCTCTCCGCTGGTCAAATCGTAAACCACCGTGCCCACGGGGACCGTGACAACGTTATCTGCGCCGTCCTTGCCGTGCCGGTTGGAGCCTTCGCCATGGCCCCCACGCGTGGCGCGGAACTCGGGGTTATAACGAAACTTCAGCAAGGTGTTCAAGTGGGGATTACTTTCCAGAATGATGTCGCCCCCACGCCCGCCATCGCCACCACTGGGCCCGCCGCGCGGCACGAATTTCTCGCGCCGAAACGCCACGCAGCCGTTTCCCCCTCCGCCGGCGGCCACGTGAATTTTGGCTTCGTCAATGAACATGCAGGTGACAGGTGCCAGGTTTCAGGTGCCAGGGTTTAAGTGCGAGGTGTCGCGTGCGGGGGTCAGATCTCAGGCGCAACGCTTACGGCATCGCAGACGAAGGTCCAAAGCTGACGACTCTGGCACAGAGCTTCGCGCGGAGGGTCTGAAGCCTGACACCTGGCACCTGACACCTAACACCTGATGACTAGTTCGTCGAGGGGACCAGGATGCTGACGTATCGGCCGAGGCGGCCTTTGTCCTCAAAGCGCACGACACCGGAAACTTTGGCGAAGAGCGTGTCATCCTTGCCGAGGCCCACATTCTCACCGGCCTTCAAGCGCGTGCCCCGCTGGCGAACCAGAATTGACCCGCCGGATACCAACTGGCCGTCAAAACGCTTCACGCCCAGGCGCTGGGCGTTGGAATCGCGACCGTTGCGGGATGTTCCTTGACCCTTCTTATGTGCCATTTTACAAATCCTTTGGAGGAGCTAAAAGCGGGAAGTAGCGCTGAGCGTCACCTCAGCACATGCCGACCTGAAGGTCGACGCTACTGGCTCCAGACTCCTATGCCGTAACAATATCCTTGATCAGAACCTGGCTGAAGTGTTGGCGATGACCAATGGTGCGCCGGTACTGCTTCTTGCGTTTGTATTTCAACACGCGCACCTTGGGGGTGCGGTCGTGGGCGAGAAGGGTTCCCGTAACCTTGGCATTCTCCACCAGCGGGGCGCCCACGGTGAGTTTTTCCTTGCGCACCGCAAACACGTGGTTGAACTCCACCGTCGAGCCCGGATCGCCTACCACGCGCTCCACGCGAATGACGTCGCCGGGTGAGGCCTTATATTGCTTCCCGCCTGTCCGAAAGATAGCGTACATAGATTTCTTCTCTCCTGTTTCCCCAAAACAACCATTATACGAATCGGTAGAAGAAACTGTCAATCAAATGGCGGATCTTCTTGGCTACCCGCGCGCGATCACGCGGTGCAGGGCGACGCGCTCCTCAGGGGCGGCTTTCCGGTGGTGGGGCGTCGCTAATTTCCGTGTAATAGTCTTCCGACAATCTTCGGCCCTGGGGGCTCAGCATGCGGAAGTGCGCAAGCCCCATTTTTTGAAGCCAGAATTTCAGCGTGACCACCACCACTTGCAGCCCGTATTTGGCGCTGGTGTAGAAATTAAGTGATGATGCCTCGGGAAAGTAGCGAGCTGGGCAGGAAATCTCTCCGATGCGATATCCGAGGTAAATGGCTTGCGCCAAAACCTCAGCGTCGAAAATAAAGTCGTCGGAATTCTCTTCCAAGGGCAGTTTGCTGAGCACCTCCCGGGAAAAAGCGCGATACCCCGTGTGGTATTCCGAAATCTTATAGTCGAACAGCAGGTTCTGACCGAAGGTCAAGAGGCGATTCGAAACGTACTTGTACAGCGGCATCCCTCCGCGCAGAGCTCCCGTGCCCAGAATCCGCGATCCCAGGGCGAGGTCATATTCCCCATAGGCGATCATGCAGGCGAGGGCGGTGACCAGCCGGGGAGAATACTGATAATCCGCATGCAGCATCACGACGATGTCGGCGCCCCGGCGCAAGGCTTCGCGATAACAAGTTTTCTGGTTGCGGCCGTACCCCAGGTTGCGATGGTGGACGAAGGTGGTCAGGTGCAACTCTCGCGCCAACTGCACGGTGGTGTCGGAACTGGAGTCATCAACCACCAGGACTTCGTCCACAATCTCCCGCGGCAGCTCCGCGCACGTCTGCCGCAAAGTGCGAGCAGCGTTGTACGCCGGCATGACCACAAAGACCTTCTTTCCGTTCAGCACGGCACGTTCTCCCCAGGTCTCGGCAAGCTCTCCCCTCTTATTGTTTATCACCTTCGCAGATTCGTCCACTTATACAAAAATCATCCCCTCCTCCTTGAGCTGCTCAACAAAAGCTGGTGCTGGAAAAAGCCGACGGGATATATGCTATCAAGGGCCGTCGTCCACAGCCGAAATTCTTGGGCAACGGCCGGTTCTCCAGAAGCGCGCTCTGAGGAGATCATCACATGCAAATGCACGCGAACACTATTTTTATTACCGGCGGCACGTCGGGGATCGGCAAAGGTCTGGCCGAGGCGTTTTACAAACTGGGAAATCAGGTCATCATCAGTGGCCGGCGGGAGAAGCGCCTCCAGGAAATCTGCGCGGCGAATCCGGGCATGGGCTCCTTTGTGCTCGATGTGCGGGACCCCGGGGCGATTCGGACCGTCGCCCGCAAGGTGGTGGCGGAATTCCCTTCCCTTAACTGCGTGTTTAACAACGCCGGCGTGCAGAGGCGGCTGGAGTTTGCTCCGGGCACACCACTTGATGAGGAGGGATTGCGCGACGAGATCAACACTAACGTGCTGGGAGTTATTCGCGTCGCCGCCGAGTTCATTCCGCATTTGATCCGACAACCGAGCGCCGTGCTGGTCAACGTTTCCTCCGGGCTGGCGTTTGTCCCCCTGGCGCGCTTTCCCGTCTATTGCGCCGCCAAGGCCGCCGTTCATTCCTTCACCCTCTCCTTACGCCACCAGTTGAAAGGCTCGGGAGTGCAGGTGATTGAGTTGATTCCACCCTACGTCGCGACGGAGCTGGGCGGGCCCCGGAAGACCGTGGGGCCGGGTGGTCCCCAGCCTATGCCTCTCGAAGCCTTCATTGCGGAAACCCTGAAAGAGCTGGCGAGCGGCGGCGACGAGGTTGCCATCGGGGATGCCAGGAATCTGGTCGCCGCCACCCATTCCGAAGCCCTCAAAACCCTGTTCGCGAGAATGAACCGTTAGCCCGCCAGCAGCGCCGGGTACCCTTTGAACAAGTCAGGGAATTTTCCGCCCGAGGGGACGACACGTCTTCCGTGGACCGAATACGTCCGCGCGTTACCTCAGCCTTACCACGGTGGCGCCCCACCCTCCGGCCTCGGGAGGCGCATCGTTAAATGCGATGACGAAGGGCGTCCGAGCCAGCACGGCGCGCACAATCTGCCGTTGTACGCCGATGCCGCGGCCATGAATAATGCGCAGGGACTTGAACCCCAAACGGTTGGCTTCCTCGAGGTAGGCTTCCACGACGACGGCGACCTCCTTCGGTTGCACGGTGTGCAAGTCGAAGACGTCGGTAATGGGAATGCGGATGGGTTCCTGATCGTGTTCCATGGCTCGTCCGGTTGGAACGCTCAACTTCCGCGTTGGGTCCGTTGCCAATCAATTCTCCAGCGGCCGCCCGGCATCGGCACCCAGAAAAGTTGTTTGGCCGGAGTCCCGCGCGTATGGTGGTAAAGCGCCGCGGTGCGCTCATAAAAGCCGCGCGTGTGCCACGAGTTTCGGAACTTGAACCGCTGATAATCCAGGTGGTGGCAGAACTCATGGCAGAGGGTGCTCAAGAAAGTTCCGAAGGAAGTCACTTGCTTGCGGACCGCCGTGCGCATCCAAACGCGGATCTGCACGGTTTGCGGAGAATAATCTCCAAATAACTCCGAAGCCCAACCGCCCTCGCGGACGCGCACTGGGCGGGCGGCGAGGACGCTGACTTGCGGCCTCACGACGCCATAAAAATCCGCAGCGACGCTCAGGTAGCCGGCGCACACTCGACGCAGGCCCGCCACGGCCCCCTCCTCAAGGGCGGAAGCCAGGGAGGCCGCCTGCGCGCACAATCGATCGTCGGCAGGCACGGGAAGGCTGGTCAGCAAGTCGCTTTTCAGAAATTCCGTGCGCAACGCCGCGTTCCTGGGTGCACGTTCTGTAAGCATGCATTCATCATGACGCCAACCACGAGCGCCTGCAAGCCGTGTGAAACACTTCCAGGGGTTGTGGCAAATCCGGGTGAAGTATATAGTGAAATTTTGCGGAATTATCTGATGAAGACTTGGGTAAGCATCGTCTTGAGGGTCTCTCTCGTCCTGCTCGCGGTCTGCGGGGAAGTGTGCGCTATGAGCGGCGGCACAACCTCTTCCAAGCAGCCCAGTCCTCTCTCCCAAGCCGCCGACGAATTCAAGGTTCTCACGCGGGATCAAGGGATGCGCCCGGAGAGCCCGCCGAACGCGCAGGAGCGACACGGCCCTAAAATGCGCTGGCACGGGCGTCTTTATGAGAACTTCCGCAATAACGTTCTGGATGCGATTCCGCACGAAGTGAAACAGAACGGGGAGAGCGTATCCCCACTTCGCCGCAATCAATTTGGATTTAACATTTCCGGCCCCGTGCTTCTCCCCCATCTCATCACCAATCCCAACAACACTTTTTTCATGCTGTCGTATGAAGGTGTGCGGGAGCGAATCTTTCGTGCCAACCTGCTGACCATTCCCACCCTGCAACAACGGCTGGGTGACTATTCGCAAGTCGTGGACCCCTCCGGCGAGATCCTGCCCATTTACGATCCGGCACAGACGACTCCGAATCCTGCGTATGACCCGACGCAGGCGGTTTCAACCAGCAATCTTCAATATCTGCGGGCGCAGTTTCCTGGAAACGTCATCCCCACGTATCGTCTGTCGCCCCTGGCGCAACAAGCTCTGACGTTGTATCCCGCACCCAACACGGATATCGGGCCGTTCTTTCAGAATAACTACTTTGTTAACTCGCCGCAGATCGACGACGCCGATGGATTCATTGCCAGGGTGGATCACCCTTTTCGTGAGCGGCATCGCCTGACCTCCAACACTACGATTTCGAGTGGGTATCTGAGTCCGGCGAAGTATTTTCCCAATGACGCCAGCCCCACCTCGCCGGATCAGCACTTCTCCACAGTGCACTCGGAACTGGATTACGCGTTTACCACCAGCGCCAACACCGTGAACTCAGCCAGTTTGGCGGTGAACTCCGATGTTGTACAGTCGGGCAGCGGAGCGGCGACCCCTTTTCCTGTCTATTCGCTTAGCAACTATGTATCCATGGGCACGGCTTACCCGAACTCGCGGAACGCGCGCATCACCCTGAACCTTTCCGACGCGTGGTCGACGCGGAAAGGCAAGCATTCCATTCGTCTGAATGGCGAGGCCGATTTCTATCAAGTGAATTCGTTTAATCCGGCTTACCCTTCCGGGTATTTTCAATTTACCCCCGACATCACCAGTTTGCCGGGAATCATCGACACGGGGGATCCTTTTGCCAGCTTCCTCCTCGGCCTGACGGCCTCCGCGCAACAGACCATTACCACGGCGCCTTCCTATTTTCGTGATTCGTACCAGGGCTTCAGCGCTCGGGACCGGTACGCGTTGCGAAAGAATTTGCAACTGAATGCCGTTCTGACCTTCAGCCGCCGGACGCCGCGAGTGGAAAAATACAATCGTCAAAGCACCGTCGACCCAAACCTGATTGACCCTTCGAACGGTCTTCCCGGCGGGCTCGCCTTTGCCGGGGGCGACGGAATCTCGCGCGGCATGCGGCCGTTAAATTACGATATTGACCCCTCGTTCAGCGTCACCTGGAATCCGCGCGGCAGCAGCAAAACGGTGGTTAGCAGCTCCTACAGCCGCTCGCATAGCCAGATCCCCATTTTCAACGGGCAATGGGCCACCCAGGGTTTCAATGCGTTTGAGACGTTTATCTCTCCCAACATTCAGCTCAGCCCGGCGGTCACCCTGGATACGGGCATCCCCCCCCTCACCACGCCCCTGCCAGACCTGAGTCCCTCGGCGGCCGATAACACCACAGCGGACTATATGAACCTGAGCAAGGCGGAGCCCGTCTATCAATCCGCGGCCATTTCCATCGAGCGTGACATCCCTTTCTCTATTGCTATTTCGGCGGGGGCCAACCACAGTGTGGGCCGCGATCTGCTGGTGGGCGACGGTACCGTCAACCCTAATGCTATCAGCCCTGCCGAAATGAGTTATGGGGATAACCTTTACGACTATGCTTTCCGCTCGACGCTCCAGCCCTACCCTCAATACCCCGGCTTCGAACTTTACGGGCAGTACCAGGCGGGCCGCTACCAGCGGGACGCCGGCTACATCCGCATCGAGAAGCGCGCCTCGTTCGGGTTGACGTTCACGGCCTATTATGAATTTTCCAAACAGATGGATAATTATTCCGGCCCTTACGGGAACCAGGATCTCTTCAATCTGCGCAATGACTGGTCAGTGACGGCCTATAACACCCCTCAGTATGTGACGCTCAGTTACCTGTACGAGTTTCCGTTTGGCCCCAACCAGCCACTCCTGAATTTCACCGGTTTAACGGGTGCCCTCGTGCGGGGATGGTCGCTCAGTGGCAACGCTTACTGGAATGAAGGAACGCCGCTGGCGCCGCACCCCGAATTCAACAATACCGGCGACATCCTTCCTACGCTCAACGTCAACGTGGTGCCGGGGGTGAGCCCGCATGTCTCCAATCCCGGACCCGCGGAGTGGTTTAACCCCGCAGCCTTTGATCAGCCCCCGGACTTTACCGTGGGGAACGGCTCTCGCACCGTATCGAGCCTGCTGGGGCCGGGCTATTATACGATGGACGTCAGCCTCGGTAAGCGGCTCCCCATCAGCGGTGGGCGCGCCTTGGAATTCAACGCCTTGGCCTTGGATGTCCTGAATCCCGCGAACTGGAACTATCCTGATACGATGATCGGTTCGGCTAGCGAACCCAATGTCGACGCCGGCAGAATCATTGGCTCCCACGGTGGGCGCGTCATCCAACTCGGACTGAAGTTGAGCTTCTAATGCTCCGATCCTACCCCCTGGTTCTCGCACTTCTGGCTGCCGCTTCCACGCTGGGAACCGTCTGGGCGCAAACGGTCAGAGTTTCCATCCCTGCCTGGGTTGAGGAAGGCCAATGCGGTCCTGCTCCGAAGTTCGAAGCCACCTTCAACGGCAAGCCGGCGCCGGTGACCTCCCAGTTGGGTCCGGGCAGCGACCAGATGATTTTGCTCGTCGTCGACTTCACCGGTGAACTTTCGCTGGTGGATGCCGCGAAGCAGGCGGTGGTGGCAGAAATCTCCAAATTGCCCTCCAACGCTTGGGTGGGCCTCCTGCGTGACCAGGACGGACTGCATGTGCTCGCCGACCCCACCCCCAACCGCCAACCCCTCCTGGACGCCATCAAGGATCTTGCCAGCACGGGCAAGCCCGGAATGTTTGAATCGGCCACCTCTGCGCTGGCGCTGGCGGACAGCATCATGCGCAAGTCCCTCGTGCGTGTTTCAGTTCTGTATATTACCGATAGTAATATTTATAGTTACCGTGAGGATTACACCAATCCGGTTATCAACGGGAGTGATCCCCACGATCTCAGCCGGGTCTTTCCCGATGCCCTGATTCAGGATAAGATCTCGAAACTGGCGGAGGAAATCAGTGAGCTGGAGGCGCCCCTCTTTGTGGTCCATATCAATTACCGCGGGGATACCCTCAATGAATCCTACCAGAATGGCCTGCTGACCCTCGCGGATGCCACGGGCGGCAAAGGGCAGGTGTGCCGCTCCGTCGGGGAAATCCCGGATGCGATCTCTGCCGCCTTCACTCGCATCTCTAGCGCTTGGCGGCTGACCCTGGCAGTGCCCCCCAAGTCTCACAGCGGGGCGCAAATCCATCTGAGTGCTCCGTGCAATGGCGAAGACGCGCGGCTTTCCTGGCGCACGCGTCTGCGTCCGAAGGAGGGTTAATGCGACCCTTGGGTCTACGAATTACGTTTGAACTGGTTTTGGGGGCGATTTTCGTCGCTTCCCTGGTGATAATTTTGCGCCAGTCGCGGCGGATTGCCGAATACCAGCGCCGCCAGGAGTTGGACGCACAGGCCCTGCGTTTACTCCGGGAAGCTTCGCGGCAGAAGGAGCTGCAAAAGGCTCCCCCCGCGGTGGCCGAGGAGACGCCACCGGGGAACGATCATGTCGGCATCGCCAAGCGAGAGGCGGTCATCGAGCAGCTGGATCGCGAACTGGCGGAAACCCGCGCCATCGTGACGGACCTCCAGACGCAGCTTTCCACCTCCAATGATCAAAACACCAAGGCTCTGGCGGCCGCCCAGGAGAGCTTGCAAAAGCAGCAGGCCGATTCCCAGGCCCAAGTGGAAGACTTGCAAAAGAAGCTGGATGCCGCGCTCGCGCAGGCGGATATCGCCCGCCAACGCGCTGCGGCTATGGAAGTGGATAACGCCAAGCTCAAGACGGATACCGCCGCCGTCACCACTTACGACGCCGAGGTGGCCCACATCATTGCCAGCCTCCAGGATCTGGATCGCCGCCGCGAGGTGTATTTGACTTCCATCCTCCGCCGCTACCGTGACATCACCGATCAATTCCGCGCGATGAGCAGCATGCTGGATACGAGCCACGACGCGAGCTCCGGCGCGTGTAGTGGCGCCGTCCTGAGCCGCATCCAAAATGCCGTGAACTCGGCAGAGGATGACCTGCGCCAAGTGAACGAGTTGGACACCCGCTCACAAAAACTGGAGAAACAACTCCAGCAGCTCCTGAAAAAGTGACCTGCCGAAGGGGGGATTACGATCTGAGGGAATTCCTCCTTGATCAAACTCCCGCCAAAGCCGCCCGAAGCCAGTCGACCGTCCGCCGCAGACCGTCTTCAAAGGAGACGATCGGTTCATAGCCCAGCGTCGCTCGTGCCCGCGAAATGTCGGCCGTGGAGTGTCGCACGTCTCCCACTCGGGGCGGCGCATATTGGGGTTCTACTTGGGCGCCAAAAATCGCATTGAGGAGGGTAATGGTCTGATTGAGAGTGGAACTCTTGCCCGTGCCCACATTAATGACTTTGCCGGGAGCACCGGGCGCCTGGCAGGCACGCAGAGTGGCATCGACCACATTGGCAACGTAGGTGAAGTCGCGCGACTGCTCACCATCGCCAAAGATGGTGGGGGTGGCGCCGCGGAGGTAGGCGGCGATAAACTTGGAAAGCACGCCCGTGTAGGGAGACTGTGGGTCCTGCCGCGGTCCAAAAATATTGAAATAGCGCAGGGAGACAACTGCCAGCCCAAAATTGCTATTAAAGATCTGACCATAGTATTCATCAGCCAGCTTGGTGAGCGCGTAAGGGGAGAGCGGTTGCGGCGTCTGCGTTTCCACGCGGGGCAGGGCGGGATCATCGCCATAAGCGGCGGCGGTTGCCGCTATGACCACGCGCCGGGCGTGGGCGTCGCGGGCAGCGAGCAGAACGTGAAGAGTGCCGTTGAGATTGACGAGGGTGGTTTCGACGGGATTCTCCTTGGAACGGACCACGGAAGCCAGCGCAGCGAGGTGGATAACGTAATCCACTCCGGCAAAGAGTGGGCGGATGGTTTCGAGGTCGCGTATGTCCGCTTGGCGGAAGTCAATCTTGCCCCGGACCGTGGTGAGATTTGCTTCGTGGCCGGTGGAGAGGTTATCGAGAACGCGGACGGATTCGCCTCGTCGAATCAACTCCTCCACGATGTGTGAACCAATGAATCCCGCGCCGCCCGTAACCAGATAAAGCGCCAATCTCCGCCTCCTCATTGAAGGGTTGATTAGTCTATCATGAGCGGGGATTTACAGGGGGAGAGGCACAGACGCGCCGGCGCGCCTCGCGGCCGAGGAAACAGCCTGGGCGCGGTCAAGGCTTTTGACTCTTTGGCGGGCCGCCCCAATCGTGCCAGCCTATTTCCGGCGCTAAGGGGAACTGGATCGGTTTCCGGTCGCGCTGGGAGCGATAGAGAGCCTCGAAGATTTCCACGGTTTTGCGGCCTTCTTCGCCGGGGATGGCGGAATCGCGGCCTGCCATGACGGCCCTTAAAAATTCGGAAATCTGAAGTTGGTGATAGTATTCGACGGCATTAATGCTTAGAAAGAAATCAGAGTCTTCCTTCTGCCACTTTTTCAATAATGCTTCTTCTCCCGGCACGGTCCACAAATCGTTGATGGGAGGTTCGGTGATGTTGGACATTCCGGCGATGAACATTGCTCCGCCATCGGTTTGGACCCCGATGGAAGCGCCGTTGCTTCCGTGCACATAAACCCTTCCGTAGAGCGCAGGGTTTTGAGAATTGCTGACCACAATACTGCCGAGCGCGCCGTTTTTAAAGCGCAGCACCGCCATCGCGGTGTCCTCAACCTCGATGTAAGGGTGATTCAGGTTGGCCCAAAATCCGAAGAGTTCCTCGATGGGCCCCATAAACCAGTGGAGCAGGTCCAGTTGGTGCGGCGCCTGGTTCACCAGGACTCCGCCCCCTTCGCCTTGCCACGTACCGCGCCACGGGTCACTGCGGTAATAGGCCTCATCTCGCCAACCATACATGGCCACGGAGCCCAGGATCGGCCGGCCCAGTTTGCCATCCTCGATCGCCTTCTTGACCCTCACACACGGAGCATAGAATCTCCGCTGTGAGACCATCCCCACCTTGACGCCATTTTCCTTTGCCGCCTCAAGAATCGCGTCGCAATCTTCCAGCGACGATGCCAGAGGCTTTTCGATAAGGATATGAACGCCGGCTTTGGCGGCTTTGATGGCGTGAAAGGCGTGCAAGGGATGAGGAGTGCAGATGGTCAGCGCTTGTACGCCTTCGCGGGCAATCATCTCCTCGACGCCCACGTAGGGTTTAACCTTGTATTCGGCGGCAAACTTTTCGGTGCGTGACAGGTCTCTGCCGCAAACAGCAACAAAGATGGACTCCGGTATGCGGCTGAGGGCTTGGGCGTGCAGGTGCCCGACTTTCCCGCAGCCGACGATGGCAGTTTTGAGAGCTTCCACCTTAGGTTCCTGAGTAAGTAGCGCCGACCTTTAGGTCGGCATGTGCCGCGCTAAAGCCCGGGCCTACCTCCGCCGCGCTAACATTCCAGGATAACTTTCAGCAAGCCAGGTTCGCCATCATGCAAGCGTTTGAACCAGGCGGCGCCTTCCGCCAAGGGAGGAGTGGCGCTCACGAGCGCTTCCGTGTTGATGGCCTTGCGGCCCAGCAAATCCAAGCAGGCAGGGTATTCACCGCAACTCGCGCAACTCCCTGCCAGCGTTAATTGCCGCGTCACCACCGCTTGCAGTGGCATTTCCACCGTAGGCCGGAAATTCCCCACCAGGGTCAGCGACCCGCCTTTGCGCAAGCTGGCAATTGCCGTGTTGATCGTTGGGCTCAAACCGATTGCTTCCACGGCAACATCAGCCCCCCGCCCGTCGGTGTGGCTCCTCACCTCTTCGACAACGTTGCATTCATCTGCCTTCAGGGCCGCGTCGGCACCGAGCGTCAGCGCCAGCTTTAGCTTCTGCGGCTCTAAATCGACGGCAATGATCTTTCCACACCCGGCGACGCGCAGGGCTTGCACCACCAGGAGGCCAATCATGCCGACCCCCATCACCACCGCGGTGTCGCCCAGAGAAACCGGGGTGCGATTCACGGCGTGCACCGCCACGGACACCGGTTCAACCATGGCGGCTTGTTCGAAGGAGACGGAGTCGGGGAGGCGGTACAAAATGCGCTGGGGCAGGGCCACGTATTCGCCAAAGGCCCCATCCTGCCGGTAATCCTCGCAAGAGACGCCTAAAACCCGGCGATGGTCGCACAGGTTCACCAACCCACGCTGGCAATACCAACACGTGCCGCAGGAAATGGTCGAGTCGAAGGTTACACGGTCACCTGGCTTCCAACCCTCGACTTCTTTTCCTACCTCGGCGATCACGCCCGCAGCTTCATGGCCCATGATGATGGGCGGGAGGCGGCGTCCGGTGGAGCCGTCCATCCCGTGCACGTCGCTGCCACAGATCCCGCACGCCCGCACCCTAACCAAGACTTCGTCGTCAGCGATTTGCGGGTCCGGGGCATCCCCATAGACCAGATGATTGTACTCCACAAGTGTTAGAGCCTTCATGATGTCTAGGACCTCATCCCATTCAACCCCTTCCGCGAGCTGACTGGAAGGGGCCGGATGCAAGTTGCCATATCAATTACAACTTCCGCCAAATACTATACCGCAGAACTTGGGAGGGGTGGAACTTCAGAGCCACGCCTCGTTGCGGGAGTTGAGCCACTCTGAGTTGGCCGCGCGCTCTGCGTCTACGGCGGGTTGGCGCAGGGCAACGCTCTGCCACTCGGTCGATCGATGCGCGTCGATGCCAAAGTCGCAGGGTTTCACCCTGCGCCAGCCAGCCGGGCCGGGCATTTTGTCCGTCTTGTAGGCATCATTATCTAGGCTCATTTTTTATTTGACAAAGCCTATTGACAATGGCATACTGACCTAGGTGTGTGCTGGGCCCCATGGACACGGGACACGGGACTCCGGATTCGGGGTTAGGGATTATGGGGTTCAAGAAACCTTCGGCGGGGGACGGGGAATTAGCGCGCTCAGGTTTCGCCTGCAATGGAGGACTCCGATTTTCACAGAATGTGCCGCTTTATCAGTGCTTTTCGGAAAGTCCGACAGGGGACGTTGCAAAAAAAGATGTTAAAAATATACGTTCGAAGCCGTTATGTATATGAAAACAAATAAATCTAGGACAAAATGTCTTGGAAAAATTCGGACATTTATGTCTAAGGTTCAGACATTTTCGTCTAATCGACATCAGATTTGCAGAAAAATGCAGTCTTCTGATGACATTTTTGCCAATTCCATATGGTCCTTCACGGGCTTTTTCGTGCATAATGCGAACCGTCTTTGACGCCGGCCGATCATCGGGCTTAAGCGGCAGGGAGGTGAATTTTCTATGAAACGACGACAATTTCTGACCCAATCCTTGGCAGTGGGCTCGCTAACTTATGGGTTCGAGGCGGGAGCAAATCCCCAGGCAGGCCAGGCAGCACAGCAAAATATCGCCGTTCCTTCGGAGGGAAGGAGGCGCTTCGAAGAATTGAACAAGGCTCTGGACCGGCGCGCCATGCAGCAGGGATGGGCAACCCAAGTGGACCCGAGCTACCATCACGCGCCGCAAGCGGCCATTGAGGCTTTCAAAGATCGCAAATTCGGCATAAGAATTCATTGGGGCCTTTACTGTCTGATTGGCAGTGACGCATCTTGGGCATTGGCCGGAGCCAACAAACAGTTTTGGGACATGTATAACGTCTTTTATCAGTTTTTCAATCCGACGAGCTTTGATGCCGATGCCTGGATGGATTTGTTCGATCAAGCGGGCCTCGAGTATTTCACCTTCACGACCAAGCACCACGACGGTTTTAGCATGTGGCCAACCAAGACGATGCAAGAGTCCGTCAAGCTGACGCCCCAGGGGTTTGGCCGGGGCGGCGTTGAAAACATCGAGAAGGTGATGCAAAGCTATAGCATCCAGGACGGGCCTTACAAGAAAGACATCGTGCGGAACATGGTGGAAGCAGGTAGAAGGAAAGGGATGGGAATCGGCCTCTATTACTCGCACGTGGATTGGCACGATCCGGCCTTCGCGTGGGACCCGTTCAATCAATACTACGATCCCCATTTCACGCCGGAATCCGATCCCGCGCGTTGGCGGACTTTCATCGCTCAGGAGCGGGAGCAGGTGCGTGAGTTGATGTCGGACTACGGCCCCATCGATTACCTTGATTTTGATATCGGCTGGCCCCAGGCCGCGGCGCAGGATATTGCCGAGATCACGATGATGGTCAGGAAACTGCAACCCGACGTCATCATTCGCGGGCGGGGGATCGGCGCCTATGGCGACTACTATACTCCGGAGCGGGAAATTCCCGGTGGGCCCTCCCAGGGAGTTTGGAAAGTCATCTATCCCTGCGGGACGGCATTTTCCTACCGGCCCACTGACCTGTACAAACCCGCCGAGTGGATTGTTGAAAGCCTCATCGGGATCACCGCCAAGGGCGGCAATTTTGAAGTTGGCTTCGGCCCCATGCCGAGTGGCGAGTGGCCACCGGAAACCGTGGAACGCTTGAAATATGCGGGAAGCTGGTTACGGGTGAATGGCGAGGCGATCTACAACACGCGGCCGCGCAAGGCCTTTCGCGAGGGAAAAGACGTGTGGTTCACGTCCAGCAAGGATGGGCGATACGTGTACGCGATCAGCATCGGCTGGCCTGGGGAAACCTTCACCACGCACTCAGTGCGCGCCGTGCAAGGATCACAAATCTTGATGCTCGGAGTGGATCAGCCCTTGGACTGGCGGCAAGACGGCGCGACCCTGAGCGTTTCGATTCCTCCATCCATCGCTGATCACAAACCGTGCCCCCAGGCTTATGCGTTTAAGATCCGGGCGGAGCCCGAATAATTCCGCCGCTCGCACCGGCGGGATTCGAGGCAGGCATTATGGGCTTGACAAGTAAAGGTCCTTCACTTACTGTGGTTAATGAGAACAGCCCTTCTTAGACACGCCCTGAGCCTTCTAAACTAAGTCCGGTTATCTCGCACGACGTCTCCACAAGACAACCACGGAGGTTGTCATGTTCGCACACCCTCTATCAATGTCTCTCAAGCCGAAGAGCATTTGAGATTTTCGAGATTCCTGCCCTGGAAAAGGCTGCCAGGGGCGCATAACAGGCTTTGGGAGTGGCATGCCCCAGGCGTCTCGGGCAAGCGTCCCGAGAAACTTCAACCGAAAGTACAACCCGAGGGAGCAGGCCCTGAAGCCCCCCACTGAGAGGAACAGAGGAATTTATGGCAACAAAACTTTTCGTAGGAAATCTACCCCATAGCATAACCGATGTAAGTTTGAGCGAATTTGTAACCGGTGCGGGCTTTCAAGTAGCCTCGGCCATGGTGATTCGCGACAAGATGACAGGGACGCCGCGCGGCTTTGGCTTTGTCGAGCTGGGCGAAGGCGAGGATATTCAGCGGGCAATCGCCGGCTTGAATGGACAGACGCTCGAGGGCCGGCCTTTGACCGTTAATGAAGCCCGCCCCCAGCGCACAGATTTCTCCCGTCCCCGCGGTGGTGGTGGCCGGGATAACTTCCGTGGCCGGCGAAACTACTAGGGTCAGGAAGTTTCGCGCCGCCGGGCCGGCAGGTTTCGGAAAACCTGATTATCGCTCTAGGAGGCACCGGCCCGCAGAGGGAAATCTTTTGGCGCACTCGGGCCGGGCTGAGCGAAGCCGTCCCGTTGCGCCCGAGGAGAAGAGGAGGGGGGCCGGCCGGCTGTTGGCAAACGCTATCCATCGGTTGTACTCAGCCCCGTCGCGGTGTTTATCCGGAGTGACACGCCCGGACTCAGGGACAACTTCGCGAACCACTCCCCTAAGTACAGGGTTTTTCTGGACCTCCTTGCCGCTTTTCCGGATCACTGCGTTGGGTGTTTTTCCTCGACCTGTGGAGGCAAGCCGCTTTCGTGCAACGCTTGAACGGGGTGGCAAAGGACGGCCGGGAGTACTCGCTCCGGTCCATCCCGTCGGCAGTAGGCCCATTCAATTTCGACATGCGATTCCGGCTGGACCCGGTCAACGAGTCTGGCAGCCTGAGAGCAGGAGACAAACATGGAACTTCCGCACGGCATCGACAGCAAATTTCGGTACATCCTAGTGGCGGCTAAACGCGCCCACCAGTTGCATGCCGGGGCCAAAGCGCGCGTTCAGAGCGTGAGTAAAAAGGTCATCGTCATTGCCCAGCGGGAACTTTGTTCAGGACTCGTGCCTTTTATAGTCCACGATGGCCACGAAACAACCTCAACAGCGCTGCAAAGGTGTAATTAGCGTGGACCGATTTCAAATTGCTGCCATGGCGCGTGCCGTTGATGTCCTCCCCGCCCCATCCCCAGTGAATTCGTCCTTGGAACGCCGGAGCGCGATGGCCGGCTGCGCAGACCTACTTCCGCAAATAACCATCCGTCCCATCCAGCCAATCTTGGCGGATGGGGCTGAACACATCGATGGCGATCGTATCTTCGATTGCCTGGGCGCTGTGCGGAACGTTGGAAGGGGTCACCATCACCTCGCCGGCGCGCACCGTCACTTCCCGGCCCCCCACTTCGAACTTCAACGCGCCTTGCAAAATCAGGCTGATCTGCTCGCTTTCGTGCTGGTGGACCGGTACCCGGCAATCCTTGGAGAGGCAGAGTTGCGCCACCATAACCCTTTCGCCGCTCACCACCTTTCTCCAAAGCTTGTCGTTCAAAATTTCCTTCTTAACATGCTCCCAAGCCAAGTGCTGCATCGCACGCCTCCCGCAATATTCATCGATGATAGGATTGCCCAGGATCGCTGCCCTGCGGCCGACGGATCATTGTACACGTCGGAGATTGCTTTTTGCGCTAAAATGGCGGCGAGGCAAAATCTAGAAAAGGGGTTCCTCAAATGCAGGTACGCAGGCTGCGGAATAACGCTCGACCGTTGTCATCCTGAGCGCAGGATCTCGCTCTGCTGGCTCAGGGCAAATTCCGCCAAGAATCTCGCTCTGAGCATTTTCAAGGCAGGCCGAGATTCTTCGTTGCCTGGGGCTCCTCAGAATGACACTGCCTGGGGATATTTCCGCAACTTCCATAACCGGAAACACTGACTTATGCATTCTATCGGCACCGGCCACACGTCACTCGCCAATGGTTTCCTGGATCTCGTCGATTGGGTCGCGCTCTTTTATCTGGTTCTGCTTCTCTGGATTCCCTTCTACTGGTTGGTGTTTCATTCCGCCATTCGTTTCTGGCGGCGTTTGGGCGACCGCGCGTTTTGGGTGGCGCTGCCGGTATGGCTGATTTTCGCGGCGGGCATTATCCTTTCACGCCACGGGCTTTTCGCGCGGCGGCTGGAGCGTAACGCGCTGTCCTGGACCATGGGTGGCGTTCTTTTCTTCCTGGCAAGTTGGCTCGAGGTGCAAACGCGGCACACCCTGGGGTGGGGTCGATTGGCCGGTCTCGCGGAACTCAATCCGCAACATCGCTTGTGCGGTGTAATCCGCCAGGGTGTTTACGCCCGCGTACGCCATCCGCGTTATTTGCTCTACATGCTGATGATCCTGAGCATGGCTTTCCTGACCGGCGCGGAAGCAATTTTTTTACTGGCATTTTTGAACGTCCTGTTGTATCAAATCCTCGCACCGCTTGAGGAGCGTGAGCTCCTGGACCAATACGGGCCACAGTACGAAGACTATCAGCGGCTGGTCCCGCGGTTTGTGCCGCATCTTGGGCGGACGCCCGAAGTCCGGACTTCGTCTTAAGCCGGAGGTTTCCATGTATAAGCGTTTTTGCACCTTCCTCCTGATCGCCATGGGAATGGCGATTTTGCCTCTTTGGGCTCAGCAGCCCTGCCCCAGCTTTACGGTTGCCGTCAACACCGATGAAGACCATCTGATGTTGGCCATCAATGGCGCGGACAACCCGAAGGAACAGCTCGATGCCCTCGACAAGTTCGCGCAGGCGCACGCAGACTCCAAGTTTATGCCTTGCGTGAACGAATACTACGCAACCGTCAACTTGAAGTTGAACAATTTCGATAAATCCATTGAATATGCGGAAAAGGACCTGGCGATGAATTACCAGGACCTGAATCTGTATCTCACTCTCATGCGCGCTTATGCCTCCAGCACCAAGGTGAGCGACACGATCTTCGAGGTCATCAACAAAGTCCCCGACCAGGCCAAGGCTGAGACCGGCAATCCTTTGCGGCCTCCCAAGGCTACCGACGAGGAGTGGGCAAAGATGCAGAAAGATGGCCAAGATCTGGCCAAGGATAGCCACGATTACGCCGTGTGGGCATTTTTCCAGGTCCTGCCGCGGGTCACCGATCCCGCAAAACAAGTTCAGGTGCTCGACAATTTCGTCAAGGCCTTCCCGGACGCGGAGAAGGACGACGCGGCTCAGTTGAACCGCGCCTACTTTGAAGCCTACCGTTTGCAGAACAATCTCGACAAGACCGTGGAGTACGGCGAAAAGACCATTGCCGCCAACCCCAACGACCTCGAGGTTACCAATCTTCTGGGGTTCATCTACGGCGTTGTGAACCGTACGAATCTTGATCGGGCCGCTGATTATGCTAAGAAGGCCGTTACCTTGGCCCAAAATGCAAAGAAGCCTGAGGGAGTTTCCGATGAGGCATTTAAACAGGAGCAGGATAACCAGCTCGCTATGGCTCACATGACGCTTGGGTTCGTGGCTTTCCAACAGGCCGGAAAGACCCGCAAAGTTGCTCCAGCAATCGCAGAACTGAAGACCGCCTCCGATCTCGCTTCCGGAAATCCCCAACTCCAGTGCCAGGCGCTCTTCTACCTGGCCAACGCTTACGAATACCAATATCCCGCCAACCACCAGGCCGCCATGGAAGCATTGAACAAGGCCGTGACCTTGCCCGGACCCTTCCAAAGCCAGGCTCAAGCCCTGCTCGCCAAGGTCAAGGCGGCCGCCAAGTAGGCTCGATATCTAGCAATGCTCACGGGAAAGATAGGGAGGAGGAATCGCCGGGGTTCGGCTCCGGTGCGGCCCGCCTCTTCCAGAACCAATACACCGGGACACCCAAGCCGAGCATGATGGCGCCGCATCCTGCCTCCACCGGCTCTTCCCTCAGAGTATTGACCAGAAACCACGCTGAGCCCAGCACGAAGAGGACAGGCAGGTAGGGATATCCGAAAACCCGATAGGGCCGCGGCGCAGTCGGCCGGGTGCGGCGCAGCACCACCACCGCCAGCGCCGTCAGCGCATAGAACACAAACGCCGCGAAGATGACGTAGGTGAAAAGCTGTTCGTACGTTCCCGCCGCCACTATGACAATCGCCCAGATTCCCTGCACCAGCAGCGCCAGGTGCGGTGTGTGGAAACGCGGATGCACGCGCGCGCACCAGCGGAAGAACAGGCCATCCTTGGCCATGGCGTAGTAAACCCTGGGCGCGGCCAGAATGCTGCCATTCAGGGCTCCCAGCGTGGAAATGATGATCAACAGCGAGACCAGGTAAGATCCCGTGCGGCCGAAGATGCGCACCGCCGCATCCGCTCCCACGCGCGAGGAGCGCGCCACCTGATCCATCGGCAACACGTGGTAGTAAACCAGATTCAGCGCCAGGTAGAGGACAATCACCCCTACGGTTCCCAGGATTAGCGCCAGGGGCACGTTGCGCTCCGGACGCTTCACTTCCCCTGCCGCAAATGTGCAGCAATTCCAGCCTTCATAAGCCCAGAACGCACCGACCATGGCCACTCCAAAAGAAGCCACGAACCGATGGCCCGCGGGCGCGGCGAGCGCCATGGGCCCGCCCGGCAATCCCCTTACCAGTACGTATCCCAGCAGGATGATCACCGCCATGGCGCCCACCTTCAGTCCCGTCAGGATCGACTGCAAAGCGCCGCCCTCGCGCACGCCGAGGTAGTTAATAGCCGTCAACACCGCAATTGATGCCGCCGCGGCAGACTTCTGCTCCCACGGTGTGAGGGGCAGGAACTCGTTGGCATACTCCGCAAAGCCCACCGCCAGTACCGAGATTCCTCCGGTTTGCGCGGCGACGAAGAATGACCAGCCGCACATGTAACCCATCAGCGGCCCGTAAGCCTCGCGCAGGTAGACGTACTGCCCTCCGGCCTGCGGCATCATCGCGGCCAATTCCGCAAAGGAGAGCGCGCCAAACAGGCTCAACAAACCCGTGACCGCCCATACGGCGAGCGCCGCGTCCTTGCTTCCCATCGAACGAGTGATCTGCGCCGGCACAATGAAGATGGCCGTGCCAATCATGATCCCCATGACAATGGCGGTGGCTTCCCACCAGCCTAACGCCCGCAGCAATTGCGGCGGTGCAGAAGGGGCAACCGTCATGGCTGGACCGTTTTCAGGAGAATTCATGGAAGAGATAAAGCCCGCGCCGGAGCGGCCGGGTTGTTTCCCAGCCCGCCGTGGACTTGCGACACAATAGAGGAATCCGCTGGCGCGGTCAATCGGGAACGTCCGACCCGCGGCGGTGTGGGCAGGCTCATCGCCACTTTCTAGGTCCCCGGCCCTGCAACAGGCAGGCTATCGACCAGATCTTGCAGAGCCTCAAGGCAGGCATTCGGATCCACGTTGTGACTTTGGAGACTGGGCATTAATTGGCTCAGGTTCAGGGCGAAGAAGCGTTTGCCCTCATCTTTCTGGCCGACCACGGCATAATCCACGGCCAAGGTTTGAAGAAGATCCATGCTGCGGTTCTTTTCCTGCCGCCACTTCGCCAGATTTTGACGGAGAACTTCCTGAAGGTAATCTCCGAATTTTACGGTCTGGTCCTGGAAGCGGTCCCCGGCGAAAGCGTAAACGGCAAGCACGTCGGCAGCGTCAAAGTGAGTTCCACAGGCGGTCATATAGGGGCGATGGGCTATGCATTGCCAACTTGTGCCCTTTTTGAGCTTGCGAACTTCCAGGCCCTCGAAGGGCAGTCCATCGATTCCGTCGATGCGGCCGATCGGCGTCACGGCATCCTTGCCGAGCTCCAGAATGGTGGCCACGGTGCAACAATGGCTCCCGCCGGAGTACTGGCCCACAATGATATCCGGAACGCCATTGCCGGTAAGGTCGCGCGCATAGGAGGTGTGTGGCAGGCCACCACGGACGGGAATGCCGTGACGACCGTTAAAGTCATAAAGAGCCGACCAGGGATTTGTCGAGCCTTCGAGTGTTTCCAATTTGAAAACCGGCTGGTCGGCATGGTCATAGATGACTAGGCGTCCCGGGGCAAAGACCAACGGTGCGGGGGTAGCGCGATACAGGCCGGCGCGATAGTTGCCCAAGGCAAAAGTTTTAAGGCGCTCGTAACCAGCGATGTCAGGGACGTCCCCGCGCATCCCTGCGGTGGTCAGGATGAAATATTCCGCGGAGCTTGCGACGTCCTTCAGGCTGGCAGGATTCCACCTGCGCTGGACCGCAACGATAGCTAGCAAAACGATGGCAGCCAGCGCAATCGAGATGATGTTCTCACCCTTCTGCATGAAAGACGGTCCGATGTCCAAAAGGCAGTGACGAGTGACGAGTGATGAGTGACGAGCAAGCAGTCCACTGGTTGCAGAGACCGAATCTTCGCGATACTCCGTTCTTGCCCATCACTCGTCACTCGTCACTCGTCGCTGTTCTTCTCCGCTGCGGCGAGAAGAATCGAGGCGCCAGCGGTCCTCGCTCACCTGATGGCGGAGAATGTAGATGTTCCCATCATCCGCCCGTACCCGGAAGCATTGGTATCCCACACCATACCACTGGTCCAGGACTTCCTTGACTTCATACGTGGGCGCGCCCGCCTTCCCCGGAAAGGCAAAGCGCAGTGGGCGTTCATCCGCCCGGTAGCCGGAATAACATTCCACCTTGAGTTCAAGGTCCATGGAAGAAGTCAGGAGCTGGGAGTCAGAAGTCCGTTCCCTTTATTCCGGCTACTGACATCTGACTCCTGGTTGTGGCTAAACACCGACGGGTACCGTAGCTTCGCGCAGGAATCTCGCCGACTCTTCCGGAGGGGTGGGATTGATGTAGAAGCCCGTGCCCCACTCGAACCCGGCCACCTTGGTGAGCTTGGGCATAATCTCCATGTGCCAGTGATAATAGTCTTGGGCGGGTTCCCCAATCGGTGAGGAGTGCACGATATAGTTATAAGCGGGAAAATCCAGCACGCGGTCCAGGCGCGTGAGCATGTCCTTGAGCATGGGAGCGAGCTGTTCGAACTCGCTTTTTTGAGATTCCTCGAAGGCGCACTGGTGCATTTTGGGAAGGATCCACATTTCGAAGGGGAACCGTGCGGCAAAGGGGGCTATCGCCAGAAACCCTTCGTTCTCGGAGATCAGGCGAATTGGGTTCTCGGTTTCCTGCCGGATAATGTCGCAAAAAATACAACGCTCCTTGAAGTTGTAGTGTTCGCGCGCGCCATCCACCTCTTCGCTCACACGCTTGGGAACTACCGGCAACGCAATCAGTTGTGAATGGGTGTGTTCCAGCGAAGCGCCGGCGGCATCGCCGTGGTTCTTAAAAATCAGGATGTACTTGAAGCGGTGGTCCTTCTTCAGGTCGATGATGCGGTCACGATAAGCCCAGAGCACATCTTCCACCTGGCGCACGGGCAGGGAGGCTAAGGTCAGCTCGTGCTTTGGCGTCTCAATGATGACCTCATGCGCACCGATGCCATTCATCTTGTCGTAAAGGCCCTCTCCCTGCCGATTCAGCGAGCCCTCAATCCCCAAGGCGGGAAACTTGTTCGCCACTACGCGCAGCGACCAGCCGGGAGTATTGGGCTTGCTGCCGTCGCTGCGATAAGCAAGAATTTCCGGTGGGGTCTTCGATTCATTGCCGTAACAAAACGGGCAGAAGCCCGCGCCACGAATCTGTACCTTATCACGGACAAAATCCGTTGGCCGCTTGGCCCGGTCCGTGGCGATGATTACCCATCGGCCGGTAATGGGGTCTTTTCTCAGTTCAGGCAAGGTCGTTGCTCCTTGAAGCTGACAGCTTACAACGAACAGCTCACACCTTGCAGCTCACAGTGACCGTAAGCTGCCGGCTGTGAGCTGTGGGTTTTCATTCTAGGCTTTGAAGGCGTCCTTGATCAGCCGAACCTGGAGGCCTGCCTCGGAGTTCCATGTGACGCTCGCGATGTCGAACCGGTAGCTCAAGGGCTTTCGGCGAAGGCGGCGAAGGTATTCATTGGCGGCCCGCGCAATGCGTTTCTGTTTCGCCTTGGAAACTGCCGCCTCCGGCGGGCCGGCGTCTGCGGTCGTCCGGGTTTTCACTTCCACAAACGACAGAACAGGGCCATCCCAGCCGACCAGGTCAAGCTCACCTGCGCCCGAGCGGGCGGGGCGATTGCGTGCCACAATCGTGTAACCGGCCTGGCGCAGGTACCAATACGCCAGTGTCTCGCCGCGCGCGCCGGTCTTCAAATGCTCCGCTTCGCTGGAGGGAGGCGGGAGCGCGCGGGCGGCCAAACGCGCGCGCTGGCGTTCCTTCCAGACCAACCCCCGATACATGAGATCCGCCAGAATGCTCATGGCGATTCGCATTCAGGATTAGGTGCCAGGTGTCAGGTGTTAGGTGCCAGGGAAAATGACTAATAGTAAATGGTCAATTGAATTGGTCATTCACTATTCACTATTCACCATTTGCGTTCCCCCGACACCTGACACCGGACACCTGACACCTTCTCTAGTGTTCTACCTCTGCGATGCAGCGATCCAGCGTATCGATCGCACAATCCGCCTGCTCGCGATCGATCACCAGCGGCGGCATCAGCCGGACGGTGCTCTCACCGCAGCCCAGGACAAGTACACCCAGCTCAAACGCCCGTTCGATCACCCGCTGGCGCGCTTCCGGGTTCGGCTCGCGCAGATCCTGGCTCTTGACCAATTCAATGCCAATCATCAACCCGCGGCCGCGCACCTGGCCCACGATGCGATGCTTGTGCGGCCAATCGACGATTCTTCCCATAATGTATTCGCCCAAACGCGCCGCATTGGCAATGTACTTCTCTTCCAAGAGGCGGATCGTTTCCAGCGCCGCCGCACAGGCGACGGGATTGCCTCCAAACGTCGAGGCGTGCGCTCCCGGCCCCCAATCCATCACTTCCGCGCGCGCCACCGTCACGCCCAACGGCAAGCCGGAAGCAATGCCCTTGGCGGTTACGAGAATGTCCGGCACGACGCCGAAGTGGTCGCACGCCCACATTTTCCCGGTCCGCCCCATGCCGCACTGAACTTCGTCGAAAATCAGGAGGATGCCGTACTTGTCGGCCAGTCGCCGCAGATTGTCGAGGAAACGGGGAGGCGGAATCACGTAGCCGCCTTCACCCTGAATCGGTTCCACAACGATGGCCGCGACTTCCTCGGGTGGCACCGACATCTTGAACATTTGCCGTTCGATCAGATCGGAGCAGACGCAATCGCAGACGCAGTCCGGCGCGCGGAGACCTTGCGGGCAGCGGTAAGGATTGGCATACGGCACGTGAAGGACACCCGGCAGAAGGGGGCCGAAACCGCGCCGCTGAACAACCTTGCTGGCCGTGAGTGAAAGCGCCCCGTAGGTCCGCCCATGGAACGAGCCGAGAAAGGCAATAAACCGATAGCGCTTGGTGTGATAGCGCGCCATTTTCATGGCCGCTTCCATGGCTTCGGCGCCGGAATTGCCAAAGACCACGCGCTTGGGAAACGTTCCCGGCGTGATCCGAGCCATTTTTTCCGCCAATTGCGCCAGCAACGGGTAATAGAAATCCGTCCCCGACATATGGATCAGGGTCTCGGCCTGCTTCTGGATTACCCGCACTACATCGGGGTGGCAATGCCCGGTCGAAACCACGGCAATCCCGGCGGAAAAATCCAGAAACTCGTTGCCGTCAACGTCTTCGACGATTGCGCCCTGTCCGCGCTTGGCCACCAGCGGATAGTCACGGGTGTAGGAAGGCGAAACGAACTGCTTGTCGAGCGCCAGGATTTTCTGGGCCTCGGGTCCTGGAAGCGGAGTCCGAATATGCGGCAGTTTGGTTTCCATTAAGTCTCCCCTCTCCGCTGCCTTAAGCAGCGTTGGCGCTGGTTTCTGGGTCCTTCAGTGAGGAGATAGCGGAGAGGATTAATCGCCCCCAAAAAGGTTGGGTCGGGCCAATATCGGAAGACTGACTCGCAGGTTCCGCATGGTTACTTCCGCTTCCAACGCGCTCCAGCTTTCGTATCTTCCAGTATAACACCGGCCTTGAGCAAATTTGCTCGAATCTCATCAGAGCGGGCGTAGTCGCCCCGGCGCCGGGCGGCGGCGCGCTCCGCAATCAATTTCTCAATCTCTTCATCACTCAGGGTCTCGACAAGCCCCACGCCCGGCCGACCGTTACCCACTTCGTGCACCACAGAATCCTTCAACCCCTCGGCCAGCGTGTCTGCCACGGTTACTGCTAACGGCTTGACGAAACCGAACTTCACCAGCTTGGCGTGGTCGTCATCGTCGAGCACGGCGAAAATCCGGTCCCAGCGCTGGAGGGTGTCGAGAAAAGCGCCGCGGTCTGCGTCGCGGAATTCCCCCCGGTCCATCGCCGTGTTGCCGTCACGGACCATATCGAAAATCGCGCCCAGCGCTTCCGCGGTGTTCAGGTTGTCATCAAGCGCCACTTCAAATTTCCGGCGCGCCTCTTGCGCGCGATTTTGCAGGGTCGAGCTCTCGCCTGCCGGGAAACCTTCTTTGGTCAAGCGGAAGCGGAAATTTCGCAACCGGTCAATGGACTGCTGTGCCTGGTGCAATCCGTCAAAGGTGAAATTGAGGGGCTTGCGATGGGGCACCGAAGTCAGAAGATAGCGGACCGCCGAGGGCCGATAGCCTTGATTGATCAGGTCGCGCAGCGTGTAGAAGTTGCCGAGTGATTTCGACATCTTCTCACCGTTGACGATCAGGTGCTCGGCGTGCATCCACACTTTTACGAAAGGCTTGCCCGTGGCGGCTTCGCTTTGCGCGATTTCGTTTTCGTGATGGGGAAAGATCAGGTCGCTGCCGCCGGAATGGATGTCGAAAGTCTCCCCCAAATATTTCATCGACATGGCGGAGCACTCAATGTGCCATCCGGGGCGGCCGGGACCGAAGGGCGTTTCCCAGAAAGGCTCGCCTTCTTTCGCTGCTTTCCACAGCACGAAGTCGCGGGCATTCTCCTTATCGTATTTATCCGAGTCCACGCGGGCGCCCGCGCGCACGCCGGAAAAATCGATGTGCGATAACTGGCCGTAAGGCGGGAAGGCGGCGACCTTAAAATAGATCGACCCTTCGCTCGGGTATGCAAACGCCTTATCGACGAGCGTCTGGATGAGGTTCACCATTTCCGGGATGTGGTCCGTGGCGCGCACCAGGAACTCCGGCTCCTCCAGATTCAGCAGTTGGCGATCGACGAGGAAAGCCCCGATGTACTTGTCGGTATAGGCTCGGAGCGGCATCCCCGCCCCCTGGGAATTTCGAATCGTGTTGTCGTCCACGTCCGTGAGGTTGACCACGTGCCGGAGCTCGTAACCTGCGTACTTCAGGTAGCGGCGAAGGACATCCTGAAAAATGAATGTGCGATAGTTGCCGATGTGCGCGAAGTCGTAAACCGTGGGCCCGCAGGCATACATGCGGACGGTGTTGCCTTCCAGCGGTTTGAAATCTTCGATTTGGCGAGTCAACGTGTTGTAGAGGCGTAAGGGCATTAGGTTGATAATTCCGCGATCCGGTCAAACGTCCAATTCTATGGGGTGGCTCAACACCAAGTCAAGAAAAGAGCAGCGATGGGAGTAGGGCAATTTGATGTGGCAGCGGCGAGTTTATCCATCAGCCGACCACCCAAATGGCGGCCGAAAGCCGCCTCAAAATCAATCCGGCCCACTGCGAAGCAGGGACAGGGTAGCCTACTAACTACCTTTATTATCAATAACATCCTGGCAAAATGCTGTAACTCATTTTATTTCTATAATATCCTGGCAAGCCGGAAATCAGACATTTTTTCTATATTTGTTTTCAACAACATCGCGAAACTAGGTTGGATTTTTTAAATCCCCTTTTTCCCATTGCCCCAGAAACCGAGGATAGACTAACTATTTTAGTTTCAGCGACATACATTTCTAAGAAATCTCTGGACTTCATAGCTAACGTCTTTTGTTTCTGACACATCGTGGCAAGCCGGTACTCAAATTATTGCAGCGGCTCCCGAGTTTAAAGCTAACCATTTGCATTTGAATGGGATAAAAGGATGAGACATTTTGACGCTAAATACTAACCCCCTTTGTTTCTTGAACATCTTGGCAAGCCGTGGTTTTCCCTGAGGCTTCCATCTGACGCTGATGGCGCTTAACCTTCAGCAGCAAGGTGATGAACCGCCAAGGGGCAATGGACAGTGAACAATGGCCAGCAGCCAGCTATAAGCCTAGCCCGGCGCATTGGGACTCGCCAAGGGTGCTCGCTCCCTCCCGCTGTTTACGGCCTACCAATTGTTGTCTGTTGCTTAGCCCTGCGTGATTTCACGCTGACACAGCCCCCCAATTAATGCCCTTGCAATTCACCATCCATTATCGATATCGTAAATTGGAGACTTAGTATGGTCAGGGAAAAGTCCGCGGTCCTGGGCTCACATTTCCTCTCCGGATTTTCCTGTCCGGATTGCGCAGAGGGGTAGCGCCACGATGCATCGGGGCGACTTTGTGTTAGGCTTGTCCAAATTATGCCGTAGACAGACCGGCATTACCTGCGGCTCCGCCGCTTGCTCTGCGGAAAGGCTGCGCCTTTCCGCTGCGGGCACTCACTCCCCAACCTCATCTGCGCCGCCGGAAGGCTTATGCCTTCCGGCGGCGCACAGAGGAAATAATCTGGCAAATTCGCCAGGAAAGCCGGAGGCTTTCCGCAGAGCAGGCGGCGGAGCCGTATCAAGTTTCCCTCCCGTTCCCTAATTTGGACAGCCCTGACTTTATGTCGCCTGCCCAGGGCGAGTCGAGAGCTGTCAAGAAGAGGGGGCTGCGCCAGCCAAGGCGCGCGAAATGACGTTCGTGGGTGAGCACGACCAGCGCTAACATAGCACGCTGAAGGGCAGCGCGGCCGGGCGGCCGCGACCAAAATCGCTGGAACGACCCCTCACCCGCCTGTGGACCGCAGCTTAACTCTTTGCGGTTTCCGGGCGCTCCTTCGGCGGGCGGAGGCCCGTCCCGACTTATCGGGACACCCTCTCCCCACCACGGAAGAGGGTTGGAAATACCCTTCCTTCTCCCTTGGGGAGTCCGATTTCAGGACCCCGAGGGGGCCCATCGGACCCCCCAAATCGGGGAAGGTGGCCGAGGAAGGTCCGATGGCTGGACTCCGATGGAGTCCATCGGACTCCAGAAATCGGAGAGGCCGGATGAGGGGTCTCGTAATCCAAGTATTGTTTGCGAAAAAAAACAAGCATTTACGATCTTGCATTGTAAAGTTGGGCTGTGCGCCAGCCAGCGAGAAGCGGGCGTTTCATTATGCACAGGAAAGCGGTTCGGGAAATAGCGCGGGGCCTTGTGGGCGCCGGCCTGCTGTTGGGCTTTGGTTCTGCGGTGTACGCCCAAACTACTCCAGGTATGGCGAAAAAGGAGGCGGTACGGATGATTCATGCCAAGGGAACATTTGAAGTGAAGATAACTCCTCAGAAGCCGGACAACAAGGAAGCCGAAAGCGCCAACCTTGGAAGGATGTCGATTGATAAACAATTTAGTGGCGATTTGGAAGCGACCAGCAAGGGCGAAATGCTGAGCGCCATGACCGACGTCAAAGGCTCGGCTGGCTACGTTGCCCTCGAGCGGGTGAGCGGAACATTGCATGGCCGCAGCGGCACCTTTGTCCTCCAGCATAATGCCACGATGACACGCGGTGTGCCGGAACTGAACATCATCGTGGTCCCGGACTCCGGTACAGGTCAACTGGTGGGACTCGCAGGTAAGATGACGATCAAGATTGAAGCCGGAAAGCATTTTTACGAATTCGACTACACGCTTCCCGAAACTAACTGAAAATCGGAGTCGGCATGACCTGGACAAATGAGTTGGCCCGGGAAATCTCCGGCAGAGTTTTGACCGATGACGCCACGCGTGAAATCGTGGCGACGGACTTTGGCCGCATCATCGTGCGCCGGCCGCAGGTGGTGGTATGCCCCGCGTCGGCGGAAGACGTGGCGCGCGTGGTGCGGTTCGCGGCGCGGAATTCGCTTCATGTGGCGACGCGCGGCGGCGGGCACTCGCAAACCGGGCAATCGCTTTCCGACCAGATCGTGCTGGCCATGACCTCGCTCGACAAGGTTACGCGCATCGCAGAAGATGCGGTCACTGCGCAGGCGGGGATCAAGTGGCGGGCGCTGGTGGAGCACCTCGCGCCGCAGCGCCTATCGCCCCCCGTCTTGACCAATAATCTGGACGTCACCGTGGGCGGGACGCTTTCGATGGGCGGGCTGGGCGTGGCCTCATGGCGGCACGGCACCCAGGCCGACAACTGCCTGGAACTCGAAGTGGTGACCGGCGCGGGCGATATCGTGCGCTGCTCGAGCGAGCAGAATCGCGACCTGTTTGACGCCGCCCGCTGTGGCGCCGGCCAATTCGGAGTCATTACCGAAGCGGTGCTCAAAGTGCGGCGCCACCCCTCGCGCTTCCGCAGCTTCTACCTGCTTTACGATGATCTCGCGGTGCTGCTCCACGACCTGATAACCATGATGAGCGGCGCCCGCTTCGATTATCTGGAATCGTGGTGCGTCCCCTGCCCGCAGGGTTTCAAGAAAGTGGCAGGGCAGCGCCTGCCTTTCGCACAATGGTTCTTCCCGCTGCACGCCACGGTCGAGACGGAAGAGGAAGTAGTGCCCGAAGACGCGGAAAAATTGGCGGGGTTGAAGTTTTACAAACACGTGCATACCGAGGACGGCGAGATCGCAGAATTCTTCACGAGGCTTGACAACCTGTTTGCGCTCTGGAAGCGCGGAGGATTTTGGGACTACGCCCACCCTTGGATGGAATGTGTTCTGCCCTGGCAGACCACGGCGATGTACATCTCCCAAGTCCTCGCCAACCTGCCGCCGCAAGCCTTGGTGGGCGGACACATCCTGCTCTGGCCGGCGCGGGGAATGACGTCGCACGCGCCGCTTTTCATGCGCCCCCCCGGTGAATACCTGATGGGCTTCGGGATTCTGCCCGCTGTTCCGCCGGCGTTTGTCAATGAGGTGTTGCCGCGTCTGAACATGGCGAGTCAAGCCTCGAGCCTGATGGGGGGCAAACGCTATCTTTCCGGTTGGATCAACTTCGACCACGCCGCATGGAAAGCTCACTACGGTGAACAATGGTCCGCCGTCGCCGCGGCGAAGCGGAAGTTCGATCCGCAAGGCATCCTCAATCCGGGGTTCGTGAAGTACGAATGAGGAGCAAGCGAAAGACGAAAATCGAAATTCGAAACTAGAAACTCGCCGCGATTTTCGAGTTTCGATTTTCGAATTTCGATCCGTTGTTCGGCTGTTACTGAGAACTGATGACTGAAAACTGACGACTACCCTACCCTTGACACCCGCAAAACCCGCGTGCTACATTTGCGGGTCATTGCATGGTAGCCATTTCACACCTTTGAGGCCTAGCCATTCCAAATGGGCGCGATTTTTGGCCAGCTCGGGCATCTCTTCCTTCAGACCATCCCCACCGTCATCTTAGTGTTTCTCCTTTATCTCATTCTCGACCGGATTTTCTTTCGCCCTCTGACGGCGGTCCTGAAACAGCGCGAGGAGTCGACCGTGGGCGCGCTGGCGCGGGCACGCGAACACGCCGAGTCGGCAGAAAAAAAGGCGCGCCAATATGAAGAGGTCTTTCAAGTAGCACGGCAAGAGGTCTACCGCCAGCGCGAGGCGGACCGGCGCACCAACCTGGAGCAGCGCGATACGTCCTTGCGCATTGCACGCGATCAGGCCGAGGTGTTGATTCGCGAGGCGCGGGCCGCGCTGGCCGCAGAAGTGGCTCGTGCCCAGACGGAATTGGACGCCACGTCCCAGCCCTTGGCGGAAGAGATTTCCCAAAGCCTGCTGGGGCCGGATTTTCCCCTCGTGCAGGGAGGGAGGTTGCGGCTTTGATCCGTACGCTTCGCCAAGGCGCATGGTTCGCCATCCTGGGGATGTGCCTTGCCGGATTTATCTGCCCCCGGATGGCGTGGTCGCAGGGGTCTGAACCGGCGGCGAAGGAGAAGAATTCAGAGCCGCCCCACGGACTGCTCTACAAAGTCATCAACTTTGCGATTCTCGTGGGCGGGCTCAGTTATGTTCTGCGCAAGCCGCTGGCGGGGTTCTTCAGCTCGCGCTTCGCTGCCATTCAGAAAGCCTTGGACGAGGGCCGTAAGGCGCTGGAAGCTTCGCAAGCCCAACTCCAGGCAGTGGAAGAGAAGCTGCGGGGGCTGGAAGCGGAAATTGCCGCCTTCAAGGCTTCCGCCCTGCGCGAAATGGAAGCGGAGCGGCAGCGCATGCAACAAACCATCACGGAGGAAGCGGCCCGAATCTTGGAGTCCGCGCGCGCCCAAACAGACACCGCCGTGCGCGCAGCCAAGCTGGAGCTGAAAAGCTTCGCCGCGCAGAAAGCGCTCGCTCGGGCGGAGGAATTGATCCGTACCCGCCTGGATGATTCCGGCCGCCGGCGGCTGGTCACCCAATTTATGGCTTCTCTCGAGTCCAAGGAACGGAAAAACTAGCTATGTCGATGGTCGTTGCCAATCGCTACGCGCGCGCCCTCGCGGATGTCGTTGCGTCTACAGGGAACTACCGCCAGGTGCTGAGCGAATTGGAGGATTTCCGCGCGGCTTATCAAGAGAGCTCGGAACTGCGCGAGCTTTGCGAAAGCCCTGCCGTCTCCATGGCGCAGAAGTTAAGCGTGCTGCAAGCCCTCGCCGCGAAACTCGGCAGTTCGCACGTTACGTTGAATTTCCTGCGCGTGGTGATGAGCCACTACCGGATGCCGCTGCTCGGGGAAATGCTCCAGGCCTTCCGCAATGTTGCCTACGCGCGCCTGGGGATCGTGCGGGTTAAGATCTCTTCCGCTTCTGATCTTTCCAATGAGGAGCGGGAACTTCTGCGGGCGCGGTTTAACGTCCTGACCGAGAAGCAGTCAGAAATGGAATTCCACCTTGACGGCGGCCTGATCGGCGGCTTGGTGGCGCAAATCGGCAGCACCGTTTATGACGGCTCGATTCGCGGCCACTTGGACCGGATTCGAGAGCAATTGTTGGAGCGATAATGCCACAAATTAAAGCTGACGAAATCACCAAGATTATTCGCGAACAAATCGAGAACTTCGACCGCAGTGTGACGGTGGCGGAAGTGGGCTCGGTCATTTCCGTGGGAGACGGCGTCGCGCGGATTCACGGCCTTGACCGCGTCATGGCCGGCGAACTGCTCTCGCTGCCTCACGACGTGGCGGGGTTGGCGTTGAACCTGGAAGAAGACCAGGTGAGCGCGGTGCTGCTTGGCGATTACACAGTGATCCAGGAAGGCGACATCGTCAAGCGCACCAATCGCATCATGTCCGTGCCGGTGGGCCCCGCCCTGGTGGGCCGCGTGGTGAATGCGCTCGGCCGCCCCACGGACGGCAAGGGACCCATCATCAGCGACCAATACAGCCCCATCGAACGCATTGCCCCGGGCGTGGTGGATCGCCAACCTGTGCGCGAGCCGCTCCAGACGGGCCTGAAGGCGATTGACTCCATGATTCCCATCGGGCGCGGCCAGCGCGAGCTGATCATCGGCGACCGCCAGACGGGCAAGACCGCGGTGGCGCTGGATACGATCCTGAACCAGCAGGGCGGCGATGTGATTTGCATTTACGTGGCGATCGGCCAGAAGCGTTCCACCATCGCCCAGGTCATCAAGACGCTGGAAGAGTACGATGCGATGAAGTACAGCATCGTGGTGGAGGCGGGTTCCTCCGACCCCGCCCCCATGCAGTACATCGCGCCCTACGCGGGATGCGCGATCGGCGAATACTTCCGCGACCACGGCCGCCACGCCTTGTGCATCTATGACGATCTTTCCAAGCACGCCGTGGCGTATCGCGAAATTTCCCTGTTGCTGCGGCGTCCGCCCGGGCGCGAGGCATATCCCGGAGACGTCTTCTATCTCCACTCGCGGCTGTTGGAGCGCGCTGCCAAGCTCAACAAAGAGGGCGGCGCCGGGTCGCTCACCGCTCTGCCCATCATCGAGACGCAGGCCAGCGATGTGTCGGCGTATATTCCCACCAACGTGATCTCCATCACCGACGGCCAGATCTATCTGGAGACCGACCTCTTCAACAGCGGCATCCGGCCTGCGGTGAACGCCGGCATCTCCGTATCGCGCGTCGGGGGCAACGCCCAAATCAAAGCCATGAAGTCGATTGCCGGAATGTTGCGACTGGAAATGGCCCAGTTCCGCGAGTTGGCGGCTTTCGCCCAATTCGGCAGCGACCTGGATAAAGCCACCCTGGCGCAACTGAACCGCGGGCGGCGGCTGGCAGAAATCCTAAAGCAGGATCAGTACAAACCTTTGCCGGTGGAAAAGCAGATCGCCATCATCTTTGCCGGCACGGGCGGCTACCTGGACGACTTGCCGATCGAACAATGCCTGCCCTTCGAACAGGGGCTTTACGAGTTCATGGATACGTCGTATCCGGCGGTGGGGAAGAAGATCGTCGAGCTGAAAGAAATCACGGAGCCCCTGCGCGCCGAAATGCGCAAAATACTCGACGAATTCAAAGCGAAGTTCGTGGCGGAAAACAAGGCGAAAGCGTAAAGCAGGTGTCAGGTATCAGGTATCAGGTGTCAGGGAAAAACAAGAACCTGGCGCCTGACACCTGACACCTGACACCTGACACCTGACACCTGGCACCTGACAGCTAATGTATGGCAGCCCTTCTCGACCTTCGACGCCGCATCCGCTCGGTAAAGAGCACGCAGCAAATTACCCGGGCGATGAAAATGGTGGCGGCGGCGCGTCTGCGGCGCGCCCAGGACCGCATCTTCAACGCCCGGCCCTATGCCAACCAGATGATGACGCTGCTCTCGAGCGCCGCGGCGCGCACCACCGACCGCCGCCATCCGCTGCTCGCCGAGCGGCCTATCGAACGCCAACTCCTGGTGCTGGTCACCGCTGACCGCGGTTTGTGCGGAGCTTTCAACACCAATCTGATTCGCGCCGCGCAGAATTATATGGAAGAACACCGCGACCGGGACATCTCCATCCTCCTCGTAGGCCGCAAGGGCCGGGACTACTTCGTCAAGCGGCCGGTGAAGGTGATGGGCGAGTACATCAACATCTTTGGCCGTCTGGAATTCAGCCATGCACAGCCGATTGCCCAG